>Ga0247727_10009974_pt1 | contig 16974 bp, 16 predicted proteins | sample WisWelCaveWW1625_FD_202498 | JGI IMG/M metagenome (GOLD analysis project Ga0247727, IMG submission 202498) | Biofilm microbial communities from Wishing Well Cave, Virginia, United States - WW16-25 | ecosystem: Environmental > Aquatic > Deep subsurface > Groundwater > Cave microbial mat | place...
TGGCTTGCGACGGTGTTCCGGAGTCATAACCCATCCACCATAACAAATCGGTCATCGTCTTTGCAATATCCAAGAGAACTCGACGTATCACCACCGGGAAAGATACAGTTCTATTGAGGACTCAACTCGCCGAAGGCGTGACCAAGTCTTTCGCAAAGGCGCGTGTGTCTATTGGCTGGTAGCTCTGCATGCTCAGAAACTCCTGCCAGAGGGCGGTGTCGTAGATAGGCTCCCAGGCAGGGGTCACGATGCGCTGCACTTCTGGCGCGTGCTCCAGAAGCACGCGCTCAAACCCCGTCCAGAGAAGTGCCAGAGCGGAGTCCTGGGCGGGGATGTCTTTGCGGCACCCCTCGAACAGGTAACACTCCCAAAGGATGAGGAGATGATCAGGCGGGTAATACCAGGCCTGCGCGTTACCAATCTCTTGTGAGCGCGTGCCTTCCCAGTGGGAGGCGACGACTTCACCCATAGCGCCATCAGGCGTGGGTGCGGCAAAAAGCTCTGCGGTAAGCGTGATGTGCGGGATGAGGATATAAGGCCGGGCATGAATGTAGGTGCGTGTACCGTAAGGATGATGAAGTGGGATAAGGTCGGTGCGGTGAGAATAGTGCTCGTGGCTTTCGTGTACCCGAAGATACACCGGTGTCGGCCTGCCCTGGAAACTTGCCTCACCGATCTCAACGTCAGCCTGCCAATAAGGAGTGATGTCTGCCTCATGTTCTTTCATGCCAGTGATGTGAATAGTGCCCACGCTCCAAGTTGCGCTACCTGACCGCGGCGGTTCAATGCCCACCCGTCACTTCACTTTCCATACTCCATGCGCCTCAGACTGGAACGGGCCTTCCTGAAGTTCACGGCGGACAATCGCCCGCCAGTCCGTACCGCCCCGCTCGGCAGCCCGGACACGAACATGCCCCTCAAGCGCCGTGTAAATCTTCCCAACCGACGCAGATCCGCCGCAGGACTCCACAGCCGAGAGCACCGCGCTTCGCCACGTCTGCCGGGGGCTGGTTTGCATTGTGAAGTCTTTGGGCAGCCCGGCCACGCGAATGGGCACGATCCACGCATCCGGCTTTCGCATCACCATCACCCACTCGGTCACGAGAAGCGCCGTGTTTCCCGTGTAGTTTTTGCGGCCACTGAACGTGTTGAATTGCAACTTGACGCCGTCAAGCGCCATCTCTCCGTACAGGTTGATCATCCGGTGCAGTGGATAGAGTGCCCCCTCACGCCGGAGTGATCCCAGGAGAATGGCCACGTGCCCGCCGCGCTTGACGTGGCTATACGCAGCATATTGGGCTTCATTAGCCATGTGGACAAACTGCTCGAGACTGGGAGCAGCGGAGAGGTCAGCCGGGTGCGGCGTGCGGTCTTTCCCCCACACCGAGCCACTGTAGTGAATCAAGTCAAAGTACGGGGGATGGAAAACCACCAATTCTGGGGCCGTGCCATCCGAACAGGCTGGTATCGCCTCTTCCAGAATGTTGAACCCCTGGCGCAAGTCCCCGGCCCAGTATGGGATCCTAAATTCCTTGCAGACGGCTTCGGTCGTGCCGCCGCCGGCGAATGGGTCGGCGACCGAACGGGCCTTGAAGATGTCAACCAAATCCAGCACAAACTTCCCGCTGAAGTTGCCCGGGTACCCGGCATCGCCCCAGGGGCCACGCTCAGGGTAGGCGAAGAGATTGGTGTGATGCCCGGCAAACTCAGACACAATGGGCATTGAGAACGGTGGCTGAGTGGCGTCTCCATCGGGCGCTCGGTGGCGGTCAGGCAGTGTATGAAATTGCGGCGCTTCCGCTGGCATGACGATAGCGTAGCAAATCACTCTCTATCTGTGCAACCACTACGACAGGGAAAATTGCGGACCCCGGCAGGGTGGAGTTGGACCCGGACATGGTAGAGGCTCGTTTGCCCGTCAGGTTTCAGAAGCACAACGATGAATTCGTGGCGCTCTTCAACACGTTCGGCAGTGGGTCACTTCATGCGGAGAAAAGAACGTGCGGGGGCGGGCGGACTGGGGTTGGTTCCCAATCGGCAAGATGGAGAGGCTCGTGTGAGAACGGCGTATCGATGTGTTCCGCCTCTTTTCTTGACAGGGCCACCCCATGAAATTGTGCCAACTGTTTCTGAAGCACCGCTAGCTCCTGTTCTGTGACACGGTAGCGCGGAATCGTCACGGTGCTCAGTCGCATCACGCCCTTCCCCCGGCGTTTGAGGAGCGCGGTTCGTGGTGGTAGCTCCTGCACTGCCGCCACGGCCTGCTCCCATTGTTCGTTGAGCGGTGAAAAGAGGGGGTGCTGCGTTTCCGTCTGGGCATCGTGCTTGACGGCGTCGGTGTCCACCGTAAAGAGTTTGCGGGCCATCACCTCGGCGTCCTCCCGGTCTACAGCAAAGACCACCTTGATACCCACATTCCCCAAGGCGGATGCTATCCGGTGTTGCACCTGCCCCAACGTCTGGTGGGCAAGATGAAGATGGAGACCAAACTTGCGGCACTCCGAGAGGATCTGGGCCAGCGTCTTAGCTGCCCCCTCGTTGGCGCAAAAATCCTGAAACTCGTCGAGAAACAGGTAGAACGGGCGACGCTCCCGCTGGTCTTTGCGTGAGAGGGCGGCCATTTCCATGCCAGTGACGACCAGACTCCCCACCAGCCGCCGTGTCTCGCCGTCGCAGTTGCCCAAATCCACCAGAAGCACTTTGCCCTCATCCATGATGGCGCGAAAGTCGAGCCGGTTCTCCGACGCGCCCAACAGATGGCGAAGGTACGGGTTGAAGGCAAAGGCCGAGACTTTGTTGAGGGTGGACTCAATCATGAGCGGCCCCTCTCTCCCCCAGCGGTCGAAACGCGCATGAAAAAACTCAACCAGGTGCGGGTCGTGAACTTGCCCGAGCAAGTGATCGCGAAACTCCCGGTCGGTCAAGAGTTGGGCCATGTCAATGAGCGACTTGCCCGTTTGGATGAGCACCAGGAGGGCGGCCAGAGCAATGTTGGTAAATTGCGGGGCTTCCTCCAGCGACTGCGGCCAGGCGCGGCGAAACGCCTCAATCACTTGCTGGGCTAATGGATATGGGGCAATGGGAGTCTTGAGAACGTTGAACGGGATGATGAAGTCCGTTCGAGTCGGGTCAAAGTAGATGACGCGCTCATACGCTTTCGGATCACGAAAGTAACCTGCGGACAAGAGGTGAGCCAGGGTATCGCGGGCTAAGTCCGTGTGGGGATCAACCAACCCACATCCGCGCCCGGCGCGAATGTCGGCAGTCAAGAGGCTTTCCAGAAATTTGGATTTGCCCTGCCCGGTGGTGCCGATAATGTACATGTGGGTGGCGCGGGCAGGGTTAGGCACAAGGCACGGCAAAAGACCCAGGGGGCCAGTGGCCCCCAGCGCAATGTGGTCACCGGTGAGCAGAGACAGCGGCCAGAACATAGTCGTGAAAGCCGAAGACCGCCGTCTTCAGGCGGCGGTCTGGGACACCTGCGAATCAATAAAGACTATGATGACGGAAGTAAAAACCCGCGTCAAGCGTTTGCTTCTGGCAAACGCGAGCCGTGGAAAGGTTACGAAGCCGGTGGGTCGCCTTCGCCTTCGGTGATCTGCACCGGGACTTTGTAGGCAGTGCGGCCAGCGGTTTTGAGGAGCACGATGACGAACTGGTGGGCTGGGTCGTAGGTCTCCACAAAGCGCTGCACTTCCTCATCCTCCATCTGCTCAATGGTCGCCTGGACGAAGTAGGTGAACATCACGTGGTCAGGAGCACTCCCCTCTCTCGGCCACTCGTCTGTATCCACCACCACGGCTCCCCGCCCGCTCTCTTCAAAGGCAGAGGTCGCGGCAGTCCAAAAGAGTTTCAGGTTTTTTTCAAGCCACGCCAGGTCGCCCTGGTGTTCGGGAGTTGCCCACTCTGGCAGGTTGTATTTTCTGTCCCCGCTACTTTCTGGTGTCATCCCTTCTGTATAGCAAATCGTCGTCGCCCTTTCAATCATATCTTTCAGGCGGCGGACTGGGAGAGAAAGGTATCACACCCAAGTTTCGTAAGAAAAGCGCCGGGGAGAGTCCCTCTCCCCGGCGCGCCGCCAGAACGTCCGATATTGTGAATCTTAGAACAATCCGAGTTGCTCCTCTCCGGTGATCAACTGACTCTTGCTGTTGCGCCGCTTCTGGCGAAAGACGGTCTCGCGCCTGGCCCACAGATCGTTGAGTGTCACCAACATTGGCGAAATGGCGATGGGCGAACCTATTGGCGAGTCCGTCACCATCTGGTTCGTGCCAGTGCCAAATATCCCTTCGGCTCGGCCCACTTCCACTTGACCCAATGCCTGGCGCAAGAGGCCGTGTAGCATGTCACTGTCATCCTCCTCCTCAACCAGTGCGCCATTCACTTCATCCCCATAAAAGATTTGCGCCGCCTTCATCTTCGCGCCCAGGAGGTTGAGCGCGCCTTCTTCCAGCGTCCCTTCGTATACGGGAAAGTACATCTGCACTGGCAAGAGTGCGCCGGGCCGATACAAGCGCCGCATCGCCTGCCAGAGGATGTAAAGTGACCACTCGTTTTCAAAAAAGATGCCAGTGTTGAACATCGTCAGGTTCAAGCCAACTTCCACCAATCGCGCATTGGTGAGAAGTACATCCATCTTGCCCACGTTCTGCTTGATCCACGTCGCGCGTTTGGCGGGTGCCAGTGTTGGCCGCAGGATTGCCGGGCGTAGTCCATACCCCCTCAGTATCTCGGCCAGTCGGGGCTGAATGTCTCTCGTCCCAGTCTGCCTTACGTACACCAGCGTCTTGCGGCCTCTCTCCATCTCGGCCTGGCATGTATTGGCTAACCATTCTTCTTTGGGGAGCACAATGGTGTCCACTGCTTCAAGCTCGGCCACCAGTTCTTTGCGCCGTACTGCATACTTGCCTCGCCCCTCAAGGCGGCGATTGAACCACACCTGCTCTGGCCGAAACATCGCGTCAGGGCGATTGAGGGCGGTATTCAACCAGACGCTAATTGCTCCCTTACCATCTGCTTCTTTTTGAGTATTGAGCGCCCAGGCCAGTAATCCTGAGGGCGGCTCGGTCTGACTGCCATCAGCCTCTGCGATTTGCTCGGCCATTGTGGGCGTGAGAGGGATTCTCACCACCTCTTCGGAATACTGTGGGAGTGGCAGGCCGATGTCTTTGAGAGAAGAGAACGTTGCATACTCCAATCCCAATCCTACAATCGCCGGGGAGATGCCCGGCAGTTCGGAGACGGTCTCAAAGTGCTTCGTGCCGGTGTACGTGCCATCCTCGGCCACCTCCTTATCTTTCCCCACGTAGAACACCGACTTGAACAGGCCATATTTCTCTGTCCATCGCTGCTCGTCGTCGAACTTGAACTCGCGGCGCACGTCGGGCGAGAGGCGGTACAGCAACCAAAAAATTGAAGTCGATGCTCCCCCGAAAAATGTTCCGGTGAGGCCGACGGTGTAGCGCGTGACGTTATTGAGGGCTTGCAGGACCCAACCTACACCCGTGCCTTTGGCCTTGCACTTGTGAAGCTCGTCCACGGCCATGCCGCCGAAGAAACCTTTGAGTTTCTTGAGAGCAAAACGGGCGGCGGCCTCACGCCTCAAAGCAGTGTCCTGAAAGAGGGGTTGACTACAGACATAAGCGATGTTAGTTCGCACGACCCTCTTTCCCTGCTCGTGGTCATAGACCCACTTCCCAACTTCATATTTCTGCGTTTGGGTGTTGAAGTACATGAGGGGCGCTTGGCAGAACCGGCGTTTGCTGCCAATCCACTTCTCGGCCTCACTGGCTCGTATCGGGCTGAGGGGTGCGCCATTCTCCGGGTCATACTTTTCTGAGACAATCGCCCCGCAGTGTGGGCAAGCGCAAGCGGTGACAAGCTCTGCCCACACTTCGTCTGTTTCTTCATCTTGATGGTTGAAGCGAATAGTGCGGTAGCCTATTGCCGGAACTCGGCCTGCTCCAAGTTTGGCAGTTTCAAACGACATGACAGCAAAAGACTTCTCCGGCAATTGCCCAGTCTTGTACTCTTGAACAAACTGCGCCAATGAATACTCGCTTGCCAGTTCTTTAGCATCCGCTTCGTCGCGGTAGACTTCCAACCCAAGCCAGGCGTAATCATTGCCGATTCGCCCATCAAGCAGGTTAGGAACTTTCATTCCCTTGCGACATCGTGGCGGGTGGTGGACAGCGTACTTGAATGAGGCGGCAAGCGCCTTCTCCAATTGCTCTGAAAGCGGACACCCTTCTTCAAGCGCCAACGTTCGGACAGTTTCAATCGCGTGATTGACCACTGCCGCCGTCGTTCTCTTGTCGTGAAGTGATAGGGTGTCTTTTCCCTCTTGCCAGTGGCCTTTTAGCTCAAAGGCTGTCTCATCCTCAACGACGACGCCGATACTTTTTAGCCACTGCCCGATTTTGGCGGGCTTGGGTGCGGGTCTTGCGCCAATGGTGATAGTGCGACTGTCTGCGCCGGGCGTGACTTCGCGGATTTCCTTCGGCCAATTCTCTTGCCCGGTGACAATCCCCGGCCCGACGATGAGGGCCGGATACGGTGATTTCGCGCGCTTGCCTCCTCGCGCCACCATCGCGTGATAGAGATATTCAAGAGTGGCTAAGAGGATTGTCGTCTTGCCGGACGCCATTTCTGCGTTCACCACTCCGGCGCCCTGAGCAATCGCTAAACGCCCCATCGCAATTGCAAGGTGACGCTGAAAGTCGGTGAGTCCGGTTTCTCGTCGTCCCGGCAGTGTTCGCCCTCTTGAGAGAGAGTTGAAGACCGCCCACTCCCACGCTTCAGGCTTGAGGTTGTAGCGGGGGATATTACGAACTTGCACCACTTCAGCCAGTTCCTTGACGTGCCGCTCAAGGAGTTGCCCAATTTCGGTTGGGTCAGTGTGCATCTCAAGCAGGCCGTCATGGGCGAGGGTCGTCATCACCGCCTCAAACTTCTCTCGCAGTTCAACCCGCTTGAATCGGCGTTTCTTGTCGTCAGCAAAACCGTCTTCATCGTTAGGGAAGTCGTCGTCCTCTGTCTCGTCGGTCTCTCCCCCACTCATCTTGTTTGAGGATTTCTGGATGTTGCCTTTGAGCAGAAGCGGCCTTTGGGTGTCAGGGGCAGTGACACAATTCGTTCCCAACAGCCCACTCAACATCTGCGGGCCGATGTGCCCCTTCTTCGGCGTCATGGCGGGGGTGATGATCTTCGGCTCGGTCGGTGGGACAAGGTCACGCCACTCGCTGCTAGCTTGCAAACGACTGGCGGCGTCTGTTGCCTCTCGCAACAGCGCCTCGTCGGAGATGGCGAGATATTGGAAACGGAAGGATGCGCCGTGTTTGCCTTTGAGGGGCGTCACCGGGATGGTGTACTCACCATGCCCTTGTGTGAGAGGTAGTAGCTGTTTGCCATCGCCCCAGGTTTGGATAGCGCGTAGGGCATCACCGGAAGCAGGCTGATAGTCGGCTCGGCGTGACCCAAAGATGATGACTTGCTTGAAAGCATCGTATTCTTCATCAGGAAGTTTGAAGCAGTGGAGATTGCTGTACCATCCGGCGAGGTGGCGGGCAATCTTTTCGTTGATGCGGGCATGGGGAATGATGTAGACCAATACTCCGCCCGGTACGATGCGCGATGTCGTGTTGAGGAGAAAAGTTTCCTCAAGGCGTGTGCCGCCGCCGGTTTCGCTTTCGCCGGTATAAGGCGGGTTGAGGAGCACCAGCGAAAAGGTTTCATCCGTCAACACGGCATACTCATAGCCGGTGTTGATGACGTGCGTTAGCATGTTACTGGCCTCAACTGCGCGAACGTCTGAGAGTTCAATGCCGTAAGTTTCGGCTGGCCCCATCGCGGCGGCGATAGCGGCTAATGCTTCGCCCTTGCCACAACAGGGATCGGCGTAACGACGCGGCCCATCGCCGGTTGTGCTCAACCAGGTGACAAGCAAATTGAGCGTCATTTCCGGTGTGGGATAGTAACCGAGTTTAGATTGTCCTTCGAGTCTCATTGTTTAGGTTCTCCTTCTCTATCTAATTCTCAAGTGAAAGTGGGCGGGGTAAGGTCAAGCTAATTTCTCCCGATTTGATGCCATCCGAGATAATCTCCGGCCAGGGCGCAGGCTGGATGACCCATCCCTCCGGCGCATCACCGCCACAAATGAGCGGGGCGGCAAACTCCCGTGCGCGGGCTTCGGCAAGCAAGTAATCTCCCCACTCGATCAAGATGGGAAGCGGCGAGTTGTTTTCTAACATAGCCGCCAGACTCGTCGCCGGGCTGAGGGAATGTTTCCCTCCGGCGTGGTCTTTCCACTGCCAGGCAAGCGCCACAAAAGGCTTGGAGAGCTTCTCGATTTGGCACGCAAGCGGCGCAACCAACCTGATGTGTTTGGGTCTGGCACGACTGGCAATACGGGGGGCGTCCATCGTCAGGCGGTGGTAGCGGCGATTGAGGCCGCGCACGATAAGCGACTCCCCTTTCTCGTCGTCACTGATGACCAGCTTTTCCTTTGTCCCGTTGACAAGGCTGGCCCAAATTGCTCCAACTGCCTTTGGGTGTTGGGGCGCAAGTTCGAGATAGACGACGATTGCCTCCCCCTCTATCTCTGCCACGCCGTAGCTGTACACCACCACACTCACCGAGTTGTTCGCAATCCGTATAACGCTCATGTCGCCTCCGCTAGTCTGGGCGGCGTCAAAAAAACGCACCGCCTAAAGGAAGCGCATTGCCGGAACGAGGACGGCAACCCGCAGGGGCGAAGCGAACGAACGGTGAGCCGCCAAAGGCGGCGGCACAAGCCCGGAGTGAGTGAGCGAAGCAGCCCGACGGGATGTTTTGTCGGGCTTTGCCGCCCGCAGTGCAGGCGACACAATGCGCTTAGGCGGTGCGTTCTAAATTTGCTATGGAGCGAAGCGAAACGATTAGCGAAGCGCCGCTGGCAGGCACTTGGGTGAGTGACAACGAACCGATGTGCCGTAGCCAGGCGGCGTGAAGCGGCGGCGCACGTGAGTGGGCCGCAATCGTGAAGCGAACTAAGCTGATGTCGGAACGACTAGAGGATAGAACGAGCGGCTAATAGGCAAGAACATCTGCCTTGCCCGGTGGTAAGCGATTAGTAGTAAATAGAATTAGCCCGCGCCCTTCTCATTTACCACGCGGTAACCAAGCGAGCGAAAGTGCGTAATCCAGAATTGCACGCGTTCATTCTTAGCAGCATTCTCTACCATCTCAAGGGGTTTGATAAAAGGCTTGAGTTTCAATTGTCCGAGTTCCTGTAGCCAGGCTTTGCCTTCGGCGGTTTTTCTTGCTTTGGCTATGTGCCCCCGCAATCGAAGGGGGATTTCTTGTTTCGTTTGACCCACGTAGCGCGGCACGTTATCCCGTGGGTCATAGAGGCCGTAAATGACAACCTTTTTCCCTTGAATAACAGGTTGCTCGTCGGCGGCTTGTGGCTTGGTTTCGCGTAAACGTCTGCCCAGTTCAGCCAGTTCGTCAAAAATCGGGCTCAACTTTTTCGCTAACGCCGTTTTCAAGCCATCAGTTATATGAGGCGGGAATGGGGGATTGTTCCAATCCATCTCTACTGTGCCAATCTCTCTACCGCCGACACGTATGGTAAATAAATCGTTGGACATGCTTCAAACACTCCGTGTTATTTAGCGGGCTGTCTATAGCTGAAATGATGTTTGGTATGATACGCCGATTTACTCTCGGCAACAACTTTGCGATCAGTCCCCTCTACCCCGCGACTATCGCTCTCCCCAAAAACCGGCGAGCGATTTTTTGACGAGGCCATCCGTATATGCACAAGTGAGGTGACTCTAACAATGTGTCCTAGGTGTGCAGGGGCAAGGCACGAGAGCGGCACCCCTGAGCTACATCCTGAGCGAAGTCGAAGGAGAAGGCGAAGGGTGGCCGCCGTCGCGCTCTGTGAGACCGTCAGGACGATGCCTTTGTGAAGAGAGCGAAGCCGCGAGTGCAGGTGCGAGTGGTTCGCTCCGAACAAAGGCCACAGTGCGCGACGAAAGCGAAGCGACGGCCTGTGCCGCGTCAGGCCATGTGCGGGTGAGGCCGAGTAGAAGTGAAAGGCGGGCGGCACAAGCGGAGCGGAGTGTAAGCCGGAATTGCGCCAGAGCGGTTAGCGGAGCGCCCGGAGAGGCGCACGCGGCCCACGCGAAGCGAGGGCTGGGTGTGCCGTCCCCTCAGGGGCGAAGGGTGCGGCGCGGCGGCGCACGAAGTGGGCCGCAACTGCGAAGTGCAATGGAGGCGGTCACGGAGCGAAGCGCCGAGCGAATCGATAAGGCCGTAGCGAAGCGCGGGCACGAGGTCGCGCTTCGCAAGGCCGTCGGTGAGCGTTGCCGTCCTGCCTGAAGCGAGAGCGAGGCTGAGAACGAAGTGGCCCGCGTCATGGCGTGCGAGTGCCGGAACTTTTCATATAATGAGGGAAATCAAAAAAGAGGGTGCTGGGTGAGTGAGACGGCGCGAGAGGCGGCGCACCCGACTGCGCGGCTTCATGAGCGCGGGCGGGGGCGGATACGCCGTCCCCGCGAAGCCGTCGCGGAGTGGGCGCGCGGAGACTGGCGCGCTCTCTGAGCGCGCCACAGCGAAGCGCGCGAGAAACGAAGCAGGCTGAGGGGGGGCGAGCAGGGAGAATGGCTACACTTCTGGTGCGGACGGGGTTCGTCCAGGGAGGTCGAGAGTTTCGGCCTGTCGTTTCAATGATGACCAATACAGTTGGGCAAAGTAATCGGCAGCAAGCTCGCGGGCGATATTCTGCATGTCTGCATCCGGCAGTTGGCTGGCGTCGTAGCCTAAGGTTTCCAGGTCTTCCCGAGCGGTGCTGGCAATCGGGAAGAAGCTCTGGCGCAACATCTCAGGCGGAATGATGACGGCTTCCCGGCCAAGCACCGGCCAGCTTTCGCCGGTGGCCGATTCAATCGAGTGGATTTCCACTTCGGCATCGGCAAATCCAACCTCTTTCGCCTTCTCGGGATCTATACCATCAGTCCCGGCCTTACCCACCAGGGTATGCAAAGATGCAAAGACAGTTTTGTTGGCGTCGTTCTCGCTGTTGGCATTGACATGGACGACGCCGGTGATGGCGTAGGATACATGAAACTCTTTAGCCCCGGCCTCCGGTGGGGCTGGCAGTTCGCTTTTGGCGGGCATAGGGATAGTAGTAGCACATCGCCTGCCGGTTTGTAAACAGACAGTTGCACCATCCTCTATCCACTCGATATAGTTGAGGGATATGTCCGTTCGCGAGTGTCTCCGGGTGTTTCACCCGGTGGATGTTGAAAAGTACCTCACCGTCCTCAAAACCGAGTTCGGCGCACAGGATAACCCCGAAGCGCCTGAAGCGTTGGTGATCGGGGATCCGCCTCAACCGTTCTACAAGCCAAAGTTAGCCGAGCCAGCAACCGAAGATAGAGGTGATGACACCCTCTATCTCGTCATTCTCGGCTTCAACTACGTCCCCATCCACCCGGACCTGGTTGTTGCCCTCATCAATCACCCTGAACTGGCCCCGCCTGCGGCAGAGTTTCTTTGGACGATTGAGCAGGATGTCGTTGCCAAAGGAACTCTTGATAGTCTGAAACAGGAGTGAGCATGTGGGAATGACAAAAGGGACACAGGAACGGATACCGGCCATCCTCTACAATAGTGCCTGCGCCCCTGTAGTGCCCCCACGAAGCCAGATCGGGGCGGTAAGGGTATCTTGTTGCGTCACATCAGAAATCGGGGCGAATAAGAACAACTGGGAGAGTCTGGCATCCCCATACCGCTCAGTAGCCGCTTTGAGATTTTGAGCGCGAATAAGTGAGGGGGTGGTCACTAAGACCCGAAACGCAGTTTGCCGCTCCTGCACCTGGTATCGCTTGTGGAAGGTGCCTGATGAGAAGAGCGCTTTGTACCCCAAAATCTTTCGTCGCCACTTCTCCTTCACGCTCTCACTCCCCCGGTCTGCCTCAAGGAAAAAATGGCCGGTGTGCCCGTTTGCCGTGACCAACACAATGTAGCCATCAGGGATCACTTTCATGGTGACGTGCTTTGCGCCTGAGCCTGGCTCAACGCGCACTTCATCCCCCATCTTTCCCCGGCGAATGTCCACGTCGTCACGCCACTGTTCAATGGTGCACTTTGAGGCTCTGGCACTCGCCTCTATAGATATCCGCACCGACGACAGTTGCAGGGCATGTTCCAAAAACAGATAGTTGACTGATACCTGATGGGCGTCCCGGTCGTCGCCTTTGCCCCAGTAAAAGAACTGCGGCAGGGCAATCCCCTGCTCATCAGCCAGGAGCTTTGCGCCCCGCGCGCCTAACCGATACGCCGGGCCGCGCACGGCACCATTGGGATAGGGTGGCCGGTACAACCGCTCCACAAATCCATGCTGGTACAAAAGCCGCAAGCGTTTGCAGGCCAGGCTGAAGTTGGGAAAGAACAACTGCTCAATCTGCTGCCGGTCTAACACCCGCAAGCGGTGAAGCGCGCGAAGGACACTGGCATCCCGATCGGTGAGTTCAAACGGCGGCGCATGGCGGCTTCGCTGTTTGGCGTGTATCCCCGCCTCGACTACACCTGAGGTGATGTGACGCCGTGCGGCGCGGGGTGGCTGATGACGGCCTGTCCCTTTGGAGCCAAGCCAGCCGCTCTTCAGTTCATCAAACACAGGTGGGATGAAGACAATCGTTTCCATACAGGCACGCGGTGCCGTGACCATCGTATGGCATGGAACAACAGATTGCAATGGGCAACGAGCGAAAGCTGAAAGAAGGAAGACAGAACGGTTGGTGAGTACGCTCGCCTCTCCCCCAGTCGCTACACACCCATCGCGAAGCGTTCCGCGCGCTGGCGGAAGGAGGGCCAGGGAGGAATACCGCCACGCGCGCGGGCGTCGGCGGTTTCCGCCGACTACCCGCTCACAGCGAGGGCCAAGCGCAGCGAAGCCCGCAGCGTGCGCTCCGCCTGTGGCGGAGGGAGTTCTCGCCGGTGGCTCTGGCGCAGTGATGCGCCGGAGTCGGGGAGAACCGTGTGAGCGGGTAGTCGGAGGCGTGAAGATCGGCCTGGTTCCGCCTCAAGCGGAAGCAGGATTGCTGGCCATATGAGTTACAGCAATCACAAGCCGGGTCACGCCGCCGACGCCCGCGCAAAGGGTGAGTGATGCCCCCAAGACGCGCTCTTCTTGCGGCGGGTGGGGTGTCCGAACACTTTGACTTCCTCCCTGGCTGGACGCAAGGGCTCGATGCCCGACGCGTCCAGAGTATTCCCTACCAAGCTGGCCAGAAGCGATAATGGACAACTTGGTGAGCCTGTAAGTGAAAAAGGAATGAACACATTTTGCGCCAGACAAAATGTGTTCGATCACCAATGGTGTTCGCCAGAGAGATCATGATGCTGCCAACAGAAGAATAAAGTTATCCACATTGATCTAGGGCTTGACAACCACACCCGCCCTAGAATACGCTTATTTTGGCCTTCGGCCAAAATCGTAGTTAAAAGTCTTGGGGCAAATATGCGTATATAGCCTTGGACTTTCAAAAACGACGCAAATTTTTTTCAACGCCTTGGGTTGCCCAGGGCGTTGTTTTTTTCCCTGGCTCCCCTACCGTTCTTTTTTCTCCGGCGACGTTGGCCGTACAGTCTTCGGTTCGGCTTTGCTAGGTGACGGCGGCTCGGTTGCCACACTCCCCAGGCGGCGCAGATTTATAGCGTTCTACGCTGGCCCGGTTCGGATTTATCCGGTCACATCTCCTACTAACCTGTACGGGCTGGTACTCTTAAGTAGTAGCGAGTCAAACAGGCCTCTGTCAAGCGCCAAAATGCACCGTGGAGTCGTGGTAGATACCATGGTAGCAAGGTAGCATGGTGTCGTGGTATCACGATACCGTGGTGTCACTCGTTCAATTCCCGAAGCACTTTCTCAAGGACGCTATTTGCGCCGTTCTCCTTGTAATCTCGAATGACGAAGTTGATGGCGATCCGCGCCATCTCATTCTCGCTCGTACGGATACCCTGCCGCGCATAGGTGTAGATGATGTCGGCAATCGCCCGCTTTTCGTCTGACGTAAACCGGTGAGTGGCCGCTTCTTTTCCAAACTGCCGCACCGCTTTGCGAATCACAGCAATGGTGGTGTCATGGTATCGTGGTAGCGTGGTGTCATGGTGTCGTGGTAGCGTGGTATCACGATATCGCTTAGATATTCGTGGGTTCTCTGGCTCTGCCTTTGCGGTTGTGGGCGATGGTGCGTTGTCAGGAGTGATTTCATCCGCTCTGTTTGGTTCACGTGGCGGAGTGGGGGGCACCTGACGGCTTACCGGCTTCTCCTTGAACTGAGGGCGGGTATTGAGTTGCTCCAATTGGTCGTAGATTCCCATATCATTTGGATGTGTCGGTCACAAACACCTCGGCGCTGGCGGTCAGCACACCATCTTTGCTGATTTGTCGTCGCTGATGGGTGAGTGACCACAGAAGCACCGCATCTGACAGTTTGCAGATGTCGCGAGGGTTCCCACGGGTGAGCCGATATATCTCGCCAATCGCTTCGTCGGTGAAGGGGAGCGTGCTTCCACCCGCGACCCGCCAGCGAAACTCGAGCATCTGTTTTGTTTCGGCCTTGTCAAACGGCTTTAGCCAAGCCGGGGCCATGCGACTTTTGAGCGAGACGTAGCGGGTAACCTTGTCGTGTAATTCATTTTGGCCAAACAAGGCCACTTGAATGAGGAACTCGGTATTGGTGGAAAAGTTGAACAAGTGATGGACGAGCCGGAGCATGTCGAGAGTCATGTTCTGGGCTTCGTCTACCAGGAGAACAGGGGAGACCCCGGCTTTGTAACGGTCGAGCAGGAACTGCTCGAAGTTCTTGAGCGACATCGCGTAGCTGCGGTCGGTCTTGACGCCGAACTCGTCCATCACGAACCGGAGAAAGGCGTTGCTGGTCTTGAGGTTGGGAGCAAAAGCGAACACCACCTCTTTGGTCTTGTCCTCGGCCAGTTCTTCACGGATGCGGCGGGCGATGCTGGTCTTGCCAGTGCCCACGTCGGCGAAGACGTACACCGGGCCTTTCCGGGTCTGGATGTGGTGAACGATTTTCGCTTTGACATCGCGATGTTGCGGGGAGTACCACAGAAAACGCGGATCGGGGGTGATCCGAAACGGAAGCTCAGCCAGGTTGAATAAGTCGGTGTACATACTTCTATATTGAGCATTCGCCAAACAAAAGTCAAGAAGTACGTGAAGTCGGCCCATCAACTTGGCGCAACTGCATGGCCGAAAGATAACGATGTCACCATGATGCCGTGATACCGTGGTATCACAGTTACCTGTATGCACGCATAGGCTCGGATTTGGATGACGACGTGCAACTGCGTTTCGCGTCTATCTTGCCGATGACATCATGGGAGGTAGTGGATTTTGTTCTGGCCAGTATGCTATTATCCAAACTGTATGGCACTACTCGGACAAATTACTGTACCAGCTTCTACCGTTGACAAATTGACGACGCTGGGGCGTGCTCTCATCGAACTGGCGCAGGAGATACAGTTATATTCGGACGCAAAGAGAAGAATAAAGCCCCAACAAGTTCCTAAAGACCAGGAATGGTTTTGGACCGAGGAATGGCAGAGAGGGGAGCGCGAGGTTGACGAGGCGCTTGCGCGTGGGGAATACAAAAGCTTTGACAGCGTCGACGCACTGTTGGCCGATCTTCACGCCCATGTATGACCCTGCATCGCTCCAACCTATTTGCACGACAGTATCAGCGGTTGCCAGTCGCCCTTCAGAGAAAAGTTGATCGCATCCTCATGTTTCTCGCTCAGGATTTGCGACATCCTGGAGCACATGCCAAGAAAATCGTTGGCCATCCCGACCGTTGGGAAGCACGGGTTGACTACCATTGCCGCCTCACGTTTGAGATCCAGGGTGATACTCTCGTCTTTCGCAAAGTTGGCTCCCACGATATTCTGAAAACGCCGTAAGAGCAGGCAATACAACTTGACAAAGGCCACGTCGATTTGTTAGGTTGAAGGCATACGACACTGCTCACCAGCACACCTGCCATGATCACCGGTGGCCATCCGCGGCCCATTCCGACGATTGATGATTGCGCCAGCTTTGCCGAGCGCCTGACAGCGATGCTCGGCCAGTTGGCAAAGCAGAAATACCCGCTCCTCGTCCGGCGGGGGACGGTGCTCAAGGCGATGCGAAAGGGGGTGGAGATAATGGAGGACACGCCAATTAGCAAGGTGGTCAAAGCAGGGAGCAAGACCTACTTTTTCGATGTGAAAATGACCAAAGAGGGGAAGCCGTATCTTGTGATCACGGAGAGTCGGTTCAAGGGAGAAAACAAAGCCCGCGAGCGAGTGAGCCTCACGGTGTTCCCTGAACAGGCCGCGGAGTTTGTAACTGGACTCAAAGAGGTAGTGGATGGCCTACTCGTCAAGCAGTAGCCATCCTGGGGCATCCTACGTGCTCACAAGGCATGTCCCGTAAGCGCCTGCAAGTTCCGCGCCCACCTGAGAAACCGTATGAAATAGCCGCCGCCTCTGAAATGTACGGTTTTAACTGGCGAGGGTGTACGTAGCCGCCCCAAACTGAGGTCCAAAAACCCGGAATAACCGCAGTATTGTGTCTCGCATAGCCCGGATAGTCAAAGCCCGACTATTTGTGATTGTAGTTGTTCTGCAGAGTACGATGCTTGTGCCCCCCACCCCCAACCCCTCCCCCCGCGTTAATCGCGGGGGGAGGGGAGCAATCAAGTGAGAGCACCACCAAGTGGCATTCCGACCTCCTGGTGTCCATAACCTCTCCTTCGCTCTCACGAGTCTGTCTGCTACTTGGGGCCTGCGTGCTTCATTCCGACCTCCTGGTGTCCATAACCTCTCCTTCGCTCTCACGAGTCTGTCTGCTACTTGGGGCCTGCGTGCTTCATTCCGACCTCCTGGTGTCCATAACCTCTCCTTCGCTCTCACGAGTCTGTC
>Ga0247727_10009975_pt1 | contig 16974 bp, 14 predicted proteins | sample WisWelCaveWW1625_FD_202498 | JGI IMG/M metagenome (GOLD analysis project Ga0247727, IMG submission 202498) | Biofilm microbial communities from Wishing Well Cave, Virginia, United States - WW16-25 | ecosystem: Environmental > Aquatic > Deep subsurface > Groundwater > Cave microbial mat | place...
GGATTTGTTGGAATGGCCGGAAATAACCGCGCGTTTGCCGCAGACGGATTTGCTCTACATTATTCCGGATGAATTTCTTTATGAGGTGCCTTTTTCCACTTTGAGCGCCAGTTTTTCAGAGGCGCAAACTTTCTTGGTGAATCATACCGCGGTTTTGGTCTCGCCAAGCGCAAGCTTGTTGCCGGTAGATGATTTCGCTGGCGCGGCTCCTGACCGGCACAAAACTTTTAAGGTGCTTGTCAGCGCCGACAAGCGCTTTCCGTCAGCAGGAAAACTTGTTGCCAGGATTAAAGAGTTGTTCCCCTTGGCAGAGGAATTGACGGTTCAAGATAGCGCCAGCACCAAAGATCAAGTGCTGGCGCAATTGCAAAAGGGTTATCAAGTCTATATTTTCGTCGGACATGGGCAAGCGAATTCGCAATATCCCGATCAAGGTTATATTGAATTATCGGTCAAGATCTCAAAAACCCGGGGGACAAAGAACATTCGATTGACCATGACGGATTTGAAAGCGATCAACTGGCTGGGAGCGGAAATGGTTATGCTCGTGGGCTGCGAAACCGCCGGCGGCAAGCTTTATCGCGGCGCCGGCATTTCGGGCTTGCAACAAGAATTTTTAGGGCTCGGGGCTAAAAATGTGCTGGGAAATCTCTGGGAAGTCGATGCCACCTACGCCATTCCTCAAGCCCAAGAGTTTTTGGCAACCTGGGCGGCGACGTGGGATTCACCGCGTGCTTTGCAAGCAAGCCAACGCCAAACTATGCAAACACTACGAGAGAGTCGTTATTATCAACAACTGCCGCACCCTTATTTCTGGGGTAGCGCGGTTTTATTAACAGCAGCATCTCACTGAATAACTCATTTAAACGGGAGGTTGAATATGCCACATGAAGCGGGACATGTTGGATCCGGCTCGGGTGGAGGAGATCCACCTGCTGAGGACGATCCTCGGTTTCCAAAATTTGGCTTGCGGGCGCAAGGGTTGTTGGCGATAGCTTTCGGCATTGCGCTCGGTCTGGCGTTTTTGCTGTTCTATTTTATTTTGCGCGTGCGAGCCGAGACCTTCATCGATGGCCTCCATCTCACAGCGTGGTGGAGCTTTGTTTATGGCTTCATCGGCGGCTTCGTCATCGCGGTGATTTACAACATGCTCGTTCTGCGCCGCCTCAACCTCTTTGGGCTGGATTATTATAACGCCCATTGAGCAGGTCGTCCTGAAAAAGCCTTTTGGGAAGACTTCGCCAATCTGTAGCTCAGTTTTCTTTACGGTTTTGTGTGCGGGACCATTCTGGCGGTGATTTACAATCTTCTCGTCCTGCGCCGGCTCAATCTGTTCGGCCTGGAAAGCAGCGCGGATTGAGGCGCGGTTAATCGGTTCATCGTCTCACAAGTTGGCCGGGCGGTTGGCACATCGTTTCCTGCGATGCGTCCAGCCATCCGGCTTTTTTTATTTCCGGCGTAATTTTATTGTTGTGTGCCATCAAAAAACAAATTTTGCGCGGGCCTCGGTGTTTTTTTCTCACCCATTTGTTTAATAGTTCATACAGAAATGCGTATGACCAAAAATTTTTTTAAAAATTTCAAAAAGTTTTTTGAAAATAAAACGATTCCGGTGTCTATAATAACAGAAACAATTCACTAAACTCTTTATGCTTTAACCAAGGAGAAGTAGCATGAACATCCAAACTCAACCCAATGCGATGCCGCTTTTTAGAACGCGGTGGGACAGCCTCATCTGTCTCGAGCCGGGCCTCAGCTCAAGTGACGTGGTTTCGGCAGGAACTCCGGTCTCGTTGCGAGCAGACCTCGGTTTCGACGGGTTATTGGCCCCTATTATCATTGACCAGACGTTCCAGATTTTCTACCACGCCCAGCGAATCGAGGACAACGTTACGGTGCTATTGGCCAGCCCAGTCGTGCCTGTCCCGCCCTTGCCAGGTCTTGCGCATATTACCGTGATCGCGGGACCTTTCGCCACTGGGCCAGGTACAAATCTGCCGGTTGCGCCTGGGTTTGATGCGGGCACCTATCGCATCGTGGGTCACCTTCACTTCACAAACCCAGCCATTGACACCATTGTGACTGCTTTCTGTGATGGGCTTATTCTCATGGTTTCCTAAAGCTCTATTTGGAAAGAGAAGTTAGATGATACGCTGATGGCCCAGGCAATTTGCCGGGGAAGCAGCGTTAATCCGAGGTGAACTTGACGAATCGCTGGCCTCAAAAGTGTTGAGCTCATGGGCTCTTACTTTTCGAGGCCAGTCTTCGTTCTAAATCAAAATCAGGAGTTAGTCATGGCGCGCTCAAAAAATACTTCCACGCCAAAACCTAAAGTTGAGAAAACCAGAAAAGTATTGGCTGCAGAGACGGAAGAGATAGTGGTCAAGCTCGGCACGAACGAGGCGGTAAAGGAACAGGCAGGCGCAGTGCTGAAAGATATATTGGGTGGAGAGAGTCAATTACAACAGGAAATTGACGAATTGAAGCGCCTCAATCAGCAAATTCAGGAAGAAAACGAAACGTTAAGAAAAAATGTGCAAGTTGCTGAAGATAATGTCTCTCGACAGCTTGCAACCGCAGAAAGAGATAAGCGCGAGGCTGAACGGCATCGGCTTCACTTTGAGGGCAGAATCCAGGAATTGGAAAAAACAAACGCTCTTAATGCTGTTAATGATAAAAAATTTTCTATCACTGCCGTACAACCTCAAGCAGCTATCGCAGAAAATATCACTATTCCGAAAACGACCTTTAAAGCAGAAAACATTCTCGAGCGTCAAAAAATTGCGGTGGAACCCGCAACGCCGAAGCTGCCCGAAATGTCCGTGAAAAACGTGAGCATTCAGGCCGTACAGGTGTTCCAACCTGTTGCGTCGCCATTGCCTACTTTGACGCTGACGGCAGAGAAAAGGTTCGCCGTGCAGACCATTTTCCATCTCTCTGGTATAGGCGCACTGGCGCTGACCGGCGAACAGGCCCCCTTTCGGGCCGCTTGTTATATTTACAATTTAACCGACGGCGGTGTCCGGCTGCTCTACACCAGCAAGGGAGAGTTGACCGAGACCAAAATCGAATACACGATTAACGAGTATATACCCAGCTTGGGGCCTGGGCTTTATCGTCTCTCGACGTTGCTTACTATTTCAAGCGCTCGGAACCTGACGGCGCATTATCAGGGCCCCATCGTTCACGTCAGTTAAACAGGCTTTTTCTAATGCGTCACACCATCCATTTCCTTGACGAGAGAAGCACACCAATGCTGTATTTTTGACTTGAGCCCTTGCATCTTGATGCTCCCTGTCCGCCAGTTATAGCGATGTTCGTAATCTTTACACTTTGGACAATGATAAATGATCCAGTCTCCAGTACGGACGGCTTCGCACTCATGGCGCTCAAAATTTGATCCAGGGTTCAACTCAACTTTAAAAAAGTTTTGCATGATGATGTTCTCCTTGAAAGTTGTTCAAATATAATTAAATATCGAAAACAAATCAAGCTAAATTTTAAGTTAAGGAAGTTGAAATTGAGCCGGAAGACTAACATGCTGACGCCGCTAAAAGTGGATCAGTCAGTTCTCGGCAATCAAAATCAATTGGCGTCGCCGGCAACAATTCCGCTGCTCCATCGCGATGACCTACTGGCAATCGACGGCATTGATCCAGTCACCGAGATGGCGCTCAACAGTATCGGCATCCGAAAATTTGCCGACTTTCGCGGATACACAGCGGAAACTTTGGCGCAGGCGTTACGGGAGCGCACGGGTATTGCAATAGCCGCGACAACAATTGCAGAACAGGATTGGATCGGATGGGCGGAATTGCTTGCAACTGAAGCTGAAAAAGAAAAGACGGTTGAGGAGTCATCGGCAAGCGCTGCTTTGCACGATGAAAAATCTCACGAGGCGCAAGCTGATGCAGCCGAGACGATTTATCCGGAAAAACAAAAACCTGAGACAGAAGACGAAGCGAATGACGAAGTTGTTCTGTCGATTGAGCAGTCGCGGTTTCATCAGTTCGAAAGGCCGGCCACTGCAAACGCGGCTGCGGCGAAATTCTTGCGGAGTGAAATTGATTGTCAAGTTACCGGAGCGAAAGCTTTGAGCGTGACCACAGATCGCGTCCCGCTCTGCGCGCAAATTTTTGCCATAGATACGACAACCGGCGAGCATAAGATGCTGGCTTCGCAATTGGGACACTTTCAACCGAGCCGGACCGATTATCGCTTTGACATTGAATTTGAAGCGCCGCCGGTTGGACGTTATCAGTTGCAAATTGTGACGCTTTTGCTCGATGTGAATCCGAAAATTGCTTTTTATCAAGGCCCGATTTTACGTGTCGTAACGTGATGAACATTGATCAAACAACTTGGCGTGTCGCTCGCCGCGCGCTCGAGAAAACTGTTACGCTTTATATCGACGATCCTAACGTGGCGTTTATCGATTTAGGATTCTCGGCGCAGCAACCTTTCAAATCCGGGCTTGTCATTCGTATCCATCGGCGGCATCTGCCGTTTGAAGATTCGATCACCGCCGAGTCGTCACGTACGATCGAGGCGCCGCCGCTTGGCTTTGCGGTCGAGTTTGTTGAGGGCAAGTTTCGTTATCATTTGCGGCAGCAGGTTTCAGAAATCGCGCCGCCATCGCGCCATGAGCTTTACGGAGGTCTGCCGCTCGCAAACGTAGCCGGGCGCTTGTTCACGTTGGGCGGGAAGGTGCGGGATCGCCGGACGAAAAAGGAGATGGTGTTGAGTAGCTGGCATGTGCTGGCGGAATCGTGGGCGGCCGGCGAACAGGTTTTGCTTTACCAGACGGTTGCGGCAGATGGCAAAGAAACGACTGAGGTCGCAGCCGAGTACACGCGCAGCGCAATTCGCGCCGGCCTCGATGCGGCGGTTTCTCGCCTCAAGAGCAACAAGCTTTTGCTTAATCAGCAGCAGGGAATTGGCGCGGTAACCGGTGTGGCGCTGCCGCAGCTTGGTATGCGGGTGATCAAATCCGGCGCGGCGACCGGCGTGACCTCCGGCATCATCACCGGTATCCTGGGTTATTCGATGCAGCGTTACGCCAATCGCAAACAACTCATCGGCCCGTTCGTTTGTATTACGCCGGAAGAGCCGAACGCCAAAATCAATGCCCCCGGCGACTCCGGGGCTTGGTGGTTGGAGCGCTCGAGCCGGCGCGCGGTGGCGTTGCACTTTGCCGGCGGCGATGTTCCTTCGTTTGGCCTGGCTTTTTCCATGCCGGAAGTTTTGCATGCCTTGGAGGTCGAAGTTGTGACGGAAACCTCGGCGGTGGCGCAGCCTAATGCAGTGGAACAAACTGCAACGCGTGTCATGACGCCAATGAATCAGGCTGTGACGGCTGAAACGTCCAAAGCTAATTTGCTCAACATACTTTTCACCAAACGTTGGGCTTATCGCTTCGGGCTGGCAGTCGTGTTATTGGCGCTTAGTTTGACGACGGTTATGCTTTTTCAACGGCTAACCAGGATGCACCAGCGGCAAAACGATAAAATCAAGCAGTTGCAGCGGCAAGCGCAAGATATCAAATCCATGATGCAGATCGATAGCGCCCGCCAGCAGCAGGTTCGCAAGATTATCACGATCATCAACCGGTTTAATCCGAAGATGTCAAGCAATTTGAAACTCGATCTCGCTTCTGAAATTTATACGATGAGCTTGAAATACAGCCAGCTTAATGTTGATTTGATTTGCGCGACCATTACGCACGAATCCGCCCATAGTTGGGATCCGGAAGCGGTTTCCTTTGCCGGTGCCATGGGTTTGATGCAGCTTCTGCCGACCACCGCGAGGGAATTAACTCGTGAGGAAGGCATCACCTGGACTTCATCCGAAGCGATTCTTTTTAATCCGATTTATAACGTGCGCCTGGGTTGTCGCTATCTGGCCAGGTTGGTTGGCAATTACGGCGTCGAGCCCGGGCTTGCGGCCTACAATGGCGGCGCGTTACAGGCACGGCGCTGGGCAAATGGCGGCATGAACCATGCGCTCCTGCCTCGCGAGACGGCCTATTATGTTCCTGCGATCATGAAGCTTTACAAAAACTATCGCGAGATGGGTCTATAAGCCTTTGAATTGGCGGGCAGTAAGAATAAATTGTCGCGCACTGAATTGGCTACGCCAGTAGGGAAATCCCACTGAATTGAACTCAAAAAGCCCAACGCGGGCGAGCCGCAACCAAAAGGTACCACACGGATCAAAAACTCACGCTGCTAATTCCGTGTGTGTTTTTGATCCGCGTGTAATTTCTTTGCTTTTTTTGCAAAGATTTCACTTTTCAAAGATTAATTTCTGTGGGATTTCTTTTTCTGTGGGCGGCTTTTTTGATTCTGGGCTTATACAGCTATACTCGTTAAGGTTTGCTTTTGAAGTGTCAGGTTACGTAACTCAACATTTATGCTGAGGAGAAACAATGTGTGCAACATAAATGTTGCATTACAATCTAGCCTTAACGAGTATAAATTCTTGCGGCGGGCATAATCTCATTCGTATCGGCGAGCAAACTAAACAGATGGCAGCCCCACTTCATGTTTCCAGTTGTCGATCATGCGGCGGGTCCGGCCGAGCAGTTTTTCAATTTCATCCCAATTTTGCTGCATGGGGCCGATCTTTTGTTCTTTGCACCAGTTGATAAGCTGCTCGGCGACGGCGACAATGCTTTGCTTGGCGAGTTTTTCCCGCTGATCTGATGGAAAAGGCGATGCTTTGCTATCGAGGTAGGTTTTCATATACGCATAGCAATTCTCGCACGAAGAACCCCACAGCTTGATCTGGCCGGATTGCAAAGCCGTCTCGACGTTGCCGCTGCGCAGTATTTCCTGACACGTCTCGAGTAAATTATCCATTTCCGCCTTCGCCGCCGCCTCAACCGCTTCCCACATTTGAATTTTCTGATCGGCAAAAATCCCGCGATAACCGTGTTGAATCTTATCGGGCAGATCATTCAGCCGAATGGCATTGCCGGCGCTATGAATGCAACTCTTTTCCACGAGATGCTGCAATTCGCGGATGTTGCCCGGCCAGTCGTAAACAATCAGCGCCGTCAACGCCTCCTCGGTTATCTGTTTGGAGCAGGCATTCTTTTCGCCGAATTGCGCCAGAAAATAGTGAACCAGATGAGGAACCTCTTCTTTTCTTTCGCGCAGCGGCGGCAGATGAATGTTCGCGACATCGAGCCGGAAATACAAATCGTTGCGAAATTGCTCGCGTTGAATGAGCTGCTGCAAATCGCGATTGGTGGCCGTAATCACGCGCACGTCGACCTCGATGAGCTTGTTGCCCCCCAAACGCTGCACTTTTTTCTCCTGCAGCACGCGCAGTAATTTCGCCTGCAAATCCGGCTTGAGATCGCCGATTTCATCTAAAAAAATGATTCCGCCGCTTGCTCGCTCAAAAGCGCCGGCGCGATCGGACAACGCCCCGGTGAAGGCGCCCTTGACGTGGCCGAAAAGCTCGCTCTCCATTAACGTCTCCGGAATCGCCGCACAATTAAGCACGACATACGGGGCTGTAGCCCGCGTGCTGTGCTGGCGGATCGCGCGCGCCGCCAATTCTTTGCCGGTGCCGGTTTCGCCGGTGATCAAAACCGTGGCATCGTATGGCGCCACGCGGGCGATTTGCGCGAAGATTTCCTGCAATTGGGTTTTACCGTTTTGGCCGTTGGACCGGCCGTTCATGACGGCGGTGACCATGCCGAACGATGAATCGTAATGATAAGCCGCCTTCGTTCTTTGCCCGAAAGCTCTGTAGCTTTCCATAACCCGATTCACCTCTTGAAACCTCGCCGCAAATTCTTTCGGCGCCGGCTTTTCCGGCGGCGGCAAAATCTTCTCATCCTTTTGTATGCCGGTCACCAGGCTTTTGTAAACCTGAATTTGCGAGGCCAAGGCCTCTTTTTCAGTTTCAAGGATTTGTTTTTCCACATGCCAGCGCTCGGATTCGTTTTTTAAATGCTCTTTGAAAAGCTGCATCTTCATCAGCGGCGTTTCGAGCGAGCGCATCTGCTCCGCTGCAGGATTGTTCAACACGCTCTCGATTTCACCGATAAAAAACTCAATGGCTTTGTACTGTTCATCCTGCGCGCCGATTCTTTCCTTGAGATTTTGAATATGAGAGTCTTTTGCATGAATATTGACTTCAAGCTCGCGCACCTGGCGATTCAGCCTCTCGACATTCAACGATTTCTCATAAAACATCGTGGCGACGAACAAGACAACGAGGCCGCTGTTGATCGGCAAGATCGCCGGCGCCGCGTTCATGCTCTTGAAGAAAAGGAAGTAAGCGAGCGCGTTATACGCGAGAATAAGGCAGCCAAAGAAACTCCAGGCATAAATCGTTTCCCGCCTTTTGTCGGTTTTCCCGATGAACAGCAAGCCGGCGCTTAGCATCAATCCGAGAAGAAGCGTGAGCCCGGCGTTCACATACCACGGCCATTCTCGCAGCGTCGTCCCGCCGAGAAAATTGCTGAGCGCCGTGGCTTGCATGCCCATGCCGGGAAAATCGTCGGTAAACGGCGTGGGAAAATAATCCTTCCCCAGCGTTTCGTTGTTGCCGATGACGACGATTTTTCCGGCGAAATCGTGCAAAGAAATCCGCGGCGCCCGCTTTTCCTCTATATCTTGAAGCGCCTGCACGATCTGGAGAATCGAATAGGTTTTGAACGTTTCAAATGTGCCGTCGAAGTTGAGCAGCGCCTGCCCATGTGCATCAACAGGAATCGTAATGGTACGGTTGGCTGTTTCCAGCGCCAGGCTATATCCCCAAAAATCGCGCTTGATTTTCATGCTATCGGCCGGGATCTGCAAGTAATCGCACAGCGACAGCAGACACAACTCCGGATACACTTGGTCACGATATTTTAAAAGCAACGGCAGCCGGCGATATTGCTCGTCAAGATCGTAAAAGATGGTCACGGCGCCGGCCTGGGGAAATCGTTGCAGAAAAAAAGCAGGCGGCAGCATGAGCGAGTTGGTTGCAGTATAGCTGAGATCCGCCTCGGCCTGCGGGCGTATCGCAAATTTCGTATACGTCGTATCCTGCTGCGCCGCTTGCGGGCTTTCGCCGTTTGGATCATCTTCCAAATAGAACGAGTGAATCACATTGCCGAATTCTTGCGTCAGCGTGGCCAACGCGGTATCGGCTTTGGCGTCGATTCGGTCCATTTCAGTGATCATCAGATCGACGACGATGGTTTTCGCGCCGTACTGTTTCAAGGCGCGAAGAACTTGCGGGTAGTATCGCCCCGGCAGCGGGGAACCCAAAGCGCCGCCGGTTTGATCATCCATCGTGACCAGAATCAGATTCGAATTGGAATTTCGCGCCCCGCGAAATTCGATCATAAAATCCAAAAACTGCAGCTCGAAAATTTGAAGAAAGTCGATGGCCTGAAAAAGGATGAAGGGCAAAAGCAGGCACAAGATGCCGAGGCCCGCTTTTTTCCACAAACGATTTTGTTTTAGCTCGAGCTGCATAATGACTCCGATTACTTTTTGCCGGCGGTCGGGCGGCCTTTTGATTTTTTTGGTTTGGGGCCGCGCGTTCCGTCGGATGGCTTTTTGCCTTTTCGCGAAGGTTGTTTCTTTCTGTTTTTAGAGCGACCCGTTCGCCGGGTTGGTCTTTTGGTTTTACGTCGGGGGCGCGACAATTTTTTTCCTGTTGGTGAATTGGCGGCGGTTGGCTCATTTTCGCTGCCGGTTGCGGCGGCGCTGATCATTTCTAAACGATCTTCCATGTCTTCTCCTGCCCTTTGAGCGTCGAGGGTTGATCCTACTGTTGATTATTGAGAAATGAACCAACCCTATACTATATATAGACAACAAAATTGCTTTGAAATTCTCAAGGGAAATCTGAAAAAATTTGCGCCGCGACGCCTTTCACGCCGCTTGATACCTAAGCCCGGCATGGCATCCATCCGTCAGCGAGGGGTTGGCCATGAGCGGGTCGGCTTGATTGAGATGTTGATTCAACACGGTGATCATGACCTCGAAACAATCATCACAATCACACAAATGTTGTTCAAGCGTGATTTTTTGATAGCCGTAAGTTGCGCCGCTCAAGTAGGAGATAAAATCAAGGCTGCCGAGGCACATTTGATGATTTTGGTTTTGCATAACAGTTTCCTTCGCGAAAAATATCGTTACCGTCTCCCACTCCATAATCAGCCTTTTAAGCCGATCGTTTTTCCATCCTTTTGCCGCAGGCATTGCCGTATGCGGTCCGTCGTGTTGTTCACGCCGCGCGCGGTCAGTCCCAGGCCTTTGATGCGCGCGATTTCGTGACTGTGATAATCATAAAGAAAGCGCAATTTGAAAATGATAAAATTTCGATTCACGTTCGCGCCGCGGAAAGTCTGGCGGAAACCCGTCCGAATCTTTTGTTCCAGGAATTGGCGTTTTGCCAGCCGATTTTCCATTGAATCCGAATAATACCGTGTCGAGTCGCCATGAGCCAACCCGCCGTTAGGCTTCGCTGCGAGCGCATCCAGCGAATACATTTGCCCAAAAGCGTTCTGCCGTCGCTGCGCCCGGAGCTGATTGCTAACGACACTGAACGTCACGGCCCGCAAATACGAAAAAATCGAATTTTCGTGGTGGCCTTTAAATGCGCGCAAGGCTTGACAATTATTTTGCAGCAACCGAAAGTACGTCTCGCTCGCGGCATCGTCGATCATGAGATGAACCGCTTTATAACAAAAGCTTCCCTTCCTTTCATAGATCACGTGAGTGGCGGTTTGACGAATGACCTCTTCGTAGCGGGATATGAATTCGTTTGCCAACACCTGATTCTGAGGATTCGCCAGGAACAAACGAATCAATTCATTGTGCGGCATTTCTGCCGGAGGGCGCGCCGCTGCAAGTGTTTTCATCGGCGTTCATCTTTTCCTTTCGTCGTACATCGAAGCTTTTGCAATCGATCAAAAAAGTTTGCGTGATTTAAACGGTAAATGCCAGCGATGGATAAGGATGACAAAAGTCATTCCAAAAAGTATCGGAAATTTCATCGAAAAGTCATTCGTAAAATCAATTGCTTAACGCTATCGTGCAAGCCGTTCATTTCGTGGGAATAAGCCCATTTCCAAAACCTCGCAGTCATAATATCCCTCTTCTTCAGCCGATCACATCCTGTTTCAATGGTTTAGCTTGGTTTTAGAGGCGGTGGATTTTATCGATTTGGAAATAGGCCGTTATCTTGATTTCCAAATTTCTAAAGGCCTGCCGGCTTGGAAATTGAGTTGCAGCCGATTTCCAAAAATCGCCTCACTTCCAACGTCTTCAGAGTCATTTTATCACTTCCATCTTTTTTGAAATATAAGACTAAAGCTCGTCGCGGCCGATTCGGAGCGCCGGCGGCGATTTGGAAATCATCTTTTTGAGGTGAGGCCATGGCGATTGGCGCAGTAGGCAATTTCATGTTATTAGCTTTCTGATATTACACGTTTTAATTTGACAGGCTCGGATTTGAAAAATAGGCTGGCATGTCATTTGAATAAAACGATGGCGTCGAACACGGAAAATGATCGACGATGAATCGGAAGACTTGCGTTTCCAAACCGCGATGAATGCGGCCGGCGCCGGGCTCGTTTGGAAATAGACGAAAATGGTAATGTATAAAAATAATGAAAGAAAAAAATTGTGAAATGTTTTTACAAAAACACGAGAATTTAAAAATGTTTTTGTGTCTTAAAAAGCAGAACCAATTAACTCAACTTTTCAACTTTATTGAATGGAGGACCAAATGATCATGCGAAAAGAAGTTTTTCTCATCCTGGCTTTTTCAAGCCAACTGTCGGCGCAGAGGGTATTCTCGCCGAATGATTTCAAGCCGGGCGCCGCCGCGGCGGTCTATCGCGAGAATCTGGCGCTGTGGAATGCCGCCGGAACAAACTCCGGATATGCCAGCATCCTGTGTTCGGTGCCGTCTTCCGAGCGTTTTGTCGTGGAAGTGGAAGCGCAAAAGACTTCCGAGCTGACGCCGGAGCTGTCGATCCGATACGGAGCGATGGACGGCAAAGCTGCTGCGACGTTTTATGTCGCGGACAAGGAATTTAAAACGTACACCAGCGATACGCTGGCCGGTTATTCCGGCGATCTTTTTTTCGTGTTCAAAATCGGCGATGCGGCGCGCCGGGATGTCAACATTTACATTCGACGCGTCGTGATAAAAACCTTCAAAGCAACTGCTTCGCCGGCCACGACACCGTCAAAAACTTTTTCCGCGCTGTTCACCTGGAATGCAAATGACGCCAGCGAAGAAGTGGACGGTTACGTTTTGCATTTGGGGAGAAGCTCTCGGCGGTATGACACACAGATAAAGGTCGGCAACGTCACCCAGCATCAACTGAACGGGTTCAGCTATGACACGAAATACTACGTTGCGCTCACAGCGTATAATTCGGCGGGAAGCTCAGACTATTCGGGTGAGGTTTTTTTTCTGAAAGCCTCACAAAAAGATACAACCATCCTGCCGCCACCGCCTCCAGATACGCCTGTGGCTTGTGATCTGAATGGCGACGGCAAGCAGGATTATGCCGACTACGAATCCTTTACAAAATTGTTCGGGGTCAAAAAATACACGAAAAGCGGCAGATTGAGCAAGAGTTATAAAGCTCAATATGACCTCAACAATGACGAAAAAATCGACAGCGCCGATCGCGACTTGTATGTTCGGCAATGCTGTTATTGCAATGGAATGCGCGCTTTTACAGCGCGATAAAAAAGAAAGGCGAGGCACTTATGAAAAAAGTCATCTTGCTGCTGGCATTGACCGCAGCGCAAAGTTGGGCGCAATTTAGCGGCGCAACGTTTGAAGACCGCAAGCGCGCCTATATTAACGACCAGGGACGAAAGTGGGAAGACGGCGGATTCGGCGGCAACGAGATCATGCGGCCGCTGTGGGCCTGGCTCGAAGCCGAAAAGGCTGGATTGTCGGCCTATTCTGCGGACGGGAAATCAAGAAAACAACTCATTTCCGAAGCGATTGATTACATCACCGGGCCGGGATGGTGGGGCGGCGCTTTGCCCGGCGCCAATCCGGTGAATCGGATTTACTATCAATATTACCACGATCCCGCCAGCCGGGTGATTTCACGGGCTGATGCTGAGAAGCTGGAGGGAAGGCTCGGCGAGTTGGGACGGCAAATTCTCAGTCCGACCAATGCCGTTTGGTGCGCGGTGGCAAACTGGCACGCGCCGAATCTGGTGGCGGCCTATCTTTATAATTCGAAGATCCACAACTTCGGCTCGATGCAGTATCCCAAGCCCGATCCGACTTACCGCTGCCCGCCGTCGTTTTCGTACAATGGCCGTTCGTATAGCGGCGGCAATTCCTACGACGCCAAGACCATTCTTCGGGATTACCTCGAGTTCATGATGGATGATTGGCTCAAAAACGGCACGGACGAGGATCTCTCGACGTCGGATTATTTCCAGTATCAAATTCATGCGATCGCCTTGTTGGTGGATTTCGCGCCGGATCAAGGCCTTCGCGATAAAGCCAGGACGCTTCTCGACTGGATGATTTTGCAACACGCCGCAGCCGTCTCAGCCGGACATCTGGCCGGCGGCCATGGCCGCAGCTACAGCAATTTTGAATTTTCCGGCCAGGATTCATTCCCGTTTGAGATTCTTTTCAATTTGGGAATAAATTCCATCACCCGCGACTACACCCAACGAGATCTTTATGTCAGCTCTTATCGTCCGCCGAAATACGTGGTCGAGCTTTTTCAGAGCATCAATGGCGCGGGGCGCACGGAAGGCGATGATTATTACCGGATCATTCGCGGCAACGTTCCGGCATTCGGAAGAATCGCCGACAAGCAGCAAAGTTACCGGTACGATTACATAACGCCGAGCTACAACCTCGGCGGCACCGGCCTGGGCACCGGCTGGGAATTGAATATTGCCAGCGGCGGCTCCAAGCCGATGAAGCTTTTCTTCTGCGAGAGTCCATTGGCTCAACCGGACAAGGACAGAGATGGCCGGGCGTGCAACAGCTCGTGCTTCTATTCCAGTGATGGCGGCGTCACATGCCGGATGTATTACTTGTTCTCGATGGGACAGCGGGGCTGGCAGCATCGCAATGCGGTTTTTTCCCAGGGCGCGCCGTTCCTGCACGAAGTGTTGGAAGGCAATGCTTGGGATGAACAAAGCAGCGAATCCGGCTGGCAGTTTTTCCGCAAGAACAAAGTCGCGGTGGCCGCCGCCGCGCGAGGCGCCAGCGCGCTGGAAGTCTGCACGATTGGCGTCGATTATCCGAGTTATGCCGATTTCAAGTCGGCTGTCAAAACCCGCGCTGAATTGACCAGCGATTATTTCAAAACCAGCAAAGGGGTGAAGATTGCCGAAGGCTATGTTGATGGGACGTTGCCGTTTGACCGATTGGAGGTTTGGGAGGGTCATGTTGGCAGAAACGATGAGAAGAAAAGTGTCGATTGGAACAACAACGTCATGACGGTTTCTCGAAACGGGGAAGAGGTCGTGTACGATTTCAGCAGATTAGCTTCCAATGGTGGCCCTGGCACCATCATAAATCCTCCGTCAACTCCAACTGCTTTGAAAATGGCTGAATTAGGCAATTTGCGCGAGTTAAGTCAAACTAACCGGTAACCTTTGCCGGAAGCAATCATCAGGAGCTCGGTCTGGCTCTCGCCAGACCGGAGCTCTTGGATGCCTTGAATGTGGATGTCGTCGTATATGGAATGATGAAAATGGTAATGTGGGCGAAATTTTCATTGACCGCGTGATGAAATTTTATTATCATGTGGCATGAGTCCATTGCCCACTCGTCCTCATCCCGGTGTGGCCATTGTCACCGGCGGCGGCCGCGGCATCGGGCGCGCCATCGCGCTGGCCTTTGCGGCCGAAGGCCTCGATGCCGCCGTGATGAGCCGCAGCCAGGATCAAATCGACAGCGTCAAAGCGGAGATCGAAACGCGGGGGCGGCGCGCCGTCGCCATCGCTTGTGACGTGAGCAATAAAGCGGCAGTCAACGCCGCCGTTGCTCGCGTGCGCGAGAAACTTGGCCCCATCACTGTACTCGTCAACAACGCCGGCATTCATCTCGCCAAACGTTTTTCCACCATAACCGACGACGAATGGCAGCGAATCGTCGCGGTCAATCTCACCAGCCTGTTTTATTTTACCCAAGCCGTGCTGCCGGATATGGAAGCCGCCAACTGGGGACGCATCATCAACATGTCTTCCGCCGCCGGCCGCATGGGCGTGCCTTATGCCGTGCCTTACAATGCCACGAAACACGGCGTGATTGGTTTCACGCGCGGACTGGCGCTTGATCTCGCCCGCACCGGCATTACCGTCAATGCCATTTGTCCGGGGTGGGTGCTCACCGACATGGTTCGCGCCAACGCCGAAGGCTTGGCCGCGAAAAGGGGAATCACCCTCGAACAAGCTCTCGAAAGTTTGGTTTCGACTTCCCCGCAAAAACGATTTGTCGAACCCGAAGAAGTCGCGCACGTCGCCGTGATGCTGCTCTCGGATTCCGCGCGCAGCATCACCGGGCAGGAGATTGGGATTGACGGCGGAATCGTGGTGGCGTGAGGCAAAAAAGATAAGAAGGTAAAACAGAAAAAAAGATGGGTCAGAGATGAGATGGAAAAACGGAAATAGTGTGAGAGCGAAAGAAGTCTGTGCAAAAATTTGGCATTAACAACCAACCACGGAGGATATCATGGCCAAATCAAAGAAATCCTCAAATCAGAGCGGCGGCGTCAACATTAGCGGCAGCACGGTAAATGTGCAAGGCGATATCGTCGGTCGCGACAAAGTGACGAAGAATATTTCCGGCGCCCCAGCCAGCGCGAAGAAAGATTCTCAAAACCAAAGCAACAAGCCCATCAAAATTTTATTTCTCGCGGCGAGGCCCACCGATATGGCGCGGCTCCGGTTGGATGAAGAAATTCACGGAATCGAGCAGGCGCTGCGGCAGGTGGAATATCGCGACCGGTTCGAACTCAAACAGGCATGGGCGGTGCGCGTTACCGATCTCCAAGCGCATCTGCTGCGGCATCAACCCGATATCGTGCATTTTAGCGGGCACGGCAGTGAAGCGAGCGAGATCATTTTGGAAGATGACGACGGCAATAGCCAGGAAGTTCCGGCGCGGGCGCTGAGCAAGCTGTTTGAGATTTTCAAAGAGAATGTCCGCTGTGTCGTGCTCAATGCGTGTTATTCCAAGCGACAAGCGCAGGCGATTGCCGAACATATCGACGGCGTCATCGGCATGTCCAAAGCCGTCGGCGACGAAGCTGCGATCAACTTTGCAATGGCATTTTATCAAGCGTTGGGTTATGGCCGCAATCTCCAAACGGCGTTTGAGCTTGGTTGCAACCAAATCAACTTGCAAAACTTAAATGAGGAAAATACGCCGAAACTGATCATGAAAAGAAAAGACCCGCAGGAAATTGTATTCGCCAAAAACGATCAACCAAACGATCCCGCAATGGGAAGTGCCAGCGAAAAATCCGGCGCTCTCGTCGGCAAGATTGAAGCTGAAAAAGTCGTAGTTGCAACCAAGATTGATACACTGAACATGTAGAATAAGGCTTTCGTGGAAACACTGCCATAACTACGAAGATTATAAAACCACCAAGACACAAAGGCACCCGACGGGCGCAGCCAAGAAAACCTTATTCCCTTCGTGTCTTTGTGCCTTCGTGGTGAAGTTTGTTTGCAGTCTATTACGTTATGAATGACCATTCACCAAAACCACTTGTCGGCCAAATCACAGCGGAAAAGGCCGTCATTGCCGAGCGCATTGAGCATGTGCACATCAACCTCACTCGCGGCCTCGATGAACTCCCGACACGCTACGATAGCCGCGTACAAAATTTTCTCGAATACTACCTCGGCGCCAAAGATCACCCGGCGCCTTTCGGTGGACGAAACTCCGATTTAGCCGCTCTCGATGCTTGGCTGGATGATCCGGCGGCCCCGCCTTATGCGT
>Ga0247727_10009976_pt1 | contig 16971 bp, 18 predicted proteins | sample WisWelCaveWW1625_FD_202498 | JGI IMG/M metagenome (GOLD analysis project Ga0247727, IMG submission 202498) | Biofilm microbial communities from Wishing Well Cave, Virginia, United States - WW16-25 | ecosystem: Environmental > Aquatic > Deep subsurface > Groundwater > Cave microbial mat | place...
GCTTTCTTCATCGCGATTTTCGATTCGGCTTTATCGCCCATGGCGCGGATCGAGTCGGCTGAGGGGGCGATAAAGATCAGGGAAGCAGAAGCAACTGCAAGGGCGAAAGAGGCGGACTCCGAGAGGAATCCATAGCCTGGGTGGATGGCGTCGGCTTTTGAGTCCAGCGCGGCGCGGATCAGTTTATCCGCATTGAGATAGGATTCTTTGGGCGCGGAGTCGCCGATGTGAAGCGCCTCATCGGCTTGTTGAACGTGCGCGGAATTTTTATCGGCATCCGAATAGACCGCGACAGTCTTGACGCCCAATTCCTTGCAGGCGCGCAGGATGCGGATGGCGATCTCGCCGCGGTTGGCAACCAGAATCTTGTTGAACATGGTCACAGTAAATTTTGGATGAAGTAAATCAGGACCGTGACAATCAGGCCGGCGAAGAAATACATGTAGGCAAGGCGGATGTATTTGTATTTTGTTTGCAGGAGATATTTGCCCGCGAAATAAATATCCTTCACCATGATCTCGTAGGTCTTATCGGGATCGTTCATGATTTCCTCAAAATTTTTGGTGTAGTCGTCGTAGGGAACGTCGCCGTAATTGCCGAAGAAGAGCGGGCTGTAGTCGGCGTCGCGCACGGAATGTTTTTTGCGGTTGATGACTTTTACCTTTCCGATCACGGTCAATAACGCAAAGAGGATCGTGACAAGCAGGAACGCATCCAGCCCTATGACGGACAGCATAAAGCGCGGGTCGTGGGCTTGCGTGAGGGAAAGCGATAACAATACCGATGAAATACTGAGCAGGATGTGCGCTTTGGTATCCGCCATCTGGCTGAAGTTGACCAGGTTCATGCGCGTCTGCCTGAGCATGTGGTCGAGTTGCTGGCGGGGTTCGGTTATGTGCATGGGAACCTCTGGGAGGGAGACTGGAGATTAGAGATTAGAGATAGGCGATTGATGATCGGTAATTGGTAAATGGTAATCGGAGAATTGATTGGCTGGGCGTCTCCTTGTTTACCTGTTTCCTTGTCTACTTGTTTCCTTGTTTACTTGTTTCCTTGTCTACCTGTTTCCTTGTCTACTTGTTTACCTGTTTCCTTGTCTACCTGTTTCCCTGTCTACCTGTTTCCTTGTCTACCTGTTTCCTTGTCTACTTGTCTACCTGTTTCCTTGTCTACTTGTATACGTGTATAGGTGTTTTCACCCTGCATCCAGAAGTTTCAACAATTCTTTTTCCCTGTCTTCTTTCAAGCCTGCGCGCCATTCATGATCGGTTGGTCGCGTGTTTGCCCAGGCGATGGTGTCGCGCACAGTGTCTTCCAACGGGCGGAACTTCAAACCGGCTTTGACGGCTTTGGAGATGGCGACGCGCGAGAAGCCTTGATTTTCCTCGTTGTCGGGAACCCAGACGGGCATATCGCTCCACGCCTCCACTTTGTTTTGATTCAGAAACTCAACCGACGCCCACTTGAAGTTCGCGTCGCTGGCGCTGACTTGTTTGCACGCGTCGAGCAGCGCGCCGAGGGTCAATTCGTAATCGGGCCCGGTTGCGTTGTAAATGCCGGAGGCGTTGTCTTCGATCAACTTGACGGTGAATTCGGTGAGGTCGCGCACATCAATGATCTGCACGGGGACTCCGGGTTTTTCGGGCGCGAGCACATCGCCGCCGCGCGCAATACGCAGGGGCCAATATGTGAATCTATCCGTCGGATCATGTGGACCGACAATGAGTCCGGGGCGTATGACCAAGCCGCGCTCGCCGTACAACTCCAGCGTTGTCTTTTCGCACAATGCCTTGAGCGGACCATACGTCTCGCCGGTAATCTCTTCCACAGTTTCATCTTCGATTTTGCCGACCGGATCGGACTCGTCAACGTCGATCTTCCTGAAGATCGAATCTGCATACGCGGAAATGGATGAGATGAACGCATAACGCCCGACGCTTCGCTCTAAACTGGAGGCTGAGAGGCGGACGACACGGGGGAAATACCCGCAAGTGTCGATCACCGCGTCCCACGCGCGACCCGCCAGTTTATTGAGATCATGTTCGCGGTCGCCGAGGATCGTTTCGACTTGTGGAAAAAGATTTGGATTCGTTTTGCCGCGATTGAAGAGCGTGATTTTGTGTCCACGCGCGAGGGCGGAGTCCACAAGATGTCTTCCTAAAAATTTTGTGCCGCCAATGATGAGGATGTTCATGGTGTCTCCATTATGTCATTGCGAGCGTTTGCTGCGAAGCAATCTCCCTCAGCGTGTTGGGGATTGCTTCGGGCGGAAAAAACACCGCCCTCGCAATGACATGATTCTTTTTTATTTCTTCACTCTCGTCAGTTTCGCTTCCGTGGCTTTGGCTTCACCGTATTCTGGATGGATGTTATACGCGGTAATGATCAAATGCTCGGCATCCACCAACTCCACTTCTGTGCGCTAGCCCCAGTCCGGTCCGCCGGAGGGATCGGGGTAACTGCCGAGAACGGAGAATCCGTTATCGGTGGCGCTGCCCGCGCAGAACATGATGGCTGTGTTGTTGTGGAACGAGTCCACCCAGGAGGCTTCGTATTGATCCGTCACAGTGTTATAGCCAAAGGTGAACATGCCGTGCTGCGCTTCGCCTTCGATGGAGCCCTGATAGAGATAAATGGCGAAGCGTCCTTCCAAGACCAGGGTGATGGTTCCAAGTACGGGCGATTCGTCAGCGAGTTTGTCCGGCTCGAGCCATAACTTGGAAATACCTGTCCAACTACCTGCCAGGCGAGATAGAAAATGATGCGGGCTGCCTGATGATTTTTCGAATGTCATTGTTGAATCTCCAAAGATGTTGGTATTGGTTAACTTGGAAAGATGAAAGAGGAAAGAAGGTTTTTGGAGTCTGATGATTTCCATTGAATGATAGTAGTGACAGATAAAGAAAGATGAATTAAGGGAAGGGAATTTCCGAGTCGAGAGAGAAGTCTGATGGTTGTGTATTGTATTCGGCTGGTTCTTCACGGAGGGCGTGTTTACGTTGGTGGGGAATCATGGGGGCTAACATGCTGATGATGCGGGTTGTTAATCCCATTCGATGTTTTATAACTTCAGCGCGTAAAACGTGTCGGGATTTATAGTACCACTCGCGGCTTTCGCGCGCCGAACCGAGCGACGCTTCGATGAATCGGGCGCGGTCGGGTCCCTTGCTTCTCGAATATCCTTCGGTGAGATTTACGCTGATCGAGTCGATTGACCGATGAAGTTGATCCGCAACGCTCAACATGAGCGGTTGCCTTGCCAGTAATTGAACGTCTTGCAGTCCAATATCGCCTGCGAACAATGCCAGCCGATAAACTTCAAGCTTCCAAATTGGATCATTGGTGATTTCAGACGGAACTTCAACAAGCCAATTATCATATTTCATCGTCTCTCGCTCCTCTTTCCTCTTTCTTCTTTCCTACATTCGGAAGACTCCAAAGTTTTGTTCTTCCATTGGTGAATTCAACACAACCGATAATGCCAATCCCAAAACTTGACGCGTATCAATAGGATCAATCACGCCATCATCCCATAGCCTTGCCGTTGAATGATAGGGATTGCCTTCGTTTTCGTATTTCTCCAAAATGGGACGCTTGAACTCGTCCGCTTCTTCCTTTGAGAGTGGCTGTTTCCCTTCTCTTTGAAGTTGATCCTGTTTGATGGTTAAAAGCACATTCGCGGCTTGCTCCCCGCCCATGACGGAGATGCGCGCATTGGGCCACATCCATAGAAAGCGCGAGCCGTAGGCACGTCCGCTCATGGCGTAGTTGCCCGCGCCGAACGAGCCGCCGATGACGACGGTTAATTTTGGCACACGCGTTGTTGCAACCGCGTGCACCATCTTCGCGCCGTCCTTGGCGATGCCGCCGACTTCGGCTTCGCGTCCCACCATGAAGCCGGTGATGTTTTGCAGGAACACAAGCGGGATGCCGCGCTGGTCGCACAACTCGATGAAGTGAGTCGCTTTGAGCGCGGACTCGCTGAACAGCACTCCGTTGTTGGCGATGACCCCGACGGGGTATCCGTGAATGCGCGCGAACCCCGTTACCAACGTCGCGCCGTAACGCGCTTTGAATTCGCGGAATTTGCTTCCGTCTACTAAGCGCGCGATGATTTCATGAATATCGTATGTCTCGCGGAATGTCGCGGGCAGGATGCCATAGATTTCTTCGGCGGGATAAAGGGGTTCTTCGGGTGGAGCAACCTCAAGTCCGCGTAAGAACGTTGGAACGTTTGAACGTTGTAACGTTGAGACGATCCCACGTAGGATTTCGATAGCGTGGTCATCATCTTCGGCAAAATGATCCGCAACCCCACTCAGGCGCGTGTGGATGTCCGCGCCGCCGAGTTCCTCTGCCGTGACATCCTCGCCCGTCGCGGCTTTGACAAGCGGAGGTCCGCCGAGGAAGATCGTGCCAGTGCCTTTGACGATGATGGCTTCGTCGCTCATCGCAGGGACGTACGCGCCGCCCGCCGTGCAACTGCCCATCACCGCCGCGATCTGCGGAATCCGCTTCGCGGACATTCTTGCCTGGTTGTAGAAGATGCGACCGAAATGATTCGCGTCGGGAAAGACTTCGTCCTGCAAGGGCAAAAACGCCCCGCCCGAATCGACGAGATACAGGCAGGGCAGGTGATTCTCTTCGGCGATCTGCTGGGCGCGCAGATGTTTTTTGACGGTCATCGGGAAATACGATCCGCCTTTGACGGTGGCATCGTTGGCGACGATAAGCACTTCGCGGTTGGACACGCGCCCGATGCCGGTGACGATGCCCGCGCAGGGAGATTCATTATCGTAGAGATCATACGCGGCAAGAGGCGAGAATTCGAGGAATGGAGAATTGGGGTCGAGCAGGCGTTCAATCCGTTCACGGACGAAGAGTTTGCCCTGCTCTTCCTGTCGCTTACGATATTTTTCGCCGCCACCTTCACGGACTTTTGCAAGGCGTTGTTTTAGTTCATTCGCGAGGGCGCGATGGTGCTCGGCGTTTTGTTTGAATTCGAGGGAGGCTGAATTGACGGAGGAGGAAAGTGTTTCCATGGGCTGAGTCTAGCATAAAACTAACCACGGAGACACGAAGTCACGGAGATTTTTTAACCGCGAAGCACGCTAAGAGCGCGGAGAAAATTTTGTTTCAGACGGTGGTCGAGTAGTCCCGCACGATTTTCGCGGGAGGTATCGAGACCACATCATGAAATTTCAAGTTCACTTGTCATTGCTGGTCTCGATACGGCGGAACGAACACCGCCTACTCGACCACCGAGCCCTACTCAACCAGCGAGCGCATTTGTTATTGTAGGACTTACAAGAGGTATAATTCGAGTTGTCAAACATCATGGAAAACTCCGAATTCGAATGGGATGATGAAAACAAGCAGCAAAAAGAAAAAGGATGAAATGCGCGCTGAATATGATTTCAGCAAAGCCGAGCGCGGAAAATTTTATCGCCCGCTTGATAAAGGATATACCGTGCGTATGACAAAAAAGGATGGGACGGTTGAAGTGAATCATTACATGCTGGCGGAAGGCGCGGTCTTGCTTGCCCCCGATGTGGCAGAATACTTCCCAGATTCCGAATCCGTCAATGAAGCGTTACGCTCACTGATTCAGTTGATGGATAAAGTCCCTGCGCGGAAATACAAGCGAAGCAGTCCTGTGGATAAACAATCCCGTTCAACAGCCTATCAGGTCGCGGAACGAAAATAGTTGTCAGTGTTCAGTGACCAGTAATCAGTAAACGAAAATGGACTCGGCGGTGGGCTGAGTCCATTTTTTGTTAAACTACCGTCCACGAATGAGCCGCGAATAAACGAATGGCGCGCCGCTCTTCGTGCATTCGTGAAGTATTCGTGGACAGCACTTCATCCCTTCGACACTCCCTTCGGTCGCAGGGCAAGCCTTCATCCCTTCGACAGGCTCAGGGCAAGCCTTCATAATTCACCCTTCATCCTTTCCAACATCCTCTCCGCCTCCTCATACGCCACCTGATACCGATATCCCTCCCCATCGCAATTCGCCAGCCTCAACGCCTCGCGCGCATGAACCATCGCCGCCTCCTTATCGCTCGCGTAACTCGTACCTTGTAACTTGTACCCCTTCATTGCAAGTTCCGCCAGCCACAAATTCACATCCGCCCCCTGCAACACATACCCGCTCCTCTCCGCAATCACCAGCGTCTCCCGCGCCAGGCGGTACGACTCGCCGCCATCATTTTGCGCATGGCGAAGTTTCGCAAGTTCAAGCAAAATATCGGCTTCATGGTCAACCATATTGATTTGCCGACAAATACTGATGGCTTTGGATAAGTTTTCATCCGCTTTGTTTAACTCGTCATTCATGCGATACGCCGTGCCGAGAAGCCAAAGACCACGAGTGTAATCTCTGGGATTTGGATTGGCACGCCCAGTTAGCTTTTGCCATTCATTTGCCAATTCAAGCGCGCGCCGCGCACATTCGATAGCGCCGTTCACTGACGACTGATTACTGATTACTGATTACTGCTGACTGATTACTGACCACTTCTCCCCTCGCCATGAGCAGGAAGCGCAGGGCGCGGTATGCTTCATCTATGCAAGTACCTTGAACATCGTTTGTCTTTTCCCAATACTTTGTTGAGCTTGCCAATTCCTCCTCTGCCTCCTGCCACGCGCCGCGATAGGACAGGACGCGTCCCAATTCCCGATATGCGTCAGCATTTTCTGCTTCTATTCCTAATTCAATGCTAAGTTCAATATAACGGCGCAGGTTGCGCTCCGCCTCCCTCAGCGCGCCGATTTTCATTTGGTCATCCGCCACGTTCCCCAGCCCGATGGCGAGATTTTTCTTATTGCCTGCTTTTTCTTGCAAGACATTTTGCAGTTCAAACAGCGGCACAGCGCGGCGCGGCTGTCCGTTCAGGGAGTAGGAATTGGCGAGTTCGTTGAGCGTGAAAGCCTTTTTGTCGTCTGTATCAAGTGGAGGTAACTCATTTTCGCCATTGGGAAATAACGAGTGAAGCAATTCAATAATTATTTGGTAAGCACCGAGTTGATAATAGAGACTTGTATGCAGACGGTCATAATAAAGCACTTCGGCTTCTGTATACTTCCCCGCCCTGAGCGTATGATGATACAGTTCAATCACGGGCGCCAGGTCTTCCAGTTTTTCGACCTTTTCGGGTGTGGGAACCGCCTCAAAGTAATTGACCAGTCCTTCGTGGGCGCGGGTTCGTTCGGGCGCGGTCAGGCGGTCGTACGCGTAGCGCCGCACGATGGGATGGAGGTCGAAAGTGGGAGATTGGTAATTGGTAATTTGGGAATTGGGAAATTGAGGGTTGGTGGAACGATGTAGTAGTCCGCGCGTGAGCAGTTCATCCAGGGATTCATCCAAATCGTCGGGGCGACCTGCCATGCTTGACGATGACGACTCGCTCATCCCCGACGCGTCGCCCCTGCCATGAATCGCTTCGATGGCTTCGTACGTCATGGACGAGCGAAAACAAGCCAGCCTGCCGAGCAGGGTTTTCAGCGCGGGCGTCAGCGCCTCGTACGCTTGTTCCAACACGTGGCGCTGGCGCTGCTTGAGGTCGGCGCTGACCTTATCCGCATAACGGCTGGCGCAGGCAATATCGCCCGCCTGACGATTGTCCTTGAGCACCAGTCCCGCCAGCAGGCGCAGGCTCAACGGATGATAGCCGTACGGCGCGCACTGGGTTTCGATTTCGGTATGCGTGCCGCGAATTCCCTGCCTGTGGAAGAATTCCACCGCGTCGGCGGACTGCATTTGCAGGAGTTCCTCTTCAATCATGCCCTGCAGCGGAGAATCGTGACCCGCGCCCGCAAACAGGATTCGCGGAGTCAAGCGCGTCGTCATCACGACCTTCGACCTGATCATGCTCCCCAAACTTCCCAGCCCCTTTAGGAATTCCTCCGCCGCAGGCGAAATGCAATCGCGACCCTCGCCCCTATCCCCTTCGCGAAGCACCCCCGTGGGGCTCCCAGCGGGAGAGGGGGACTCATTCTGTTTGCTCTCGGCGGCGTCCCCGCCGCCGAGGACGGCGGCTTGAGCAATATCATCCGCCTGATATACCGCGCCCATACTGCCAAACGCGCGCAAGGCGCGCTCGAACCCGTCCATCACGAGCAGGACGTTCGGCTTCTCCAACTCCTTCAACAGTTGTTCCGCCTGCAAGCGCGCGTTGGACGAAATTGAATTTCGTCCGACAAGATACTCCAGCGTCTCCTGCAAAAACGAATCGAAACTCGCGTCGCCTTCGTAGAAACTCCACCACACGGCGCGCCTCCATTTGGATTTATCCACGTCGTGCAAAAGCCAGTACCACGTCAGCGCGCTCTTGCCGAATCCGCCCAGCGCGCGCAGGACGAACAACGGCTGTTCGTGATTATTCTCCAGCCAGTCGTTGAGCGCCTTGCGCTCCGCCACGCGTCCCGTAAAATGCGCGGGCATGCCGTAGGGATGTTTGAGATTCCACGATTGGGCGGGTTCCGCTTTGAGTTTTTCAATCGGCGTCGGCTTGCCCGTGACGGCGTAATTCTCAAGCCACTGCCTCAACAGGTTTACTTTATCTTCCACGCGTAAAACGGAACTTTGTACGCCATCCACTTTTCCTTCTGTCCGTAACACGGCGCGTCCAATGACCATCATGGTCTGCGTTTGAATGGGCAGGAGCGCGCTTCGTAAGCACGATAGGAACGAATTGACCGCGTTGTCCACTTGCTCGGGAGAAAGTTTTCGCCAATTCTGTTGCACAGATTCGCGCAGGGCATTTTCTAATTTGTTTTCATCGGGAGATGTTGGAAGTTCGTTGAGCGCTTCAACCACTTTACGGAGATTGCCAAGCGGAAGTGAAACCATCCATTGCTGAATTTCATTGTCCGCCACTTTTTCGCGAAAGCACGTTTGAGCAGATTGCGCGGCTTTATCAAGTTGTTCCGCGTTCGTCTTTTCGCCGAGCCAGGATTTTATCTGCTCGTCAACTTTATCCCCGCCCAGCGCGGTAATTTCCTGCCCGATGACGCCAAGCGCTTCATCCCCAACGACCTTCTTCACCTGGTGCTTCAGCAGCGCGGTCAATATTTTGACGATTGCGTTTTCTGCCATGCGAACCTTCCCTAACGTGACGACGATGTCCTATCATACCGTGCAACGGTACTACTTTAGCACAAAATCCTTTCTGGACAAGTATCAAAAAGTTGCGATTTTGTGCAATAATATCGCCATGTACATCATCCCCTTCACCTCCCCCGAAGCGACTCTGGAAAATGCGGGCATGTGGCGCTTGGACGGCGCGCAAGGGAAGATCGTAGTGTCGGCATAGCAAGTCTTAATGGTCCCTTTCAAATCTCAATTTGTCTTTACCGCGCCGATCATTGTCACAACCGCGCCTGACAGTCCACGCAGGCGAAACGGCTCGAGTCCACGGAAATAAGCGAAGAAGATCGTGATCAATGGGATCAGCGCGGCGACGGGAAGAAATAATACCCAGGCGCTGTATAATGGCCGCTTTGAAGGCCGGAAACTTTTCGTAGCGCTTGGAATCGTTGCAGTGAGCGCCGTTGGCTTTAGGATGAAACTCTCAAAAGACAAAACTCGCGTAAACAAAGGAATCATTCATGACATCTAAACGCTATGACGCCGTCATCATCGGCGCGGGGCACAATGGACTGGTCGCCGCGGCATATCTGGCAAAGCAGGGCAAAAAAGTTTTGGTCCTTGAACGGCGCGAGGTCGTCGGCGGGCAGGTTGTGACGGAATCTTTCGGCGCTGGCTTCACCGTTGACTCCCTCCACGCAGGCGGGACTTTGCGCCCGGACATCATCAAGGATTTGAAACTCTCGCTTCCGGCTGTCGGTACGAAATCTCCGTTTATTTCCTTGCTTGGCGTAGGTCGGATTGGCAATCCGACTTACGTAAATCTCGTTCTCGACCCCGACCCTGCCAAAGCCGCCGAGTCTATTAAGCGTTTCTCCGCAAAGGACGCGGCGAACTGGAAACCTTTCATTGATTTCATGTCCAAAGCCTCGCGCTTTATTCATCAAGCCAACTCCACCATCATGCCGCGCCTGCCGAAAGATTTTGATATCAGTGAAGGGACAGGTCTCGCCAAACTCGGCATCAACCTCCGCATGATGGGCGGCAAGGATATGATGAGGATCATGCGCGGCATCCCCATGACCGCCGAAGAATTCGTGGATGAATGGTTCGAGTCCGATGCGGTCAAAGCGGCGGTCGCGTCGCTGGGCATTCATGGATTCACGCTCGGACCGATGGGCGCGGGAACTGGTTATACCCTCATGCACAACTGGGCGAATCGCGGCGGGATGTCGCGTGTCCGTGTGGAAGGCGGCGTCGGCAAAATAAGCGAAGCGCTGGCAAACGCAGTCAAATCTTATGGCGGCGAAATCCGCACGGGCGCGGAAGTAACAGGTATACAGGTAGACACGTATACATGTAAGGGCGTGGTGTTGAAGAATGGAGAGGAGATTTCCGCGAAAAATATCATCTCTGCTGTTGATCCGAAACATACATTCTTGAATCTTGTCGGCGCGGTAAATCTCCCGCCTGAATTTGTGTGGAACGTTCAATCCATCAAAATGCGCGGCTCGGTGGCCAAAGTCCATTTATTATTGGATGACGTAGGGAAGGGGCTTGCCCCCGTCCAGAAAGGGCAATCGCAAGGATTGCCCCAACAAGCGACATTCGTTCTTGCGCCGTCCATCAAATATTTGGAAAAAGCCTACGACGCGGCGAAGTATCGCCAGATTTCCGAACAGCCATATCTTGAAGTCACGACATCTGGCAATGTGGTTTCGATTCATTTCCAATATGCGCCGTACACCTTGAAACATGGAACATGGAACGTGGAACGTGAAACCGTCGAGAAGTTGGCGATGGACACACTCTCGGAATATTTCCCCCATCTCCAATCTCTAATCTCGAATTCTCACGTTATCACGCCTCTCGACCTCGAACAAATCTATTCCCTCACCGAAGGCGACCTCAATCACGGTCAGATCATGCTCGACCAATTCATGTTCATGCGTCCGATCCCGGGTTGGTCGAATCACAAGACTCCGATTGATAATTTGTATCTCTGTGGAAGCGGCGTCCACGGCGGAGGCGGAATCAGCGGCGCGGCGGGACGGAATGTGGTGAAAGTATTGAAATGAACAATCGCGACACTTCAACGGTCGAATTTTCTTTTGGTATATAATTGTTGTTATGAAGAAATATCGCCCAAAGGTACGCGCCCTTAAACTTGCCACAGAAGTCCGCAGACGTTTGGCAGCGGAATTGGGGCAGCCCGTCAAGGTGATTATGTTCGGCTCGCAGGCGCGCGGCGACGCAAAGAAGGATTCCGATATTGACCTGCTGGTATTTTTACCGTCGCTGGAAAGCGCCATGCTCTATCTTGCATTCGACGTGGCATGGGAGGTGGGGCTTGACGCGGGAAAGGTCATTTCAGTTGTTCCCGCCGAAAAAAACGAATGGAAGCGCCTGTCGGCTTCGCCGTTCTATCAGGCAGTTAAGCGGGAAGGGATTGCCGTATAAGCGGCAAGCCTTATGATAAAAACACATTGATCCAATATAGACTGGAACGCGCGCGTGAATCATTGAGCGACGCGCGTTTAGGACTGTCGCAGCATGGGAGTTATGCAGGCGCGGTCAATCGGGCGTATTATGCGATGTTTTACGCGGCGCTTGCCATGCTTATCACCATTGACAGGGGATCGTCCAAACATCAGGGCGTTATCGCTCTTTTCGATGAAAACTTTATCAAACAAAACGTTCTCCCCAGGGAATTGGGTAAACTGTTGCACCGCGTTTTTGAAATGCGTCAGGCTGGGGATTACCGCGATATGCTGATTGTGACCGAAGAGCAGGCTGTAGACGCGGTTAATGCGGCGGTTAAATTTGTAGACTCCATCGAAGACAAACTATCGCAAAAGAAGGAATAGCCAAATGAGCGGCGGAGGAGTTAGCGGCGCGGCGGAACGGAATGTGGCGAGGGCGTTGAAGTAAAAAGCGTAGGTCACGCATTATGCGTGACCTACATTGTTATTTGAAGCGACCGCTGACTGATGCCGCGCGTGGATCGCGCCCAAAGGCGAGTCGTTTTGCCCAGGCGCTGGGATGGTTCTTCAAGGCGCAAACATCCATGAGAGCGGGCGCTTTGATTTGCCAGCCAGCCTCCAGCAGGTTCTCCCGAATTTGCTCCGCTCCCTCTTCGAGATCAACGCCAGCCTCCGCCAGCGCGCCGCCGTTCAGGAGGATGTCAATCTGTGCGCGCGGGCGCGAAATGGATTCAAGCCCGCGCGTCAACGTTGGATCGCCTGTTAATAAACTTTCCAGCAGACTGCCCCACGGGAAGTTGATGGTGATGTGTGAGATCAGTCCGTTTAGTTCGCGCGGCAATGCCTGCGCGTTGGCGATCACAAAAAGCATGTTCGGCAATTTTGCGCGTGAATACTCGCGCAGGTTTTCGCGGCAGGAGTCAACGCCGATGATGAAGCGGCGCGGAAAACTGTCGGCGAGGCAGTGGACGAATTTGCCGTCACCAGTTCCCAGGTCCAGGATGATGCGGTCGTAGTTTGCGAGTCGATTCGTTAGTTCAGTTAAATCCAAATCAAGGGATCTGCGACCCCGAATTGTTTCCATGTGAAACCTCCAATCTGTCGAATAGATGAATAGAGACAGATTGGAGTCGGGCGGACCACGCGCACGATATGGAATCGAAAATAGACGGCAACTGCGTCAGGCGCCGTCGAGATCGTCGGGTGTAGGTTTTTTATGCGTTAAGGGGAATACAAAACAGACCCAATGGGTCTTATGAAAACTTTGTCCAGTTTGGGTGTTGAATTAGCAGGGAGGCCGGGCGGTGTTCATGATGAAAAAATTGTAGCACGGAATTTTACGGGAGTGTATTAGAGTTTGGTATGTACCATAGGGGCGGAGCAACATCGTCCCCTTGTGGGACGCTCCGCCCCTGCTTGATTATTGATCGGCCAGTTTGATTGCCACTTCGATTTTCCATCTTGACTTGCGCGGTTCGATCTTCGGATCGGTGAGATAGGTTTCGTAACGCCCGCGAAAGTTATCGCCCTGTTCGGTGTCCCAACGATCGAAGTCCATGCCTTGCGCGCGCCCATTCGATCAAAGCCCGGTTCGCCGAGATGCCGCCGCCCGAATAAATCAGACTCGCATAGCGTCCCGCTGGAAGCGCGCCGGCTTTGATATCGCCGTCATCGGGCGCAGCCTTCTTGACGGGAACACAGAACGAGATGTGCATGAACCCGCGCATGTCAATCACGTGGAAACGCAAAAAGGGCGGACCTGCCGTTTTGATTTTATTCTCATTGACCCACGCGTTCAGCTCCTTGCTGATTCGATCAACAACTTTGGACATGCCTTTGAATGGCGCAATGGCGCGAATGCCCATGTACGTTTGTTTGAGCCGTTTATCTATTTTGGGTTTGCCGATGGTTGTCATTTGCTCTCCTTTGGGTAATAGATAGCGCCAGATATTGATTAGCTTATACTTCCAAAACCATTGTGTAAGGGGATCGGCAAAGCGATATAATAACCCGCACAAAATCGCGGAGCGGGATATTATCCCGCTCAACCCAAACAGGAGAGAAACTTTATGAGCGAAGAATACATCCCCAAAATCGCGATGAGCGTCCACGCGCACCCGGACGATCAGGAATTTTCCATCGGCGGCACGCTCGCCAAATGGGCGCGCGCAGGCGCCGAGATCGTCTCGGTCGTCATCACCAGCGGCGACTCGGGTTCGAACGATCCGGCGAAGGATGGGAATCACAAACAAGAACTTGCCGAACTGCGCGAGAAAGAGCAACTGGCGGCGAATGAAGTTCTTGGAATCAAAGAGACGATCTTCCTGCGTTACCCCGACGGCGAGCTGGAACCGACGATTCAACTCCGCAAAGACCTCACCCGCCTCATCCGCCAATTCAAGCCGGATACGGTTTCGACGGGAAATCCCGAAGCCTGGTTTTACGGCAATGAATACGTCAACCATCCCGATCATCGCGCCGCGGCGCAGGCGGCTTGCGCGGCGGTCTTTCCGTCGGCGGGGAGCAGGTTGATGTTCACCGATCTGCTGGCGGCTGGGTACGAACCGCACGATGTCAAGCGGTTATACGTCCACGGCGCGGATAAGTCCGATACGTGGGTTGACATCACTGAGACGATGGACTTCAAGATCAAAGCGCTGCAACAGCACGTGAGTCAGGTTCCCGCTGACGAGGTCGGCAAGTGGATGACGGAATGGGGAGAGGAGGAAGCGAAGGACAAGGGCATGAAGTACGCCGAGAGCTTCAGGGTGATGATTTTGAAAAAGGACGATGAAGAGAAATGAATTTTACCGATCTGACGTTCTGGACTTTCTTCGCGCTGACACTGTTTGCATACTGGCTCATCCGCGACCGATTCTGGCAAAACCTCCTGGCACTCGCCGTAAGCTATATCTTCTATGGCTGGGCGTCCCCCTGGCTGGCGTTCATGCTCGGCGTTTCAACGCTGGCTGATTTTTTGCTCGCGCGCGGCATCCGCGCGCAACCGGGGCGAACGCGCTGGTTCCTGGGTCTGTCGCTTCTTCTCAACGTGGGGACGCTGGCGTTTTTCAAATATTTCAATTTTTTCGCCGACGATCTGGCGAAGACGCTCGACGCCCTGGGCGTTGACAACGATCTTCTGCTTGTCAGGATTTTGTTGCCGGCCGGTTTGTCCTTTTACACGTTGAAGAAATTAAGTTATATGTTCGATGTCTCACGCGGGACTCTGCAACCCACGCACACGCTGGTTGACTTTGCCCTGTACGTTTCATTCTTTCCGCAAATCGCGGCGGGACCCATTGACCGTCCGCAAAAACTTCTGCCGCAGTTGGAAACTCCGCGCGCATGGAGGCTGGAATATTTCTACAATGCCTGGACTCTGTTATTGATGGGGCTTTTCAAAAAACTGGTCATTGCCGACAGTCTTAAAGTAATGACCGATAAGATCTTCGGGCTTGAGCATCCTTCGATCTTTCTGCTTTCGATGGGCGCGCTGGCGTTTACGGCGCAAATCCTGGCGGACTTTTCGGGCTACACCGATCTTGCCCGCGGGCTTGCCTGGCTGTTCGGGTTTGAGACTTCCGAAAATTTCAACCGGCCTTATCTGGCGCTCACGCCCACAGATTTCTGGAATCGCTGGCACATTACGCTTTCAACCTGGCTGAGGGATTATATTTTCTTTCCGATCCGCCGCGCGTTGATGAGGAGCCGCGTCCCGCTTCCCGCCTGGCTGGTTCTGGCCGTCCCGCCAATCGCCACGATGTTTGTCAGCGGCTTATGGCATGGCGCGGGCTGGACATTCGTTGTGTGGGGACTATATTACGGCATACTGATAAGCGCTTATCAACTACTGGGCATGCGCGGCGAATGGAGACCAAAAACCGCAATCGGGACTGGGCTGGCATGGTTGATCATGTTCTCCCTGATTGTATTCGGCTGGGCATTGTTCCGCGCGCCGTCGCTCGCCTGGCTGACGGCCATTTTGTTTCATGCGCCTTTCATCCAGACGCGCGACGACATGGCTCTTGGGCTGGTCGCTTTCTCGATGGCGGCTTTTTACGCCTCGCCCCTGCTGATAAAACTTGCCCTGGATAGGTTCCCGCGCGACGGCTGGTTCCACGCCGCGTATTACGCGCTGGTAACGGCGCTGATCGTCGTCTTCCTTAATTCGTCGTCGCCCGATTTTATATACTTCCAATTTTAACGATCCTCGTGAAACCATTCCTTCGCTACCTGCTCCTTACGCTTCTTCTGCTTGTCGTTACGGGGAGGACAATACCGCGCCGCTACCAGATTGAATTTCCCAGACAGCCTGGACCTAAATTTGATTCCCGGGTGCGAAACCTTTATATAGACAAACTGAACGCCGAGAAACCGGATATCGTTCTATTGGGCGATTCCATGGTGAGCGTGGGAGTGGACTCCGTTCAGTTGTCCGAACTCACGGGAATGACGGCGTCCAATTTCGACGTTCCCGGTTCCTCTTCCGCGCTTTGGTATCTGATCTTGAAAAATAATATCGTTGTGGCTGAACATCTCCCCAGGGCCGTCGTGATCGTATTTCGCGATACGGTTTTGACCGCGCCCGGTTATCGCGTGCATGGAAGTTATTTCATACAGTTGGACGAGTTCGCCTATCGCAAGGAAAAGGTTCTGTTGGAACGCGCCTACCTGAACTTGATGAATCCGCTGGAGTATGGGGCCGAGAAGTATTTACCGCTTTACGGCGCCAGGGTGGATATCCGCCTTGAGGTGGATGCCTTCGTCAGGTATGCCCTTCCAGCGCGGCTGGGGTGCGACGTTAAATGCATAGACGGCGGTTTCTACAGGCTTTTCGCGGGAGCCAATCTTGAGCCCGGGCAGTTACAGGCCGCCATCGCGTCCGCCGATCAATATTTATATGATCCGTCCCGGCTGGATTTCAAAAGTCAGGCGTCGGATTCCTTTTTACCGGAGATGATCCGCCTGGCAAGGGAAAGCGGCATCCAGTTAATCCTGGTACGCTTGAAAAGTCAAAGAGCGGCGTCGGACAACGCTGAAAGATTGGCGCTAAAGGGATATATCGGCGATCTCTCGGATTATCTTGCCCAATCAAACGCGCCGTTTCTCGATTACGGGGAGGATCCGCGTCTGAAACCTGAACACTATATCGACTCCGTACATTTGAACGCGGAAGGCCGGGCGAAGTTCACGCAGATTCTGGCGGATGGGCTGATCGAAGCCTTGAAGTAGGGGCTAAAATACGAGGTTTCCAATCAGGACGGCCATGAGGGTCATTGTGACGTTGTCAATGTCCTTGAACGGAAGCGATTCAATCAACATGCCGCCGAGCGCGATAAGGGCGACGGGCATGAGATACACGCTGAACGGCGCGTCGAAGATTCCCGCGTTCACATA
>Ga0247727_10009977_pt1 | contig 16971 bp, 19 predicted proteins | sample WisWelCaveWW1625_FD_202498 | JGI IMG/M metagenome (GOLD analysis project Ga0247727, IMG submission 202498) | Biofilm microbial communities from Wishing Well Cave, Virginia, United States - WW16-25 | ecosystem: Environmental > Aquatic > Deep subsurface > Groundwater > Cave microbial mat | place...
GATGCCCTCGATCACCTTGGCGACCGGGAAGTCGGCATCGTTGATGGCGCGGAAGGTGGCGTCATCGAGCGAGTCGAGGCTCACTGTGACGCGCTTGAGGCCGGCCTTGGCGAGCGACGCCGCCTGCCTTGGCAACAGCGACCCGTTGGTGGTCAGAGTCAGGTCGATATCCGGGATTGCGGCGAGCATCGCCACCAGGCGATGCAGGTCGCGGCGCACCAGCGGCTCGCCGCCGGTGAGGCGCAGCTTCTTCACGCCCAAGCCGGCAAAGATGCGCGCCATGCGCGCGATCTCCTCGAACGAGAGGACCTGGTCGTGCGCGACGAACTTGAAGTCGTGGTCGAACACCTCGCGCGGCATGCAGTACACGCAGCGGAAGTTGCAGCGGTCGGTGACCGAGATGCGCAGGTCGCGCAGTCCGCGGCCGAGCGTATCCGCGAGTGCCGCTCCGTCGTATGCCGGAGCGGGCGCCATTGCCGAACGGATGGGAAAAACCTTTTGCATCATGGTGTTTCTCGAGCCTTGAATCATAGCAGGCAGGGGGATATGCGCTATAGTCCTTGCGATGGAAAAACCCAGGTTTCCTGTGGCTGTGGTGATGCAGCGCCGCCAGCTGGACAACCGCTGGCAGAGCGAAGCCTGGGAGCCGCGCAGCGTGATCCCGAGCATCGAACCGAAAGGCGGGCCGCGGCTGCTGGTGGACGAAGGCGGCTTGCAGCAGTGGCTGCACCCGGGCTTCGAACTGGTGCTGCATCGCGACGAGTCGGAGGGCTACTACCTGAACGTGTCGGTGCCGGGCGCGCGCGTGTTCGTGCTGTGGCGCATGGAGGGCGAGCAGGGCCTGCCGCTCGAGGTTACCGCCAGCTACAACGAGGGCGGGCGCTGGCTCGATGGCGGGCACAGCGTGGACGGCGTCGCCATGCCGGCCGAGGTGTATGCCTGGGTGGGCGCGTACGTCGAGCAGAATTACCGGCCGGAGCCGACGAAGCGCATCAAGCCTCGCTCCTTCCTTCATCCCAAGCACCGCCTCGGCTGATGGCTGCAGAGGACAAGGAAGCCTTCCTCTCCCGCTGGTCCCGGCTGAAGCAGGAGCAGGCGACGCCGGAGCCGTTGCCGCAGAAGGCGGACGAGGCGCCGGCGCCGGTCCTGCCGCCGCTGGACACGCTCACCCCGCAGTCGGATTTCGCGCCGTTCATGCATTCCAAGGTCGGCGACACGCTGCGCCGCGTGGCGCTGAAGAAACTGTTCCTCGATCCGCACTTCAACGTAGCCGACCCCTACGAGGCCTACTCGGGCGACTGGACAGGCGGCGATCCGATTTCCGAGGAACTACTGAAGACGCTGAACCAGGCGCGCACTGTGCTGTTCCGCGAAGAGGAGGAACAGAAGAAGAAGGACGAGGAGGCGCAGAAGTTGGCCGCCAAGGCAGAAAAACCAAAGGATGACGATGGGCCTGCAAGGCAAGACGCTTAAGGTCTGCAGCTGCAACAAGACTGTCGCCATCGACGGCCGCGCGCTCGCCGCGGCGCTCAAGGCGGGCGAATCGATCCAGGTGCATAGCGAACTGTGCCGCAAGGACGCGGCCGCGTACCAGGCAGCGCTCGGCGATCCGGACGTGATCGTCGCCTGCACGCAGGAAGCGTCCCTGTTCAGCGAGATCGCCGATGCCGCGGGCGCGCGTCCCGCGCTCAAGTTCATCAACCTGCGCGAGCAGGCCGGCTGGTCCGGGGAGGGCAAGCAGGCCCTGCCCAAGATTGCCGCACTCATCGCCATGGCGGCGCTGCCCGACCCGGAACCTGTGCCGGCGGTGAGCTTCAAGTCCGGCGGACAGCTGCTGATCATCGGCCCGGCGGCGCCGGCGCTCGATTGGGCCGAGCGCCTGTGCGCGACGCTCGAAGTAAACGTGCTGATCACCGAGGCGCGCGGCGGCGAGCTGCCGCTCGAGCGCAGGTACCCGGTGTGGTCCGGCAGGGTGGAGCGGCTGGCCGGCTGGCTGGGTGCCTTCGAAATCGAGTGGACGCAGCAGAATCCGATCGACCTGGAAACCTGCACGCGCTGCAACGCCTGCATCCGCGCCTGCCCCGAGCAGGCGATCGACTACAGCTACCAGATCGACATGGACAAGTGCAAGGCGCACCGCGCATGCGTCAAGGCCTGCGGCGCGATCGGCGCCATCGACTTTGCGCGCGCAAGCGCGCCACGCAAGGAAGTGTTCGACCTGGTGCTCGATCTGTCGCGCCAGCCGCTGATCCGCCTGCACGAGCTGCCGCAGGGATACGCCGCGCCGGGCGGCGATCCGCTCGAGCAGGCGCTCGCGGCGCAGGCGCTGGCGGCGCTGGTCGGCGAATTCGAGAAATCGCGCTTCTTCAATTACGAGGCGCGCATCTGCGCGCACAGCCGCTCCGGGCGCAAGGGCTGCAACCTGTGCCTCGAGGTGTGCTCGAGCGGCGCGATCACCGCCGACGGCGACCAGGTGAAAGTCGAACCCCATACCTGCACCGGCTGTGGCGGCTGCGCCACCGTGTGCCCGTCGGGGGCCATGACCTACGCTAGCCCGCGAGTTCCAGACATGGGCGCGCGCCTCAAGGCGCTGCTCAATACTTATCGCGACGCGGGGGGCAAGGAGGCTTGCCTGCTGTTCCACGACGCGGGCGACGGGCGCAAGGCGGTACTCGAGCTCGGCCGGCGCGGCAAGGGCCTGCCGGCGCGCGTGATCCCGATCGAATGTTTCCACGTCGCCTCGATCGGCATCGACCTGCTGCTCGGCGCAATCGCCTATGGCGCGAGCCAGGTCTGCGTCGTGACCACGGAGAAGACCGCGGATAGCTACACCTCCGCGCTGAAACAACAAATGGAATTTGGCGAAACGATTCTCCATGGGCTCGGCTATGCGGGGGAACACTTCGCGCTGCTCGAGGAAGACGCGCTCGAGGCGCGGCTTTGGGGGATGAAGGCCGCCGAGGCGCCGGCGCAACCCGCGACTTACAACTTGTCGGCTGAGAAACGCACTTCGCTCGATTTCACCATCGACCACCTGGCAAGGCACGCGAAACAGGCGCCGGAAGAGATCGCGCTGCCCGCCGGCGCGCCCTTTGGCGCGCTAGTGGTGAACAAGGAGACCTGCACCTTGTGCAAGGCCTGCATCGGGGCTTGTCCGGCAGCTGCCCTCCTCGACGCGCAGGATGCGCCGCAGCTGCGCTTCATCGAGCGCAATTGCGTGCAATGCGGCCTGTGCGCCGATACCTGCCCGGAGGACGCGATCCGGCTGGTGCCGCGGCTGCTGCTCGGCGCGCAGGCGAAGCAGCCGGTGGTCCTGCACGAGGCCGAGCCCTTCAACTGCGTGCGTTGCGGCAAGCCTTTTGGCACCAAGTCGATGATCGACTCGATGCTTGTCAAAGTCGGCGGCCACTCGATGTTCACCGGTGGCGGGGCGCTCAAGCGCCTGCAGATGTGCGCCGACTGCCGCGTGGTGGACATGATGAGCGCCAAGGACGAGTCCAGCATCGACGCCTACCGCAAATGAGCGACGCGATCGCGCTGCAATTCGCGTCGTCGGTATCCCCCGAGGACCAGGCGCGCGCCGACCTCTATGGGCTGCTCGCGCGCCTGTTCTACGCGCCGCCGGACACCAAGCTGATCGGGGAATTGCGGCTTGCTGCACCGCCGCAGGAAGACGGCGAGTCGCTCACTTCGGAAGGCCGGGCGCTCAAGGCTGCCTGGTCGGCACTCGTTGAGGCCTGCGAAAGCGCGTTACCCGCGCGACTCGAGGAGGAGCACATGCAGCTCTTCGTCGGGGTGGGCAAGGCGGAGGTCACGCCCTACCTGTCAGCCTACCTGGTGCGTTCGGAAAGCGACAGCCCGCTCGCGCGCCTGCGCGGCCAACTGGCCGAATTTGGGCTGGCGCGGCGTGAAGAGGCAGTGGAGCCCGAGGACCACGTGTCGGCGCTCTGCGAGACCATGCGCTGGCTCATTGTCGGACGAAAGGCAACGCTGGAAGCGCAACGGCAGTTCTTCCTCGAGTACCTGTATACCGGCGGTTCACGTTTGTGCACTGCGGTAAGCGCTTGCGAAAACGCGAAGTTTTATCGCCATCCGGCAAAGCTGCTGCAGGCGCTGCTGAACGTCGAGCACAAGGCGTTCGAGATCGACTGATTTTCTTGGCTGCGCGCATTGATTCATTGGACGTTTAGGCGTAAGTTCGCACAGTTATCTAGAAGAATTCCTACGCCAGACGGCCAAGGATAAGGAGACAGTCATGTCCGACGCAGCGTCCAGAAAATCCCGCAGGAATTTCCTCCTGGCAGTGACGGCAGGCAGCGCGGCCACCGCGGCTGCGGTCGTGGCGCAGAAGTCGCCCACCGCGGCGGCGCCCGACAAATCGAAGCGCGCTGGCGCCGGCTATGCCGAGTCCGCGCACATCCGCAACTACTACCGCACTGCCAAGGTCTGAGGGGGCCGCCATGCTGCTGACCAGAAAATCCACCTCCGATGCCATGCCCCAGTCGCGCCTTTCGCGCGGGATGCAGGCCGCGTTGGCCAAGACGATGGACCGCCGCGCCTTCCTGCGCCGCTCGGGCGTCACGCTCGGCGCCGGCGCCGTCGCTTCCCAGCTGCCGTTCAGCATGATCGGCGAGGCGCAAGCCAAGGCCGACGCCGTCAAGGTCGAGGTGAAGCGCACGGTCTGTACGCACTGCTCAGTCGGCTGCGCCATCGACGCAGTGGTCGAGAACGGCGTGTGGGTACGCCAGGAGCCGGTGTTCGACTCGCCGCTCAACCTCGGCGCGCACTGCGCCAAGGGCGCCTCGATCCGCGAGCACGGCATCACGCACGACTCGCACCGCCTGAAGCACCCGGTGAAGCTCGAAGGCGGCAAGTGGAAGAAGATTTCCTGGGACCAGGCTTACGACGAGATTTCGAAGAAGCTGCTCGCGATCCGCGACGACAAGGAAAAGGGCGGGCCGGACGCGCTGTTCGTGGTCGGCTCTTCCAAGCACAACAACGAGCAGGCCTACCTGCTCAGGAAGTGGGTGTCGCTCTGGGGCACCAACAACTGCGACCACCAGGCGCGCATCTGCCACTCCACCACCGTCGCCGGCGTCGCCCAGACCTGGGGCTACGGCGCGATGACCAACTCGTACAACGACGAGCAGAATTCGAAGAGCCTGTTGTTCCTCGGCTCGAACGCCGCCGAGGCGCACCCGGTGTCGATGCTGCACACACTGCACGCCAAGGAGAACGGCTGCAAGGTGATCGTCGCCGATCCGCGCTATACGCGCACCGCAGCGAAGGCCGACACGTACGTGCGCCTCCGCTCGGGCAGCGACATTCCCTTCATCTTCGGCGTCCTGCACCACGTATTCAAGAACGGCTGGGAGGACAAGCAGTACATCCATGACCGCGTCTACGGCATGGAGGAGGTCAAGAAGGAGGTCATGGCCAAGTGGACGCCGGACAAGGTGACCGAGGCCACCGGCGTTGCCGAGGCAGAAGTATTCAACGTCGCCAAGATCCTTGCCGAGAACCGGCCTGGCTTCATCATCTGGGCCATGGGGCAGACGCAGCACACCAACGGCAACGCCATAGTGCGCGCGAGCAACATCCTGATGCTCGCGCTAGGCAATGTCGGGCGCTCGGGCGGCGGCTGCAACATCTACCGTGGTCACGACAACGTGCAGGGCGCCACCGACGTCGGCCCGAACCCGGATTCCCTTCCCGGCTACTACGGCATCCTGCCGCCCGCGTGGGCGCACTGGACGCGGGTCTGGAACGTGGATCCGAAGTGGATCGCCGATCGCTACGCGCCGGGCATGCAGACCAAGCCCGGCATCACCGTGTCGCGCTGGATCGACGGCGTGATGGAGAAGAACGAGGCGATCGACCAGGGCCCGAACCTGCGCGCCATTTTCTTCTGGGGCCATGCCCCCAACAGCCAGTCGCGCGGGCTCGAGATGCTCGAGGCGATGAAGAAGCTCGACCTGATGGTGGTGCTGGATCCGTATCCTTCCGCCTCGGCGGCGATGTTCGCCAAGGTGCGCAAGGACGGCGCCTACCTGCTGCCGATCGCCACGCAGCTGGAGACCGAGGGCTCGGCCACCGCCTCCAACCGTTCGCTGCAGTGGCGCGAGAAGGTGATCGACCCGCTGTTCGAGTCGCGCACCGACCAGATGGTCATGTACCAGCTGGCGCAGAAGCTCGGCTTCGCCGACCAGCTCGTCGGCAAGAAGGACGGCAAGCAGAACATCAAACTGGTCAAGGGCAAGGGCGGCGAGGAGCCCTCGATGGAGGACACGCTGCGCGAGATCAACCGCGGCACGTTGACCATCGGCTACTCCGGCCAGTCGCCCGAGCGCTTGCAGGCCCATATGCGCAACATGCACGTGTTCGACGTGAAGACCTTGCGTGCGAAGGGCGGCAAGGACGCGAAGACAGGCTACGACCTCACCGGCGACTACTTCGGCCTGCCATGGCCGTGCTACGGCACTCCGGCGCTCAAGCACCCGGGCTCGCCGAACCTGTATGACACGTCCAAGCACATGATGGACGGTGGCGGCAACTTCCGCGCGCTGTTCGGCGTGGAGAAGGACGGCGTCAACCTGCTGGCCGAGGACGGCTCGCATCCCAAGGGCGCCGACATCACCACCGGGCATCCACAGTTCGACCACGTGCTGCTGAAGAAACTCGGCTGGTGGGACGAGCTGACGGACGCGGAGAAGGCGGAAGCCGAAGGCAAGATCTGGTCGACCGACCTCTCGGGCGGCATCATCCGCGTGGCGATGAAGCACGGCAACCACCCGTTCGGCAACGCCAAGGCGCGCGCCGTCGTGTGGAACTTCCCAGACGGCATCCCGCAGCACCGCGAGCCGCTGTACAGCCCGCGGCCGGACCTGGTGGAGAAGTATCCGACCCACGACGACGTGAAAGTGCTGTGGCGCCTGCCGACCCTGTTCAAGTCGGTGCAGCAGAAGGCGGTGGCCGACAAGATGCACGAGAAATTCCCGCTGATCCTCACCAGCGGCCGGCTGGTCGAGTACGAGGGTGGCGGCGAGGAAACGCGCTCCAACCCGTGGCTCGCCGAGTTGCAGCAGGACTGCTTCGTCGAGATCAACCCCAAGGCGGCCGCCGACCGCAATATCCGCAACGGCGAATACGTTTGGGTGAGCTCGCCCACGGGCGCCAGGATCAAGGTGAAGGCGCAGGTCACCGAGCGCGTGGGCCCCGACACCTGCTTCATCCCGTTCCACTTCTCGGGCTGGTGGCAGGGCGAGGACATGCTGCCCTACTACCCGGAAGGAGCGGCTCCGATCGTGCGCGGCGAGGCGGTCAACACTGCCACCACCTACGGTTACGACCGCGTGACCATGATGCAGGAAACCAAGACGACGCTGTGCAACGTCGCGAAGGCATAAGGAGAACGCCATGGCCAGAATGAAATTCCTGTGCGACGCCGAGCGCTGCATCGAGTGCAACGGCTGCGTCACCGCCTGCAAGAACGAGAACGAGGTGCCCTGGGGCGTGAACCGGCGCCGCGTGGTGACGATCAACGACGGCGTCATCGGCGCGGAGAAGTCGATCTCGGTCGCCTGCATGCACTGCTCGGACGCGCCCTGCATGGCGGTGTGCCCGGTGGATTGCTTCTACCGGACCGACGACGGCGTGGTGCTGCACGACAAGGACCTGTGCATCGGCTGCGGCTACTGCTTCTACGCCTGCCCGTTCGGCGCGCCGCAGTTCCCGCAGGCCGGCGCCTTCGGCCTGCGCGGCAAGATGGACAAGTGCACTTTCTGCGCGGGCGGCCCGGAGGCCGACCGGTCGGAGGCCGAGTTCAAGAAGTACGGCAGGAACCGTTTGGCCGAGGGCAAGCTCCCGGCCTGCGCCGAGATGTGCTCGACCAAGGCGCTGCTCGGCGGTGACGGCGACGTGATCGCCGACATCTACCGCGAGCGCGTCCTGCGCCGGGGCAAGGGCTCCGAGGTGTGGGGCTGGGGCACGGCCTACGGCCCGGGCAAGCCGGGCGCGCAGCCTCCCGCCCCGGGAGCCAAGTCGTGAGGCGCGTGACGCTTGGGGCCGCGGTCATCGCGGCCCTTTTTGTCGCCGGCTGCGGCGAGTCCGACCAGGTGGTGGTCTATAAGCAAGGCAAGTACCAGGGCAAGCCCGACGCGCAGCCGTGGGACAACGCGCCGCTCGCGGCCGGACAACTCGGCGGCAAGTGGACCAAAGGGGATCGCACGAGCTGGGAAGAGCAGATCAAGAACCGGCAGCTTGGGCAGCACGAGCACAGGCGCATCTACCAGTAAGGTAGAGCGCCACAACGAGGAGGAGAAGATGTCCAAGCTGTTGAGGCTTTGCTTGGCGTTTGCGGTGCTTGTGGCGACCGGATTCGCGCAGGCCCAGGGCACCGCGCAGCAGCAACAGCAGCGGCGCCAGGTGGACCAGCCGGGCAACAATGCCCCGGTCTGGCGCGACGTGCGCAAGGAAGCCCAGGAGCATGTCACGACCGTCAAGGGCCGCGAGACGGGCGTGCTGGTGCAGTCTGCCGGCGACACGTGGCGGCGCCTTCGCAACGGGCCGATCACCTTCTACGGCGGCTGGCTGATCGTGGTCGTGACCCTGATCATCGCCGCGATCTATTTCGCCAAGGGTCCGATCAAGACGCACGACAAGCCCACCGGGCGGACGATCGATCGATTCACGCTCGCCGAGCGCTGGGCGCACTGGGTGATGGGCATCAGCTTCGTGGTGCTGGGCATCACCGGCCTCATCATCCTGTTCGGTAAATTCGTTCTGCTGCCGGTGATCGGCTACACGCTGTTCGCCTGGCTGACGGCGCTGGGCAAGAACCTGCACAACTTCGTCGCGCCGCTGTTCATCGTAAGCCTGCTCGTCTTCATCGTCATGTACGTGAAGGACAACCTGCCGCAGAAGGGCGACGGGACCTGGCTCGCCAATGGCTGGAAGATGTTCGGCGGCACGCACCTGCCTTCGGGACGCTTCAACGCCGGAGAAAAGGTCTGGTTCTGGGCCGGTGTCGTGGTCCTGTGCCTGATCCTGACCGTCACCGGGCTGATCCTGCTATTCCCGAATTTCGACCAGTTGCGCTCGACCATGCAGCAGGCGAGCATCATCCATGCGATTGCGGCGGTTCTCGTGACCGCCCTCGGCCTCGGTCATATCTACATGGGCACCATCGGCGTCGAAGGCGCCTACCGCAACATGACGGACGGCGTCACCGACGAGAGCTGGGCCAAGGCACACCACGAGTACTGGTACAACGAGGTCAAGGCCGGCGCCAGGTCTTCGCCGGGCGGGGCGGTTCCCGCCGGCGCGCCGCACATGAAGGAGAAGCAATGAGAAAGATCCTGCTGGCCCTCGCCGGGGGCCTGATGATCGGCGCCATCGCGGCATCGCACGCCAGGCTGCCTGCCGCGCCGGCCAAGAGCGACGCCGAAAAGGCGGCAGAGGCCGACAAGGCCGCCGCGGCAAAGGCGAAGGATGCCGAGCTCTCTGGCAAGGCGCAGGACCGAGCGGTCGCCAACTACAAGAAGAACAAGGGCATCGCCATGGACACGAAGCCGAATCCCGCTGCAAAATCCGGCGCCAAGAAAAAGTAATCCGGGGGCGCGATGAAGCGGACCTTGATCGGGCTTGCGGCGGCAGCGATGCTCGGCGGATGCCAGATGTTCCGCGAGGAAGGACCCAAGGCGACGGCGGAGTTGCGGCCCACCAAGGGCAACGCCGCCAGCGGAACGGCAACATTCACCCAGGTCGGAACCAAGGTTCGCGTGCACGCGTTGGTAAGTGGCCTCACGCCCGGCATGGAGCACGGCTTCCACGTGCACGAAGTGGGCGATTGCGGCTCGGGCGACGGCATGGGCACCAAGGGGCACTTCAATCCCTATGGCAAGCCGCACGCGCATTTCAGCACGCCCGAGCGCCACGCGGGGGACCTGCCGGCGCTCAAGGCCGATGCCGGCGGCCGCGCCGAGATCACCGTGGAACTCGATGTGCTCACGGTGGCGGCAGGCCCGTCCAGCGTGGTCGGGCGCGGACTGATCGTGCACGCCCAGCCGGACGACTACCGCACGCAACCGACCGGCAACGCCGGGGCGCGCGTCGCCTGCGCCGTGGTCCGGCGCGCGGGCTAGTCCGCTCCCTCCACCAGCAGCAGCTTCGAGCGCGCCGCCTTCAGGCGCAGCGCGAGCACCGGCGCGTACTCCGGCGAGTGGTACCACTTCCTCGCCTGCTCCATCGAGGCGAATTCAAGCACCGCCAGGCGCTTGGGCGTCCAGCCGCCTTCCTTCGTTTCCACCGCGCCGCCGCGCACCAGGTATTTGCCGCCATACCTGGCGATCGTGGCGGGCACCAGCTTGCGGTACTCCTCGTAGAGGGCGGGATCGGTGATTTCGACTTCGGCGATGACGTAGGCGGACATCGGCATTCTTTCCAGTAGAGGATTCAGCGCAGCAGCGTAACGGCGAGCCCCAGGAGTGCGCAAGCGCCGATCACCGGCATGATCCCCACCCTGTAGCGGAATAGCGCGACGAAAGCGGCCGCGCCGATGAGCGCCGAGATCCAGTCGAACCGCCCGCCGGAGCCTTCGGGCCAGAACACATGCCAGGCGAAGAACAGCGCCAGGTTGACGATTACGCCGACCACCGCCGCGGTAATTCCCGTAAGGGGTGCGCTGAATTTGAGGTTGCCGTGCGTGGTCTCGACGAACGGCGCCCCGGCGAAGATGAACACGAACGAGGGCAGGAAAGTGAAGAACGTCGCCACCAACCCTCCCGCCGCGCCGGCCCAGATGAGCGCATCTGCGCCGAACACCGAGTGCGTCCAGGCGCCGACGAAGCCGACGAACGCCACCACCATGATGAGCGGGCCGGGCGTGGTCTCGCCCAGGGCCAGACCGTCTATCATTTGCTGGGCGGAGAGCCAATGAAAGTGCTCCACTGCGCCCTGGTAGACGTAGGGCAGAACGGCGTAGGCGCCGCCGAAGGTGAGCAGCGCTGCCTTGGTGAAGAACCAGCCCATTTGCGTGAGTGTGCCGTCCCAGGTGAACGCCGCCACGAGCGCGGACAATGCGCCGGCCCACAGCGCGAGCCCGACCCCGAGATAGCCCGCAAGCTTTACCCAGGAAAAGCGCGCGTGCGGCGGTGTCGGCGTGTCATCGTCGATCAGGGCGGAGCCGTAACCCGCCAGCGCGCCACCGTGGCCCCCGCCGCCCGTGAACACCGCGGGCGCGTACTGCCCGCCGAGGAAACCGATGATTCCGGCAGCCAGGACGATGGCTGGAAAGGGCGCGTTGAAGGCGAAGATCGCGACAAAGGCGGCTGCGGCGATTCCCCAGAGCGCAGGATGCTTGAGAGCGCGTTGGCCTATGCGCCAGGCGGCCGCGAGCACGATCGCGACCACCGCGGGCTTGATGCCGTAGAAGATTCCTGCCACCACGGGCAGATTGCCATAGGCAAGGTAGATCCACGACAGGGCGATGAGGATGAAGACCGAGGGCAGCACGAACAGCCCCCCTGCGACGATCCCGCCCCAGGTGCGGTGCATCAGCCAGCCGATATAAGTGGCGAGCTGCTGCGCTTCCGGGCCCGGCAGCACCATGCAGTAGTTGAGCGCGTGCAGGAAGCGCTTCTCCGAGATCCAGCGCCGCCGTTCGACCAGCTCCTGGTGCATGATCGCGATCTGCCCGGTGGGCCCGCCGAAGCTGATGAAGCCCAACTTCAGCCAGAAACGCAAGGCCTGCGCAAAGTCGACCTTGGTGGGTGCTGCGCCGCTCATTTCGACCGCACCGGCCTGCCGGCTTTCTTCCAGTCTTCGATGCCGCCGGCCAGGAAGCGCGCCCCGACACCGGCATCGCGCAGCCGCGCCGCGGTGGATTGCCCGACCTCGTGGCCGTAGACGCAATACACCATGACTTCGGCGCCGGCGTACTCGCGCGCCCATTCCTCCACGCGCTCCGGATCGCGCCACACGGCGCCCTCGATCAGGTCGGGCGCGGCGTCATAGGCGCCCTTGCGGCGCACGTCGATGCGCTTGAGGGCGGCGGAGCGCTGCAGGTCCTCGGCGGTGGCGGCAAGCGCAGCGGTCGAGCCCTCGACCGCCGCGGCATAGCGCAGCGCCACGCCGTCCCATTCGACGTTCTGCATGAATGCATCGACATAAGTCTTCGCGTCGGCGCCAAAGTCCAGGTGGTAGGCGTGTTCGTACATGTCCAGCGCCAGGATCGGCGTGGCGCCCGCGAGCAGCTGCGTGTGGTCGGATGCCCAGTGATTGACGAGGCGCTGCTCGCGGGCGGACCAGGAAAGAAGCGCCCAGCCCGAGCCTCCGCCCAGCGCCACTCCGAGGGCGATGAACTCCCCGCGCCAGCGCTCGAGCGAACCGAAGTCGCGCTTGAGTCCGACGCCGAGCCCCGCCGGTTTTCCCGACGGCTGCAGCGCGCCATCGCCGCCGAGGCTGGCGAAGTAGAGCTCGTGCAGGACCATCGAGTTGGCGGCCACCAGCTCCTCGCGCTTGAGGCCGTTGACCAGAAAACCCGGCGCTTTCTCCCATTCGAGGGCGGCGAGCTGCGCGCGGATCGCTTGCAGCCGCCGCACGGCGCCGCCGTAATTATTCTGGTGGTGCGACAGCAGCAAGCGGGCCGAAAGGCCGCGCAGCCGCTCCGCTTCGAACGGAAGCGGCTGAATCTCGGTTCTCATTTGTAGGCCTCCGGGTTCCAGGTGTGGGTCTCCGCCTTGCCCTCCTTGCACCAGGCGTAGAGCGCGTCGTAGATCACCATGCCGCGCGCGAGCATTTCGTGGTCGTCCCGGTACAGGCGCGACAGGCCGAGCGAAATCGCGGCGAGGCCGGCTGCCTGCGGCGCGAGTTCCAGGCGGCCCGTGTCGGCGCCGCGAACAATGAGCGCCAGTTCGTCGAGGGCAGGATCGGTGAGGCGATAGGCCTTGAGGAAGGCATCGAAGCTGCACTTCTCCCCGTCGTGGGAAAATTTGACGTCCGGGATGTCGTAGGGCGCTGCCTCGCGTTCGGCGGCGATGCGCCGCACATCCGCCGCGGCTACATACAGAAACTCCGCCTCCGGATCGATGAAGCGCCGCACCAGCCAGGGGCAGGCGATGCGATCGATCTTCGGGCGCTCGCGCGTCACCCAGCGGGTCGAGGCGCCCGCGGGCTTCCCCTCGCGCTCCCCGTTCCAGTGCTCGATGCCGCCTTCGAGGTAGCTCGCGTGGAGGCCGGCGGCGCGCAAGGCTTGCGCGGCCCCCTGGCTCGCTTCATGGCCGTGCACGCAGTAAACGACGACGCCCGCCGACTGCGGCAGCGTGGCGCCCCAGTCGGCGACGCGCAGCGGGTCGCGGCGCAGCGCGCCGCGGATCATGTCGGGCGCGCCGAGGAAAGCGGGTTTCTTCCGCACGTCGATGACGAGCGGAGGCTGGCTGGAGCTTAGGGATTGCCGCAATGCGGCGGGGGCGATGCTCGCGTCCATGGCTCTCTCCTTGGGAGAAGGCAGAACTTGGACGCGAGGGCGTCTTCGGAGGGGAGTCTGCAATTCCCCGCGGCGCGAACTATGCGCGGGCACCGCCGCGCTTGTCAAGACCTTCCCTGGCGCCGCGGCCGCGCGACCCAGGTGAGCGCAGCGTCGAGCGCTTCGCGCCGGCCCGACAGCGAGGCGTCGTAGCCGGGAAGTTGCGCCACGCGGGCCACGAAGGCGGGGCTCTTCAGCACGTCGAGCAGGGCCTTCAGTCCCGCCCCGCGCAGCGCGGCCTTGGCGCAAGCGAAGAAGTAGCGCTCGATAGCGAGCGGCGTGAACGCGAGCTTGTGGCGCGTGGCATCGGCGCGCAGGCCGAATCCCGCATCGGCGCGGCCTGCGGCGACCGCCTCCGCGACCGACGGTTCCTCGCCGTCGGCCGAGCGCGACTGGCGATGGATGAAGCGCACACCTGGGCGCGCCAGGTCGTGCACGCCGCGGATGCGGGAACCGGGCCGGGCGATGAGTCCTTGCTCGCGCGTCACGAAATGGATCAGCGTGTGCTTGCGCGGGTCGAGCCAGCGCCCGAGCGCCGCCGCAGCCGCCGCCGCGCGCGGCAACGCATCGGCGACGTGAAATCCCGCCACGTCGCATTCCCCGCGCGCCAGTGCGGCCAGGCCGTCGTCCGCGCCGCGAATCACGACTTCCAGGTCCAGCGCGCGCTTGCACAGTGCGCCCAGTTCGACGAGCGCGAGGTCGTGGCTCGCGTGCAGCGTCAGGCGCGGCCGCGTCCCGGGCAGCGCGTCGGCGAGCAGCGCGGGGATCTCCGCGCGCAGGCGCTCGAAGTGCTCGCCGAGCCCTTCGCGCACGCGCTCGTCGGCGGCGAGCACCTTGCGGCCGAGGAGACTGAGGCTCGCGCGGCGGCCGCGCTGCATGTCCACCAGCGGCGCGCCGAACAGGCGCGCGCCATCGCCCAGCGCGCCCCACGCGGAACGGTAGGACACGCCCGCCCGGCGGGCGGCTTCGCGCAGGGAGCCCGACTGCGCCAGTTCCGCGAGGAGGCGCAAGAGCGCGCGGCCGCGTTCGCGCGGGAAGTCCTTGCCTCCCAGCCAGGCGTGGTCGAAGTCGACGGTGAAGGAGTTATGCATGAACATGCCTATTTAAGTCCAGGGAAGGGTCCATGTAAAGTCACTGGCTCTCCCTTGGTATGCAAAGCCATGCATAAGCGCCATGCTTGACGCGATTCTCTCCGGCCTGCGCCTGGCGGCGACGCTCGACTTGCGCCTGTGGGAGATCGTCGGGCTGAGCTTGGCGGTCAGCCTGTCGGCGGTCGCCCTCGCCACGCTGCTTGGGCTGCCGCTCGGCGCGGCCATCGCCGTGGGCCGCTTCCCGGGGCGGCAGGCGGTGATCGTGGTGCTCAACGCGCTGATGGGTCTGCCGCCTGTGGTAGTGGGGCTGTTCGTTTACTTGCTGCTGTCGCGCGCCGGGCCGCTCGGCGAGCTGGGGTTGCTGTTCACCCCGCAGGCGATGGTCATCGCGCAGACCGTGCTGGTGCTGCCGATCATCGCCGCGCTTGCGTGGCAGGCCGTCGAGGACGCGTGGCGCGAGTACGAGGAGCAGCTGCGCTCCCTCGGCGTCGATGGATTGCACGGCGCCCTCACGGTGCTGTGGGACATCCGCTTTTCCCTCGTTACCGCGGTGCTCGCCGGGCTGGGCCGCGCCAGTGCCGAAGTGGGCGCCGTGATGATCGTGGGTGGCAACATCGACGGCGTGACGCGCGTGATGACCACCACTATCGCGCTGGAGACTTCCAAGGGCGACCTGCCGCTCGCGCTCGGACTGGGCATGGTGCTCATCGCCATCGTGCTGGCGCTCAATGCCGCCGCGCAGATGATCAAGGAAGCCGCGCAGCGGAGGTACGGATGAACGCGATCCTTCCGCTGCGCCTGGAGGAGGTGTCGTTTGCGGCGGGTGGCCGCGTCATCATCGAGCGCGTGAGCCTATCGCTCGAAGCCGGCCCGAGCACCATCATCCTTGGGGCCAATGGCGCGGGAAAGAGTGTTCTGATGCGCCTGATGCACGGCCTCCTCGCGCCCACCTCGGGTCGGGTCGCCTGGAGCGGGGAGGGCGCGCGGCGGCGCCAGGCGATGGTGTTCCAGCGGCCGGTGATGCTGCGCCGCTCGGCCTACGCGAACGTCGATTACGCGCTGAAGGTTGCCGGCGTGCAGGCGGCGCAGCGCGATCGGCTTGCCACCGAGGCGCTGGAGGAAGTCGGCCTGCGCCAAGTCGCGCAGCGCCCCGCGCGCGTGCTCTCCGGCGGCGAGCAGCAGCGCCTTGCGCTGGCGCGGGCGTGGGCGCTGCATCCGGAAGTCCTGTTCCTGGACGAGCCGACCGCCAACCTCGACCCGGGGGCGACGCGCGAGATCGAGACCATCATCAAGGCCTTCGACGCGGCGGGCACCAAGGTCGTCATGTCCACCCACAGCCTCGGCCAGGCGCGGCGCCTGGGCGACGAGGTGATCTTCCTGCACCAGGGGCGCGCAGCGGAGCGCTCGGCGATCGAGAGGTTCTTTCCGCATCCGGCCTCGCCCGAGGCCGCTGCCTTCGTCAAAGGAGAACTTGCATGGGCATGATCCTGCGGGTGTTGCTCGCATCGCTGCTCTGCGCGACGGCGCAGGCGCAGACGCGCTTCATCACGGTCGCTTCCACCACCTCGACCGAGCAGTCGGGCCTCTTCAAGCACTTGCTGCCGACCTTCGAGGGGAAGACAGGCATCCAGGTGCGCGTGGTGGCGCTGGGCACCGGCCAGGCGCTCGACCTGGGCAGGCGCGGCGACGCCGACGTGGTATTCGTGCACGCGAAGCAGTTGGAGGAGAAGTTCGTGGCCGAGGGCTACGGCGTGCGCCGGTTCGAGGTGATGTACAACGATTTCGTGCTGGTCGGGCCGAAATCCGACCCGGCGAAGGTCGGCGGCGGAAAGGACATTGTCGCCGCCCTGCGGAAGATCAAGGCAGCGCAGGCGCCTTTCGCCTCGCGCGGTGACAAGAGCGGCACGCATTTCGCGGAACTCGAGATGTGGAAGGCAGCAGGCATCGATTTCGCCAAGGACCGCGGTCCCTGGTACCGGGACACCGGATCTGGCATGGGGCCGACGTTGAATACCGCGTCGGGGATGAACGCCTACGCGCTCACCGATCGCGGCACCTGGCTGTCGTTCAAGAACAGAGGCGAGTTGGCGATCGCGGTGGAAGGCGACCAGCGCCAGTTCAACCAGTACGGCGTGATCCTGGTGAACCCGGCGAAGCACCCGCACGTGAAGAAGGACATGGGCCAGGCCTTCATCGACTGGGTCGTGTCGCCGGAAGGGCAGGTCGCAATTGCGGGCTATCAGATCGGGAGCGAACAACTCTTCTTCCCCAATGCGAAGCGATGAATCGGCTCGCGATATATTGCGGGGACAGTGGAATCGCCTGTCCTGCTCCTGCTCGCCTCGGCCATGCTGGTGG
>Ga0247727_10009978_pt1 | contig 16971 bp, 17 predicted proteins | sample WisWelCaveWW1625_FD_202498 | JGI IMG/M metagenome (GOLD analysis project Ga0247727, IMG submission 202498) | Biofilm microbial communities from Wishing Well Cave, Virginia, United States - WW16-25 | ecosystem: Environmental > Aquatic > Deep subsurface > Groundwater > Cave microbial mat | place...
CTTAGCGGCTGGGCCGTCGGCGGCACGCCGCCGAACCATCCTATGCCCCCCGGGGGACTTGTGCTGCGAACTACCGACGGAGGATCACATTGGACACCGGAACTTGGTGTGACACCAAATTGCCTGTTCGGCCTGCATTTCCTTACTCCCACGGAGGGCTGGGCAGTAGGTGCATCAGGAACCATCATCCACACGTCCACTGGTGATGTGGTGTCCGTTGCCGAACAGCAGTTCGATACGAAATACCAATTGGCGCACAATTTCCCCAACCCGTTCAATCAAAACACCACAATCGAGTTTCAAGTTGGCATTTCCGGTTTCGCGTCGTTAATAATCTTCGACATTCTCGGTCGCGAAGTTGCAACACTGATGCAGGACGACCTGAAAATTGGAAACTACCGAATGACGTTTGATGCGAGCCAGTTATCCAGCGGGGTGTATTATTACCGCCTCAGATCTTTACAAGGTGTACAGACTCGAGCAATGCTCTTGCTGCGATAGTGCTGAACGGCATGCGTTCATTGATGGACTGCACAATCAGTTCAAGCATCGCAAACAATTCAGAGAGGAGCGTTTTCATATGGAACTTTCCTACAGAAGAAGTCTTATTCTATGCTTGGCGTTGTTTTTCGTTCATTCTTTCTCCATCGCTGAGGAAGTAACCATCACCTCACAGCCAATTGTCACAGCGCAGGTAGGTGAACTCTACGAGTATGATGTGGATGCGGTCAGCAGCGATCCGAACGATGTTATCCTCTTCGAGTTGAAAGAAAGTCCCTCGGGCATGACCATCAATCCCTCAACCGGACTGATTCGGTGGACACCGACTCAAGCCGGCACCTTTGAGATCAGAGTCCGCGCACAAGGAAATAGCAGCGGAAGCGGCAGCGGCCACGATGATCAGGAGTTCATGCTGACTGTTTCAAACGGCGGGGGTGCTCAAGGAGTCACCATTATCACGCAGCCTGTCCTGACGGCGCAGGTGGGGCAACTATATGTATACGACGTCGATGCCACCAGCTCCGACCCGAATGACGTGATCACGTTCACGCTTGAGGAACAACCCGCTGGAATGACCATTAACAGCCAGACCGGTTTGATTCAATGGATTCCGGCGATGGCTGGTTTGTTTGAAGTAGAGATTCGCGCTGAGGGAAGCAGTAGCGACACCGAGGATGAACAGGAATACACGCTACGAGTCTTAAGCGGTCAACCGGCGGTTCTGCGTGGTATCGTTCGCAGTCAAGCGGGAGAACCGATTCCAGACGTGCGTCTGAGACTATTCGAAATCTCAAGCGCGCATTTCCTCTTCAATACGAGATCGAATTCGACCGGCCATTATCTCTTCCCGTCTGTGAATCCGGGGAGTTACTTCCTCCGCATTATGCCTCCCGAGAATAGCGTCTTCGCACCGCAATGGTACGATCGCGTCCGGCGCATTCAGGATGCAACACCGATCATCATTCCAGAGACTTCGGAAATTGTGGTGAATGTGACCCTGCTTCCACGTGACGCCGTGAATCTGCAGTTCACGATTTCTGGTACTGTAAGTGATACGAACAGCGCGCCGATTCGTGGAGCGAAGGTCGCCATCTTTCGAGCCCGTCACCATGATGATCTTGATCCTTCAGGATTCAATTTTGAAGGACTCGATGACAGTGACCGCGAACAGCGGCTGGTGAAGGTGGTTATCACAGACAGCCTGGGCAATTACCGGGCTCTCCTCAGGCCGCGCAAGTATATCCTTCGAGCCTCAAGAGAGGGGTTCATGGCTCAATTCTGGGATCACAAAAATAACCCCTTAGACGCTGACCGGCTGCGGCTTCGCGGGGATACCGCAGGTATCGACTTTGACCTTATGCCGCGTCCTGCAGCAAGCGGTGCTATCAGCGGAAGGATAACCGGCACTCCAACAAACGAGTCTGTTCAGGCACATGTCGTCGGATTTCACAGAATGCATCCTGCCGGAGGATTTACCGGATTCACCCGTCTTAGCCAAACAGATTCCACCGGCCGGTATCTTCTCGCTGACCTTCGCAGCGGATTCTTTGTTGTCCTTGCACTTCCTCAAGGTGAATTTCTTCCGACGTTCTACAATATGACAGGAGGAACCACGCGTCTTGCAGAGGCATTCCCCGTTGCGGTGAATAATTCCACGGTGGAGAACGTCAATATCCATGTTCGACCGGACACAGTAACAGGGATGAATCGCGTGAGGGGCGTTGTCAGTGCATCAGGAGATCCGATCATGGGTGCCCTTGTGTGCGCAGTGTCAGAACACAATGGCGCTGTCATAGCTGCCGCCATTACCGGACAGACCGGCAGTTACACACTGGTGGGTCTCGCACCAGGATCGTACCGTCTCGAGGCAATGAAGCCGAATTACTCATCAGGAGCGACTCTCCCTTTCTCATTGCAGTACGCAGGCACGTTGCCTTCAACAGCGAATAAAAACATTTCCCTTGTGCAATTGCCCACGAGTACCGATAATGTGGCGCTGCTTCTGCCTGATGAGTTTGTGCTTCATCAGAATTATCCGAATCCATTCAATCCGTCTACAACAATTTCCTTTAATCTCTCCAGGAATAGCATTGTCCGTCTTTCGATCTTCAATCTCTTGGGGCAAGAGCTGACGACCTTAGTCGAGGGGCCCCTGATCGCGGGGAGTCACGCGATCGGTTGGAACGCAGCCGCGCGGCCGAGTGGGGTGTATGTCTACCGACTGGAAGTCAATGGTGCTGTTGCAGCACGAGGGATGATTCTTATGAAATAAGGCGATATGAGGCGATCATAATACCAGTGCTGTTTCCAACACAGACATCTCTTTGAGAGCCTCCCCAATGTGTCTGGATTCAGCACTGGGAGGGGTTTGCATCATATTTCCCCGATTGCTATATTGACCCACCTTCTTCAACCCATCCTTAGGATCCACCACAGCTGAAAGGAACATACCCATGAAGCACACCCTGTGGATTCTCGCGTTACTTGTGCCGGGGATTGCTGCGGTCGATATGGCGTTTGCCCTCCCGAGGTTTGCAAGCCGAACAGCCGCCAAATGTCAATCATGCCACGTGAATCCTTCCGGCGGCGGAATGCGCCAGACGTTTGGTGTGACCTATGGCCGAAACCAACTTCCGGTCCCGACATGGTCGGAGGAACTTGATCTGGAAGATTTCTCAACACAACTCACGGACTTTGTTAGCATCGGTGCGAACTTTAGGACGTTATTCTTTCATTTTGATTCCGGGTCTTCAAGCACCAACGCATTCTTTCAGATGCAAGGGGACATCTACATGAACTTGAAGCTTGCCAAGAAGGTAAGCATATACCTCGACAAGGGGCTGTATGCCGGCTTCGAGATCTTTGGCTTACTCAATCTGCTCCCCGCCAATGGTTATATCAAAGTGGGAAAGTTTCTTCCAAATTTTGGAACGAAAATGGATGAGCACAGGGCATTTATACGAACGTTCACCGGCTTTAATCCTGAATTCGGCCGAGCTGAGTTAACGGGTGCTGAAGTTGCTGTTCTGCCAGGCCCTCTCACAATCATGGGCGGAATATATAACGCAAGAGATGGCTTTGGTGCTGGCACAGGAAAGGACAAGGCATATCTCGGCAGAGCAGATGCCATATTTAAAGCAACCTCCGATATTCATGTGGGCATCGGAGGAAACGTATTCAGGCGTGAGAACTCCACCGGTCCAAAAATTACCCTCCTGGGTGGTCTCGGCTCAGTGAGTGTTAAGGACCTGACACTCTTCGGGGAGGTGGATCTCATGAGAACAGAGGTGGCCGGCACAACGACTGACGCCCTGATCACCTACGCCGAGCTCAACTACGTGCTCATGCAAGGACTGGATCTGAAGTTCGCATATGACTTTTTCGATCCGGACAAAGACACGAAGTCGGGTACATTTTCACGCTACACTTTTGGTTTCGAATTCTTCCCTGTCAGCGGCGTCGAGGTGCGCCCACTGTATCGAATCCTGAAGGAAGATCCTATTGATGTCGATAACAATGAATTTCATCTCTTATTCCACTTTTACCTGTAAGAAAGGAGCACGTACATGTTCCTACAACGTTTGTCGATCGGTGCAATCATAGCGACATGTGGTGTGCTGATCATTAGTAGTTGCTCCGATACTGGCAACCCCGTCACTCCACCCGGGCTGTTAACGGCCTCTCCGGCGTCGGTCACACTATCAGCCGCGAATACAACTGACAGCGTGACGATTACCGGTGGAACTCCACTCTATACTATAACCACTCCACCGAACTCTGCCATAGCAACAGCCCAGCTGTTTAATGACACCATCGCCCAGGCTATCCTCGCGATAACACGAGTAGGCACTGCAACAGGACCGACGGCCGTTACCATCAAAGACGCTTCTCCGCCGCCAGGGAAACAGGTGACTGTACCTGTTACGGTAAATTAGAAATGCAGGCGCATGTTAAGGGACTGGCGCAACTTTCTCGTTAGTCTGATTGTTCCACTAGACACAAGTCGATCACAAGGAAATCACCAATGAGGAGATTCGTAGTGAGACCGTTACATATCTTCACAGCACTGGTCGCCGTTGCCTTCGCTTTAACTATGGCGCTTACTCAACAAAAGAGTGCAACAGAAAAAAAGTCTGGCAAGACGGTTTCCTTTAAAACTGATGTGTTCTCCAAGATTATCAAGAAATATTGTCTTCCATGTCATGCGGAGGATCAGTTCAATCCCAGCGAGCTTTCCATGGACACCTATGATCAGTTGAAGACCGGCGGCAAGCATGGTGCACCGTGGGTTGCAGGTAAGTCAAAAGAAAGCCTCATTGTCCAAAAGCTGGGGTCTAATCCCCCTTTTGATGACAGGATGCCTCTGAATGATAAGAAGAAGATTGCGGCTGGAAAGGCAAAGTACTTGAGCGATCAAGAAATCAAGATGATCGTCACCTGGATCGATCAGGGAGCAAAGAACAACTGAAGATTCATCATGTCACGCATGTGGGAGCCCCGTCGGATCATTTCCGTCGGGGCTCACGTATTTCCATACACTCCCCTCTTTGCCTGCGAATGACGCCTCTCGTCAGATGATCTTGCCGAAAAGCAACCGATACCCATACAATATTTTCGTGCGTTATTCGTCTTAGAGAATAAATGGGCCGCCCCGTTGTCATTGGGGCGTGCGAGTAATGACAACTACCGGTCCGACCGCCGCTTCAGTCGAACAGACAGTCCGGACTGAACGGCGCAGACTGTTTGCCTTCATCCGGCATCGGGTCCGCAATGAAGCTGACGCTGAAGATATTCTTCAGGATGTCTTTTACCAACTGGTGACGAGCTATAGCGTCACCGAACCGATTGAACATTTGACCCGGTGGCTTTTTACTGTGGCACGCAACAAGGTGATCGACTGGTATAGGAAGCGCCGGCCACATTCCCTCGCTGTGGAGGTAGATGACCCCTCGGCCCCTGTGAACCTTGAGGAGATACTGTTCGATCAGGCAGCGAACCCGGATGAGCTTTATACTCGTTCGTTCATATGGACGGAATTGGCAGAGGCATTAGATGACCTTCCGGAGGAGCAGCGAGATGTCTTTGTGATGCATGAGCTGGAAGGGAAAAGCTTCAAGGAGATTGCCGAGGTAACTGGCGAGCCAATCAATACATTGCTGTCACGAAAACGGTACGCGGTCCGTGCGCTCAGGGAGTCGCTGCAGGAGTTGTATGACGACATTCAATCTTCGTAAGTGGAAGGAGACTGCACAATGAACAAATGGTTCCTCATCAAAATTGGGAAGGTTTTGCGCTTCTTTGCCATCGGCACCCTCGCTCTCGGCCTCATCGTGATGTGGGTATGGAATGCAATGATCCCGGAGCTCTTCCAGGGCCCCTCCCTCACATTCTGGCAGGCGGTGGGTCTGCTTGTTCTGTCACACATTTTGCTCCGCGGTTGGGGCCGCTGGCGTTATGCCGACGGATGGAGGCGGGACCGGTGGAAACGCCGCTTCGAAGAAAAGCTTGCGTCAATGACTCCCGAAGAACGCGAAAAGTTTAAGGACGAATGGGGTCGAAAGTGTGGTTGGCCTTCCGAGTCACGTCAGCATCCTGAAAAATCGGAAGATGCAACAGCGTAGTGAACGACAGTTCCTCATTCAGAAAAAGCCCATTCTGTGTCCCATTCTCACTCGGAGGGTCGAATACAGAGAAGTCATGTTCAACCAGATTTGAAGGACACTTGAGATGAAAACACTCATGCTGCTCGCGAACACTCCCACGAATCAGCCAACAGGGCAATCTACGATGCCCTCTGGCAACCATGACCTTGATTTGCTTGATGCCTATTCCGCTGCCGTGACAGCGGTGGTAAAAAAAGTATCCCCTGCTGTTGTGAAGATTGACATCTCCCGCCATGCCTCGCGCAGAGGCTCCGTTTCTCCCCGCAGGGGGAGGCACCCTTCCGGGGGTGAACGGCTCACCGGAAGCGGCTCAGGACTCATTTTCGCTCCTGACGGGTTCATCCTCACCAACAGTCATGTGATCGACCGTGCCGCGGCAATCAATGTCGTCATGGCAGACGGGCGAGAATTCGCAGGACAACTCATCGGCGACGATCCCTACACTGATCTGGCCGTCATCAGTATTAACGGTCAACAGCTTCCTACTGCCGTTCTCGGGGATTCGCAGGCCATCCAGATCGGCCAACTCGTGATCGCGATCGGCAACCCGTTTGGATTCCAATGCACGGTGACGACAGGTGTCGTCAGTGCGCTGGGCCGCTCTTTGCGGGCCGGCCGGGGAAGGCTCATTGACAATGTCATTCAGACGGATGCTGCCCTCAACCCCGGAAACTCGGGCGGACCGTAGGTCAACACTCGTGCCGAGGTTATCGGCATCAATACCGCTGCTATCCCATGGGCACAGGGTATTTGTTTTTCAATCCCCGTGAACACAGCGAAACTAATCGCCGGTCTGTTACTGAAAAACGGAAAAGTCTCACGTGCGTTCCTCGGCATCTCCGTCCAGGTCCTCGATATCTCCCGTGCTGCGCTGCGTACACACCAACTTACGGGAACCCGCGGCGTTATGGTTGCGCATGTCGATCGTTCCGGCCCGGCCATGAAGGCCGGCCTGATGCCGGGCGACGTGATCGTTGAATGGGGAAACACACGTGTAGAAAGCATAGATGATCTCCACCGGCTTCTGACCGGAGACACCATCGGCAGAGAATGCGTGTTGACAGTTCTACGTCTGGAGAAGAAAATCCAGTCCACGATTGTCCCCGCCACTTTACAGTAAGCTCGAAGATCCCATTTGCGATTGAGAGAAAGATTATCTACCTATTAAGAAAGAAGTAGAGCAAAATCTCCCATCGGCGAGGACTTCGCGCGAAGGAGGCACAGCCTCTAAGGGGATGATCATGGAGAGCGACATTCAGGTTCAGGCTCAGATTCTCACTGACGACACGTGTCAATTCACGGTAGACCGCCCGGTATACCCGGGAGGGATTGCCTACTTTGTGACCAAGGATCAGGCAAAGGGATCACCCCTTCCCGAGGCGCTTTTCATGATTGAGAATGTTACAGGTGTCCTCGTGTCGGGTAATGTCGTCAAGGTCATGAAATCTGGCCATGAGAACTGGATGTCGATCGCAAAGCAAATCGGCGCCACGATTCGCGCGCAGATTCAGTCGGGTGTGCCCTTGATCTCGGAGGCGGTGAAGGAGAAGGCGCCAGCCGAAGCAAAGATTAGAGAGAAGGTGCAGGTGCTGTTCAATACCGAGATCAACCCGATGGTCGCTCAGCACGGCGGAATCGTGGAGCTTATCGATGTGAAAGGGAGTGACGTGTATATCCGGCTGGGCGGAGGTTGCCAGGGGTGCGGCATGGCGGATGTGACATTGAAGCAAGGAATCGAGACAGCAATCCGCCAAGTGGTGCCGGAGGTAGATGAAATCCTCGACGTGACGGACCACGCGAGCGGAAGAAACCCGTATTACACACCGTCGAAGAAGTAACCACTCTGACTCGACATATCACCGACACACGAAATCAGAACGTCCATTACGGGGAACAAATACGAACGCTTGCGTCTCCGAAAAGCTTTTCTTAGGAACTACGTTTCAACAAGAAGCATGCAGGTACACCAATGGCAACATTAGTAAAGGTAGCAGACTTGAAAGGTTGTGCGCCGGGAACAGCGCTCAAGGTTGAGGCAGCCGGCCAGCATGTTGCATTGTTTAACGTTGGCGGCACATTCTATGCAATAGGTGACACCTGTACTCACCGCGGCGGCCCACTCTCAGAGGGAACTGTGAGCGGTACAGAAGTAACGTGCCCCTGGCATGGAGCGACGTATGATCTGCGGACAGGAAATGTCACCGGGCGTCCGGCGGTACGCGGCGTTCCGAGCTTCAAAGTGGTAATTGAGGGTGACAACATCAAAGTCGAGGTTCCATGACCCGTATCAGTCGAGTCTCCTTCCGCTTTTGAGCTTCAATTGACCTTCTTGCCCGATCCTTCCGTTTCACGGAATGACAGTCTCATGATATTCACTCCTTTTTTAATCAATCCGAGACTGTAGAGCAGGGCACCAAGTCCTCCCCCGAATGTATTTGTTAGCACATCTGTGGTGGAGGACCAACGAGCGGGGAGGTACGCTTGAAGAAGCTCCAGAGCCGTGCTGAATCCACAAGTGGCAAACAATGTGATGACAATGACAATTGACGGTGCGACGCCACGTTTTGCCAGAACCGCCGCAAGGAGAATTCCCAAGGGGATAAACCCAATGATGTTGCCGATAACATCCCAGTGCATAGGAGCAGGGAGCCAGTAGGATTGAGGTGATACGAGGACGGGACGAACGGCCGGCTGAAATTTTTCCGGCACCGTCAGATCGGCTGGTTCCATTTTCCCATGATCAGCAACGACCCGGCCGACGCCCTCGTTGAACGTATAATGAAGAACAGCAGATGACGTCTGAAGAAACATGAAAGGATCCCTCATTTCATCATGCGTCGCTGCGCGGTCAATCACTGCCATCTCGTAGATTGTGCCGTTCCACGGAAACTTTCCATTTGTGCCGCATCCGAGAACGAGCGGGCTCGCGGGAGTCCAGGAGGAATTATCGAATTCCTCAGTGCTGACCTCGATCTTTTTTTCCCCATCGAGATAGGTCGATAGATGGAGCCCGTCACACACAACTGCGATCCAAACCTTCGTCTTCCTTTCAAAAGGCTTGTTGACACGGACCTGTGTGGGGGGTTGAGTGCCTCCGGTTCGAATCTCGAATACGAGCTGGTTCCACTGTTGGCCCACCATGAAATTGAAACTCTCGTAATCAAGTCCGTACCCAATGATCCACGAAGCTTCTTCAGGGATTTCTGAGAATAGGTGGAGAAGCAGCGTAAATTGTTTCAGCCCCGTGAGTTTGGCCGGCGGGCTGACTGTGCATGCAATCGCAGGTGCAACGAACCGGAGACCGCCCTCGTGGCTCCAACTCGCCTGGTTCGATTGCCAAAAATTGAACGGCCACAGGCATACGATGATAAGCCCTATGAGATAACCGCAGAGGTATCGCAGAGGATGGAGAAGAGGAGAAGGAGCTGGCAACCTCATAGCCAAATTGTCAAGTTTATGGATGCAACTTAGCTCGTGCCCAAGATATTTGGAAAAACATTCCCATGCAACAAACACAATACGTTGCGGCTGACTATTGGATGGATTTCCGCATTTTTCTTCATAAATTGTTTTATGGTGAGAGATAACTGCTCGAATAATTCTTCTCAGCAACGATTCGGGCAATAGTATGTGCCGACTTCTGCTCCTTATTCCAACAACTTCTTATCGGACACAGGCATTTATGGATGCCGCGCGTCGGCTCGGCGTGGAGTTGACAGTCGGGTCCGAACGTCCGAATGTTCTCGCAACGAAGATTCCGGAGAGTTTCATAACAATCGATTTGGCAGATTTGGAAGAGACGATCCAAATCGTGGCGGAATTCAACACGAGATTTCCAGTCAGGGCCGTCGTAGGTGTTGATGACCAAACGACAGTGGTTGCGGCCGCCATCGCATCGTCACTCTCACTCCCGCATAACTCTCTCGCCTCTGTCTCGGCAGCGCGCAACAAACACGTCATGCGTGAGCTCCTCAGCAAGTCGGGGGTTCCCCAGCCCGTGTTTTCTCTCCATTCCGTTGACCAGGATCCGTCGGACATTGCCAGCAGGGTCCGCTATCCGTGCGTAGTAAAACCATTGACTCTCGCAGGGAGCCGGGGCGTTATCCGTGCGAACACCGAACAGGAATTCGTTACGGCCTATCGCCGTCTTCAAGCGATCCTGGCCTTGCCCGATGTTGCTTCGCAGTGCAAGGATGGCTCAACGAGGCACGTGCTTATCGAGTCGTTCATTCCGGGAAAGGAAGTGGCACTGGAGGGACTTCTTTCCAATGGTAAGCTCAAAGTACTGGCGATCTTTGACAAGCCCGATCCATTGGACGGGCCGTTCTTCGAGGAGACGATCTATGTCACGCCATCACACCATCCGCCGACCTCACAACAGGAGATCGCCGCCTGTGCCGAAAAAGCTGGTCTTGCGCTGGGACTTGAACGCGGCCCAGTGCATGCGGAACTCCGCATCAATGACAACGGAGTCTGCTTGATCGAAATCGCCGCGCGCTCCATCGGGGGCTTTTGCTCGCGGTCGCTGCGGTTTACTGCAAGCGCTACTGACTCGAAAACTTTTTCGCTGGAAGAATTACTGCTCCGAGATGCGCTCGATAATGACACTCGCTCTTTTGAACGAGAGACTCAATCGGCTGGCGTAATGATGATCCCCATCCCTCGCTGGGGAGTCCTCCGTGAAGTGAAGAGAGTGCACATAGCCAAATCAATGAACGATATTGAGGATGTCGTCATATCTGCGCATCTTGATGAGGTCGTTGTACCACTTCCCGAAGGAGGGAAATACCTCGGATTCATCTTCAGCCGGGCAGATTCACCTGATCGTGCCGAGGCGGCGCTCCGTGAAGCACACGCGCAGCTTGAATTTGTGATTGACTAGTGCTCGCTCCAACTAGTCAAATTGCTCATATTGTGTTCAATCATTGAGTTGGAGCGGCACGAGAAGCATCCATGGAAGCAAACCAATATCAAACAGTCATAGAAGCCTTGGATTCCCTCCACAAAAGGGGATTTACTCATAGTTTTAAAGTAGAAAACGAAATCCTCCACGTGATCGAAACGGGCGAGACCTTCCATGCTAAAGACGTGACCATAGTGGAATATCACCGGTCTGAGGGAACAACAGATCCGGATGATATGTCCGTCGTCTATGCGCTTGAAACCAGCAACGGGCTGCGAGGGACGATCGTTGATGCCTACGGTCCGTATGCGAGTGAATCGTTGGAAAGATTCTTGAGGCTCGTAAAACTCAAGGAAGGGATATAACAGGAGGCCCCGATATTCAATCCTGACCCTCCGTACAATTTCTACCCTCCTGACGGATCCACGTAAGTTGTTGGTGACGTTTCAGTTCGCGAAGCGAAGGACTGACAATATTGGCACCGCTTGACTTTGTCTGTGGGCTCACCTAAATTTGCAGGTAGTCCATTCTTTTCTCAAACCCTGCTGAAGCCTGGACTGTGTATCAGGCATGCAGAGACCGTATTTCCAAAGGACCTTCCACGTACCCTACACGATAGGAATTAGCAACAAAGCCCTTGCGCCAAACCGCTTGTAGTGCTCTTGATGATATCAGCTGCACTTCACAATAATCCAATAATATTACATCCACTCTCTAATGAAAGGAGACTATCCATGAAACCACTCCACTTGGCCAAACGAGTCTTTTTAGCGATGTTGGCGTGCGGACTATTTCTACAGTTTGCAACCAACTCGGTAAGCTCGCAGGAGAAAAAGTTGTATCACCGCTTGGGCAGCTACGACGCAATTGCCGCAGTTGTTGACGATTTCGTTCCGCGTCTTGTCGGCGATCCTCAGCTCGGCAAATTCTTCGACGGTCACAGCACCAGCTCATTGAAGAAGATCCGCCAGCTTGTCGTCGACCAGCTCTGCGAAGCCACTGGTGGTCCCTGCGTGTACACCGGGCGCACCACGAAGGTCGCACACGAGGGACTTGGGATTACAGACGCACAATGGCAGATCTCCGTCAACCACCTCGTTGCAACGCTTGACAAGTTCAAAGTTCCCCAAAAGGAGAAAGATGAACTGCTCGCAATCGCGTCCAGCTTGAAGCCGGACATCGTCGCGCCTCCACCTCCGGCCAGCGTTGCACCGAAGAAATGATCTTCGAAAAGATATCGAGCAACAAGCTCACACCGTACAATGATCTCAAGGTCAGCCGCCGTGGCAACATAGTTCGGACCACATTGACCTTCCATTTGTTTGTCGGCGACGTACAAGAACGGCACGGTGCTGGAGATCGACTGTAGACACACAGTAATCTGGGAGAGGCGGAGGCGAAATGGCTGATTGTTCATGAACACGTATCTCCGCCGCTCTCCGGGTGATGCTCGTAGGACAGGGCAGCGTGCTTTACGGTAACATTTCCAACTTATTCCATAGGAGGTCATATGAATCTCGTTGACAGAGCAAAGAATATCATCACAACCCCAAAAGCAGAGTGGCAAGCCGTCGCCGCCGAAGAACCCAATACGCAACAGATATTTGTTGGATACGTGCTACCGCTTGCACTCATTCCGACAGTAGCGAATATCATCGGCTGGGGTCTGATCGGGATGGGTTTCATGACCTCATTTGAATGGGGCATCGCAATGGGATTGGTTCAGTTCGTATCGGCGTTCGTAGCGGTCTATGTCACTGCATTTGTGGCAGATGCTCTCGCTCCAAACTTTGGTTCACAAAAGAACCTGGGAAGGGCGGTTCAGCTTGTCGCCTACTCAGCCACTCCTGCATGGGTTGCAGGAATTCTGAACATAGTTCCTCCTCTCGGTTGGCTTGCTTCGTTGGTAGGACTCTACAGTTTGTACCTGTTATATCTTGGACTCCCGCATACAATGAGGACTCCGCAAGATAAAGTCGTGGTCTACCTCATTGTGACGATAGCTGTTTTGATTCTTGTCTACATCATTCTTGGCGCAATCCTATCGGCCATCTTCTTTGCAATCTTTGGCTTGGGTGCGATGACTATGATGGGGACGGGTATGTAGACCTGGAAAGGTTCCAGGCTCGTTGTGGATCAGTTCGCGTGCTAGCAGCACGTGCGAGGAGAAGGTGGCGCAGCTGTTCTTTAATTTTTCTTGCGGTGCAACTCCCCTCCGGCCCAATCGTATACCAGGTTGGAAAAGGCAAACCATTTTGTATTAGTCATGTGAGGCGTGATGAGGAAAAATCTCGTGGATAGCCCCAATGAACTAGCGATACGCTCGCAATTGGTGATCCGTCGTGGAAGACTAAAGGATTCGATTGCGCAATCGAAGGATAACTGTACGCCTGGTCTCTCTACTTCAAGAGGTAGAGGCCGCATTGGAACGAGTTGACGCCGGATCCTACGGCGCATGCGAATTGTGTGACCAGCCGATTGAAGAAGAACATTTACGGGTAAATCCGCTTGTCAGGATATGCCTGTCCCACCTCACGCAGGAACAGCTGCGTGCGATAGAGCGAGATCTCGACCTCGCACACCGGATTCAGCGAACGCTTCTTCCGGTCCAGCAAGTGCGCTTTGATGGATGGGAGGTTTGTTATCACTACGAGCCGGCAGGACCGGTGAGCGGCGATTACTGCGATCTCGTAAAACCCGAGACCGAGGGAGGGGATGCCTTCTTCCTTTTTGGAGACGTTTCCGGGAAGGGGGTTGCCGCATCGTTGCTCATGTCACATTTGCATGCGATCTTCCGCAGTCTCATCGCCGCCGAGGTCCCGCTGCAGCAATTAGTGGAACGCGCAAACAGAGTGTTTTGCGAAAGCACGCTGTCGAACCACTTTGCAATACTGGTATGTGCGAAGGCACGCAGCACCGGAGCGATCGAGATCTGTAACGCAGGCCATTGCCCTCCACTCCTGTTGCGCGGCGAGAAAACCACACCAATCGGAAGCACAGGCCTTCCTGTCGGAATGTTTTACAACGGACAGTACGAAATAAGCACGCTTCAGCTGACCAAAGGCGACACGCTTTTCTTGTACACAGACGGGGTGACCGAGACACGCGATGGTTCCCAGACCGAATTTGGCGAGGAACGGCTCTCTGCTCTGATCGCTCGCCACCACGCCCTCTCACCACAGGCGTTAATCAATACATGTCTGGAGGATCTGACTTCCTTCCGGGCCGGGGCGGCAAAGCTCGATGATATTACTATTATGGTCATCCGACGCGTCGAGTGAGACGTATAGGTGTTCGCCAATTGCTTTTCGACGAACCCCGGATTGTATCCGTCTCCCCTCTCTGCCTCCCTTTGCGCGTTCTTTCACGAGGTGCTTTGCCAGCACGAGCATTCTCATTCTTCTGACCCCAACGCTGTGCGCGGCGTGACCATTTGCAATTGCGGCGGCGAGAGTATTTTTGTACATTCTTCAGGCTGAGCGCAGCCGCGCTGAAAGACACTCTCTGTTTCGCAGTTTCATTGCCTTTTCTCCATGAATACCTTTGCCGACATCGCCATTCCGGTAGCCATTGATAAGACATTCACCTACCTGATTCCACCGGAGCTTCGACAGGCTGCTCGCATCGGAGTGCGGACCGTCGTACCCTTTGGAAGGAAGTATGCAAACGGCTTGATCGTCGGACTCCCACCGTCGTCCAGCGTCCCTTCTTTGAAACCGATCAAAGATATTCTCGACGCAACACCGGTCGTATCAGAAGAACTCTTGCGTCTCTGCCGCTGGATTGCGGACTATTATGTCACTCCCCTTGGCGAAGTGTTGAAGGCGGCGCTTCCGTACGGGTTTGCGTCAACCAGCAAACGGCTTGTGCGCGCGACCGGTTCCGCCACACAAGACGCCATTGCGCACTTGCGCAAGAGCACGCCAAAACGGGCGGAGATTCTCTCCATGCTCGCGGAACACGGACCAATGTTCGGCGCCGATTTGCAAAAACGGACCGGAGTAAAGACCATCAATGCAATGTTGAATGAAATGGAGCACGCAGGCTACGTTGAATCGGAAGAATACATTCCCCACCCCACGGTGAAACCAAAGACAAAACAGTTCGTTGTGCTGGACCAGATAGATGATGATCGCCTCGCCAGCGAACTCGCCTCACTGTCTCCTCGTAAGAAAAAGGCACGGCATCTGCTCCAGTTCATTCTTGAGCTTCGTAGACGAGGAACAAACGAGATGGCGGTCGCTGATCTCCTCAAGGGCTCTGGTGCGTCATCATCGACTCTGAAGGAATTTGCTGCCCTGCTTCCCGTCGTTCTCCGGGAGGTCAGTCGTCAGACCGACTACGGGACGGAAGAACAGACGCGCACCATCGCCTTGAACGCCGTTCAGCGACAGGTGTTACAACGGATCACCGACGGGATCGACGCCGGTCACCACACCTTTCTTCTGCACGGAGTGACCGGGAGCGGGAAGACGCAGGTGTATATTGAGGCCATCCGCCATTGCCTAGCGCGAAAGAAGACTGCAATTGTCCTCGTGCCGGAGATCTCGCTCACTCCTCAAACAGTTCGCCGTTTCAACACGCATTTTGGAGAACGTGTTGCAGTCCTGCACAGCCGGATGTCTCCCGGCGAACGGCACGACGTTTGGCGACAGACACTGCGTGGCAAGCACGGGATTGTTATCGGTCCTCGGTCAGCCGTGTTCGCGCCTTTGCACAACCTCGGCTTGATTGTTGTCGATGAAGAGCATGAATCTTCATATAAGCAATTCGACGCACTTCCACGGTACAACGCCCGGGATGTCGCCGTTGTCCGGGGAAGTCTCAACCAGTCTGTGGTCGTGCTGGGATCCGCCACGCCATCCGTGGAGTCCTATTACAACGCGATGTACGGCAAGTACACTTTGCTTGAAATGCCAACCCGCGTCGACGATACGCGCATGCCCGACATCACCATCGTGGACTTGACCACTGAGCGGAAACGTGAGTATCTGGCGATGAAGGAATCGCTTCCGGTGGAACAGCAAAGAAAACTGCGGGAGTTTCAGCAGTCATCGGTTTCTTCTGTTCTGAAGGAAAAAATCCTTGACCGGATCAGCAGGAAAGAAGGAATCATCCTCTTGCAGAACCGACGCGGCTTTGCCCCGTTTTCCGAATGCCCTGATTGCGGCTACACAGAGACCTGCGAGCGGTGCAACGTAACGCTCACCTATCATTTGGCAAAGAAGCACTTGCGCTGCCACTACTGCGGCGAGATACGCACCCCACATGACGAGTGTCCACAGTGCAAAGGAAGAAATATACGACTCTATGGAGTGGGGACCCAGCGGGTGGAGCAAGACCTCTCCAGGTTGTTCCCGGCCGCTCGGATTATTCGGATGGATATGGATAGCACAACACGCAAGGGCGCCCACGACAGATTGCTCAGAAAGTTTGCTGATAGTGAGGCAGATATTCTTCTCGGCACACAGATGGTCGCAAAGGGGCTCGACTTTCCGCGGGTGACGCTTGTTGGCGTGATCTCGGCTGACACGCAGATGATGCTCCCCGACTTTCGGTCCTCGGAACGGACATTTCAACTGCTCACGCAAGTGTCGGGACGGGCAGGCCGAAGCACACTTCATGGGGAAGTCATCATCCAGACACAACAACCAACGCACTACACTCTTCAACATGTCGTTGGCCATGACTTTAAGATGTTTTACGAACAAGAGCTGCAGAGCAGGAATGAACTCAGCTATCCTCCATTCTCCCGACTCGTCCTGATTGAAACAAAGGGGGAAAATGAAGATGCGGTGAGAAGACAGGCGGAACGGTTTGCAAGACTTTTAAACGCCTTGATGCAGACAAATGGAGAATCCAAAGGCGCATTCACGGTACTGGGACCAGCACCTGCCGTGATCG
>Ga0247727_10009979_pt1 | contig 16970 bp, 15 predicted proteins | sample WisWelCaveWW1625_FD_202498 | JGI IMG/M metagenome (GOLD analysis project Ga0247727, IMG submission 202498) | Biofilm microbial communities from Wishing Well Cave, Virginia, United States - WW16-25 | ecosystem: Environmental > Aquatic > Deep subsurface > Groundwater > Cave microbial mat | place...
GAGAGAGAAACACTTCTCCACCGCGGACGCGCTCATCAAGGATGAGAAACTGCGTGAAGAGACAAAAGCAGAAATAAATGCATTGATCCTTTCATTCATTGATCTGTGCAAAGCGATCGCAGTACTTGGCGAGGCCAGTCCGCGCGCGTTGGATGCGGTGGCATCTCTCGGCGAGCGGATGAGTCTCCGATTGTTGGCGGCCATTGTCAATGACGCAGGGGTCAAAACCAAAGCAATAGAGTCAAGTGAATTTATAATTACCAACGCGCATTATCAAAACGCGCATCCCGATCTCAAAACGACAACTGAAAAGACAAGGGGATCTTTGAATCCACTGATGGATGAAGGCATTATTCCGATTACAACTGGTTTTATAGGCGCGACTCCCGAAGGAGTCATCACGACACTGGGACGCGGTGGCAGCGATTATTCAGCCGCGATCATTGGTTCCGTCTTACCCGCCGACGAGGTCTGGATATGGACAGACGTGGACGGCGTAATGACCACCGATCCACGCATTGTGAAAGAGGCAAAAACGCTACCTGAGATCAGTTACGGCGAAATTGCAGAACTGGCGTATTATGGTGCAAAAGTTCTGCACCCGAAGACTATTCGGCCTGTCGTGGAAGCAGGCATCGGACTCAGAATCTGCAATACGTTTAATCCGTCCCATCCCGGCACGCGACTCATGGCAAATGTAAAAAGCAACGGCAAGCCTGTGGATGGACAGGTTGTCAAAGCTGTGACCGCCATCCGCAAACAAAGGTTGGTTACCATTGAGGGACGCGGCATGCTGGGTGTTCCTGGTGTGGCGGCGCGCGCCTTCAGTGCAGTGGCATCCACAGGTACTAGCGTTCCACTGATTACACAGGCTTCATCAGAACAATCCATTTGTTTTGCTGTGCCGTCTGAAGTTGCATTTTCAGTAACGTCCGCGCTCGAAAAAACATTTGCAGACGAGATCGAAGAGGAAGACATTGACCGCGTCTGGTCCACGGAAGATGTGTCCATTGTCACAGTGGTCGGTGCAGGGATGCGTCACACACCTGGCGTGGCAGGCAGAGTCTTTAGCCAGCTTGGGAATAATAATGTTAACGTCCTCGCCATCGCGCAGGGTTCATCAGAAGTTTCCATCAGTCTCGTCGTGTATGCGGCAGATACGGAGAACGCGGTGAGGGCGTTGCATGGGTTGATAGTTCAATAAATCCTCGATGGTCGAGTAGACACGAGCGTTCTTTGCGAGTGGCATATCGAGACCACCATATTTCAAGAAATATTTTATTTGCATGTTATCTGTTGGTCTCGATACATTTCTCGCTTTCGCTCGAAACACTCGACCAACGGTATATAAACCAAAGGAGAAATCATCATGTCCTCATCTCAAGTCCCCGTAGCGGTGCTCGGCGCGACCGGTTCTGTCGGTCAGCGTTTTATTTCTCTGCTGGATGATCATCCGTGGTTCAAGGTCGTTGCACTTGCCGCGTCTGATCGTTCGGTGGGGCAAAAATATTCAGATGCCGCGCGCTGGGTGCTCGACACTCCAATGCCCGAGTATGCGCGAGATATGGTCGTTGTACCGGCGACCACTGAATCTGTTCAAGCAAAAATTGTTTTTTCTGCATTGCACAATGAAATTGCAAAAGACCTTGAGCCGCAATTCGCGCAAGCTGGAGCAGCAGTTTGTTCCAACGCATCTTCCTATCGCCGCGCGGAGGATGTGCCGCTGCTGCTGCCCGAAGTCAATGCCGACCATATTCATCTTGTCAAAGAGCAACGCAAGAATCGCGGCTGGAACGGATGCATCACCACAAATCCGAATTGTACAAGTACGGGTCTCACCATTGCGCTCAAGGCACTGGATGACGCGTTCGGTGTAAAGAAAGTTTTCGCGGTCTCGTTGCAGGCGCTTTCAGGTGCGGGCTATCCGGGTATCTCATCGCTGGATATTATGGATAACGTGATTCCCAATGTCGGTAACGGCGGCGAAGAAGAGAAGGTGGAATGGGAGACGCGCAAGATGCTGGGTAAATACATGGAAACGCTCGAGCCGCCGTCCTCGGCGGCGCTCCACGGGAGTGCTTCGCAAGGGACACCACCTGGAGCTCGTGTGGAATTAGCAGACATCAAATTCAGCGCGCACACGAATCGAGTCGCGGTGATCGATGGACATACAGTTTGCGCGAGTGTGGAATTAGGAAAATCTGTTGAGCCTGAAGTTGCCATTCAGGCACTGCGCGATTATGCCGCGCCTCTGTCCGCGAGGGAACTGCCGTCGAGTCCGCGGCCCGTTATCAGCGTCAGAAATGAAGCGGATCGTCCTCAGCCAAGACTCGACCGATTAACCGGAAAAGGCATGACGACCGTAGTCGGCCGCGTGAGGCGCGATCCCATCCTTAATCTTAAATTTGTTGTGCTTTCCCATAATACGATCCGCGGCGCGGCAGGCGGGTCGATCTATAATGCGGAGCTGCTTGTCAACGAAAATCTTTTGTGATATAAAACGTCTAATTAAATATTCGCTCTTATCCAGAGAGACTGAGGGAACGGCCCTTTGAAGTCTCGGCAACCAAACGAAGGTTATGGTGCCAACTCCGACAGCTGAATGGCAATTGTCATTCAAACACTGGAAGATGAGAGGATGGTATCGTATGTACCTCTTCTTGTACTTTCAGAAGAGGTGTTTTTTTGCCCTCACCCTACCCTCTCCCAAAAGGAGAGGGGACCTCCCTTCCCCATCGGGGGAAGGGCTGGGGATGAGGGAAGACACTCTTCTGAATGGCGGATAAATCATAGTCAAGGAGAGCTTCATGTCTACAACAGAACGTAAATTTGGGTTCAACACAAGGCAACTACATGTGGGTTATGACCCAGAAGCAACAACGGGGAGCCGCGCAATACCCATTTACCAAACGACCGCTTACGATTTACAAAGCACGGAGCGCGCTGCGCGTTTGTTCGCATTGCAGGAAACGGGGAATATTTACACGCGTATTTCCAACCCAACATCGAATATTTTCGAAAAACGTATCGCTGACCTTGAAGGTGGAGTTGGCGCTTTGGAAGCCAGCTCAGGCCATGCCGCGCAGATGACGGCTATCTTTGCGATCTGTGAAGCAGGCGATCATATTGTTTCCTCTGCAAGTTTATATGGTGGGACGGTAAGCCAATTCAACTTTACTTTTCCACGTTTGGGAATTCAAGTCACTTTGGTTGATCCCTCTGACCCGGAAAACTTTCGACATGCCATTCAGCCTAATACAAAAATCATTTATGGCGAGACGATCAGCAATCCATTTGGGAACATTTTCCCGCTGGAAGAAGTGGCAAAGATCGCGGAGGAATTCCATATCCCATTGATGATAGACAACACCACTGCCACACCTTATTTATGCAGGCCATTTGAATGGGGTGCACATATCGTCACTCACTCCACATCGAAATATATTGGCGGGCATGGCACGTCGCTTGGCGGCGTGATCGTAGATAGCGGAAAATTCAACTGGGGAAAAAGCACACGTCATAAGAATTTCAATACTCCTGACCCTTCATATCATGACGTGGTTTATGCCGATGACTTTGGCCCGCTGGCTTTTATTTCAAAAGCGCGTGCAGGCATTATGCGGGACCTTGGCGCGACTCAATCTCCGTTCAATTCATGGTTGTTCCTACAAGGCTTGGAGACTTTATCCCTGCGCATGGAGCGCCATTCAAAGAATGCACAATCTGTCGCTGAATATTTAAGTGATCATCCCAAGGTGAATTGGGTTACGCATTCCGGCTTACCTAATCACCCAGACTATATACGCGCTCAAAAATATTTGCCGAAAGGCTCAAGTGCAGTTTTAGGATTCGGCGTCAAAGGCGGGCGTGAAGCAGGCGCAAGGTTTATTGACAATCTAAAGTTATTCAGTCACGTTGCGAATTTTGGTGATGCCAAGTCACTTGCAATTCACCCTGCCAGCACAACACACTCACAACTTTCAGACGAAGAACAAAAAGCCGCAGGTGTCAGCCCTGATTTTATTCGTCTGTCCATTGGACTGGAGGATATCGAAGATATCCTCTGGGATATTGATCAGGCATTATCATAAAAACTCCGTTGGTCGAGTAGGGCAAAGCCCATACACTTGCACCAGCACGTGATTTGCTTAGCAAATCATGCAGGTGTCGAGACCAAGAGTAACCAGAATAATTTTGTAAGAGAATCACTTTGCTTATATATGGTCTCGATACGTGGCGCCGGTAGCGCCACTACTCAACCACCGATTATAGAAAGAACATTATGCCCGTAAAAATTCCAACCACATTGCCCGCACGCGCGACACTTGAACGCGAAAATATTTTCATCATGGATGAAGAGCGCGCGGCCCATCAGGATATTCGTCCGCTGCGCGTTGCGATCCTCAATCTTATGCCAACCAAGGTCGCCACCGAAACGCAGCTCCTGCGATTGCTTTCCAACTCCGCGCTCCAGGTGGAGGTAACTCTGCTTCACACTGCCACGCACGAATCAAAAAACACAGACGCGGAGCATCTGCTCAATCACTATCTCACTTTCAATGATGTTCGCCATGAAAAATTTGACGGCCTCATCATTACCGGCGCGCCCGTGGAGCAAATGCCGTTCGAAGAAGTGGAATATTGGGATGAACTGACTCGCATCCTGGATTGGGCCGAGACGAACGTTGAATCCACATTTCATATTTGCTGGGGCGCGCAGGCCGCGCTTTATCATCGTTACGGCATCCCAAAGTATGACCTCCCCCACAAGATGTTCGGAGTCTATGAGCACCGCGTCCTTAACCCGACCGAGAGCCTGCTGCGCGGTTTCGACGACATTTTTCTCGCCCCACACTCCCGTCACACCGAGATCCGCCGAACAGATGTGGAAAAAGTGGACGATCTGCAAATCCTTGCTGAATCAGATGAAGCTGGCATTTACATCGTCGGCACAAAAGACGGACGACATCTCTTCATCACAGGTCATTCTGAATATGATCCGTTCACACTCAAAGCAGAATATGACCGCGATGTAAACAAAGGATTGCCCATCCACATCCCCAGGAATTATTATCCCAAGGACGACCCAACACAGATGCCCAACGTCCGCTGGCGCGGGCATGCAAATTTATTGTATTCGAACTGGTTGAATTACTACGTCTATCAGGTGACGCCGTATGATGTGAACCAAATCCCTTAAACTGTCACGCTTTAAGCATGACCTACAGAAACAGTTCAGTCCTCAAGCCATTGTGTGATGAACTCTTTATTGACGTGGATGTCAATTTGCTTGAGTTGCAGATGACCATTATTCACAAATTTATGAGGCACATCTGCGGGGACAATAATGATCTGTCCTGCAACCGCTTCAAGTGTGGTGGTGTCCACTGTAAAGGTGGAGATACCTTCATGTATGATGAAAATCTCCTTGTACGGATGTTTATGCAATCGCACTGAACCACCCGGCGGCATATCCACCCAAATAAATGAGACTTCGGTATCTTGATAATGAAGACCCTCGAATTCATAGGTATTCTCATCACGCGGCAATTCATCTCTGTTCAGAATAGTGTAGTTCAAATTGATTATCCTTATTTCTTTTTGGTTTTCCCGCTTTTCGGCTTTTTGCCGTCAAGCTTCAATGTACCCGAAGCATCGCGATGGGTTCCAGTCGTCTGCCGCACCTCAAACTCTGCGCCGTGCTGGATGACATAGGCGATGGCGCGCGCGTGCCCCACGCCCAATTCATAATCTGTCTTTAGCCAGGCGATGATATCCTTGAATTCGGTAATGTTTTTCTTTTTCGCTTCGGCAATAAAATCATTGGGGGTCTTGCCGGTTTTTTCTTCAACATTGTCTAAATAGGCTTGAAATGACATGGTTTTTCTCCTTCGAATTTAGATTATGAGCGGATTTTTACTCGTTGAAATTTATCGCTCTACTTATACGTCGAACAAGGGGTGCCAGAATCGACACAGCTTCGCTAGTCGACGGGCAATTTTGGTATACTTTTTCTAATCTGTCGCCACCGAACACGCCAATATGGGTATTATACGGCGACTGTCTATAAGCAGTTATGCGGTCGCTGTATAACCCATATTTGAGCGGCTGGTACATACTTTATAATCTGGCCATGAACACAATACCTTTAGGAGTAAAAACTGGTTGGTGGTCATTTGAATTGCCACATTATCGCCCACATCTAAAAGGAGGCACTTACTCTTTGTTCTCTTACGAAGACTTGCCTTCCATTGTTGAAAGACCTGATGACAATTTTGAGTGGCTCAAGTCTCAACCTATCAAAAAACGTTCACTAATCGAAGGTTGTTATTCTGATGGGAGCAAGCCCGACTTAAGTAAACTCATAAACATTGCTTCACAAATTGAAATCAACCTTCCTCTGCCTTTTACAACTTTCGTAAATTCTACAGAACTTCATAATCGAGTTCGTTCTTGTACTGATTGTTACCTTGACGTAGCTGATCGTGCTGTGGAAACCAAAGGAAGCACTGAAGGCTATCTTATTCACTTTCTTTCAGATTCTCAATGGGTTGGGCATTGGTACATTCATATAGATTATCATGGCAATCACTTCATTGCCACTTCGCTCAATGCATATGGTTTTGTTTTTGAAGATGATAATGGGAATGCGGGGGCAAACAAGATTGATATTCAAGAAGAAGATATTTGGTTTTGCGCTCCATCGTTCACAGAATTCATATATCGTTTTTGGCTAGAGAATGAAATCTGGTGTTCACTAACGCTAGATAAGCGACCATTGACAACAACAGAGCAAATGTATGTTGATAAATATTCTGGTAAGGCACAATAGTCGTCCAACATAGCGCACAAGGATTTAGCAATGAAGTTAGCCATTTACCCCCTCACACCTGATCTCTTGCCTGCGCTCGAAGATCTTTTCGGTGAGAATTGGCCCGTCGGCGGCTGTTGGTGCATGTATTGGCGCATCGGCAACAACTATCGCAAGAGGCCCAGCGATGCGAACAAGGCAGCGTTTTGTGAATTGATAAAGAATGGTCCACCTCCGGGCTTGCTCGCCTTCGATGACGATTTGGCCGTGGGCTGGTGTCAGCTTACACCACGTGATGACCTGCCCTGGCTTGATCACACGTGGCGACTCAAACGCGTAGATGATGTGCCAGTCTGGTCACTCTCCTGCTTTTATATACGCAAGGGCTATCGCAAACGAGGTGTTACATCCGCACTGATTGCCGCGGCCTTGGATGCAGCCAAGCGCGCTGGTGCGCCGGCACTTGAAGCCTATCCTCTTGATGCGAATTTGACGCCGAGCACGTCGCACACCGGCTATGCCTCAACCTTCGCGCGCGCCGGATTCAAGATTGTTGCGCGGCATGTTCCGTCTCGCCCGATTATGCGCTACGACTTCAAAAAATCGGCCAGCGGTGGCCCCTTTCCAAACTCCAACACCAAATCCGAATAGTTGGACGAGTTTTGTGCTGCCGCCCCACAAAGCAGTATGAGGAGATCAAAATGGAAACGTACGACGACCACCTCAGCAGATTTGAAGCGGAAGGCACCGCGCCATTGCCAGTCACAGATGATCAAGGTTATGTCGAACACGACGGTGCTCGGATCTGGTACACAACTTACGGTTCCGGCCCGCCCGTGATCCTGCTGCATGGCGGACTCGGCCATAGTGGCAATTGGGGGTATCAAGTTCCAGCGCTGATCAACAGCGGCTATCGTGCCGTTTTGATGGACAGCCGTGGTCACGGCCACAGCACGCGCGATGTGCGACCGTTTACATATGAGCTGATGGCATCCGACGTTTCGGCAGTAATGGGTACATTGAACCTTGAAAAGGTGGGTCTGGTGGGTTGGAGCGATGGCGCGTGCACAGCCTTAATTCTTGCTTCGAAAGCTCCTGCACGGGTTGCGGGTGTATTTTTCTTTGCGTGCAATATGGACCCGAGTGGCACAAAGGAATTCGAATTCGGTCCCATCCTCAAGCGGTGCTTCGGTCGACACATGAAGGACTACGCACAAATATCAGCCACTCCGGACAAATTCGATGAGTTTTCGGACGCGGTCGGCCTCATGCAGAGAACGCAACCCAATTATTCGGCGAGTGATTTGGCTCAGATCAGCGTGCCAGTCGCGATCGTACATAGCGAGCATGATGAATTCATCAAGCGCGAACACGCCGAATATCTCGCTCGGAGCATTCCAAATGCGGAATTCGTTAATCTACATGGTGTCAGCCACTTCGCACCACTGCAGAGGCCCGAGCAATTCAATATCGCAATGCTTGCATTTTTCGGCAAAGTTCTACCTTGAAGCAAAATAGCGGGAACCGTCAGGCAACACCATATCAAACGACTCAATTATTTTGAATTCACACACGTCATTTGGGACTCGCCCCGATTCGCCCACAGGAAATAGGGAATAAACTTCAACGGCTTGCTATCAATGGTTTTGCCGTGAAAATATCCAAATAAGTGTTATCCACACTTTCAAGGTAATAGGCTGACGAATATTAAGATATATCAGGTTACGCCAGATGATGTGAGTCAGCTTCCGTAAACTTATTTTTATTCCGCCTATCTCAATGCCTCTTTTGCAGCATTGATCACTTCGTCGTAGTTTGGTTCGAGACCATTGTGCTCCATATATGCGACATAGGTTAACTTGCCTTCGCGATTCACAACGAAGACTGCGCGGCGTAAATAGCGGCACTCTTTGACGAGCAACCCATATTTGACTCCCATCTCTGCTTCAAGCACATCAGATACAACTTTCACTTTGTCAACGCCAGCAGCGCCACACCAGCGCTTTTGTGCGAAAGGGAAATCTGTACTGATAGTCCATATGATGATGTCATCACCCAATTTCGCGGCTTCTTCGTTGAAGCGGCGAGTCTCGCGGTCACAGACCTCTGTATCCAGCGAGGGCACAGCGCTCAGGATCGCGACTTTACCTTTGGATTCTGCAACAGGATTCACTGGTGCCCAATTCTGCGCGGCGGATGTAAATTCGGGAGCTTGTTGCCCTACTTTTACATCATCTCCGATGACAGTAGCGAATTTATCGCCGAGCTTGAAAAAATCATTTCGTACAGTTTGCATTTTGGTTTCTCCATAAATAAATATCGTGAAGTCTGCGGTTGATAACAACTAAATACCCCGTCACAACTTGTTACAACCAAATGTATTATAAGCCAGACGGATGAACTCGCAAAATTACAATGGACCGTGGGCCTGCTTCCGTTAAAGGTGCTAAAATTCCTGTACGCGGCAAAACCATGAAGCTCGATCCATTTCTAAAATTAGTTCCTTCGTATCGCGATTATGTTTGGGGTGGAGACCGTCTGCGTCCCGGGCATAGCCCAACTGCGGAAGCATGGGTGGTATGGGAACAGGATGAAATCGAATCCGGTTCGCTGGCTGGCAAAACTTTGGGCGAGGCGGCAAGTCAATTCGGCGAGGTTCTATTGGGGGCAAAAGCAATGAATCGCACAGGAACGCGCTTTCCTCTCCTGATCAAATTGCTCGATTGTGCGCAGTGGCTATCCTTGCAGGTACACCCGAACGACCAGCAGGCCGTCGAACTGGAAGGGCCGGGTCAATTCGGAAAAACCGAAGCGTGGCACATACTGGATGCTCAGCCAAACTCCACGCTGATCGCGGGACTGAAACCAAACACTTCCGCTGAGACAGTCGCCGAGTCGATTCGCAACGGGACTATCATTGAGCATGTGCAATATGCGGCAGTTTCCACTGGAGATACGATCTTCATGCCCGCTGGCACGCTGCACGCGCTGGGACCTGGCCTGCTCATTTATGAGGTCCAGCAAACCTCCGATTGGACATATCGAGTCTACGATTGGGGCCGCCCACAGACGGAGAAACGTCCGCTGCATATTGAGAAGTCCATTCAAGTGACGCGGGCGAATTCGACCGCGCCCATCATATCCATGCCTGAATGCGCAGATGGCACACAACAAACATTGGTTCAGTGTGAATACTTCACATTGGATATTCTATGCGCCTCCACCAAAAGCATCCATCTGGATACAAAACGCGAATCCCTCCATGCGATCACCCTGATCGAAGGAAAGGCAGTTTTACGCGCTGGAGATGAAAGCCTGGAACTGGATAAATTTCAGACTGCTGTGATTCCCGCAAGCGTAGGTAATTATCAATTCCAACCTTCAACCGATTGTCGCGCACTTAAGTCCAGTTCGTGATCGATCAATACGTCATGCAAACACAAAAGACATTATCAAAGATCTTCCAGGGTGAGCCTGCCCGTTGGGGGGTTCCGTGGCGATCCATTTCTGTGGAGAGAAATGAAAACCACATTGGAGAATTACGAATACCCCGATACTGAAGAACAACTCACTGTGTTGCTTGAGCAAACATACCAACAATTGACCGGCGTATCACTCAGCAACCGCGAACCTGTATTCGTCGAACGATATAGTCATGGAGGGATGTCCAGCGGCCATATATCTCCACAATTCTGGGCTGAACATGCCATACCGATGTTGCTGGAACGATACCGGGAGTCAAAAAAAGCGCTTCTGGGTGGCACCGATCCTCAGCATCTGCATTACTATTATTTCTTATCGATCATTTCGAATTCACCCACACCGTCATCTGAGACTCGCCGCGATTCGCCCACAGGAAATAGGGAATAAATTCCAACGGCTTGCCATCTGTCGTTTTGCCGTGAATGACAACGCATCCGCCCAATAGATCAGGGATGAATTCATCACGCAAAGATGAAGGATCAAGTTGCGCGGTGAAAATATCTACGTCGGGATTATCCACACTTTCAAGGCAGTAAACCAGCGGTCCGCGTGTGACGGCGACTTTACCTGCATGTCCCTGCACTCTGGGATGGGCGTGGCGGAGTTGGATGGAGGTTTCAAAGTTGAATTCTAAAGTTTCGCCACCTTCGGCAGACCAAACACGAGAGATCGTTCCATAATCCGCCTGACGTGGATCGTAACCCGATGCGGTGGATTCTTTTGGAGAAGTTGTAGTCCACGAAGGCTTACGCACATGGATGGTGAATTCTTTTTGCGTTTCGGGTTTGATGTAGATCTTCACTTTCCCGCTCCAGGGCAACTCAGATTCGATCTGTATCTTCACGCCATCCACTGCCGTTTCGCTGCTGATGTATTGATGGATCCAAATATTATTTTCATCAAACGAATAGATATATTTCCCGAGGTCGGCAAAGGTGCGCGAGAGATTGGATGGACAACACGGGACGACATACCAGCCCTGACGCGTCACGCCATGATGTACAGTTAGCGGATTGTTGTAAAGATATGTGTCTCCGTTTTGCCCCATGCCCACATTCGTTGCATTGTAGAGTTGCCATTCGAACAAGTCGCTGTAGCGCGCGTTCCTGGTGATGAGCGCCATCTCCCAATTCCAGAAGAGACTGGCGATGGAAGCACAGGTTTCGGCATACGCGTATTCGGGATCAAGTTCGTAATCACTTCCAAAGCCTTCCAGCCCGGGGACAGCGCCCAGTCCACCTGTGATATACATGCGGCGGGTGACCATCCGCTCCCAGGCTTGTTTGAGCGTGGATAAAAGTGACTCGTCTGGTTTTTCACGCACAAGCATAGCGATTGCAGTTTCAAGATAACCAAAACGCACAGCATGACCAACGGGAGACGTCTGTTTGCGGACGGGCGTATGTTGCTGGGCATAAAATCCACGCAGCGCATTGATACGATGACGCAGTTTGCTAAAGCGCGGCTGCCTGGTGTAATTATCCCCAGGTAAACGAAAGGACTTATGTTCAGGATGTTGCGCAAGATAGTCTTTGCGTAGTTCAATCACATATGCTTTGCGTTTATTGAAACTGTTGAATTGCTTTAAGAGATGCAAGGAAAAAAATGAATTCCGACCGCGGCGTTCGACGAATTGACGCGCAAGTTCAAAATATGCTTCTTTTCCAGTGACACGATATAAACGAATAAGCGCGAGTTCGATTTCCTCATGCCCACAGGTTTTGTCATTGGCTGTATTGAGAAAATCGCGCACGAGCAGGTCTGCGGCTTTGATGCAGATATCGAGAAAGTCCTTGCGGCTTGTGGCTTCGTAATGGGAAACACCTGCTTCGATAAGATGTCCGTGACAGTAGAGTTCATGTTCCACCTGCAAGTTGACCCAGCGCTGATTCGGGAAATGAATTTGATTGTAGGTAAAGATATAGCCATCGTCCATTTGAGCGCGCGCTACCAGCGAGATAAATGCGTCCATAAGGGAGGCAAGTTTGGGGTCCGCGTGAAGCGCATGGATCCGTGAGGCGGCGTCCAGCCATTTGTACGCGTCCGAATCTGCGAAGAACCAGCCTTCGCGGAATCCATCCTTTTCGCCCGCAGCCAAACGGAAGTTATCGATGCAGCGCGTGGCTTCGAGTTGCTCCCATTGATGGAAGATCGCCTTTTGCGCGTTGACCGCAAGACGCGGCGACCAGAAAGAATCGGTGATCTTGACCTGACGGGCGGTGAGTTCGCGCATGACAGCTCCTGGTTGAATTATAGAACAAATCACACGCCATCTTTACAATTGACTCACAATCTGAATCTCTGTAAAATCATGAAAACGCTTTCATAAAATCATGATCCACCGTAAAAAATCGACTACGATCGAAGAGGTCGGGCGCGAAGCTGTCCGCCAGTTGGCGCGCCTGATGAACGGCGGGCAGGCCGAGGCGTTGACTCTGATGCGCACCGAGCTTGTCATCCGCGAATCGTGTGGATGTCCGCCAGCCTCCAATGCATCGAATCGATTACCGGAAGAGTCCCTTTCATCCACAAGGAGGTGAACCGGGTAGAGAAAAATCATCCTGGTACGTATCGTATTCAATTCACTTAAACTATTCGGAGGAAGAGATGAAAAACAAACTGTTCAAAATACTAGCGTTGTTCGCAATGGCTTCGATGATCCTTGCCGCATGTGGCGGAGCCGCTACCGAAGCGCCTGCTGAAAAAGCCAAGGTGGTGATCTTTGTCGGCTTCGGTACAGGCACCGACCCCGACCAGGTTGCCGCGCAGGAAGCGCTTGCCAAGAAGTTCAATGACTCGCACGACAATATCGAAATGGAATTCCTGATCGTGCCAAACGAGGAAGCCACCGAACGTTTTCTCGCGATGGTGGCTGGTGACAATGCGCCGCAACTGGTGGGACCGCATGGCACTTCGACCATTGCGCGTTTCAAGGAATATTGGGAAGATGTCACGCCCTATATTCAAAAAGATAATTACGACCTGAGCGATTTCTACGGACCCTCGACCACCATCAACAAATATCCCGATTTGGATGCCGGCCTGCCGCTTGGTTTGTATCCTTCGTTCCTGTTCTATAACAAGGATGCCTTTGACGCCGCGGGCCTTTCCTATCCCACGCATGATTACGCGGATACATCCTGGAACATCGACGCGCTAAAAGATTTGGCAATGCAGTTGACACTGGATGCCAGCGATAAAACGCCGCTCGATGCAGACTTCGACCCATCCAGCATTAAGCAATGGGGCTACGGGGACACATGGACCGACATGCGCGGCCAGTTGACAATGTTCGGCGCGGCAGATCAGGGACGCCCAACCACCGACGATTACAAAACCGCCACATTCAATGCGCCTGAAAGAGTATTCGGCTTCCAATGGCTGCATGACGGTGTTTGGAAAGACCATTTCATTCCCGATGCAAATGGACAAGCCGCGATCGATTCCACCGGCGCAGACCCATTTGGGTCGGGACAAGTCGCCATTTGGTACAGCCATACCTGGTTCATGTCGGAAGGTTTGAATGAACTGCCCTTCGCATATGATCTTGCCCCGTTGTTCTACAACCAGGAAGGCGAACGAATCGCGCGCATCCATGCAGATTTGTTCACCATGTCCAAGAACGCCAAGAACAAGGACGCCGCCTGGGAGGTGATGAAGTGGCTCGTTGCTCCCGAACAGATCGTGGATGTATGCAAAATCTACGGTTGTTTGCCCGCGCGTAAATCCACTGAGACAGCGTATTTGAATTACCTGAAAGAGCGCTACCCCAACATTGACTACGATGTGATCTTCAAAGCCATTGATTATCTCGATAGTCCTCATCACGAGGGCTGGGTTCCCGAATGGGGCAAAGTCAACGATACGTTGAACAATGTCCTCTCGATCCTATACACCGACCCCGAAGCGGATGTGCAAGCCGTGGTGGATCAAGGCAATGAAGATTTGCAAAAGATCCTCGACGAATACTGGGCCAGTCAGTAGATCAATTTAGTATTGACTTCGGAAGTCTTTCATAAGAACTCTCGTCGCAAAGATTTCAAAAAGACTTCCGAAGTCGGTAGTGGTTAAGTCGAAGTGATGATTCTTAACGCGAATTGCGCGAATGGGACGAATGACGCGAACAGCCTAGAAAAATTCGCGTTCTTCGCTGAATTTGTGGCATTCGCGTTCAAAAAAGGGCCATGCCATGAAAATCTTCCGGGTCTCGAAGTTGCCATCACTTTGCATTAGACCACTGCCCCGAAGTCTTCTGTGTGGAATTATTCCGGAGATGTCATGTCCTTCCCATCATCCCAAAAAATAAGCCTTGCGCGCCGCGAAGCGCTGGCTGGCTACGCCTTCATCGTTCCGTGGATCATCGGCTTTCTCGTTTTCACCATCGGTCCCATGCTCGCATCCTTATATTTCTCCTTCACGAAATATAACATCATTGACCCGCCTCAATGGGTTGGGCTGGCAAACTATGAAAAAGCCTTCTCCGGGATCTGGAACGCAGTTCGCACAGGTGACGCGCGTCAGTTTGGCGACCCGTTGTTTTGGAAGGCTTTACAGGTGACAATTTACTTCGCGTCGCTCGCGCTTCCTCTCAATCTGGGCATCTCGTTCTTCCTCGCAGTGCTGCTCAATCAAAAAGTGCGCGGCATTAACATCTGGCGCACAATTTACTTCCTGCCATCCATCATCGCAGGCGTGGCAGTCACTTTGCTTTGGGTGCGCATCCTCAACCCGCGCGTTGGGGTTCTTAATCCATTTCTCAAAGATGTGATTGGCATTCAGAATCCCCCTGGCTGGCTGGCTGACCCCGATTGGGCGATCCCCGCGCTCGTCATCATGAGCCTGTGGGGCGTGGGCAGTTCGATGATCATCTATCTTGCAGGCTTGCAAGGCGTGCCAACGGATTTATACGACGCGGCTAAAGTGGATGGCGCCAATGCCTGGCAACGCTTCTGGAATATTACTTTTCCCATGATGACACCCGTGCTCTTCTACAATCTCGTGCTCGGTATGATTGCCACGTTCCAGTATTTCACTCAGGTCTATGTTGCCACCAGCAGTTCGATCGCCGGACTCGGGAGTCCACAGCACTCCACACTTTTCTACAACATCTATCTGTATCAAAACGCTTTCCGCTATTTCGATATGGGTTACGCATCCACCCTCGCCTGGATTCTATTCATTATCGTTTTGAGTCTCACGGCCCTCATTTTCCGTTCGTCTGACGCGTGGGTCTATTACGAAGGTCAACTGAGAGGGCGCGGTTGATATGAAAAAAGAATCGGAAGGCCTCTTTCGGATTTTTAGATCCGCATCTGGACATGAACTCCTCTTCAAGGGGATAGTGACCTTGATACTCGCCTCAGGCTCGGTCCTCATCCTGATCCCGTTCTTATACATGATCAGCACCTCGTTGAAAGACCCCGCCCAAATCCGCTCGGATTCAGCATCGCTCATGCCGCGCAAACCGAAGACCGTGCCCATCAACGGCAATCCTGAGCCGCTATACCAAGTCACCATTGATGGGCAGGTATACGAATATGCCCTGATCAAGAAAATCCCTAATGGTTTGGGACAATTCGTAGATCCCGCGCGCGCCGATGTCATCCACGAATTGAAAATCAATGAGCAAAAACAACTCTATCGTTGGGATGTCCACTGGGAAAATTATCCAGAAGCCATCAATGCCATGCCATTCTGGCGCTATCTTGGTAATACATTGATCGTCACCTTTGTTGGCATGTTCGGTATGTTGTTCTCGTGCTCGCTGGTCGCCTATGGATTCAGCCGCTTCCGCGCGCGCTGGTTGAATGTATTATTCCTGGTTTTGCTTTCCACCATCATGCTTCCCTCGCAGGTGCGACTCATTCCGCTCTACATCTTTTTCCAAAACCTTGGATGGGTGAACACACTTTTACCTCTCATCGTGCCTCAATTCTTCGCCAACGCCTATGACGTGTTCCTGCTCCGTCAATTCTTCATGACCATTCCGCTTGAATTGGATGACGCCGCAAAAATTGATGGAGCGAATCCGTTGCAGGTCTTGCTCTACATCGTCCTGCCGCAAGCCAGACCTGCGCTTATCTCCGTTGGCATCTTTCACTTTCTCTACGCCTGGAACGACTTCTACGAACCGCTCATCTTCCTCCACACCCCCGAAAACTGGACTCTTGCTGTTGGTTTGCAAACTTTCGACGCGGTCTACACCATCAACACCCATCTCATAATGGCTGTTTCTGTCTTGATGATCGTCCCGCCCATTCTGCTGTTCTTCTTCTCGCAAAGGATTTTCACACAGGGGGTGGTGTTTTCGGGAATTAAGGGATAAGCATCTCTCTTCTTTCCTCATGAATGATGAAACATGGAAGCGCACGATCAAAGATATTCGCGTGATAAGGATAATACAGTGGAGATTGAATGAGCATCAAAATCGCGTTTGCAGGGACGGGATATATCAACAAAGTCCACGCGCAAGCCGCGCAGAATTTGGGATTGGAGTTGGTTGCGGTTGTAAACCATAAAGCCGACTCGATGGCGAAGTTCGCAAACGATTATGGAATCGCGCGCGCGTATGAAAAAGTGGATGATTTATTGAAAGATGGCGGCGTGGACGCGCTAATTGTGAGCACGCCGAATTATTTGCATGCGCCGCAAACGATTGCCGCGTTGAATGCCGGTG
>Ga0247727_10009980_pt1 | contig 16969 bp, 19 predicted proteins | sample WisWelCaveWW1625_FD_202498 | JGI IMG/M metagenome (GOLD analysis project Ga0247727, IMG submission 202498) | Biofilm microbial communities from Wishing Well Cave, Virginia, United States - WW16-25 | ecosystem: Environmental > Aquatic > Deep subsurface > Groundwater > Cave microbial mat | place...
ACTTCCTGTCGCGTCTTCGTCGCCGGAGCTGGTGCGTGTCGAAGAAGAGGGAAGCACTGGCGGCGCACCTCCACATCGCGGCGTTGTGGGTGAACTACTCGCGCGGAATCACGAACCGCACCGCGACGACTCCGGCGCAGGCCCTGGGGATCACTCCGAGGGCCTACAGGGTCGAGGAGCTCCTGAAATGGAGGCAGGATTGGGGGCCGGGGAGCCCAAAGATCGCCTGACCAGGACCCTCCCCTCACCACGGATGTCGGGCATTTTCCTTTGAGAAAAGGCTCACGGCTCCAGACGCAGCACCGACGCGGCGGCGGCATCCACGGCCTTCGTCGTGAACGGAAACGGAAAAGCCCTCCCCTCGGCCCACGCGCGGACCTGATCGTCGTAGTGGGGGTCCTGGAACTGACCCGACTGCCCCAGGGGAAGGACGAGGGTGGACGCGTCGAGGTCGCCGAGGTCGACCACGAGCCGGGCGGACGGAATGTGGCGGATCCTGGGCTCTCCTCCGAGGCGGAACCCCTCCACGTGAATCGTATGGACCTCGCCGGGCAGCTCGAGGGGCCCGACATCCAGCCAGCGGCGGAGAAAGCTGAGCGTCGACGGAAGTCGGGACGAGAACGGATGATCGTAGGTGAGCGTGTGGCGACGACCCCAGCTCCACGCGTCGGGGTCCACGCCCTCCACGCGCTCGACCTCTCGCAGGGACGCTGCGAGGGAAGATCCGACCAGCTGCGGATCGGGGTCCTCCAGCGCCTCGGCGACTCCGCCCCAGCCGGCGAGATTTCCCCGCGATGCCAGATCCGAGAGGAACGCGTAGAAAAGACGGGATGGCCCCGTCAGCGATGCTCGGCCGTCCCACTTCCGGAGGACGTCCCGGGCGCGACGTGCGTCCCCGTCGAGAGGCTCGATCCCGGAGAGCCGGCGCACGATCCGCACGGCGTACGGGGACAGGACGTCGTTCTGGATCGCGTTCATGTCCCTGGCGGTCGCACCGTGGGCGCCGCTCAGCAGGTCCCGGATCCGCTCGACCCGGCCCCCCGACGCGTAGTCACCCGGGAACGGGAGGCCGCGCCCCGCCGCGCTCCAGTCGTCGTTCGCCGAGGCGACGAACCCTTCCGGAGGATCGACGATCCGCGGAAGCTCCGCATCGGGAACGATCCCTTCCCAGTCCTCCAGGGAGAACCCGCGGTCGTCCACCGACGTCGAGCGCCTCCTGGGGATCGAGCCTGCGAGCCTCAACCCGGTGTGGCCGTCCGCGGATGCCCAGCACACGTTGAACGCGGGGCCGCTGTACGACGCCCAGGCGTCCTCGAGCGCCACGGCGTCAGCCGCTCGCGCCGCGCGGGAGAATGCATCGAGACTTCCCGACGTTCGCTCGGCCGCGAACGCGAGTGCGACCGCTCTCCAGGTTCCATCCTTCTCTCGAAATCCGCCCAGGAGCGTCCCCCGGTCCGTGGCGTAGTAGCTCACGCTGCGCTCGCCCTGCCCCTTGACCTGGATCCTCTCTTCCCGCACCTGGAGCGGGATCGGTCGCCCGTCCCGCAGAGCCGTGTGCGCCGCCGGATCGATCGTCTCCTGGTACAGATCGGCGTCGTCCACGTGCCCCATCGTGATCCCCCACGCCATGCGCCCGTTGTGTCCGATCGCGACGCCGGGGATCCCCGCGAGCGTCAGCCCCGCCACGTCCAATCCGTCCCGGGTCGTCAGGTGCGCCGCGTACCAGACCCCGGGGAATTCCACCGCGAGGTGAGGGTCGTTGGCGAGGATCGGTCCGCTCGACGCGGAGCGCGCGCCGGATATCGCCCACGCATTCGAGCCCGCGGGGCCGTCCCTGTCGGCATCGGCTCCATCGGGCGAACCGGCTCCGGGGAGGGCCCGCGTTCCGTCCACCGATTCGAGGATGCCTCGCGCGAGGAGCGCGCGGATCTCCCTGCCCGGTGCATCGGAGAGGCCCGCCAGCATGAAGCGGGCGAACGCGAGGCTGTCCGTCGCCGTCCACGGCTCCGGCTGGACTCCGAGAAGGACGAGCTCGAGCGCACGGGGTTGGGTCGAGAGATGGGCGTTCACTCCGGAGGAATAGGCGTCGAGCATCTCCCGCGTCCGCGCCGTCGCCCGCTCGAGCTCCCGCTCCGCCGCCCGCCGATGCCCCTCGCGCCGGCTCCGCAGATCATGGGAGAGGAGCGACGGCCCCAGGATCTCCGCGAGGGTGCCCGCCGCAGCCCTTCGCCTGAGCTCCATCTGAAAGAAGCGGTCGCCCGCGTGGAGCCATCCGAGCGCGCGGAGCGCGTCGTCCTCGGTGGACGCCCGGACGTGGGGGACCCCGCGAGCGTCGAACGTCACCGTGACCGGAGCCGAAAGCCCGGGAAGCCGCTCGCGCCCCGATCTCGACGGCAGAGGCAGGCGGATCCAAAACCCTGCCGCCGCCAGGACGAGGACGAGGAACGCCGCGATCGCGGCCGAGAGCCGCAGGATACGCCGTGTCCACGGCCCCCGGCGGAATCGAGGCTCGGTCGTCGGAGCTTCCATCATGGCCCTCCATTGTCGCCGGGTTCCTAGCCTTGTCCATGCGAAGGCCAGCGGATATCCTCGTTGGAGATCGGAGGGTTCCCCATGACGAGGTTCACGGGTCGATTGACCTGGAAGGCGTGCTGTGCCGCCTCGGCTCTTTCCCTGGCGGTGGCGGCGGGCGCGACCAGCGGCGCGGGCGCGGCCTCGCGGGACCGCAAGGAAGATCAGGCGTCGCGAGACGCGGCAGAGGTGGCCAAGGCGATCGCGGGCTCCGCGAAGGCACTGAGCGATTTTCCCAGGACCCGCAATCGCGGCGCCGTGCTCTCCTTCTACGCGAAGACCTACACCGTCGTCGAGAACGGCGAGGAATCCTCGCTCGAGGGGGAGAAGGAGCTCCTCTCCGAGCTCCTGGATCAGATGGAGGAAGGACAGGAGGTCGGGATCTCGAGCATGGTGCGGAACATCCAGGTGCGGGTCGCCGGGAAGATCGCCTGGGCCACGTACGACTACGAGTTCAAGATCGCCCTCCGCGGCGGGGACTGGGGAGCGGACGAGGGCAAGTGCACGTCGATCCTCGTCAAGCCCGGCTCCGCATGGCTCCTCGAGCACGAGCACTGCTCGAGCCTGTGCCCCTCGGAGGAATGCGAGGAGGAAGAAGACAGCGAGGCTCCGGCCCACGAGCGGACCTGATCCTTGAAGCAGCGGGTCCTGATCCTGGGGGGCGGCTTCGGCGGCGCCTACTGCGCGCAGGCACTCGAGCGCGCGGCGCGCGACATCGACGTCGAGACGCTTCTCATCGACCGGAACAACTACTTCGTCTTCCATCCCCTCCTCGTCGAAGCGGGGACGGGAAGCCTCCACCCTCGCGACGCCGTCGTCTCGATCCGGTCGTTCCTGAGGTCCACTCGATTCCGGATGGCGGAGGTCCTGGGGGTCGACCTCGAGAGGCGTCAGGTGACGTGTCGGACCGTCGGCAGCGACGTGCCGGAAGCGATCGACTGGGACCACCTGGTGCTTGCTCTCGGGAGCGTGACGCGGCTCCCCGAGGTGCCCGGCCTCAGGGAATACGGCTACGAGCTCAAGGGGCTCTCCGACGCCGTGGCCCTGCGCGACCACGCCATCACCATGCTGGAGGCCGCCGACGCGACCGCGGACCATGAGCGGCGCCGATCGTTCCTCCACTTCGTCGTCGTCGGTGGAAATTTCACCGGGGCGGAGGTGGCCGGCGAATTCCACCAGTTCTTGAGGAACGCCTCCCGGCGGTATCCCGGCCTCCGTCCGGGCGATTGTCGGGTCACGCTGATCGAGATCGCCGACCGCATCCTCGGTGCGGTGGAGCCCGATCTCTCGGAGTACGCGACCCGCAGCATGCGCCGCCGCGGGATCGACGTGCGCCTTCAAACCTCGGTCGTGGCCATCGAGCGGGACACGGTTCGCCTGAGCACGGGCGAGGCCCTCCCGGCCTCCACCGTGATCTGGTGCGCGGGGATCGCGCCGAGCCCTCTCGTCAGGAAGATCTCGGTCCCCGTGGACGAACGCGGCTACATCCTCTGCGAGCGCGACCTCAGCGTTCGGGGGTTCGACCGTGTCTGGGCCATCGGCGATTGCGCGGTGAACCCGGGACCCGACGGCGTCCCGTACCCCGCCACGGCGCAGCACGCGGTGCGAGAAGGGGTCCACCTGGCGCGGAGCCTCGCCCGCGTCCTGTCCGGACGGGCCGCGCTGCCGTTCGAGTACGCGAGCCGCGGGGCGGTGGCGGCGCTCGGCTGCAGGACCGGAGTGGCCAGGGTGCTCGGCGTGAAGCTCTCGGGGTTTCCGGCCTGGTTCCTCTGGAGGACCGTCTACCTCCTCAAGATGCCCGGCCTCGCGCGCAAGGCCCGCGTGGCGCTGGACTGGACCGCGGACCTTTTCTTCCCGCGCGACTACGTGCAGCTGGGCGTCCACCGGAGTGAGCCGAAGGACCACCATCGCGGAGTATGATGATCGCGCCCATGGAGCCCGAAGCCTTCGTCGCCAGTCGTCTCACGTCCGGGAATCTCCTCTTTCCCACCCACATCGTCGTCGCCGCTCACGCCGTCATGCGCCGGAAACGCTCGTGGCTGCGCGTGAACGAGGAGAGCATCGGCCTGCGCAGCGTCGCATCGGTGAAGATCACGACGGGAATCATCTGGTCGGATATCAGGATCGAATCGACGGGCGGGTCGGGCTTCATCGAGAGCCACGGCCATTCCAAGGCCGACGCTCGCCGCATCAAGGAATTGATCGAGACGCTGCAGTCCCGCCCTCCGGGCGCGGAGGACGCGGCGGCGGATACGAGGCCCTGCCCCCACTGCGCCGAGCCGATCCGGCGCGCCGCGAAGATCTGCCGCTTCTGCGGCCGCGACGTGGGCTGAGCGAGAGGAAAAAGTTGGGTTCAGTCCATTTTGGCCAAGAAGGAGGTAGCGATGCCAGAGTACTCTGCTCAGAAATTCGGGGATCTTAGAATTCCGCCAGGGATGGGGAAAAAGATAGTTGCTATTGGGGCCGTGCTTGCCGTCCTCGTCTTGGCAGCGGGAAGCCTGGGTATCGTCGGTGCCGGGCAACGAGGCGTCTTGCTGCGTTTTGGGGCTGTGACCGGGGAGATCAAGGAAGAAGGTCTCTACTTCAAGATTCCTTTCGCTGAGCAGGTCGCTCTGATGTCAACCCAGATTCAGAAATACAGTGCTCCAGCCAGCTCTTCCAGCAAAGACCTGCAAGTGGTTACCACAGAAGTCACCTTGAACTACCAGTTGGAGGGCAGCAAGGTGGGGGAAACGTATCGCAATATGCGGCAGGATTATGAAAGCCGGGTCATCCAGCCGTTCATCCAGGAAGCGGTCAAATCCACCGCGGCCAACTTCGACGCCGAGCAGCTGATCACACAAAGGCCGCGGGTGAAAGCTGAACTGCAAGATTTGATAACGAAAAGGTTGGCTCCCCTGGGTATCGGAGTCATAGAACTTTCCATCACCGACTTTCGGTTCACGCAAGTCTTCCAAGACTCCATCGAGGCCAAGGTGAGAGCGGTCCAACAAGCCCTGGAGGCAGAGAACGCCTTGAGGCGCGTGGGGTTTGAAGCGCAACAGGCAATCACCAAGGCCCAAGCCGAAGCCAAGGGACTGGAACTCCAAAAGGCACAGATAACGGCGCAGTTGCTGGAGTTGCGGCAAATCGAGGTGCAGAGAGCCGCTGTGGAGAAATGGAATGGAGTGATGCCCTCGGTGGTCACCAGCGGAGCACCGGTGCCCATGTTGGATGTGTTTGCCCCACGGCGGTAAAGCGGGGGCGGCACATCCGGCTCCAATCCGAACGCGGATCAGCTTCGAGGGGAAACTGTTTCGGGCGGGCGTTTTGCCGCATCTTGGCACACCCCGCTGAAGAGAAGGTGTCTTATCAATGGGTAGGCTCTTTCTGCTGCTCGTGGTCGTGGCCTGCTTCGTCATTGGATATCGGATCGTCAGCGGCCTGTTCAAGAACAAGGCGTCCACAGACTCCAGGCACCGCGATTCCAAGCGCTCCTATTCTACTCGCCGCGAGGCAGAACTGAAGGCTACGGAGTTGGAAGAGTATTACCGTGATGTGCTCGGGGTTTCGGAAGCAGCTGGAGAGCAAGAAATCAGAGCGGCGTACCGCTCTCAGCTGGCGAAATTCCATCCCGACAAGGTGGCCCACCTCGATGACGAATTCTATGAGCTTGCCTCTTTCCGGACCACAAATATCATCCAAGCATACGACTATTTGAAGAAGAAGTACGGCTTCAAGTAAACCCTCGGCCGGTACGCCGGCTATTCGTCGCTGTTCCTTCTCGCGCTGATTGCCCTGGCCGTCTACGGCTTTCTACATCTCCCCTCACGTCACGAGTTTCTCGCCGCAATGAAACGCCTCATGTCGGTTCCCTTCTCCTGGATGATCCAGCACTGGGTCGGCTTGTTCCATGGCATTGCGCGCACCGTGTTGGTCGTTGTGTCGTCTAACGAGCTGCGGCCAAATTCCACGGCTACAACAAGGCATCGCTCGACGGGCAGGCAAGCGGCTCGGTGATCAGCGCCTGGGGGACGCGTCCGACGCGAGCCGGAGCTCCGCGGGCGGGGGGCAGGCGACGGCCAGCCGCCGGCCGTCGCGCGGATGGCGGAAGCTCAGCTCGGCCGCGTGCAGGAGGTAGCCGGGATCGCCCGGCAGCGCGCGCGTGTCCGGCGCGGGGATGCCACCCGCGACGTAGAGCGGATCGCCCAGCAGGGGAAACCCCGCCGCGGCCAGGTGGATACGGATCTGATGCGGCCGGCCGGTGGCGATGAACACGTCGACCACTGAGTTGTCCCCGCGCCGCTCGCGCACGATGACGCGGCTCCAAGCCGGCTTGCCGACGCGGCTGGCGGCGTGCACCGAGCTGAGCAGGAGGTGCGGGACCGTCCCGATCGGCGTGGTCACGGTGAAGTCGTCGTCCTGGGGAGCGCCAGCCACCCGAGCCCGATAGCGCTTCTCGACCTCCCGCGCCGTCCATTGACGCGTCAGCTCCGCGCGCGCCGCCGCGCCGCGAGCGAACAGCACGACTCCCGAGGTCCATCGTCCAAGCCGGTGCAGCGGCGCGACGTCCGGAGCGCGGAGGCGCACCTGGTGCAGCAGCGTCGCTTGCAGGAAATCGGCCGCGGGAAGCGTGGGCAGCCCGGCCGGCTTTGCCACCGCCAGGAGATCCCGGTCTTCGTGGAGCACGGCGAACTCGAGTGGGGCGTCCGGCTCCTCCCACGGCGGTCGGTTCCAGATCAGCGTCTGCCCGCGGCGTAGCGCGGAGTCCGGACGTGCGGGCAGTCCGTCGAGCAACACGAGGCCCGTGCCGATCCGTCCCTCCCATTCCGCCGCGGACGAGTGGGTGTAGCGCCGGCTCAGGTAGCCGAGCAGGGTGTGCGCCTCGCAGGCCGGTCCCAGACGCTCGCGGTAGTCGAAGCCGAGATTGCGCAACATCGCCACCATGGTAGCGGGTCTTGCGTTTGATGTAGACTCGGAGCAGTTGCGCGACGGGTAGATCAAGGGGATCCACGCATGACCCCTCGGAAGGGTCGGTCGCTTCTCGCTCCCGTCCTGGGAATCGCGGGCTGTCTCGCGGGCCGGATCGTTCCCGCGTCGGCCGCCTGCGCGAACCCTTCCGGCTACTTCTACAGCTACTCTTACGTGGTCAGCCCGGGCACCAACACACCCGCGTCCATCGAGGGCCACTTCTGGGCGCTCGGCTTCGGCAACCCGGCCGCGATCTTCGGCGACGACAACGGCACCTGGGAGGACACCGATCCGCCGAACGGAGGAGGAGTGGAAGGCTGGCTCCTCCATGGGAACGGGAACTACATGGTGGGAACGTGGAGCACCTCGTTCGAGGTCGACGGCTGCATCGATGGCAGGATCGCCCCGGGAAAATCCGGAGAGATCATGGTCGCCGCCTTCTCGGACGCGGATTCGTATCCGCGCGGCTACTTCGCCGTTACGGCGGTTCAGCGGGACCCGGCCTGGTCGCTCTTCAACTTCGATTTTCCCGGGCAGAATATCGACCTGATCGCGATCCCCTCTCCTCGTGTTACAGGATCGACGCGGATCGGTGCTCACCAGGTGCGGCTGCAGGTGCAGGGGCCCACCCTCGCGGATGTGTCCCCCGGCGTCTTGACCGACGGATCCGTCGCTCCCGGCGAGGCGGTGCTGGGCTTCCGGCTCTACGAGCACCCCCGACTTCCCGGCGCGGGTCCGCCTCCTCCGAGACGGATCGAGCCGGGGTGGAACCCGGCGTCCGAGATCGCCCCCCTCGCCCAGACGGTCACGGTCACGCTCGACTGCGGGTGCGACACGACGACCCACCTCGCCGCCTCCCTCGTCTTCGACAGCGGCTTCGAGACCGTCCACCTCTCCGCCGCCCTCTTCGTCACCTGCTCCCCTCCGATCTGCGAGTACTGGCCCTGGCCCGACTTCGACGAGGACGGATACACGCTCGATCCGTGCTGCGGGTTGGGGCTCGACTGCGACGACGCCAACCCTGAGGTGCATCCGGGCGCGACGGAAGCCTGTAACGGCATCGACGACAACTGCGACGGCCTCGTGGACGAGGACGCCCTGGGTGAGGACTCGGATGGCGACGAGATGCACAACCTCTGCGACAACTGCGTTTCCGTGCGGAACCCGACGCAGCACGACCTCGATCGGGACGGAGAGGGGGATTCCTGCGACCTCGACGACGGCCTGATCCTCGTCTCGCTCGAGCAGAGAGATCGCGTCCTGTGGCAGGCTGAGGCGGGATTCTGGTCCTGGAACGTCTACCGCGGCGCGCTGGACGTCCTCCTGGACACGGGCGTGTACACGCAGGCGCCGGGCTCGAACGCTCTCGCCGGCCGCGAGTGCGATCTGCTCGATCCGACCTCCCCGGACACCGCCCAGCCGGATCCGGGGGAAACCGCGTTCTTCCTCGTCACGGGGAACACGGCCGCCGGTGAGGGGGGACTCGGCACCAACGGCCGCGGTGTCGAGCGAGCGAACACGAGCCCCTGCCCCTGATCCCTGTCCCCGTGGAACGGGGCTTGATCCTTCCTACCTGCAGCGGCAGCCACCGGAGTCGAAGAGCGCCTCGTCTTCAGCGACGTGCGGTCGCGCGTGGCTTGACATAGCCGAGGGAGGCGAGAAACTCATCCGCCTTCACGGACGCCTCCGCAGCGATCTTGGGATCGGGCTGCGGCATGGCGTCGTCGCGACTCCCGGCGGGTGTAAACACGTGGCCGAAGCCGCGATATACCGTCAAGTCACAGCGATTGTTGGCGGCGCGCATGCGTTGGCAGAAGAGTTGCGCCCCGGCCAGCGGCGTCACCGTGTCCACGTCCCCCTGGAGAATCAAGGTAGGCGGCAGACCCGTACGCACGTGCGATACGGGTGAGATGGACGAAGCGCTGGCTCGCGAGCCGAGCAACCGCTGCGGCCACGGGTCGCCCTCCAACTGCAGCGCGGGCGAAACAAGGACCAACGCGTTGGGGGCCGCGCTGGCCTGGTCCCGCTCCGCTGGCTCGCTGAAGATCGCCGCCGATGCCGCCAGATGTCCTCCGGCCGAGATGCCGTACGCGGCAATGCGGTCGGGGTTGATGCCCAGGCGCGCGGAGTTCGCGCGGGTCCAGCGGATGACGGCCCGGGCATCCGCCATGGCTTCGAGCGGAGAGATCGTCTTCTGATCCGAGAGACGGTATTGAGCGGCGACGGCGACCAGACCGAGCGCCGCAAAGCGCCGCGCGCGGCTGAAGACCCACTCTGGCTCGCCCATGTACCAGCCTCCGCCGTGAAAAAGAACGATCGCGGAACGGGGCGCCCCCGGAGGCTCCTGGGCCGGCCTGAAAACGTGGGCCTTGAGATCCACGCCGTTCACCGGCGTGAACACATGGGTCTGCGGCTGCTCTTCAGTCTTCCTACCCTGCGCCCATGGGGCGGACCCGCTGAGGCCCGCGAAGGCCCACCAAGCCACCAACATCACAACGCTCTTCTTCATGGCCCAGTCCCCTCCTGAGCTCTAGCTTCGTTCCGTCGCGGCGTAATGACGTACGTCACACCTCAGGATACCTCGGGTACGAAGCGCGGGCGCGGAGCGCCACGACAGGCCGAGACTGATCGAGCGAGGCCGTTGCGTGTACAGTAGCGGCGGGCGGGCGAGCCGGCTTGGATCGCTCCCGCCAGGAGGACGTCGATGCTCGGTTTCGTTCTGTTCCTCGTGATCGCGGTTCCGGTCGTCTTCATCCTCGCGCGCCAGATCCACCGCGCGCTGGACGTCCGCGACGCGGAGGGGCGGCGCATTCGAAGCAGAATGCCCGGGAGAGTCGGCCTGACCGTCGCCCTGCTGGTTCTGCTGCTCCTCGTGATGGTGACCTCGGTCCGGGTCGTCCCGGTCGGTCACGGCCTCGTGATCTTCAACACGATCACCAAGGGCTTCCGCCTCTCGCAGCAGGGAGTGACGTTCGTGTGGCCGGTGATCAGCCAGACGGAGCAGTACGACCTCCGGCGGCTCGAGTACACGATGTCCAGCACGCAGGGAGAAGGACGCAAGGCCAACGTGGACGACTCGCTGTCGTCGCCCACGCAGGAGGGGCTGCAAGTCGGCATCGACCTGACCGTGTGGCACCACCTCGATCCGGCGCGCCTGATCGTCACCCATCAGAAAATAGGGCCCGACTACGAAGAAAAGATCATCCGACCGGCCGTTCGCTCCGTGATCCGCCTCGTCATTTCCGAGTACGCGGTGATGGACGTGTACTCGTCGAAGCGCGCCGCGATCCAAAACGAGATCAACGTGAAGATGAAGGCGCTCGTCGAGAAGGACGGCTTCATCATCGATGAGGTCGTGCTGCGCGACGTACGCTTCACCGAGCAGTTCGGCCACGCGATCGAGGCGAAGCAGATCGCGCAGCAATCCGCAGAGCAGATGAAGTACGTGCTCGAGAAGGAGCAGCGCGAAGCCGAGCGGAAGGTGATCGAGGCGCAGGGTCGCGCCAAGGCGATCGAGACCATCAACGAGGCGCTGCGGCAGAACCCGAACTACATTCGCTACCTCTACGTGGACAAGCTGTCGGACAAGATCAGCGTCATCGTCTCCGACCAGAACACGATCATGGATCTGAAGGGGATCATGGACAGCAAGGCGAAATGACGCCGCGGCGCCGGGGCTCGTCCGGCCATGCTACGAGAGCTCCGCGCCGATCTTCCGCAGACGAGAGGCTGCGAGGCCGGCTTCGTCTGCGATCTTGAGGCAGCGCAGGAGTCGCGCTCGGGCCGAGCGACCCGCGCACTCGCGGTCCGGACCGGCCTGGATCGCCTCGACCATCCCCGCGAGGAGCCGCTCCCTGGGGAGCGATTCGCGGACGAGCCACTCCTCGATTTCCAGGACCTCGTTGGCCACGTCCCGGGTCAGGGCGCGGTGCTCGGACCACAACTCTCCGACGCGGCCGCCCGTCACGAGCCCCGCGATGTTCGTGGTGAGGATGTAGAGGTTCTTTCGAACCATCTCGTACAGCATCTCGTTCGCCTCGGCCACCTCCAACGCCGGGATCTCGAGACAGCCGAGCGCGGAGAGGAGCCGCTGGGCCTTGGGACCGTACACCGGCGAGGGAAGGACGATCCTCAGATCGCGGTTCCGTTTCTTCTCGAACCAGACGGCGACCACCGTCGGCCGGACGATCCGATGGTCGCGCCAGTGGTGCGGCAGGAGCTCGTTCTGGACGAGGCAGACTCGGTCGCGCCAGGTCTCCGGCATCCGGTCCAGGACGTCGGCCAGGTCCTTCTCCCCCACGGCCACGAGAACCATCTCCGGACCTGGAATCAAGCCGGATTCGCGGGCCAGGTCCATCTCCCGCGTCACGGGATAGACCGGGTGTCCGGCGCGGAGGATCCCGCCGGCGAAGAGGCGACCCATCTCGCCGATGCCGATGACGACGACCGGTTCCCTCATCGGGCCCTCTGGAGCCACGCTCGCTCGCGACGCCGGACCATTGTACCGCCCCGGACCAGCCCCCGCGCGAGGGAAGTCCGTAACCACGAGCCCAGGCGAGACGTCTGGCTTCCCGGAGGACGATGCCATGAGCACTTGGAGCGTCATTGCCGCCAGTCTTGTCGCGATTCTCGGCAGCTTCGGGGCTGTCGTCGCAGAGCCTGGACCGGGAGCCCTGGGCCACGGTCGCTTCATTCCTCTTCGCCACGCACTTTCCCGGCTCGACCTGACCCCGGAGCAGAAGACGAGCATCCGCGAGATCCTGGAAAACGAAAGGGCCACGCTCGCGCCGTTGAAGGACGCGGCAATCCAGGCGAGGCGAGCGCTCGCCGAGGCCGCGGACGCGCCCACGTTCGACGATGGGTCCGTTCGCGCCGCGGCGGAGCGCGTCGCGAAGGTGCGGGTCGACCTGGCTGTCGGGCGGGCCCGGAGCCTCGCGAGGGTGCGGGCGGTCCTGACTCCGGAGCAAGCGCGGCGTCTCGAAGATGCTCGCGTCGCGATCCGGGAGCGGTCGGAGCGGCGCCAGTGGATGCGCCAACAGCTCTGGAGGGAGTGCGCGGGCGACTTCCTGAACTGACTCGGACGCCGGTGCGAGCGCACGTAGAATGGGCCCGCACGCGATGAGCGACGAGTGCGGGTCGGCGAGAGCGGGGAACGCGGATACGGATGCGGAGCTCGTTGCCCGTGCCGCGGCGGGAGACGTCGACGCTTTCGAGGAGCTGGTTCGCAAGTGGAAGGATCGCGTGTTCCGCCTCGCCTTCCGTTTTTTCCGGCGGAGGGAGGACGCGGAGGACGTAGCGCAGGAGGTCTTTCTGAGGATGTTCCGCGCGATCGGCAGCTACCGTTCGGACGCCCCTTTCGAGCACTGGCTCCTCAGGATCGCGACCAACGTCTCCCGCGACGAGCTTCGGGAGCGAAGGCGCAAGCCCGCGGTGGTACTCTCCGACATCACGGGCGAGCCCGCGGCGTGGCTCGACCGCGCCCTCTCCGGTGCCGCGCTCGTCGCAGCGGAAGCCGGGCGCGCGAGGGCTCTCGCCGCGGATCTCCTGGACTCCCTCTCCCCCGGGGACCGGATCGTGCTCGTTCTCATGGATCTCGAGGGAATGTCCGCCGCAGAGACGGCCGCCGCGACCGGGTCGACCCGGGGAGCGGTCAAGGTGCGCGCGATGCGCGCTCGGCGGGCGCTCTGTCGGCTTGCGGAACGGGTCGAGCGGAGGGGCCGATGAACTGTGCCGACTTTCGAGAAGAGCTGCGCCGGACGCGCACGGCGCCGGTCTCCGAGGGGTGCGTCGCTCACGCCGCGTCCTGCCCGAGCTGCGCCTTTACCCTGAGGGGGTTCATTCTCCTCCGGCTGGGGAGCTCCGGAGACGCTCCCCCTGGGCCCGGACCGGGCTTCGAGCAGGAGCTTCGATCCCGTCTCGCCGGCATGGCTCGGGACCCATCGACGGAATGGACCCTTGCTCTCGGATTCGTGGCGCGTCCCGCGTTGACCCTGGCGGCGGCCGTTTTCCTTGTCTGTCTCAGCCTCCAGGGATGGCTCGTCTTCCGCAGCCGAGAGGCGGATCTCGAGACCCTCGCCCAGAGCGATCCGGCGTTCGCCTCTCTTCTCGCGGGCGACCTGGGGAACCTGCTGGAACCGGGTGAGGCCGAGGAGGGAATCCCATGACCCGGGGGCGCGCGGCGATGCTCCTTCTGGCGGTATTCCTGCTGGGGGCCGGTTCCGGAGTCATGGGAACCATCGCTCTCGGCCGTCTCCGGACGGCGCGCTTCCCGGCCAACCGCATCGAGCGCATGGCGGTGCGGCGACTCGCCCACAGGCTCGATCTTGACGACGAGCAGCGGAGGATGGTCAGGCAGATAACTGCCCGTGCTCGCAATCAGATGGAGAGGATTCGGGAAGACAGCCTCGCCCGGGTCGACGCCGTCCTGGACCAGGCGTACGACGAGATCCGGCCGACCCTCCGGCCCGACCAGGTGGAAAAACTCGACCGGATCCGGCAGGAAGCCCGGCGGCGGCTCCGACGGCAGGGGGGACCGGACGGCCCCCGGCAGGCTCCCGGCGGCGAACCTCCCGGAAGACCGGTAAACTAAGGGGCGGCACGAACCCTGGAATCTTCATATATATATTCAGACCGAACCCCAAGGGAGGTTCCCCGATGCGACAGAAGCTCGGCCCCGCGCTCCTGGTCCTGTCCTTCTTCGCCGTCCCGGCCCTCGGAGCGTCCGGGGATGCCCCGACGACGAAGAATCCGCGTCTGCCCCAGGACGACGCGCGGACACGACGGGTCAACATGCAGCTCCGCCAGCTCGCGGGGGAGCTCGAGCTGTCCGAGGAGCAGAAGACTCGGCTCAAGCCGATCATCGAGACCAGGATGAGCGAGATCCGGGCACTCCGCATGGACCAGAGCCTCGACCCGCAGGAGAAGGAGGTCCGGCTCACCTCGATGCAGGAGAACTACCGGAGCCAGCTCCACAGCGTGCTGACGTCCGGCCAGATCCAGAAGCTTTCGGAGCTCCGGGAGAAAAGACGCCTGGCTTCTCGAGAGACCTCGACCCAGAAGCGCAAGGGCAAGGTCCTCGTGGACGACGAGGAGCAGTAGGCGGGATCCGCGCTCATCGGTGGCGGGTGACCCCGACCCGACGGCAGTCCTCGCTCACCGGACACAGAGAGCAGATCGGGGAGATCGGCTTGCAGACCTGCTGACCGTGGCGCACGAGGATCTCGTTCACGGAGATCCAGTGCCTCCGCGGAAGCAGCGCCCGGAGCGCGTCCTCGGTGGCGTGCGGGTGGCCCGTGCGAACCCAGCCCAGACGATTGCTGATCCGGTGGACGTGGGTGTCGACGCAGATCCCCGGACGACCGAACCCGAGCGTCGCGACCAGGTTCGCCGTCTTCCGGCCGACGCCCGGCAAGGAGAGCAGCTCGTCGATGGTGTCGGGCACCGCCCCCTGGTGCCGTTCGAGGAGGATCCGGCAGATCTCCCGGATCTGCGCCGCCTTCCGCCGGTAGAAACCGACCGGATAGACGATGCGCGCGATGGCGGCTGCGTCGAGCCTCTTCATGGCCGCAGGGTCAGAGGCCCGCGAGAACAGCCGCTCGGTCGCGGGGTAGCTCACCTCGTCCTTGGTTCGGAGCGACAGCACGCACCCGATGAGGATCCGGAACGGATCCGGACCGTTGACCTCGACGAACCGCTTGTGGGAATGGGCCCTCGCCAGGCGCCGGATCACCCGCTCCACGCCCGCGCGCGTGCGAGCTCGTGGGATCACGACGCGCCCGCCGTCGCTTTGCGCTCGACGCGAGCCGATCCACGGTACATCTGCGTCAGGATCCGGGGCCCGGGCCGCGCGTCGTACCGCGCCAGGGCTTCGATCTCGAATCCGGCTTCCCGGATCAGCAGGTCGACGGGAGCGTCGAGGCGGCATCCTCCGGCGACGAGCTTCTGGACCGGGCTCCATCGGCGCTGCCATCGGGCGAGTCGCGGGTCGGCCGCGCGACCGTGCTCCAGGAACAGGAATCGACCCGTGGGCCGGAGCACCCTCCGCACTTCCCGCAACGCGACCACGGGGCGCGAGAGGCTGCACACGGTCCAGTGGGAGACGACGGTGTCGAACGATCGGTCGGCGACGGGGATCCGCTCGGCGCTCGCTCGCAGGAGATGCACGGGAAAAGGAGCGGAGGCGGTGCTCTGCGCTGCCCTCCGGAGCATCCCGGGATTGGGCTCGAGCCCCACGAGAGAGACAACCTCGCCGCCGCTCGGGTAGGCCGCGAGGGAGCCGCCGCAGCCGAAGCCGATCTCCAGGACCTGTCCGCGGGCCACCGCGAGCGAAGGGACACGCTGCTCCTGGAAGCCGGGGAGGGCCAGGATCCGGTCCACGAGCCACGGGAAGACATGGTGGGCGTACGGCCTCACGCGGACCATTCTCCCTCGGGACCCGGGGGGGGCCGAGGGCGCGCACCGCCGACGCTCGGCACGAGCTCGGCCAGCTCCACGCCCAGTCCGGCCGCGTCTCCCACGACAAGCCCCAAGAACACGTACTGCACGAGAAGCCCCGTGGCGTCCTGCTGGAAGCTCTGACCCAGAAGGATCAGCGCGGTCGCGGCCAGGTAGACGCCGGCCACGAGCGGACCGAGGAGGGCGAACTTCCCGAAGCGGTACCCTTCCTGGGCGAGGCGATGGAAGATGACGGCCGAAACGAACGCACCGCCCCCGAGGACGATGCCCCACAGCGATTCGACCGCGGCGCGGGCCGGAGGAAGGGTCCACGCGTATCCGATGTGGACGAGGGCGAAGGCGGTGGCAAGGGAAATCGCCTGCGCGGGCCGCCCGACGCGCATCAGCGCGATCAGGCCGGCCACGAGCGCACCGACGGTGACGCACTGGAACCACGGCCCGTCCGGGTTCAAGGCCTCCCCGCGGAACAGGGCCAGACCCGCCAGCACGCTGGCCCCGGCGCCCATGACGAAGCGCAGGAGGGCGCCGTGCTCGGCCGGGCGGTTCACTCCTCCTACCTGGTGGTCTGGAGGGGCGACTTCAGGGCATCCACGACGAGAGCCTCGTCGATCAGAAGGCGCGAGCGGTCCCCTTCCTGGATCACCTGCCGCTGGGAGAACGGATCGAACTCGAACGGCTTGATGATCTTGCTGAACACCGCCTTCAGGGCGCGCGCCCCGATCCTGCGGCTGCGGGAGGCCTCGTCCGCGATCTTGCGCACGGCTCCCTCGGTGATCGCCACGTCGATCCCGTACCTCTTGAAGAAATTCTGCGAGGCCTTGAAGATCGCATCGCGCGGCTCGGTGAAGATGCGGCTCAGTGTCGTCTGGTTCAGGTCCTCGAGGATGATCGCGTTGTCGAACCGTGAGAGGAACTGCGGCTGCATCCCGTAGTCGAACAGGTCCTCCTGCTTGAAGTGGTGCTCGAGGGTGAAGAACTCGCGGATCTGGACCTC
>Ga0247727_10009981_pt1 | contig 16969 bp, 15 predicted proteins | sample WisWelCaveWW1625_FD_202498 | JGI IMG/M metagenome (GOLD analysis project Ga0247727, IMG submission 202498) | Biofilm microbial communities from Wishing Well Cave, Virginia, United States - WW16-25 | ecosystem: Environmental > Aquatic > Deep subsurface > Groundwater > Cave microbial mat | place...
CCCGGCTCCCGGTCGCTGAAGGAGCTAATCAGCCAGAGTTGCTCATCTCGGGTGTGCGACCCGAACCGCACTTCCAGCCCGGGGATCTGGCGCTGCAGCCGCTTGTAATCCTCTTCGTAGCCTCTGTCCTTCCATAGGAAGCGGGCCTTCTCGTCCTGGTAAATCGTGGCCACGATCTCGTCGGTGACTTCCGAGATCACGGCGCCGGAGAGGTCGACCCGCTTCAGGGGGTCGGATTCAACCAGCTCCTGTTTTCCGGTGGCCGGGTCGAGCAGGGCGAGTTGTATCAAGTCCAGGCCAGCGCCCTGATTGGTCAGCAGGTAGACCCGCCGGTTGTCTTTGTGGAATCGAATCGGCGCGCAGGTCTCGAAGACGTCGCAGGAGTAGATCTTCTTGAGGCCATCGGGGTCCACGCGCAGGACCTCGGTGTCGCCGTTGTCAGCCGAACGAGTGGCCAGCCGCAGTTGATCCTTCAGGTCGAAGATCCAGCCCGTGATTCGGTCGGTGTTCTTGCGCAACAGGGTCCGCTGGCCGGTCGAGATCTTGAGCTCATAAAGATCGTGCCAGGACTTGTCGCGATCGTTCAGCCCGACATACACGAGGTCTGGCGCGCTCCTGGGCACGGCGTGGAGGAGGGCGCGAACGCCTTTGACCTCGGTCAGATTGCGCGCCGCCGGCGCTGCGGCGCCGGAGACCGGCTGGTCGGCGGGGTTCACCGCGTAGACGTTGAAGTTCTCGTCACCCTGCAGATCCTGAACGAACAGGATGAACTTGCCATCGCGGCTCCAGAAGTACCCGGGGATCGGTCGCTTGGGGTCAGCGGTTACCAGCCTGGCGGCGGTGAACGGCTCTTCGGTGCGTTTGACCCAGATGTTCCGGGTGTTGTTCCAGGGCTTCATGAAGGCGATGTGCTTGCCGTCGGGCGAGAGTTGACCGCCGGATATTTCCGGATCGCCAAAGAACAGCTCGCGGTCGATCAGGGGCGGCTGCTGGGCGAGCAGTGAAGCCGCCAGACAGACTGCCAGCAGAAGGAGCTTGATTCGGGTGCGCATCGATTCTCCTGAGACGCCCGGATCCGGCGCTCTCACTAGTATGCCACGCTTTTACCCCCTCCGGAGCCGCAGAAAGAACCAGGCCATCCCCGCCACCAGCAGCGCCGCGGCCGCCTCGACAAATCGGGGCGCCGGCGGCCAGCTTCCCCACACTACGTACAGCGCCGAGCCAAACTCGCCGGCCAGAAACGCAGCCGCCAGCGCATAGAGCTCCCGCCGTCGCCGCGCGGCTATGGCCAGTGCCAGCACGAACAAGGCCCTGGTTGAAACTGCTCGGAGGGCGGCTCCCAGCCGCGATGGCGGCGGGACGGCAAGGAGCTGTCCTACATCGCCCCGGACTCCCGGCTGACGTCGGCGGAGGTGAAGACGGCCGGCCAAGCTCGCCGCCGATCACGGGGTGAAGATCGCCATAGAGATGCATCCCGGCTTCGTCGTCTACAGCCCGGAGACCATGCTGAAACTGCGCGAGATCGCCGGTCCGTCGATCGGCTGCAATTACGACCCCAGCCACATGTTCTGGCCGGGGATCGATCCCATCGCCGCCATCCTGGTTCTCAACGGCGCCATCTTCCACGTCCACGCCAAGGACACCCAGATCTACGACCGGAACCTGCCCAAGACGGGCGTCCTCGATGCGAAGCCCTACAAAGACGAGGCCAACCGGGCCTGGATCTTCCGCACCGTCGGCTACGGCCACGGGGCATCCGGTTCCTGGACGGAGTAGTGCTGAAGGAGAAGCCGGCCGAGATGTGGTGGGCCTAGTTTCTAGCCCGGCAAATCGGCCCCAGGCTCGAAGGGTTGGCTGAAGGTTGGTCGGTGAAAGCTGGCCCCGCTGGCGCCAAAGGTCCCCTGATAGAATAAGGCTTCGCCTGACAGCGGAAACCGCTGTCGGCTCGATCGCCCGGATCGAGGAGAATCCGGTGCGAGCTGGGTTGGTGGCGGCGCCGGAGGATTATCGCTGGTCGAGCGCATGGCGGGGGCTGGAACCGGCTGGGCCGGACTGAAGTCCGGCGCAGACTGAAGTCTGCCCCACGAACTGACTTCTCCAGGGAAAATGTATAAACTCCAGGGCAGCCCCCAAGGGGCCGCTCCTACCGTCGCTGAAACACGATCTTGCCGTCGAGGATGGTCATCTCCGGCTCGATCGCCCGGATCTCCTCCTCCGGGCAAGTGAGAAAATCGCGGTCGATGACCACCAGGTCGGCGAGCTTGCCGGCCTCGATCGAGCCGCGCTCCTGCTCGGCGAACTGGAGGTAGGCGGCCCAGACGGTGTGCATCTGGAGGGCCTCCTGGCGGGTGATTCGCTCCTCCGGGTAGAGAACGCCGCCACGGTCGGTGCGGCGGGTCACGGCGATCCACATCTGCAGGAAGGGATTGTAGGGGTTGACCGCGCGGTTCTTGTCGTGGCCGATCATATGATCGCTGCCGCCGGCGACGATCAAACCGGCGTCCAGATAAGCCCGCGTCGGGTAGAAGTGCCTCATGCCGTCATAGGTGAATACTTTCTCCAGGCCGGAACCGTCGTAGTGCAGCCAGGGCGACTGAGCGTCGATGAGGATGCCCAGCTTTTTGCAACGGGCGATCGCTTGCGGGCTCTGGAAGCTGGCGTGCATCAGGTGGGAGCGGCTGGCGGCGATGGGACGGTCGGCGTCGGCGGCTTCCAGCGCGTCCAGGAACAAGTCGATCGCGCCGCCCCCCTGGTCATGCGCCGTCAACTGCCAGCCGCGCGCGTGGGCCGCCCGCACGATCCGCTTCAGCTTGTCCGGGGCGATGAAGAGCTGGCCGCGATCCTGCGGGTCGGTGTGTCCATAGAGCTGCCGGCCGAAGGGGCCGTAGGGCTGGCGCTGGTAGGCCGTCCCGATGGTCATGCCGCCGTCGAGGGTCACCTTCAGCGCCCCGAACTTCAGCCAGGCGTCGCCTTTCCCGGTCGCGTAGGGCGCGGCGCGGATCTGGCGGATCACCTCTTCGACGGGCCGCGAGGCGTCGATCCTCCAGGTCAGCACCGCGCGGATCGGCAGCCGTCCTTGCGCCTTGAGCTTCTCGTAGAGCGCGATGTCGTCGAGCGAAACAGCCCGGTCGCCAATCGAGGTCAGCCCGGCGGCCAGGTATCGCTGGAGCATCTTTTCGAGCGCCTCGAGCTTTTCGGCCTCGGTGGAGGCGGCGCCGCGGTCCAGCCCCTGGAGCAAGGACTGCGCGTTCTTCAGGATTCCGTTGGGCTCACCCCGGGCGTCCTTGACGATCTCTCCACTAGTCGGATTCGGAGTGGCGCGAGTAATGCCGCTGATCTCCAGGGCGCGCGAGTTCACCACCACCGTGTAGCTGGCGTCGAACATCACCGGATGCTGGGGGGCCACGTCGAGCAGCTCGCGGGTGGGCATGCGCAGTTCTTTGAGCCGCGTGGGGAAGGTCCTCGGCACGATGATCCACTGGTCTTGGGGGGTCGACTTCATCCGCTCGCGGATGAAATCCTGAATGGCGGCGAAGGAATCGAGCGGTGGAAGGGGGCGGCGGAACTCGCTCAGCCCGGCGCCCAGCGGGTGGACGTGGCTATCGACCAGTCCGGGCAGCACCGTTCGTCCCTTCAGATCGATGCGCTGGGTGCGGGGCCCGCGCTCGGCCGCCAGAACCTGCCGCATCGTCCCCACCGCCGTAATGCGGCCGCCCTTCACCGCCACCGCCTCGGCGAGGGAGAACTTCGCATCCACGGTCACGATCTTGCCGTTGTAGAGGATCAGATCGGCGTTGGCGGCGGCCAGCGCGGCCGCCGTCGACAACCCCAGCCAGAGCCGCGTTCTATTCCGCACGAAGCTGCTCCACGGTGTCCCGCACCTTCTCCCAGAGGAAGGAAAGATCGTTGCCACAGCCAATGAACCGCATGCCCTGCTGCTTCCAGAATCGGGCCATGGCCAGGGTCCGGCACTGGATTCCCGGATGGACTCCCCGGCGCCGGCAGCACTCCAGGATCCGCCCGATCGCTTCGATCATCCGCGGATGGTCAAACTGGCCGCCGACGCCCAGCGAGATGCTCAGGTCCGCGGGCCCCACCATGACAATGTCCACGCCGGGTACCGAGAGCAGCTCGTCGCACCGTTCCAGCGCCGTCCGCGTCTCGATCTGGAGCACCACCAGCACGTTCTCATTCAGATGGCGGATGATCTCATCGAAGCTGGCGCTCTTGTAGCCGACCTGGGGCGCGCCGAGCCCGAAGCCGCGAGTGCCCTGCCCGGGAAACCGGGTCCAGCCGATGGCGCGCTCCAGCAGCTCCGGCGACTCGACGCGGGGCAGGATAATCCCTTCCGCCCCCATGTCCAGCGCCCGGGCGATCAGGGAATACTGCAGATCCGCCACCCGGACGATGGGGGTCAGCGGAACCAGCAGGGAGGTCCGGACCAGGTCCTGCACCGTCTCCAGGTCGAAGCAGCCGTGCTCGGTGTCGATGAAGGTCCAGTCCAGGCCGGCGGCGGCGTATAGACGGGGAATCTCGGGCGAGCGGATCTGGCCCAGCCCGCAGCCCAGGGCCGTCTTACCCTCGGCCAGGAGTTGTTTAGTGCGGTTCGGCCGCATGGAAACGGGAGTGTAGCACACTTGCTTTTCCCTCGCCGGGGGCTTAGTATAGGCTTAGCTCGAAAGGCAGGAGGCAGCGATGGGAAAGCTGTTGCGGCTGCTGGGACTGATTGCTACCCTGGCGCCCGTGACTCTGGGGCAGGACTCGCCGCGCATGAGAACGGTCGAGCCCGGCAACGGCAAGGCGGGGGACGAGTTGACGGTCAGCGGCGAGAACCTGGACATCAAGTTCGTCCGGAAACTCTACCTGACCGACGGCAAGAACGACATCGAGATGCAAGTTACCCAGCAGACCAACGAGTCGATCAAGTTCAAGATTGCGCCCAAGACCAAGCCCGGCCGGTACAGCCTGATGGTGCTGACCGCGGAGAAGGCCCCCAAGCTCATCGAGCAGCCTGTGCGCTGCACGGTCGACCAGTAGGGGTGGACCAGCCTGCGCGATGATCACGGAAGCAGGCCCACGCGCTTCACCAGGCTGCTGAAGCGCGGGTCCGCTCGAAGCCGTTCCAGCCGTGGCTCCACCTGGAGGTAGACCAGCCACCCAGAGCGGTCGGAATAAGCCTTTTCCAGCCAGGAAAACGTCTGCTCCGTCTCACCCAGCCCGGCGTGGACGATGGCCTTCTCATAGGGCGAAACGTATCGCCGTTTCGACAACTCGTCCAGCTCGCGGAGCGCTTTGCGCGCCTCCTCGACGTTGCCGGCAACCGCGTAGGCGTGTCCCAGGCTGGAAAGGTAGACGGGGTTGCCGCCGGAAACGGCGTCGCGCGCCTGCGCGTAGGCGTGCGCCATGCTGGAGAGCGGCGCCGGGCTGCCTCCCGACAGAGCAAATGCGATCTGGAGCTCGCCGATGGCCTTCGGATAGTCCCGCTTCTGCTCGTAGGCCATCCCCAGATACCAGTGAGGCGCCGGGTATTGGGAATCGAGATCCATCGTTCTCCGGCAAGCCTCCATGGTCTGGTCGTACTGGCGCGCGTAGAACCAGTGCCAGGCCAGGTGCGCATGGATGGGGAGGTCGATCGGGTCCAGCTCCAAGGCGCGCTTGCTGGCCGCCAGCGAGGCCTCGGCGCGGCCCAAGGCCAGGGCGTAGCGAGAGTACCACTGCTGCACGGTCGCATATTTGGGCTCGAGCTGTAAGGCGCGCCGGAATCCCCGCTCGGCGCCTGCCCAATCCCACTCGTAGCTGAATTGGATGAAAGCCAGGGCGGCATGGGCTTCGGCCAGGGTTTCGTCGATCTCGATGGCTTTTCGGGCGGCCTCGGTCGCCTTGGGAAAGGCCTGCTGGGGAGCCATCTCCCCGTCCTCGTGGGAGCCCAGCACGCTGTAGGCGTCCGCCAGACCGGCGTAGGCCGGGGCGTAATGGGGATCCTTATCGATCGCCTGCTGGAAATATTCGATCCCTTTTCGCAGGCCGGCGCTGGTTCGCTTGTTCCAATGATACCGGCCCCGGAGGTAGAGCTGATAAACTTCGGCATTGCTGGTGTAACGCCCGGCCAGCCGCTTTCTCTCCTCCCCGGTCAATCGCGCGACCAGGGCGTCGGCCACGCGGTCCGAGATCAGGTCCTGGACGGTAAACAGATCGGTGAATTTCTCCTCGAACGTCTCGGCCCAGGAGGTTTTTCCGCCGCGCACGCTGAGCAGTTGAACCGTGACGCGGATGCGCTCGCCGGACCTTTGAATGCTTCCTTCCAGCACCCAGTCGGCCTGGAGCTGTTTGCCGGCGGTGAGGGCATCGGTTTGCCCGTCCAGGTAGCGGCGCACGGCGCTGGTTGGCCGGACGATGGTCTGGCGGAGATTGCTGAGCCTGGTGATCAGGGCGTCGGCCATCCCCAGCTCCAGGGATTCGTCGCGTCCGTTCTGGCTCAGCGGCCGGAACGGGAGCACGGCTACCGTCGCCGGCCGGCTCTCCGGCGGGAAAACGCGCCAGTAGAGAAACGCGCCGAGACCCCCGACCAGCAGGGCGGCAGCGAGCAGCTCCACTCCGGGTCGCCGGCCGGATCGGGGGGCCGTCGCCGGCTCGCTGACCTTGGTCACGAAAATGTATCCCCGGCGGGGCACGGTCCTGACCAGGCGCTGGGACTCATTCTGCAAAGCCCGGCGCACCTCCATCAGGCACTGGGCCAGTGATTCGTCGCTGACGAAGGTGTCCGGCCAGATGGCCTGCATCAGCTCCGCCCGGCCCACCAGGCGGCCACTCCTCTCCACCAGGTACTTGAGCAGCTCGAAGGACTTGGGGCGCAGTTTGACCTCCCGCCCTTCCTGGAGGAGGCAGCCGGAGTCGAGGTCGAGCTTAAAGCCTTCGAAGCAGTAGCTGGGTTTGGAGCCGGCCCCCGGCTGATCTGGCACGTTCGACATTACCGCTCGATCATTATAACGCCCTGATCCGAGTCACTTAAGGGATGCTTCACGAGTTTTTCATGGTTTCTTGAGGCCCGTTTCATGACTTCCGGGCCCCGGCCGTGATTCACTCAGACCGACAGAGGCAAGGAGGCAAGTCATGCGCGAGAAAACTGCCAAGCGCGAAGGTCTGGTGGCGGGGCTGGTCCTGTGCGGCTTGATGGGGTCGCTGGGGTCTTGGGCGTTGGACCAGCCGCCGGCGCCCCCCTCGCCCCAGCTCACCTGCACGGAAATCGAAGCGTTCCTGCGGACAGCCAGGATCGGGACACAGCGGGACATCCCCCGGGGCGTTACCAACCCCAAGCGAGCCACCCTGGACGACGGCAAACGGAAGCACGACGCCGGCATCAAGAGGGTGCATGTAAGCAAGACCTCGTTCTCGACCGACCGCGGAACCGAATTGAACTTCAAGGACTGGTGGGAGTTCGACGTGGCGGGCTACGAGCTGGCCAAGATTCTGGAGCTGAACATGGTTCCACCCTATGTGGAGCGCAAGGTGGGCGGCAGTTCGGCCGCGCTGACCTGGTGGGTGGAGGGGATGTTGGAGGTCGAGCGCCGGCGGCAAGATCTCAAGCCGCCCGATGTGGAGAGCTTCAACCGGCAAATGTACGTCGTCCGGGTCTTCACCCAATTGATTGCCAACAGCGACCCCAATCTAACCAACTTCGTGATCACTCCGGACTGGCAAGTCTGGATGTTCGACTTCTCGCGGGCCTTCCGGGCGCGCAAAGACCTGCCCAGCCCCAAGGACCTGGTGCAGTGTGATCGCAAGCTGCTGACCCGGCTGCGCGAACTGGACAAGGCCTTGCTGCGGAAGCGATTGAAGCCCTACGTCAGCGACCAGGAGATGGACGGGCTGCTGGCGCGGCGAGACAAGATCGTGGCCTTCTTCGATCAGGAGATCGCCCGGAAAGGGGAAGCGGCCGTGCTGTTCGACCTGCCGCGCAGCGGCCAGCCCTGCGGGGTGGGGCTATAGCGGCCATAGCGTGTACCGGCCCACCCTCTCCCTTCAGGCGAAGATCTCGGAGGCGGAAATCTCAACGCCGTATTCGGGGAGCCGGAATGCGGGGACCTCGCCGAGGCCGGCGGAGTAAACGTAGAGCTTGTTACCGATCGGATCCACAAACCAGACGTGAGCGACACCCCAGGCGCGGTATTCCTCCAGTTTCACGAGGACATCGGCGAAGCGGTCATCGGGGGAAAGGATCTCGATGGCAACCAGGGGAGGCGACGAAGGAACGTGTTCGACCGGCTCGTCCTTGAAGACGGCGAGGTCTGCGACGCGATAACGCCTCTCGCGGACGCGCAAGCGGAGATCAGCGAAGCAATAAAGGGGCAGCTTCTGTTCCAGCCCGATAAACCACGTGAACAACCGCTTTTGAGCCTTGCTATGGGGTAGATTCGGCATCCCTCTCTCCACCACCTCCCCGTCCACGTACTCGCAATCCGGGCCGTCGAAGCTGGTTCGAAGGTACTGTTCCACCGAGAACTGAGTATGGGCAGCCATATGCTTTAGTTTATCACCGGAACCGCAACCCCAACCGCCTGGCGGGACGCACCGGCACTAGCTCAGCTTCTTCAGCTCGGCCACCAGATCCTGATTGTTGCGCTGCGACAGGATCTCGTAGACTTGCACGTAGCGCACAACACCCTGCCGGTCGATGATGACCGAGGCTCGGTTGCTGATGCCCTTGTCGGCCAGGTACAGCCCGTATTGGGCGGCGATGGCGCCTTTGGGCTCGAAGTCGGCCAGCAGCGGATAGCGGATTCCCAGCTTCTCGGCAAAGGCCTTGTGGGCCCAGGCGCTGTCCACGCTGATGCCCAGCACCTGCGCGTTGATCCCTTCGAAGCTCGACAGGTCGTCGGTGAAGCAGGCGTGCTCTTTGCTGCAGACCGGACTGAAATCCAGCGGGTAGAAGGCCAGAACCACGTTCTTGCCGCGAAAATCGCTCAGTTTGACCTCCTTCTGGTTCTGATCCTTGAGGGTGAACTCGGGGGCCGGCTGCCCCACCGCGATGGGCATAGCCAAGCGTCTCCTTGTTGGGTTGGGATGAGTCGAAACTGTCAGGGTACCACACTTTGGATCCGCTCCAGCGCCCATAGCGAGTGCTCTCGGACCAGCTCATCGCCGCGCTCGGCGAGTTTTCGCAGGGGCTCCAGGAACCGGGGATTGCCGGAGTTCCCCATGGCCACCGCTACGTTGCGCAAGAAACCGGAATAGCGGGCGCGCGCCAGCGGGCTGGAGCGAAACATCTCGGTGAACTCAGCTTCGCTGATGGCGGCGAGCTTATCGAGGGGCGGCGCCGGCGCGCCGCCGCGAGGGGAAAACGCCGGATCGGCAGTGGAAGGCGCGCGCCGGTTCCAGGGGCAGACGTCCTGGCAAATGTCGCAGCCGAAGATCCAAGCCCCGGCCTGCTCTCGCAACGGTTCCGGCACGGAGTCTCTCAGCTCAATCGTCCAATAGGAGATGCACAACCGCGCATCCAGGGCGTAGGCCGGACCCGTGCTCCGCCCGGTGGGAACCAGGGCCTCGGTCGGACAGGCCTCGATGCAGCGCCGGCATGTTCCACAGCGAAACGGCGCGGGCGCATCCGGCGCCAGCTCGAGAGAGGTCAGTATCTCCCCCAGGAAGACCCAGGAGCCGATCTTCTGGTCGATCAGGCAAGTGTTGTGGCCGATCCACCCCAGGCCAGCCCGCTGGGCGTAGGCGCGCTCCAGAACCGCCGAGGTATCCACGCAGATCTTGTGCTCGAAGCAAGCCAGCGCCCGCAGCCGTCGAACCAGCTCTTGCATGCCGGAGCGCATGACGGCGTGGTAGTCCTCGCCCCAGGCATAACGGGAAATCCAGCCGAGATCGCGATCCTCCCAGTGGGTCGAATAAGGGTGCGCCGTGTTGTAGAGCAAGCCCAGGGAGATAACCGACCGGGCCGAGGGCAGCAGAGCTCGGACGTCGCCGCGCATCTCGGCGCGGCGCCCGTACAGGTAGGCCATCCCGCCGCCGTAGCCCTGTGCGAGCCATTGGGCATAGTAGTCTGCCTCCGCGGCCGGCTGTGCTCCAGTGATGCCGACCAAATGGAATCCGCAGCCACGGGCTAGTTCCTTCACCTGGGCGGAATTCACGATCCTAGCTCCCCATCAGTTCAGGATACACAAAGAAGGCGAATTGCGGCGGGCCGCCCCTTTACAAGATCTTTATACTTCTGATACACTATAGCCGCCCTATCATGGATACCGGTCGACTACTCAAAGAGCTTTACGCCGAACGGCGCTGGTTGAGGGACCTGGTCGCGTCCCTGGAGGATGTCGAGCGCACGCGCGCTCACCGTTCCAGCGGCTGGCTGCCCGCTTCCCGAAAGGCGCCGGGGCGGGCGCGCAACTTGCTGGTTTTCCCCAAGAAATACCCGCCCCGCGCCCCGGCGGCGTAGTCTGTCCGCTTATCCCTTCCCCGCCGGCTCGGGACGCCGCCGGTGCCAGTCAGTCTGCTTCTGGAACTCCCGCCCCAGCGTCACCAAGGCCAGCTCATCGAAAGGCCGGCCGACCAGTTGCGCGCCCACGGGCAGCTTCGCCGCCGTGAAGCCGCAGGGGAGCGAGATGGCGGGCAGGCCGGCCAGGTTTCCCGCCGCGCCGATGTCGATGTTGCCGCGCTTCTCTTTTTCGAAATCAGGCATGGTCCGGGCGTCGCGCTGCCGGTCCAAGGCCTCGTTGATCCCGGTCGCCGGACCCCGGGTCGAATAGGACAGAACCAGGTCGACGTGTGTGAACACCTCTCGCATCTTCTCCTGGATCAGGCGGCGAATCCGCATGGCCCGCAAGTAGTCCCGTGCCGGCAACTCCAGCCCGGCCCGCAGTCCGGCCTTCTGTCTCTCGTCCGGCATCCGGTCGAGCTGGTCGCTCTGGATCAAGGACTCGAAGACGGTCGAGCCTTCGGCCTGAATGATGGTCCCCGCCACCTGCCCGTAGGGCATGGGAGGCAAGGAGATCTCGACGAGCTTCGGCCCCAGCTTGCGAAACACTTCCAAGGCCTCAGCCAGCGCCGGGCGGGACGATTCGTCCGCGCGCTCGAAGTCGATGGGGGAGTAACCGATTCGAAGCTCGGCCAAGGGCCGTCCATACTCCTTCACGTAATAGAAGCTCTTGCCGCTGGAGGCGGAATCGCGGGAATCCCGGCCAGAAATGATCTGCAGGACCAGGCCGCAATCCTCGGCGGAGCGGCACATGGGTCCGATCTTGTCCATGGTCCAGGAAAGGGCCATGGCGCCGTGGCGGCTCACCAGCCCGTAAGTGGGCCGCAGGCCGGTGATGCCGCAGTAGGAGGCCGGCGTCAGGATCGAGCCCCAGGTTTCGGATCCGATGGCGAAGGGGACCAGAGCGGCGGCGACGGCCGAGCCCGGGCCGCTCGAGGAACCGCCGGACCAATGCGCCGGATTCCAGGGATTCCTTCCCGGACCAAACATCGAGGCGCTCGGGTAACGATAGCCGCCTCCGCCGGCAAGCTGTACCATGGCCAGCTTGGCGGCCAGCACGGCCCCCGCCTTCTCCAGCTTGCGAATCACGGTCGCGTCGTAATCGAAGACCTGGGAGCGATACGGCTCAGCCCCCCAGGTGGTCGGAATCCCCTGGGTGGCCAGCAGATCTTTGGCGCCATAGGGAACGCCCTGCAGGGGGTTCCGAAAACGCTTGCGCTTGAGACTGTCGTCGGCGGCTTTGGCCTGCCGAAGAGCAACTTCGGCAGTGAGGGCGGCCAGGGCGTTGTACCGGGGGCCGAGCTTTTCCAGCCGGTCCAGGTAGGCGCGGGTCAGCTCGAGCGAGGAAATCTTGCCCGACCGCAGTAGTTCGGCCAGCTCGGTGATGGTGGCGTAGAATATCTCGTTGGCCATGCCGCTACGCCCGGAAGACGGTGGCCGGCTCGGCGGCTATGGGAAGGTCGAACCGGGCGAGCGTTTGCGCCGTATCGGTCCGGCGCTGGTTGGCGGCGCGCAGTTCCTCGGCGGGGGAGGGGGCCTGCGCGGGCAGACGGGTGGCGGCGCCGGAGGCCGCGAGCAGGCGGGCGAAAGCCCGTCGGGAGAGGTTTGTCTTGGTCATGGGCTGCTCCCGGGACGAAATTGCGTACCGACATCACACTATACCACAATGAACCACAATGACACTCGCCATGGTCCGCACAGCGCTGGTGGTGATGCCGTTCCTGGCGGGGGCAGCGGTGGTTGGGCTAATCGTCCTGATTCCTCTGACCTGGATCCTGCGGGACGCGGGGCCGATGTACCGAGCGGCGCGGCGGGTGTTGCGAATGGCGCTGTGGCTGGCCGGGGTTAAGGTGGAGGCGTTGGGGCCGGAACCGGTAAGCGACGGGCGTGCGTGCGTGTATGTGGCCAATCACGCCAGCAACGTGGATCCGCTGGTGCTGTTGGTATGCCTTCCCCGAGTGACGATCCTGGCCAAGGCATCGGTGTTTCGCTGGCCGCTACTGGGGCGGGCCCTGCGGCTGGCGGAGTTCATCCCTGTCGAGCGCGACCGCCCGGCCTCGCGCCGGGAAGCGCGCCGGGCGGCTGGGGAGCGGCTGAAGCGAGGGCTCTCCCTGCTGGTCTTTCCAGAGGGGACCCGCAGCCTGGACGGCTCGCTGCTGCCGTTTCGCCCGGGTCCGTTCGCCATGGCTCTGGAGGCCGGGGCGCCCATTGTTCCCATCAGCCTGGCGGGTACCCGCGAAATCTTGGGCAAGGGGGAGGTCCGGATCCGGCCGGGAACGGTCCGGGTTACGTTTCACCCGCCCATCCCCACGGCCGGCCTGCCGCCTTCGGAGCGCGAACGGCTGGTCCAAAAGGCCCGAGCGGCTATTGACTCGGCTTTATCTCCGCCCGCGCGCTCTACTTGAAGAACTGGTCGTCCAGGATCTGGTCGTCTGAGAACGGGCACATACGGGTTGGCCGTACCGAGGCGCCGGCCAGATGACTCGCGCCACCAAAGTGGTGTCCTTTGTGGTACCATCCGGGCATGGCCAACCTGACGCTCAAGAAGATCCCGGACGCCCTTCGCGAAGAGCTGCAACGAGATGCTCAGCAGGAGAGGCGCAGTCTGAACGCGCACATCATTCAATTGCTGGAACTGAGCGCCGCCGAGCGAGCCCGCCGAAGAAAAATGCGTGCCGGCCGGCGAGATCTGGAGAAATTTGTCGCCTCCCTGCCTGTTACGAGGGATAGCACCGAATGTATCCGGGAAGATCGTCGCCGGCGATGAGTTCGTTGCGGCTGGTCGTCGACGCCAGCGTCGTCGTCAAGTGGGTGCTGAATGAGCCGGACCGGCCTGCCGCCTTGGAGTTGCTCCGGCAGTACCAAGACCTGAGGGTCTCGCTGCTGGCGCCCCATCTGCTTTTGTACGAGACGGGCAGCGTGCTTTGGAAGCACGCGCGCCGGGGAACGCTCCGCCACGCTCAAGCGACCGAAGCCTTCGACCATCTGCTTCGCAACGCGCCAGAGCTGATCGACTCGCCCGCAATCGCCACCTCCGGCGTGCATCTGGCGCTGGCCCACCGGGCAACAGTATATGACTGTTTGTATCTGGCGCTGGCGCTCGATCAGCAATGCGACTTGGTTACCGCCGACAGGAAGTTCTTTCTGGCTGTCCGCCGCGCCTACCCGTCCGTACGCCTGCTTTCACAGCGCGCTTGACGCGGCCAGTTCCACCCGCCGGCGGTCCCCGTGGAACCGCAGGGCGACCGCCCCCAGCAGCAGGGCGGTCAGAAAACCGGCCGCTCGAGCAAAGCTGAATGCTGTTTGCTGAATGCTGAACGCTTCGGCTTAGGGAGCGCTCTGTGGGCCACGCTCCACGGCCTTGGCCCCTGCGTAGCGCACCCAGATCGGGCTGGACCAGGCCAACTGCCCGTCGGACTGCTGTACCCGGACGTAGTAGTACTGAGTTTCCGCCTTGCGCCCCGCCTCCTTGTCCATGAACTCGAAGGAGACGTTCTGCTGGCCGGGCTGGGAGCTGTAGACCATTCGGTCGCCGCGGACCACCTCGACCCGGGCCACCGCGCGGGTTCCGCGGACCTTCACCCGCAGCGGCAGGGGGGCCGCGGCCTGGAACTCGGCGCCCATGAAGTGCGGTCCCATGCGCACGTCGAGCAGGATGTTGTCGGTGGCGCCGTAGGTCTGGCGGCGGCGGATGGCGTCGAGGATCCCCTGGCGGGTCGGCCGGTCCGTGTAGACCATCGCGTAAGAGTAGTGCGTGGAGCCGTGGTCGGAGCTGGTGATGATCCCCAGCCGGTACCCCTTGGCCCAGGCGTGGCGCACCATCCCGATCGGGAAGTAGCCGGCCTGCTTCATGTGGGCGGCGTCCTTGCTCTCCTCAGCGGCCAGAGGGGCGCCCACAAACTCGTAGTTGGTGCGGGCGCCCTGAAAGATCTCGACCACCGGCTCGAGCTGGGGATCGTTGTCGCGCCAGTCGGTGCCCATCCGCGTGCCGGAGGTGTGAGAAATGGCGAGGCCGCCCATCCGGCGAATCTCCTGGTAAAGGAGCTTGGTGTCGTTTTCGACTACGTCGCCGGTCCCCACCCCCGGCTCCACGCCCTGCGGGCTGGCGCCCAGGGCGAAAGAGTCGACCCCCTGGCGCAGGAAGAAAGGGACGACCCGGCCGGCGCGGCTGGCGTAGAAGATGTTCCGGTGGCCGTGCGGCTGGGTAACGCTGCGCTCGAAGCCGAAGATGGGGACATAGGCGCCGGGGACCAGGTACATATCGGTCATCTTCTGCGTGTACCACCACCAGTATTGGTGGGCGCCGCCCTGGTGGTCGGTCGAGGCGCCGAAGTCCATGGAGGCGGCGTCGATCATGTAGCGGTAGAAGTCCTGCAAGGAGCCGTCGCCGGATCCGCCGCCGTCCCAGGAAAGCTCGGTGTGGCGATGGAAATCGCCGCGGACGATGCGCAGGGACTTGCCGCCGACCGCGGCCCGGTAACCGCGAATCGCCTTCAGATCCCCGGTTTCGTCGGGATGGCCGGCGGGAACCTCCAGCGGCTCGGAGGCCGGGGCCTGCAGGCCGGTCACCGCGCCCCCCGGACCGCCCTCCAGGCGCCCGGCGTAAACCTCGTGCCGCAGGGGGCGGTGCAGGAAGGCTTCCGGGCGATTGTCGGCGGACCACACCAGCCACAGCGAGCCATCGGCGCCGGCCGCCGCGTTTACCCGGGTCGAGGAGCGGCCCCAGCTCTTGGGCAGCGCGGCCGCCGGAGTCCACCGCCCGCCGGCGTATCGGGTCAGATAGTATTCCCAATATCCACGATTGGGAAACGGCGGCGCGGCCGCCCGCGGCTGCAGGCGGCGCTTGGCCACCACCCAGATCTGGCTTTTCGGGCCGGCGAAAACATGCGGCTGGTAGACCAGCCGCCCCGGACCGAACTGCTTGACCATCTCCGGCGGGACCTCGCTCGGCGGAAAGGCCGACTGCAGCGGCGCGCCCGGATCCCGCCACTGGCCGTTCTCCAGGCAGCGGATCCGGACCTCGCGGAAGCCGCCCAGCCCTACGCCCGGCTGCCGCTCCCGAATCGTGTAGCCGGTGTCCTTGCCCCAGTTGGGCCGCCCGGATTCCCAAGCCACCCAGACGCGTCCGCTTGCCTCCGCGGCCACGGTGGCCCTGGCTTCGAAGTGCGGCGTCTCGGCGACGGCCATCTCCTCGCCGGCCTTCCCTTGCTGAACCCGGGTCAGGTAGACGTCGTAATTGCCCTTCCGATAGCTGTCGTAGGCGACCCAGACGGTTCCCGCGGCGCCCCAGGCCACGGCCGGCTCCCAATCATTGGCCGGCCGGTTGGTGACGCGCGTTTCCGCGCCCCAGAGCCCGTTCTCGCAGAGCTTCAGGAAGATGTTCGAGTTCTGCCCGCGGAATCCCTGCCAGACCACGGCCAGCCGTCCCTGGCCGTCGGAAGCGAGCCGGGGATTGATGTCCGGGAGCGGATCGCTCGAGAGCCGCTCGAGCGGCCCCCAGTCCTGGGAAGCGGGATTCAGGTAGCGGGCGTAGAGGTCCCAGTTATTGTCGCGCTGCTCGGACCAAACCACCCACACGCGTCCCTGGGAATCGACCGCGACTTGCGGCAGCCAGGCGTCGCCACTGGTCCCCGGAACCCACTGGAGGTTGGACCACCGGCCGTCGCGGTACTGCCGCACGCCGATCTCGTCCCGCCGGTCGGCATAGCTGAGCCAGACGGCCCAGATGCTTCCGTCCGGCGCCGCGGCAATGGCGGGCAGGTCGTCTTCCCGCCGCTCGCTGCCGATCATGGCCCAGGAGGAGACCGGCGAGGAGCCAGAAGCCTGCATGACAGAGGGCGGAGGCGGGGCCGCTCCAGCCGGCCGAACCCCAAGCAACCAGCCGCTGAGACACGCGGCCGCTACTAACGCTGACCAGGATAGTCTGCTCATGAGTGGAATGTATTCGTTTGGCGAGGCGTTGTCAAATGCGGCCAGCGGCGAGGGTGCTTAAACGTTTTCGGGGAGATCCGGTTCTCGTGACCGCTCCCTCCGGTCGCGGCTCGGTAACCGTCTGCAAACACAGGCGCCCGTTTCTGAGCCGCGACCGCAGGGAGCGGGTTTCTGCTGCTGAACAAGCGAAATCCCGAAAACGTTTAAGCACCCCAGCGGCGAGCGGCGAACCGAACGATCGCGAGGTAGTGGAGCGCGTCAGAAGTCCGTTAACATACGGCCGTGCCTTGGTGGGGTGGGCTTTCCAGCCTGCGAGCCGACTTTCGAGTCGGCTTCCGGCGCAAGAAGCCGGCAGGATTGCCGGCTTGCAAGCTGGGTAGCTTGCCCCACTTCCCAAGCCATGTGAAGGAACTTCTGACGCACTACACTAGCTTAGAAACTCCACTTCATAAATACACTAACGTATTTCTGGCCACCCAGTGCGAACTCACTTCGGTGGACCGAGCTTGCTGAGCAACTCCTTCAAGTCTTGCCGGGTGAACTTCCATTCGAAGGGTTGCGCCG
>Ga0247727_10009982_pt1 | contig 16966 bp, 9 predicted proteins | sample WisWelCaveWW1625_FD_202498 | JGI IMG/M metagenome (GOLD analysis project Ga0247727, IMG submission 202498) | Biofilm microbial communities from Wishing Well Cave, Virginia, United States - WW16-25 | ecosystem: Environmental > Aquatic > Deep subsurface > Groundwater > Cave microbial mat | place...
GTTCTGAGGTTAGCGATGAAGACCGTGCTCAGCTTCGGGATGGGAGTGGAATCGTCCGCCCTCTTGCTGCGCTGGTTGGAAGAGCCTCAGTCGCGTGGCTTTGATCTGGAAAGCGATCTTGATCGTCATTACCTCTCAAACAGGAGGAGAGTATCCGGATACAAAAAAGCTGTGTGAGGAACATCTGCTGCCGCGGATGCGCCGCCATCGCGTGCGCTACGTGCAGGTCGCGCGCGCCGGTCATCTGGAAGCCGATGGAATCAAAGTTCTCAGCGACACACGCCAGCCGTTCGAGATTCACCTGCAAGGCGCCTACACGCTCCAAGAAGAATTGAGCGCCGCCGGAACCGTCCCGCAGTTTTCAGGCGAAAGAAGATGCTCGTTGAAATTCAAAGCATGGGTGATCGAGACCTGGCTGGCGCGCGAGCTGGGCGGGCAATCGTACCGCCACGCGCTCGGCTACAACGTGGACGAGCAATCGCGCATTGCAAAGAGCGAACGTGCTTTTGCCGGGCGTGAACCGGAGACAGTGCGCGTCGCCTTCGGCTTCAACTACGATGAGGAGTCGCGGATCGCCCGCGCGGCGAAATACGACACAGCGTTGCGGCAGGGATGGTATCCGCTGGCTGCCTGGCAATGGTCACGCGAACGATGTCTGGAGTATCTGAAAGCGATGACCGGCGAAACCTGGCGGAAGTCGGCCTGTGTCTATTGCCCGTTCAACGCGCTGAAGGCAGACGGCCTGGCGCGAATGCGGCAATTCCCAGAACAGGTCGCCGAGGCGCTGATGCTCGAATACCAAAGCCTCGCGCTCAATCCGCGCGGCACGCTCTATCGCGACCGCACGCTTCATTCCATCATCGCCAGCGATCATCACACGGAAGCATTGCGGCACTTCCAAAAGCGGTTGGAAGCAGCCGAATACGCGCTCTACCGGGTGCGCCGGATCTATCGCGCGCCGGGGCAGGCCGATCGCGCCGTGGAGAAGCTGATGACCGGCAGTCGCGCCGAGATGATGAGCCTCTTTGAAAAGGCATCCACCCATCTCAACGTGCGCGTCGAGCACGACATCTTCTACGGCTATGTCCGCGAGCGTGAAGCGGATCGCTATCCGTCGGTGGAAGAGTTCTTCGTCGTCGCGCTGGCGGCGGTCGAATCCAAAACCCGCCACGGCTTTGAATGGTTTGAAGCGCGATGGAGAGAGGCGTTGGGCGAAACCGGCCAGGAACGCCTCTTTGATTGAACTTTGAAGCAAACAGTCAGAAATCGGCGCGGCGATCAAAGTACGCCCGTCACGGAAAGGAGCCTCAATGATAGATGAACGAACCGAATTCGGATTCAAGCGGATTGTGTGTGCTTGCCGTGCCTGCACCCGTTTTTGCTTCACACTTCCGGGCCACCTTGTCCCAAACGACCTTCAACGCATGGCCGACCATTTGAAGGAACCCGACATCGTGCGATTCGCGTTCGACAATCTCCTTGCGAGTCCAGGGGCAATTGTCGCAGTGAATGGCATCTGCTTTTCCATCCCGACCTTGGTCCCCGCGCGAAGGCCGGATGGCGCATGCCGATTTCTGAAAAACAACCGATGCACAATACACGCTGTCGCGCCTTTCGGATGCAGTCATTTTTCAGCGGAGCAAAGCAGGGAAGAAGCGGATGCGATCAGCGCGCGCGGATTGATGGAAATTGCCAGGGCGTGGCAGCGCGGCGACCTTTATGCGCAACTCTGGTTGATGCTTCACGAAGCCGGTCGCATCGCGCCCTCGCCGCTTGAAGCACGGGCAAGGATGCAGCAAGCTGCGATGGGTGAGCCGGCAGACGACTTGAGCGAGTCTGAGCTTCAGGAAATGGAAGAAGAAGCGATCCGGGAACTGCGCAAGGAAGGCCTGCTGCGGCCCAGGCTCGTCAAATCCACGGAGCGCGACGCTCAATCGGATTCCTCAGATTCCGACCCGGCGAATTGGCCCGGCTCTTTTTGACCTCCCACCTTCCCGTGGTCAATGCCACGGGGACAGAACCTCCCCACAAAAAATCAAGCGAGCAGCAATACGCGCGCAAGTTGATGGCTCTCATTCCACAGCCATCAGGGCTTGTGCCGGCGTTTCAAGACGAGATCCTGTTCTAAACTGAATCTTGGCGCCATCCCTCCAGCAGCGTCTCCCTGTTATGCCAATCGGTCCAGTGCCAGTCACTAGAAATCCGAGATGTCAGTAGGGAATTGAAACGTCGCGAAACCTCTCGACCAACAATCGAGCGGGCAACAATGTGCGCTCGAGTTGGCGGGCATCAGTCTATGATCGTTCCCATTTGCAGGATTTCAATCACGAGTTGTTCAATACGCCGAACTGCGATCCAACGAACTCCAACTTCGGCAGGCTCACAAGCCATGGCAATCGCCCGCGCGACGTCCCACTTGGCTTGAAGCTGATTTTCTGATCGTGCGCACCGTCATTGACACATCGGGGAGCTGGCGCGGTGAACACCACGAATAGATCCCTTCCCAGGACTGCTTTCTGTCCGCCGCCGTCATTTTGCGCGAGGATTCTTCAGAAAATAAAACCGGCCATCTTCGGCGCCGCCCAAGAAATCGGGAATGCCATCTCCGTCGAAATCCACGACGGTCGGGCTGACATCGTGGCCTTCGATATTTCTGTCGGCGAGCGTCCCGGCGTTTTTCATGACCCATAGCCCGCCCTTCGGTTCAATCTGTTTCAGAAAATCCGCATTGGATGAGTTCAGCAGGAAATCGAGTTTCCCGTCGCCGTCCCAGTCGGTGATGCAAAGCTTGCGGCGGCCGCTCCTGCCCGCTGTCCCGGCATTCAACTGCAATGGCTTGCCGCTCTCATCAACGAATGCACGCCGGGGCGCTTTCAGGATCAGCCTGCCGTTTTGCCGCGCACGCTCGAAATAGGCCAGATACCCTTCCTGATCGAGCATCGTCAGATCGATCAGCCCATCCTGATTCCAATCCATCAGGCCCGGCGTCGTTCGCCATTGTGTCAGCAACTCTTTGCCTTGCGGGCGCAACCAGCCCCAGGCCAGCAACGGCTGCGGTGCCTGCCACTCAACCTCGATCGGTTGCGGCGCGGCGAGCCGGGGCGACTTCCGCGTGCCAACGTTCTTCAACCACTGGACGCGGCCGAGAATGGAATTGAAGACGATGTCCGGCAACCCGTCCGCGTCCCAATCGGCAATGTTGAAGGTGGTGTAGCCCCACTTGGCCTCGGCCGGCCCCTGGATGCTCCCATTCGGCCCGGCCATGATGCGAAACGGCTTGCCATTCACTTCCAGCCGCTTCGGCGCCGCCCACTTCGGCGCGGCCACGCGCGGCCCGCTCAGATTCTCGAAAAATTCAATGTACCCCGCCGTGTTGCCGCTGAGGATGTCCATGTCGCCATCGCCATCCCAATCCACGCCGACAGGCGTCGCCAGCGCGCCGCATTTCAAGGTGTCGGCTTCCTGCTTGAAATAGGCCGGGCGGGCGAAGATCGGCGTGTGGTCTTTATCGAGCTTGCCGGTGTTTTCCACGAGCGCCACGCGGCCGTCTTCGTCGCCCACGATCAGATCAAGATCTCCATCTTTATCCCAATCGAAAGCGACCGGCACGATCATCTGCAAGTCCATCGCCAGCGGCGCGCCACGCACATCCTTCAGCCGGCGACCTGCCGCATAGCGCGGCTTCGTCCGGCTGCCGGCGTTTTCAAAGTACGTGAATCCATCCAGGAATTCGCCACAGAGCAGATCGAGATCGCCGTCGCCGTCGAAGTCCTCGAAGTTGGGCGACGGGCAGCCGAACACATCAATCGGCTTGCCATCGGCTTCGAGCTTCACCGGCGGAGCATATTGTGGCGCGGCTGTCGTCCCCGTGTTGCGATGCAGCAGCACGAAGCCGTGCAGGGGGCCGTTCTGCCATTCGCCCTTCGCGTTCCAGGCGTCGTCCCAGCCGTAAAAGCTCCAGTCTTCGATGCCGGTGACGAGGTCGAGCGCTCCGTCTCCGTCGAAATCCACGTAGCGCCATTGGTTGTGGCGGACTTTCGGCCCTTTGGGCTCTTTGCCTTCCGGCTTGTAGAAATTCGCCTCCACTGGCAGCGGGATCGGCTTTTGCAGACCGGTCTTTTCAAAGTCCGCATACTCCTGGCCCGGCGTCAGGACGCGCAACCGGCCACCCGCGTAACTCGGCATCACGTAATGCCGCGTGGCGCTCAAGCGTCGCGCGGGCTTGAAAACCGGCAGCTTATTTTTCGCGGTGTCGCCGGCGGCGTTCTCGAAAAGCCAGACCCCATTGGATGGCTTATCGGGACAGGACACGATCAGATCGAAATCCCCGTCGCCGTCGGCGTCGCACGGAACCGGCCAGGCCCACAACCCCACGCCGAGATCCACAACCAAGCCGGAGTTATTGTATTTCAGTTGCTGAAGCCCTTCGGCAAAGGTACTGATTCGTGCGGAGGCAGTCGCCGTCTTGCTCCAGGCAGAACCTGAACCGAGTGTTGCTGCTGCAAGAAAACATACGCTTGTCAGCAGCAATGTTGTGCAAATGGTGGTTGGGGCCGTTGTTTTCATGGATTCGATCCTATCAGAACCAGAACTTCGCCCCGATCTGAATCGTGCGCGGCAAACGCGCACTGGTGATACGTCCGAAGTTCGGCGTGCCGAATGCGCCGCTCGGAGCGTTGAAATTTACGCGATTCAAAGAATTGAAGAAATCGCCGCGCAACTCGAATTTCATCCCTTCGCGCAACGGCAACGGGAAAGAACGAATCAACGAAAAATCAACCGACGCCAGTCCCGGTCCCTGGATGTTCGGAAACTTCGGACTTGTGCCGTAAGTGAGCGTCGGGGGCGCAGCGAAAGCCGTCGTATTGAACCAGCGAAGCGGTGTTCGCTCTCCTTCCGGCAGGATCGGGTTCCCGACCAGATTGGGGCGGAACGAACGGCTGAAGGTGTTGGCGGTGTTCGTCGCCTGCGTGATCAGCACCTGGTCACCGCTTTGCAATGTCACGATGCCGGACAACTGCCAGCCGCCAATCAGATACGAGGCCGCTTCGTTCTTCACCCATTTGCCGAAAGGCAGGTCATAAACGCCCGCCGCCGAAAACCGATGCGGGAAATGCGACTGGCTCAGACCGCGTTCCGCGCGCAGGTTGTATGGGTCCTGGGGAAACATCGAGGAGAAATTGTCTTCGTTGTAATCAATGAACTTTGAAAACGTGTAGCTCGCCGACAGGAACAGCCCCGCCTTGTAACGCCGCTCCAGACCGAGTTGCAGCGCGTTGTAGCTGGAATTCTGAAATTCGCAGTGGCAGAGGATAAAACCGTAATCGGGGTAAGGCCGCATCTGCTGTGTGCCGCGCCCGGCGCGCTGAACATCCTCGATGCGGATCACATTGTAATCCTGATTCATCAACAAATGATGGCCTACGCCGCCGATGTAAGATGCCTGGAAAAGGAAACCCAGCGCCTCCTGCTGAATGTCCAGATTCCATTGCTGAAAGCTGCCGAGTTTTGCGCGTTCGAGTTTGGTATCGATGGCAAATCCCTTGCCGTCTTTGCTGGGCACAATCGGAGGAGTTTGCGAAAGGATGACCGCCGCGTTGATGCCGTCGCTCTGCAGTCCCAGGCGTTGATCCGCCGGGAAACGCGCGAAGCCCGACGTCGCGCGCCCGGTCAGCGGGATGTAAAACATGCCGTAATGCGAACGCACGACGGTCTTTTTCAATCCGAACGGCTGCCACGCGAAACCGATGCGCGGGCCAAAATTGATCTTGTCGGTGAATTGAATGAAGTTGCGCCCCAGTTCTTCCATCGTCACGGGGCGGCCCAGTTTCAAATCGAAATTCGATCCCTGCCGGCGAATCTCGCGCGGGTTCTGCTCCACGTCGTAACGCAGCCCAAGATTGAGCGTAAAGGCAGGCGAAAGTTTGAAGTCGTCCTGCACGAATGCGCCGAAATACTGCGAGCGATAATAGAATCGCCCGCGCAACGTGCTGTTGTTGAAAGTGTTGGCCTGGCCGAGCAGCAGACTGGCGACGGGATGCCCGGAGGTTCCGGCATTGAGCGGATCGGCGGTCTGATTCGTCGTAAAGGTGTATTCGCCCGTGAATTGCAATTGCAGGTCGTTGATCGGAAAGCGGCGGTAATCCACGCCTGCTTTCAGAATATGTTTGCCACGCACAAAGGTGGTGATGTTCTGGAACTGCATGTGATTCTCGACAGGGTTGAACGCCTGCGAATCGCCGAGTCCTTCATATCCCGCGACTGCCACTTGCGGCAACCCGACGATGTTCAGGTTCGGAATCCCCAGGTCGGTTTGGTTGAGACTGAGCAGTCGTTCCTGAATTCCGCGAAAAAACGAGAGGCGCGCGTCGTTGAGAACGGTCGGGGTAATCGTCCGCGTCCAGTTGAGCGAACCGGTTGCATAGCGATTGAAGTTGCCGCGATTGCCGCCGCTGCTCGACGCGGCAAACGGGCGCGCCGTGTCGCTGAACTGATGATCCCACGAATAGCGCCCGAAGACCTGATCCTTCTCCGTCGCCTTCCAGTCCATGCGCACGTCAAATTTGTTGTTCTCCACGCCAACCGGAACCAGTTGTGTGTAATTTTGGGCAAGTCCCCCCAGCGTCGGATTGGGATAGAGCGCGATCAGCTTCTGGCCCGGCGCGTCAAAACGATTCGTCGGAATGACGTTGTTCAGGAACGGCTCGCGCACAAAACCGGTCGCTGTCGCGGTGCGTCCGGTCAGCGTATCCACCTGTCCAGCAGTCACGCGGCGCGTCGTCGCCGGATCGAAAATCTGATTGCGCCGTACGTCGCGGCCCAGTGCATCTTTGCCGGCGACCACGCCCAGCACTTCGCTGAAATCGCCGCTCCTCATTTTCGCCGTCGGCAACGTCCGATTGAAGAGCGATTCCTGGCGCTGCCGGAAGCCTTCGTAATCGCCGAAGAAGAAGAGCTTGTTCTTGATGATTGGGCCGCCGACCATCCCGCCGAACTGATTCTGAATCAGCTTGGCGTTGCTCGGTGAAAAGGCGTTGCGCGCGTTGATGCTGTTGTTGCGGTGAAACTCAAAGAGATTACCGTGAAAATCGTTCGTGCCGGATTTCAGCGTCGCATTGACCACGCCGCCGACCGTGCGCCCGAATTCCGCCGACAGCCCGTTGGTCTGGACTTTGAATTCCTGGATTGCGTCGAGGTTGGGTTGCGTGAATAGCTGTCCGCGCCGCGGCGTGGTGATCGAGCCGCCATCCAGCACAAACTCGCCCGTGCGCGCCCGGCCACCGCTCAGGCGTGGCTGTTCGTCGTCATCGCGCTGTTGCGCGCCGGGCGTCAACAGCACAAGTTCAAAGGCATTGCGCCCGCGCAGCGGAAGCTGTTTGATCGAGTTCTCCTCGATCACCCGTCCGAGCGTGTTGTTCTCGGTCTGCAAAGCCTGCGCGCCTGCGGCGACCTCCACAACCTCACTGACTTGTCCGGGCTTCAGCGCGAAATCGGCGCGCAGCCGGTCTTCGACGCGCAGGGAGACGCCGCGCTGCAACGCTTTCTGAAAGCCGCCGGCTTCGACTTCAAGGTCATAGACGCCGGGGCGCAATTCACCCAGAAAATACAACCCGGCGTCGTTGGAAACGGCGTCGTTCACGACACCTGTGTTGACGTTGCGCGCTTTCACGCGCGCGCCCGGCACGACCGCGCCGCTCGCGTCCGTCACCGTCCCCTGGATCGAGCCGAAAATCGCCTGGGCTTGTGCTGGCAGACAACAGCCCGGCAGCAAAAAGACGAGAAGCAACAGATAGTTCATTCCTTTCATTGCAAGTTCCTCTGGTGATTGCTCACCTGTTTATTTGCGGGATGTTCATTCCTACTTCGTTTTGCGCAAGCGGTCCACTTCCTTGAGCGACACTTTGATGACCTCGACGGTTTGCTTATTGCGCGAGAAGGCGATGAACAAATGGCCGTCCCGCTCCAAGACGTGAGGGTATTGGAAGGATTCGCCGGCCGCCGGGCTTTCCGGGATCGGCAGGCGAGCCATGCGGGTGAAAGTGATGCCGTCGTCGGAGGTTGAAAGACAGAGCGGGTTGCGCCCGGCGGGATTCGCGTTCGACACCAGCACGTAATAACCGCGCGAGCTGCGCAGGCAGAAAAATTTCGAGGTCGCGTCGGGGAAATTCGTCCGCTCAGGCGGCGACCAGGTGCGGCCATTGTCCGTGGAGACAGCGCGGTAAAAGCGCCGCGATCTGCCATTGTCACGGAAGAGGCCGAGCAACCAGTTGTCCGGCAGCGCCCACCAGTCCGGCTCTTCGGGCCGGAAGCCGTCGGCTGCCGCGTAGGCCGTAACCGGCGAAGCTGTCCAATCGAGCGGTGATTTCACGCCGCCGGTCAGCATCGAGACCTTGCGTTGATGGTCGCGGCGCATCATGCCCCACTCGCCCTTCGGCAATCGCCGCGGCGGAAAATTGTTGATGGCGTCGTCAAACATGACGCCGAGATCCTTCCATCGCTGCTCCGCCGGCAGCCATTCCCAGGCAAGCAGTTGCAAGCTTTGGCCGAAGAAATGCACCTTGCCGTTGTCGTCGAAGGCTTCGTCGTGGCTAGCGAGGGCGAGCAGCTTTCCGGCGCGCACCCAAAGCCCGCGCGCGATGTAGCGGAAACCGGCGCGCGACGAGGAAGGCATCACTTCCCTTGGCTCCGTCCACTTCAGGCCGTCCGCGCTCGTGGCGTAGCGGACGTTCTGCGTGGGGTTGTGTTCCACGACTGGCCCGTGGCTCCACAGGCACCAGTATTTCCCTTCGTGAAAGGCCAGGTAGTTGTGCAGCCGATAAACCCACGGCGGCTCGCCGCGCGTGACCAGCGCGTGCTCTCCCTTCAGTACCGGCAGCTTCGTGAAATCAATCTTCGTCGGGTCTTCGCCCGTGACCGGCAGTTTCAGCATCGGCGGCAACGAGGCTGTAGTCTGCCCGGCCTCGCCTTGCGCGGCGTGCCGGATGACCTGTCCCTGCGCCAGCAGCAGTTCCTGCAGATCCTTGATCGGCACGTTGCGCGGCGCGCGGTCGTGTTTGATCGCCAGGTGCGCGGCATTGCCGGCGGCCTGCCCCAACGCCATCCAGGTCGGTTCCATGCGGATGGAAGAAAAGGCGACGTGCGTGGTCGAGGCGGCGACGGGCGCGAGCAGTCCGTCCACCTTCTTCGGGACCATGATGCGATACGGAATCTCATACGGGCGCGTGATGTAATCGAGCATGCCCAGATAACCTTCGAGCACGATGGTATCGCCGGGCTGGCGTTTGCGCGCTGGGAAGCTGTCAATCGGGAACTCGCCGACGGCGATCGTGTCCGCGTGGCGGCGCGGCGAGCGGTCTTTGCCGTCGCCCGTGATGTCGTGTTCGGTCATCGTGTATTCGCCCTTGAGGCGGCGCGCTTCGCGCACATAAAGCTGGAAGGGAAAGTGCGCGTTGTCGGTGAACTCATCCTTCGGCAGATAATACTGATTGGCCAGCTCGCGATGCGCCGCGGGCGCATCAGGGTCGTTCTGCAGGAACCAGAGCAGGCCGAGCGTGAGGCGGCGATGCCGCTCGCGGATGCGCTCTCGCGCGGCGGCGTCGCCTTCGACGTAACCACGGTTCTCTTCCGGAAAGGGAAACCCCAGCGGCCGCGGGTTGATGTTCACGTCGGTCTTGCGGTTCGGGAGGTCGGTGACGGACAAGGCGCGCACCAGCGTATTAAAGTGCGCGGGATTGTAACCGCGACCGGGCTTGAACTCTTTCGGCCCGGCGAGGCGCCCGGCTTTGAGGTCGTCGAAATAGCCTAGATAGTTCCTGCGGTCATAATCCGGCGGCGGCGCGGTCAGGTGTTGCGCGTTCGCCGGGTCGGTGGTCAAACAGAGTCTGTAGGTGTAGGCGGGCAAACGCTCATCCGCCGCGCCCGTTGCGCCGGGCAGGAACGCGCGGTTCTGGTAATCGAAGTAGACGACGCCCGCATGCGGTTCGCCGAACTCCTCGCGCGATTCACGCCCCAGCCGGAACTCCGCGCCCCCCGCGGCATAGAGGTCGCCCTCGTAGGTCGCATCAATGAACACGCGCCCGGTCAGTGTTTGCGCCCTGCCGTCGCTCCGCCGCGCGACTTCGATGGCCGTGAGCCGGTTGTCTTTCTCACGCGCCGATTGCAGCCGCCAGCCTTTCATCACGCTAAGGTTTTTATGCTCGCGCAGCATCGCCTCGAATACGGCTTCCGCGACCGATGGTTCGGCATAGTAGCCATCGTGGCAGAGCTTCACGTTCTCTGAGTCCGCGCCGTAGGTCTTCACGTAATGCGCGTGAACGCGTTGGACGAACTCTTTGAATAGACCGCCAATCATCGCGCGGTTTTCAATATCGCTTTTGCCCAACCCGCTCGTGGTCATGCCGCCGATGTGATTGTTGTATTCGACCAGCGCGACTGTGTGACCGAGCCTGGCTGCTGTGATCGCCGCGGCAATACCGCCCGGCGTGCCACCCACGACCACGATTTCAAAGCCTCCCACCGACGCCGCGCCGCGCGGCTGAGCGAAACAACAAAGGCCCAACAGCAGGACAAGGCCAGCAATCCGTTTTGAAGGAAAAGTCATCGACATATTTTCCAATCCTCTCTGTTTCAGAAGATCAATTTCAGCGCCAGTTGAACATCGCGCGGCACATTCTTTTGCGTGGTCACAACGGCGAAATCGCTGTTGCCGAAGCTCGAACTGCGGACGGCGAACTGCGGTGTGTTGAAGGCGTTGAAGAACTCGGCGCGGAATTGCAGTCTGAGCGATTCGGTAATGGCCAGGTTCTTGAAAAGCGACAGGTCGAAATTCCGCGCGCCGTGACTGCGCACGTCAGGCAAGGTGCGCGGCGCGGCGCCGAACTCGAAGGGGCCGGGCGCGGCGAACGCGCTCCGGTCGAACCATTCGTTCAAGCGGTCTTGCGCGCGCCCGCTCTTCTTCGCGCTCCGCAACAGGTTGGGCCGTGTCGCGCCTGACGTGGTCGGGACGGCCAGTCCGACGACAAATGGTTGCCCGGTCTGAAACGTCGTGATGCCGTTGAACTGCCATCCGCCCAGCAGCGCGTCAATCACAAACGGCGCGCCGTTGAGCCAGCGTTTGCCCCTGCCCAGCGGTAAATCCCAGGTCGCGCTGATCACCAGTCGCTGTGCGATGTCCTGCGGATCAACCGCGCGGTCGGCGCGCCGGTTGTAGACATTCTGAAAGCCAGGCGCGGGGTCGAGGAAGCCGACCAGGAACGCTGGCGTGTCTGAAATCAGCTTGGCGTTGGTGTAGGCCGCCAGCAGGCTGAAGCCCGCGCTCAACCGTTTGTTCACTTTGAACTGAAAGGCGTGATAACTCGACGAACCGAGCGAGACGACCTGGCTGGTGACGCCCAGAAACTGCGGGAACGGGCGCAGCAATTGCAGCCGCGTCGTCGTGGCCCCGCTTAATGCCCCCGACGCGACGAATGGCTGAAACGGGTTGGGGACTTGTTGCAGCAGCGCGTTGCCCTGTGCCAGCAGTTTGTCGTCGAGTTGATTCAGGGTGAGCGGCGCGGGCAGCTTCGTTCCTTTGCTGCCGACATACGCGGCGTCAATGAGCAGGTTACTTGCCAACTCGTATTGCAGGTTCAAACTCCATTGTTGCGCATAACCAACTGCGTCTTTGTATAGCAGTGTGCCAAGAGTTTGACCGAGGCTTGAGAGCAGCCCGTCTTTACTACCCGCCGGTTGCTGGACGCCGTTCGGAAACGGGTCGTTCAATTTGCCCACTGGCGTCAACCCGTCAACCGAGCTGAAGAAATTCGTCGTCGTCAGAAAGCCCTGATTCGAGCTGTTGACATAGCGGCTGGTGATCGGCAGATACGTCATGCCATAGCCGGCGCGCACGACAAAATGCGCCAGCGGCGTCCAGGCCAGTCCGGCGCGCGGCCCGAAGTTTTTCCAATCCGTCGCCTGCTGCCTGCCGATGTCGTCGCCGACATTCAAGAACCGCAAGCCGCCGCGCAGTCCCGCGATTCCGACCTGCGCCGCCAAAGGCGATGGCGCATCCGGGTCGAACCAGCTCAGCCGGTCGTAACGCTCGCTCCGCCCGGTCTCGACATCCCAGCGCAGTCCGAGGTTGACCGTCAACTTGTTCGAGATGCGCCAGTCGTCCTGCGCAAACAGCCCATTGTAAAGCTGCGCCGCGGCGAAGGATTGCAGGATCGTGATGTTGCCGCTGGCCGGGTAGCCGAGCAGGAAGCTGGCGAACGAATTGCCGCCGCCCCCCGTCTGCGCGTTCGGCCCGCGCGTAAAGCCGGTGTTGAAGCCGAAGTTGCCCGCCGCGTCGTTGTTGTCGAACCAATTGGTGCGATAGACGCGGTAGTCCGTGCCGAACTTGAGCGTGTGGTTGCCCTGGATTTTCGTCGCGCTGGCGCCGAAGGTATGCACCTCGCCCGCGCGGCGGAAGAGCGCGTTGGTACTCAAACCGAGAAAGCCCGCCGGATTGATCTTCGGCAACGTTGTCGCCTGCCGCGCGTTTGAGAACGAAGCAGGCCAGCCGAATTGCGTCAGGTCCGTTCCCTCGCTGCGCGGGGCGCGCACGTTGTTCTGGCGTGTGAAGCCGTACCGCAAGCTGACAACCCATGATTGACCGGCGGTCAGCGTGTCATCGAGTACGAAGTTGCGGTTGTTGATCTTCTGCGTGAAGGTCGTGCCGGGCGAGCCGATGTTGCCGAAGGTGTCAGGCGGCACACTGTCGTTGGCGTTGAATGAAAAGCGCCCGAACAGCCGCTGGTTTTTCGTCAACTGGTGATCCAGCCGCACGGTGAACTGGTTCTCGGTGTCCGCCGTCGAAGCATTGCTGACGAAGTTGTTCACGCCTGTCGCGTTCGGCAGGGGATAGAGTTCGACCAGCTTCGCGGCCACGGGGTCAATCCGATTTTGCGGAATCGTGTTGTTGGCGAACGGCGTGCGGACGAAAGTCGCGCCTTCGCGCCGCGTCGTCAGCGGGTCGTGGATCGCTTCCCGGAAAATCCCCCGCCGCTCGTCAGCCGTCGGCACGCGCCCAGTCTGGAACAGCCCGCGCCGATTGCGAATCCCTTCAAAATTGCCGAAGAAGAACGTCCGGTCACGAAGCAGCCGCCCGCCAAATGCGCCGCCGAACTGGTTGTAAACGAAATGCGTCTTGCCCAGGCCCGCGCGGTTGCTGAAAAAGTTGTTCGCGTCCAGCGCCTGGTTGCGGTGAAATTCGTACAGCGTCCCATGCCAGTCGTTCGCTCCACTCTTGCTGGCATAGCTGATGATGCCGCCGCTCGTGCGCCCGAACTGAGCGTCGTACATGCTTGTCCGGACGCGGAATTCCTGTGTCGTATCAATTGAAGGGAGGAAGGCAATCTGATTCTGGCAACAGACCGAGAGCGGCACGCCGTCGAGCAGCACGTCGTTATGCGCGGAGAGGCCGCCGTTGATCTGCACGTTCGACGAAGCGGCCTGCACCAGCGCCGCGCGCCCATCGGGATTGCCGATGCCGAAGCTCGTGCCCGGGTTGACCCCCGGCGTGAGCGCGGCCAGCGCAACGATATTGCGCCCGTTGAGCGGCAGGTCGAGAATCTTGCGGTTCTCAATCGCCTGCCCCAGCGAAGCATCCGTCGAATCGAGCAGCGGCGCTTCGGCTGTCACCTTGACGGCCTCGGTTAGCGCGCCGACTTCGAGTTGCGCGTCAACGCGCGCGCGCTGGCCGACCTGCAACACCAAGCCGTCGCGAATGAATTGCTTGAAGCCCTGGCTCTCAACAGTCAACTGATACGCGCCGGGCGGCAGTTGCGTCATGATGTAATTGCCTGAAGCGTCGGTCAGAAACTCCCGCACCTCGCCTGTCGCCGTGTTCCTGAGCGCGACGCGCGCCTGCGGAACGACCTCACCTGTCGCGTTGGTAATCGTCCCGACAAGCTCTGCCGCGCTCGACTGAGCCAGGCAGGTTATCCCTGCCAGCAGCATCACGAGCAGCAGGCTGAACAATTGGAACCAATGCAGGTCGGAGCGCAGTTGGCGTCGGACACTTTTCATCTCATCACCTCATCTTGTGAAAGTTACGTACGCTTGAGCGACACTCATTTCTGCAAAGACGACGCGTGGGTCGCCATTTGCGGGATGCTGGCGGCTGTGGGCGGCGCGCCAACCGTTTGCCAGCGTGGATCAGTTCGCTGGCGCATCGTATTCTTCAGTTCGGCATATCCCCGCCGGAACTGTGCGCGCTCCGTTTCGCTCAATGGCGGCGTGCCAAGCGCGACCAGGCCGGAGGCGATCACGCCTTCCATTTCCAGCGCGTCCTTCAGACAGGCAATCATCCGGCCCGTGTATTGGTTCGGCTGACCGGCATCATTGAAAACTGACAGTCGCTCGAAGACCGCTGCCAGTTGTTGATACTCGCGGATCAACTCTTCGTCACCCACCCAGCACACGCGCCAAGCTTTCTGCCATTCGCGCGGAAAGACATTCGCCGGGCCAGCGACGACGCCGATAGGCACATGGTGCTGGGCGAACCAACCGCGGCGCGACGGAACCAGTCAAAGATCAGATTCGCGTTGCCGACGTACATTCCAAACTCACCGGGCTGTTTGAAGTGCAGCGCCGCGCGCGTGTAGTTGTCGAGGACGCGGCGCGAGGCCGAAACCTTGAGGCCGCTGACCCAGGGCAACCGACTCAGCTCTCTGACGATGTGCGTCCGAATGTGCGCCTTTTCCTTGTGCCGGCCCGGCGCGTTGATGTCGGCGTTTTCATAGAGAAAGACTGGCAGCGGCACAGGCGCCGCTTCGATCAAAGCGTTCATTTCACGCTGGAAGAACCGCACGATGTCTGTTTCAGCCAGATCATCAATTGCCAGCGGCGCAATGACCGCTGCGTCCGCGCCAAGTTGAATTGCCGCGTCAAGGTTCACCAGCACCTCGGCGCGCGTGTCGCCATTCACTCCGAGCCACACTTCCACGGGTGGCGGAATCGCATGCCCACGTTCCGGCATTGGAAGATCGGCGTTGAGCTTGCGAACTTCGTCCACCGCTATTTCCATCAGCCACAAACGCTGCTCGTTTGCCAGACGGTTCCATTCGCCCGTCGTCCCGTTGGCAAAGATCACATCGGCGCCGCGGCCACCCTGTACGACGTGGTGAATCACGCGGCGCTGGTCTTCGGCAATCACGCAACCATCTTCATCCACGATGGTGATGATCGGAACATTGAGACCGCGACGAGGGAAATACCGCATATCTATTCCTGATCTCTGATTTCCAGCGGTTGCACGGTTGCCCGCCCGTTTCTCATCCAGCGCGCAATGCCGAACCAAAGGATGTGCAGGTAATGAAGACTGACCCCAGCAAAGTCCTGACAGATGCGCCTGTTTGTGCAGTGTGTTTTGGACAGCGTAAATTCTAGGCGGGCTGAGACAGGCGCGCTATGCCGCATTTGCCTTTTACTGATACTTTATTGCTCCTTGCGGATCAAAGGATGGAACAGAATGGAGCGAATGATATACTTTGCCTGGCTGTCGTTGATTGCCGTCACCGCCGACGATCAGTTATTTTATCGTCAAGGTGCGCTCAGCGGCGGCGAAATAAGGCCGCGCGCGCGGGAGGCTGGAGGTTATGAAACCCATCTTCGGCAAAATCGAAAACCCCGATCACTCCTTCCTGCTGGTCAAATGGACAGATAAGCCCAGACCCGAATTCCTCTGGCATTTCCATCACGCGTTTGAATTGAATCTGGTCGTGAAGGGAGCGGGAACGCGTTTCATCGGGGATCACATCGCGCATTTCAACGCGGGAGATGTGGTCTTGATGGGCGCAGAACTGCCGCACACCTGGTGCAGCGATCCCGCCCTGCCACAACGCAGGGGAGTGTACCAGTCCATCGCCATCCAGTTTGGCGACCGCTTCATCGGCGATTCATTGCTTGATGATCCCGAATGGCATCACATCCGATTGTTGATGAAGCGCGCCGCGCGCGGACTGAGTTTTCGCGGCAAAACGCGCGAGGCCGCGCGCAAGAAGATTCTGGAACTAACGGAAATGTCCGGCCCGGCGAAGCTCAGTTGTTTTCTCGGTATTCTGGATATGCTTGCGCTGTCGGACGAATATCAGTTTCTGGCAAGCCACGACTTTGTGCCGACGCTGCCATTGGCGAACGAGACACGCATTGACAAGGCCTGCACCTGGATCAATCAGCATTACGCCGAAGAGATCACGCTTCCGGAAGCCGCCGCTCTCGTCAATATGAGCGTCAGTGCTTTTAGCCGTTTCTTCAAACGCTCGCTGGGCAAGAGTTTTACGGATTACGTAACGGAATTGCGCCTGAGCCACGCCTGCAAGCTGATGCTGGAAAGAGAGAAAAGCCTTCCATCAATCAGGGAGGATGAGATCCCGTTCTAAAGTGAATCTTGGCGCCATTCTTCTATTTCGTTAAAGCCACCCCAGCAGCGTCTCCCTGTTATGCCATTCGATCCAGTGCCAGTCGTCAGAAATCTGATCTGTCAGTAAGGAATTGCAACGCGCTGGCGGATTTGTCCACGCGCAATCCCAGAATGAAAAAGGAGATGACCTGATAGGTCGCGCGCAACGTTCAACTTCAAAATCAAAGGAGTCTGTTATGAGCCGTCATTACATCAGCAGAAATCCGCTTGAAATCGTCGTGGGGTGGGACGCCCCGCTCGAAACTTTCTTTCTCCAAATCCGCAATCTCACAAAAGACGAGGAAGAGGAACTCGTTCTGTGGCTCGGTACGCAGCCGGGCGAGTTGCCCACCGTCGCGGACCTTGAATCCGCGCTCACGCCTCATGCTGCGCTCACTCCGGAGCTACGGCAGAGGCTTGAAGCGGAGAAGACCGAGAGCACAAGGCCGTCGCCGCTTCAGCGACACATGATCGAGATGTTCTCCCCAGACGGGTTCCGGGGCTGAACAAGCCGGGAAGATCGCTTGAAGGCGGTCTCCCTCCTCG
>Ga0247727_10009983_pt1 | contig 16961 bp, 18 predicted proteins | sample WisWelCaveWW1625_FD_202498 | JGI IMG/M metagenome (GOLD analysis project Ga0247727, IMG submission 202498) | Biofilm microbial communities from Wishing Well Cave, Virginia, United States - WW16-25 | ecosystem: Environmental > Aquatic > Deep subsurface > Groundwater > Cave microbial mat | place...
AGCTGAATGCGTTCCGGAAAAGCACTCCTTCTTTTGCAACCCGATCAATGTTCGGCGTTGGGAGCGCGTTCGGATTGTAGCAGCTTAAATAATCAGGACGCTGCGTGTCGATCGTGATCAGAATTATGTTGTACCTGCGGTAGGAAAAATAAACATGAACCAGAATTGCAACCGTAAGCAAAATAGCGGCGTAAATGAGAAGCTTTTTCTTCATCCCTACCTGTTGAAAAGCATTCATCTTAAACGGATTCGCCTGCTAATTCAACCGCATCGTCAGATCGGGATCATGCAAGCTGGCACTATTCGCCTGACCGAGTTACACTGGTGTGGAGCGTCAAGCGTCTGTATACGGGATATTAGAATTGAGAGGTCGTTAGATTAGTGACGAAAATGAAACGAAAAAACAGCATAACCCCAAAATTTGCTGTTTGCATTTTGATAAGTATGCTGGTGGGTTTTACCCTATTACCTCTGTTTGCTTTCGCTTCTCCCCAGAGAGACGTCCGAACGTTAATTCCGGTCGGTAGCATAAAAGTGGAGGTGATGCAGGTAGGTGGTTCACGTCGTATGGTTGAATTAGGGCAGAAACTCCAAATGGCAGTAAGCAAGGATCCCAATTGGTGGCGAGAATTTGTTTCAAAGGCGGGACCAGGTAAAGAATTGCCTTACGATTCAAGAATGGGTCTGACAGAAACCGAGTATTCTGAATTGAAAGCATTGTCGAAGCAAGTAACATTGAACAAAACAGCGGACGCGACCCTGGAAATTAGCACAACTGATCAAAAAGTATTTTTGATCGATGGCGGTTCTTCTCTTCCGGAGCTCACCGGAATTGAAATTGATCTAACTCAAAACAGAGTTAAAACTCCATTTGGCGTTCTTGAAAACCGGAGCGATATTCAGCCGGACGAAGGCCAGAAGGTAACGGGTCGCTGGGGCGGTGTCCAATGGAAATTAGAAAAGCAGGGATCTTCTGACGCCTCCGGCACGATCGTTAAACTGGCATTTGGCCAACGTGTTGATGATGGACGCGGGATTATGTATTACGATGTGAAGTCCCTGCAAGAAGGGAAATCTCCCGTACGAATTAGCCGGATTCTTCTGTATCAATTGACACAATGACTGCTTAGAACTCAGTCGCCGATGGATAGTCGTTCACCGGACACATCGAGCACGTCCTCAGTCGTATTGTTGCCCGCGTCCAACGATTCCTCAAGGGAATGCGCGAAAAAATGGTTCAACTTATTATTGAAGATTTGTGAGGGTAATTATGAAGATGAAAATCCTGCTCTTGTTTTTTGCGATGTTGATTCCGCTGTCTGGCGATACCGTACCTGAGGCATTTCGCCAGTACTGGTATAAGGGGAAAGCGGAACTGACGCGATATTCACTCGAACAAGCCAGATATGGAGAAATTCACAGGGGAGACGCTGTCCTCATTTTTGTTACAGAGCCTTTTTTGAGTGAAAAGCAGGTGAAGAAAGAGTCAACGAGCAATGCGCCGGCTGTATCTGTGCTGAAATTGAATTTGACGAAAAAGTTCTTTACAGGAATTTATCCGTATTCTCTGATGACTTCCGTTTTTACTCCTGTGGATTACGGGAAGAACAGAACTCTAAAGGTCGCATCGTCAATCCAGGAGTGGTGCGGCCAGACTTACAGCCAGTTGAATTTACGCAACGACAGGTACAAAGGAATTATGCATTCCTATTTTGAAGAGGAAGCGGATCAAACTCTCGAATTCAATACGGGCTGGCTGGAAGACGAAATCTGGACACGCATTAGAATTGCGCCTGAAACTCTGCCGGTTGGAGAGATCAACATCGTTCCGGCTTTGCAGTTTGTACAACTAGGTCATTCTGATCTAAAACCCGAAAAGGCAATGGCTTCCCGAAAAAATGAAGGAAAGATTTTCATTTATGTTGTCGATTACAAAACCATCAATCGTAGTCTGACGATTCGCTTTGAAAGTTCGTTTCCACACGCGATTCTGTCCTGGGAAGAAAAAGGGGCAGGTGGGTTTGGTCCTAATGCGCCTGTGTTAACGACCCGCGGGGTGAAAACTCACAGCCTGATGCTGGACTACTGGAACAAACATCGCAACCAGGATGCTCCGTTACGAGAAAAACTCGGACTCAAGTAGGGTTCGTGGTTTTTTGTGTTCGATCTTGCCTGCGTTCGCATACACGTGTATTATACGTATAAAGGAGAACCGAGATGCAGAAGAAGCTTACTCTGACTGTGGACGAGATAGTTTATGAGGGACTACATAAGAAAATCGGACGTGGACGAATCAGCCACTTCATTCAAGAATTGGTCCGTCCTCATATAACAGAGGAAGATCTTGATGCCGCGTACCGGGAAATGTCCCTCGAAGAAAAACGGGAACAGGACGCTCTTGAGTGGAGCGAAGGGCTGATCGGAGATTTCAGTAATGAACCGCGGTGAAGTGTGGTGGGTCAATTTCGAACCTTCGATAGGAGGTGAAATCCGCAAAAAAAGACCGGCGGTGATCGTCAGTAATGATTCATCCAATAAATATTTGAACCGCGTTCAAGTTGTTCCTTTGACTTCCCAAACCCGGCAACTCTATCCAAGTGAAGCCTATGTTACGGTCAAAGGAAAAATGAGCAAAGCAATGGCTGATCAATTGATGACGGTCAGCAAGCAACGCCTGCTGAACAGAGTCTCCAGGCTCTCGATTGCCGATTTGAGCAATGTAGAACGCGCGATTGTGATCCAACTCGGCCTGTCCTGGTCAGACAAATGATAGAAGCACACAAGAGTGGTATGTTTTGCCGACGGCACCTACGAGATTCCGAAGTCCGCCTTGAAGATTCTTGATCGCGAGAACCTGAAGTACAAAGTTGTAATTGAAGAGGGAATGGCCGGGGTCGTTCGAGTTTGTACGGCGAGATTTTCAGATGATTTCGAGGTCGATTTTTGGAAGCAATCCCTGGGAATGGCCTTCTTCCAGGAGCTTTCGAATGGCTTCGACGCCTTTGTCTCCAAGATTGCGGGTGAAATTGTTCACGTACATTCCGACGAACCGGTCGGTTAAATTCAGTTCGGTGTTTCGGGCATACTTCATCGCATATTCCATGGCTTCTTCGCGGTGGTCCAGACCGTATTGAATGCTCTGTTCCAGATAGTCCGAGATCCGGCGGCACAAATCGGGGCCCAGATCTTTGCGGATTCCGTTTACACCCAGAGGCAGCGGCAGGGAGGTCCGGTCGTACCACCACTTTCCCAGATCCAGAACGTTGATCAGTCCAAACTGTGAATAGGTCAGTTGTCCTTCATGAATGATGAGTCCTGCTTCAGCAGATCCATCCAGAACCGCATCAAAGATCTTGTCGAAAGGAACGACTTCGTAGCGGAAACTTCCCAGACACAGACACAGCCCAAGAAAAGCAGTCGTTAGCTCTCCAGGCACAGCAATTTTCCGCGACTTCAGCTCTTCAATACTCATTTGCTCGCGAGCAACAACGATCGGTCCGTATTTTTCCCCGATACTCGCTCCGTGCTTCAAGACTGCATAGTCGGCTGCAACGTGAGCGTAAGCATGAACCGAAAGCGCAGTGACTTCCATTTTCTTTTCCAGCGCCCAGCGATTCAGCGTTTCGATGTCCCGGAGAATGTGCTCGAACTCCATGTCGCCTGTTTCGATCTTGTTATGCGAAAGGGCGTAGAACATGAACGCATCATCAGCATCCGGACTGTGCGCAACACGAATTTTCATTGAATGTATCCCAGAGCTTTCAGTTGTTCTTTTGCTTCCGGATCGAGAATCGGACGGCTCGATTCCGTCACTTCAAATTGAGCAGAAAGATTAACATATTTTGCTTTTATTAGATCATAGTACCTCTGGTGTTCCGCAACGATCTGCGGATTGGCCGGGGCGATGTTCTTGAATTGCATTGGATCCGCTACCAGATCATACAACTCAGGAGGTTTCTGGTACTGTGGAATCACCGAGATATAGTTCCCATTCCTGATCGATACGTGACTGTATTGCTCGGCCATTCGTATCCGTGAAGTATCGATTGTTTTTAAAGTGCGAACATGAGCAAGAATGCTCTTGCCTTGAAATGGATACGGTTGCCGGACTCCCAGCGCATCGAAAATGGTAGGCATGATGTCGATTGCTTCCAGTGGCGCATCGACTTTTCCTGATTGGACCCCGGGAATTTTTAAAATCAAAGGTATTTTCAGCTGTTCCATGACAAATTCGTTATGGCCGAATACCTTTCGTTCCCCCAGGCTCTCCCCGTGATCGGAAACAAATACAATCATGGTTTTGTCGTAAATCCCTGCTTTTCTGAGCTCTGCAAGGAATCGTCCGAAAAAATTATCCATCCAGTAAACTTCCGCGGAATAAAGATCCCGGACGAATTGCACATCGTCGGCAGTCATTTTTCGATTGTCGTAGTATGGGCCACATTTCTTGACAGGATCGATGTCGCCTTTGTACCAGGCGGCGAATTTTTTGCGGTATGGCGCAGGGGGTACGTAAGGACAATGCACCACATAAGTATGCAGAAATAGAAAGAAGTTCCGGGATTGATTCCGAGCAAGCCATTCCGAAAATGTTTTGAACAGTTTTGGAAATGGAGTTTCCGTGTATACATCAAATCCCCGCGCGAATCCGAAAACCGGCTTCAACTGCCCGCCTGCGACAAATGCCGCCGTATGAAATCCATTTTCACGTAAGGCTTCAATCGGGGATTTCATTTTTTCAGAAGGAACAGAAACGATGGAGGTCTTGTGAACAAACGGATACAGCGAATAGAGAATCGACTTATGTGAAATGGCTGTTGAAGGCGCCTGCGTAAACACATCCGTGCAAAGCAAACTGTCTTTCGCAAATCGATCGACGTTCGGCGACGTTTTCTTTTCCGGATTGTAGCAGCCCAGATAATCTGCACGCAACGTATCAATTGAGATGAGAATAACCCTGGTGACCGGCTCCACTTTCTTTTCCGGCGCAGGTCTGGTTTTTGTGCATGCAGGAAGCGGCAGCAGCGCCGTGACAAGGATCAGGATTGCGGTCCGATGCCACATCACTGAATTTGTTTATTGAAACCGGGAGCCAGCACGCGTAACGATGCCATCAACTCATCAAACGCTTCAAAATCGATGCTTTGCGGACCATCGCTTCTGGCAGATTCCGCCTGATGATGAACTTCAATCATCACACCGTCGGCCCCCGCAGCCAGTCCGGCCCTGGTAAGCGGAAGTATCAAACTACGGCGTCCGGAAGCGTGGCTGGGATCTATAAAAATAGGTAAATGCGAAAGTTGTTTGATGATCGGAACAGCGCTGATGTCCAGCGTGTTGCGCGTGGCTGTTTCAAACGTGCGAATTCCACGTTCACAGAGGATGACCTGATCGTTTCCTCCCTGGAGAATGTATTCGGCCGCCAGCAAAAATTCGTCGATCGTTGCATTCATTCCGCGCTTCAGCAACACCGGCTTCTTCTGCCGTCCGGCGCACTTTAACAATTCAAAGTTTTGCATGTTTCGTGTGCCGATCTGAATGACATCTGCGTACTGCGCAACCAGAGTTACGTGTTCGGAGGAAACTGCCTCCGTGACCACTTTGACGCTAAATTCGTCCGCAGCTTTTCGAATATATCGAAGTCCTTCCTCTCCAAGTCCTTGAAACGCGTAGGGTGAGGTCCGCGGTTTATAAGCACCGCCGCGCAAGAACTGCACTCCCGTAGCCGAAAGCCTCCGCGCAATACCTGCGATCTGTTCTTCGGATTCCACCGCGCACGGACCCGCAATCACTGTAAAATGCTCCGGTTTAATCTCAAAACCACCGACATTGATCGTGGACGCAGGGTGATCTGCATGCCGCGCAACCAGCTCATATGCGGGTGTAATTCTGAAAACATCCTGTACGCCCGGCTGGCTCAGAAAGAAATCCTTTGTCAGATGGGTCTGCTTGCTGTGGATCCTGATTAGCCGCTCACCGTTTACAATCACCTGAAACTGACAATCGGACTCCCGCAACTTCCGGACAAGCCGGTCCATTTCAGCTACAGTGATGCTTTTCTTCAGTACTACGATCATTGAGGATTTCGCCCGGGGAAAATAAGCGTTATCATAGCATACCCCGGTGTTGATTCAACTCGTGGTTTCCAATATCTTTTCATCAGATGAATCGAAGAATCTATCTTGATTACAATGCATCGACTCCGGTCGATCCTCGTGTGATAGCCGGGATGAGCGATAAATTGAGCTTTTATGGTAACCCTTCCAGCATTCATGAAGAGGGAAGAGAAGCGAGAGCTCTTGTGGATGAGGCGCGCGTGCACGTGGCCCGCTTGTTGAATTGCGATCACCGAAGGATCGTGTTTACTTCGGGCGGTACCGAATCCAACAATCTGGCAATACTGGGCACGGCAAGGGCAAATCGCGAAAAAGGAAAACACATTATTACGTCCGCAATCGAGCATTCATCCGTAAAAAACGCGTGTGAAGAATTGTCGCGTGAAGGTTTTGACGTGACTTTCACAAAGCCTTCCGTTGACGGAATTGTGAACCCTGAAAGAATACAGGATGCCATCCGCGACGATACCATTCTGATTACGGTGATGCTGGCGAACAATGAAATTGGAACTATTCAGTCGATTCCACAGATCTGTCGAATTGCTAAACAGCAAGGTATTCCTGTGCACACCGATGCTGTTCAGGCGCCTGGAAAAATTCCAGTTGATGTAACAGAGCTGGGTGCGGACCTGATCAGTATTTCGGCGCACAAAATCTATGGACCTAAAGGAGCAGGCGCTTTATACATTTCTGAATCCGTTTCCGTATCGCCGTTGGCCCGGGGGGGAAGCCACGAAAAGGGACTGCGGCCTGGAACCGAGCCCGTTCATTCGATTCATGGATTTGGTGTTGCAGCAAAACTGCTGTTTGACGAGGGCCTTCCCGAACTGTTGCCGATGCGGTGTGATTTGGAACGCGGCCTGCTGGCAGCCGGAATGGAGATCATCTGTAAAGATTCTCCCCGTCTTCCCAATACAGTTAATTTTTATGCTCCGGATTGGCCGGGTGAATCACTCATCATGGCGTTCGACCTTGAAGGAATCGCTGTAAGTAACGGATCGGCCTGTTCTTCGGGTATAATTGAGGCATCGCATGTATTACTGGCTTTGGGGTATAATGACAGGGTCGCACGTAGCGTGATTCGCGTGAGTATTGGAAAATTTACAAGGCCGGAGGATCTTGACGATTTGCTTCGTGTGATTCAAGATCTGAATAGTGGGGGTATGAGTTCATGATCATTTCCTGTACTTCTTGCAGCGCCAAATACAAATATGATGAAAGCAAGCTGGAAGGCGTTGTCAGCAAAAAAGTCAGGTGTCCGAAATGTAAAACAATCATTGAGGTTATGAATCCGCTTGCTGAAAGCCGGCCAAAAGCGCGAAATCCTTTTCCGGATGTGGATCCAATGGAGCAGACTCATGCTGCGATTAAATCAGGCCAGGTGATTGCGGCTGCGGTGGCTGCCAAACCTGCCGCCGTAACCCAGCCGGCAAGCGAAGAAGATGCTCCACGAACAGCTCAGGTAAACCGCGAGGCCGTTCTTGCCGAAGTGATTGCACGAAACAACAGCGAAGATCTCGTAAAGATGCCTGAATACAGGCGTTTCTCGCTTGCCGTCATTCAGGGCTTTAATGCGGGAGAAATCTTTCAAATCAACAAGCCGAAAATGACAATTGGCCGCAGTGATGCAGATATTATTGTCAAAGATCTGGAGTCATCCAGACAACATGCAAGGGTTGATATCGTTGGAGATCGTGTGATCCTCAGGGATTTGAACAGCACGAATGGCACCTACGTCAACGAGCAGCGAATCAACACGATGAATCTCGATAATCAACAGGAATTCCGAATCGGCACAACGATCTTCATGCTGATTATTACGGAGCTCGAATAGCCGGCCTGCTGATTGGTTTGCCGTAAAGAAAATTAGATTGCAGGGCGGGCTTCTCTGCCCGCCGGCCGGTCCGGGGATTAATTATGAAGCGAATACTGGTTGCCATGAGCGGTGGTGTTGACAGCGCGGTTACAGCAGCGCTGCTCAAGGAACAGGGCTACGATATTGTCGGTATGACGATGCACCTGTGGGATTATTCTGCCCGAAAGTCGCGCCAGGCCGGTCGTTGTTGTGCCTCAGAGGACATTGAAGACGCCCGCCGTGTCGCTCACCATCTGAAGATTCCGTACTATGCAGTGAATTTACAACACGAGTTCTATCGTCAGGTGGTGCAACCGTTTATGGATGACTACATTACCGGCCGTACCCCGTCTCCCTGCGTGAACTGCAACAGCGGATTGAAGTTCACTGAGCTGGTGCGTGTTGCGGATAAGATTCGCGCTTCTCATGTCGCAACGGGACACTATGCGAGAGTGATCCGGGATCCGGACTCCGGACGCTTTCAGATTCGCAAAGCCCGCGATCTGAACAAGGATCAATCCTATTTCCTGTTCAATCTGACACAGCAACAATTGTCGCGCGCACTCTTTCCGCTGGGCGAGCTCACCAAACCGGAAGTGCGTGAACTGGCGCGTCGTTCCGGACTCCCGGTCGCCGAAAAAGCGGAAAGCCAGCAACTCTGCTTTCTGCAGGGTGAACCACAGGGACAATTCATTCAGAAGCACATTCCGGCTCTGGCGCTCTCCGGCTCCATGGTAGATGCAAACGGACAGGTCGTGACTCAGCATCCCGGAATCCATCATTTCACCATCGGTCAACGCCGGGGCCTGGGCGTGGCTCAAGGGACGCCTCAGTACGTGGTCGATATTAATCCATCTAATAATGTAGTCCGAATCGGCTCGAATGACGATCTCATGAAGCGTTCGATGCATGTGGACCGGATGAACTGGGTCGGCACAGCCCCGCCCGTTCAGGAGTTTCGCGGTCACGTTCGTATCCGCTACAAACACGAGGAAAGCCCCGCCCTCATCACACCTTCCGGTGACGGATGTCGTGTCGAGTTTACGGAGAGCCAGCGCGCCATTACTCCCGGCCAGGCAGCCGTTTTTTACGATGACGACCTTCTTCTCGGCGGCGGCTGGATCAAGGATGTATACCCGTAAAGCGTTGCAATATCTCGGGCACCATGCTGCAGGTGGAGCGCGGACATCCTGTCCGCATTTATGGGCCGCCGGCTTCCAGCCTGCAGGCGGGCTCGGAGTTTCTACATTTCGTGCGAAGCAGGCAAGATGCCTGCGGCCCATAATGCAGGCTGGAAGCCGGGCTGGAAGCCTGCGCTCCATCTCGAGACATTGATCCTGATGAAGGGCTGTTTTATGATTAAGAAGGTTGGAGGTGATTGATATGTCCGAATGTGTATTTTGCAAAAAGCCGCACGAAACCACTCGTGAGGAATCTTTTCAGATTTTGAAAAAGACCCCTGATACATTACGGTTGCTTCTTGAAGATACTGATGCCGGGGCTTTCAGCCGGCAACCCGAAGGACAATGGTCACCGCGTCAAATCCTGATTCACATGATCGATACCGAATTCACCTACGGGTTCCGCTTCCGCTATATCATGGCGGAGAAAGATCCTGTGATTACTCCGTTTGATCAAAACGACTGGGTCCAAACTTTTAAATATGGTGATCTCGATGCAACGCAACTGGTGAGGGCATTCACGCCGATCCGCCGTGTGAATCTGGAGATGTTGGCACACGTTGATCCGTCACTTTTTGATAAGACCGGTCGCCATCCGGAATTCGGAACCATCACAGTAGGGATGATGATCCCACACATTGCGGCTCACGATCTGAATCATTTGCAGCAGATTCGTGATCGCCTGCCGGTCGAATAGAGTGATATATGGTAGTGCCTAGAGATGAACTTTCGCTATTTATCCGTGACTGGTATTACGCCGCATCGGAAGGACAGATCGAAAAATTCCTGAGCTGCTTCTTTCAGGACGAAACCACAACCTATCTGGGTACTGATCCGCACGAGCTCTGGTACGGATTCGACCAGATCAAAGAGAACATAGAAGAAAATTTTCGCACTTACGGAAAATGGACAATCATGAGCAAAAATCTGCTGGTCCACAGGACCGGCGATCTGGCAGTTTTTACCGATGAAGTGGAATTGTCCGCGCGATTCGGCGGAAGCAGTATTGCAGAAGACGCCCGTATGTCGGGCGTTCTTGTGCTCAAAGAAGGCGTTTGGAAAATCTTTCAGGTCCATTTTTCATTCGGCATTCCGAACCGGGACCTGCTTCCCGGCTAATACCTCAGGTTGGGCTCCGCATTTAAAAGCATCGTATCCCGCTGTCCGCGACTCAGTTTATGGTGAGCTACGGCTGCGATCATAGCAGCGTTGTCCGTAGACAAAATCAGTGAAGGAAAATAGACCGGAACATTCTGCATAGCCCCCCATTCGAAGGCTTTGAGGCGCAGGAATGAATTGCATGCGACACCACCGGAAAAGGAGATGCTGTGCGGAGACAGACGCGAAGCTGCTTTTCGCAAAGGATCCATGAGCATTTGAATTGCTACGGTTTGAAATGATTTGCAGATTTCGATGATCTCATTCGAAGATTCACCCGAACCGGGATAGGGTTGAATCCGGTTTTTACGAACATGATGCAAAACGGCAGTTTTGATTCCACTGTAACTGAAATCGTAAGTGTCTTCACCGAAGTTTGCTTTGGTGAAACCCGGCGAATTGCTTGCCTGTTTGTCTGCAAGTCGATCGATGATCGGCCCGCCCGGATAGCCGAGACCCAGAAGTTTCGCTACTTTATCGAAGGCTTCGCCCACCGCGTCATCTCGAGTTTCTCCGAGTAGCCTGTATTCATCTTTCGATTGGATGTAATACAGACTTGTATGCCCGCCTGATGCAATTACGCTGAGCATCGGAAGTTCGGCGGCCGGATGCTCCAGAAAAACCGAATGCAAATGCGCTTCAAGATGGTTAACGCCCACAAAAGGAACTTTCAAAGCGAACGACATTGCTTTTGCGGTATTCAATCCGACAAGCAGGGAGCCTACAAGCCCGGGTCCGTAAGTTGCTCCAATGCCTTCGATTTGATTTACCTGTACTCCTGCCCGCGCCAGCGCTTCACTCAGAACCCACCCGATGTTGTTCAGATGATGACGTGAAGCCAGCTCGGGCACGACTCCACCGTACGCTTCATGCACTTTTATCTGCGATGAAATCACGTTGCTCAAAATGTTCTGGTTATCCAGTACCGCAGCGGAAGTTTCATCACAGGATGTCTCAATGCCCAGTATGATCATAGTTGATATTTCAGATTTTGGATTCTAGATTGAATAGCGGAAGGCATTTACGCGCATCCGGTCAATTTCTTCAGACTTTCGGTGTAAGGCGAACGAGCAATCCCCCGTTCGGTAATAATGGCCGTCACCAGCTCGTTTGGCGTTACGTCGAATGCGGGATGCCGCACCCCGATTCCTTCGGGCGCGGTCCTTTTGCCATGAATCTCGACAACTTCCTTCGCAGATCTTTCCTCGATCGGAATTTCATGGCCTCCCGATAACTTCATGTCAATGGTAGAGATTGGCGCAGCAACATAAAACGGGATCTGATTCGCCCGGGCCAGTACAGCAACCGAATAGGTCCCGATTTTATTGGCCACATCTCCATTGGATGCGATGCGATCAGCGCCCACAATGATCAGGTCCACTTTCTTCTGGCGCATGAAGTAACCTGCCATGCTGTCGGTTATCAAAGTAACAGGGATTTTATCTTTATGAAGCTCCCATGCAGTCAATCTTGCTCCCTGCAGAAACGGCCTCGTTTCATCTGCGTACACGTGCACTTTCTTCCCGTGCTCAACCGCTGCGCGTATCACTCCCAGAGCCGTTCCGTAACCTGCGGTAGCCAGAGCGCCGGCATTGCAGTGAGTCAAAATCTGAGCGTTTTGCGGAACAAGCTCATTTCCGTACCGGCCCATTTCTTTGTTGGCTTCAATGTCTTCCAGATAAATTTTTTGCGCTTCCAACGCCAGTTCGTTCCTGATCGTCTCAAGCGACTCGTTTTTCAATTCATTGAATCGTTTTTTCATTCGATCGATGGCCCAGAAAAGATTGACTGCGGTCGGGCGTGTGCGGGACATCCGATCACAAATCTTCTCAAATTCTGCGCCCGCATCCGGCCCCGACTGCTGCATTCCAAGTGCGATTCCCATTGCAGCAGCCACACCGATCGCCGGCGCGCCGCGAATGATCATTTGCTCAATTGCAACCGCCACTTCCTCCGCTGTAGAAAACTCCCGGTACAGTTCCTGCGCCGGTAACAGCGTCTGGTCTACCATCACAACTTTGCCGTTAATCCATTCAATCGTCTTGATCATGTTTGTTTCCTGAGATGGGCTCCCTTTTGTATCGCCGGCCAGACTGTCCAAAAACTCAGTGCGTGGCGGCAGGCGTCCCTGCCTGCCGTTTACCGGGAACAGCAACCCGTATGATCTTTCATGTTATCATTTTTCCCTATGTTAACTCATCTCCGGGTTTCCGGGTTTGCCTTGCTGGAAGAAGTCGAATTCGATCTCGAAAAGGGATTGACATTTCTTACCGGCGAAACAGGAGCGGGTAAATCTATATTAATTGATGCTATCTGCCGGCTCCTGGGATCCCGAGCAACTCAAGATGACGTTCGCGCCGGAACGACAAAGGCTGTTCTTGAGGCCGGTTTTGATCGCCTGCCGGCCCCGGCCGGAGAATTGTTGAAAGAGTGGGCCATTGATGCGGTGGAAGAATCGCTCATCCTGCGACGTGAGATTCATGCGTCCGGAAAGAATAAGACGCTGATCAATAATTGCGCGGTAACGCTGCAGCAGGTGCGCAGGCTGGCTCCATTGTTGATAGATCTGTTCGGTCAGAACGAGCACCAGAGTCTTCTGGATACTGAATCACAATGCGCCGTTTATGATGGTTGTCTTCGCAACGAAGCCCTTGTGAGCGAACTGAGTCAAACCGCGACAGAGATTGCGCGACTGCAAACGGAGTGGAAGGATCTGCGGGAAAAGGAACATCAAAGGCAGCGAAACATTGATTTATTGAAATATCAAATTCAGGAGATTGAGTCCGCCGGCATTTCTGAGACTGAAGAAGTCGAACTTTCGGCAAAGAAAATACTGTTGCAAAATCGCGAGAAGATTTATGCAATTTGCGAATCGCTTTTGCAAACATTGCTGGAGCAGGACGGTTCTTTGAATGCGCTCGTAAGAGACTCGCAAAAGAAACTGTTCGAGCTCTCAAAGTATCAGTCGGAGATGAACGGGTTCGCGAAGCGTTTGGATGAGTGGCAGAACGATTTACGGGATCTGGTTCGCAACATTGATGTCCTGCGGGGCAGCATGGATTTTCAGGAAGGAGCGCTTGACGAAATAGAGAGCCGGTTGGAAATATTGCATCGCCTGAAGAGGAAATATGGCCCGGATTTATCCGATGTGCTCTGTCATCTGAATAAATGCCGGTTGGAACTCGACGCATGCCTTCATGGAGAAGAACGGGAAGAATCACTTGTTGAGTTGACACGCCGGGCCGTCCAGAGATATGCGCAGCGGGCAGCGGAGGTGACGAGAGCGCGAGAGCAGGCGAAAGATCGTTTTGCGATGCGAGTTGAAGAAGAATTGCGTCAGGTGGCCATGGAGAGGTGCCGTTTTCGAGTGCAGCTTTCGGGTGGGCCGTGTTCCTCTATTGAGGATCTGGATACGGAGAGTTTGATGCGGCTGAATTGTCCGCCCGCCGGATGGGAGTCCGTCAAATTCGAAATTGAGCCGAACACGGGAGAAGGGTTCCGCGATTTGAGCCGCATTGCATCCGGAGGGGAACTGTCGCGTCTCATGCTCGCCCTCAAAGTGGTGAGCCAGTCGCAGGAGGAGGGACGGACCCTGATCTTTGATGAGATTGATGCGGGAATTGGAGGCCGTGTTGCAACCCATGTCGGTGAACGGCTGAAACGGCTCTCCCGGGAGTCGCAGGTCCTTTGTGTGACGCACCTTCCACAGGTGGCCGCTTTCGGCGATCACCACCTTCAAGTGGAGAAAATCGACAAAGATAACCGTACTATAACTGTAGTACGTACTCTTGACGAACCGATGAGGGTCCGCGAGCTGGCGCGCATGCTTTCCGGTAGCGAGATTACGGATACCGCGTTGCAGCACGCACGGGAGCTGCGTGAAAGGGTCGAGGCCGGAGTCCGATGAAGCTGGTCCTGCAACGGGTCTCAAGCGCCTCCGTTTCTGTAGATGGTTGCACCGAATCCATCGGAAAGGGTCTGGTCGTGTTTTTATGCATAGAAAAAGAAGATACGCAGGCTGCGGTGGACAGGTATGCGCCAAAGGTCGCCGGATTGCGGATTTTCGAAGACGATACGGGAAAGATGAATCGATCCGTCAAGGAAGTGAACGGCGAAGTGTTACTCGTTTCGCAATTCACACTTGCGGCCGATGCTGAGAAGGGCAGGCGCCCCAGTTTCGATCGTGCTGCTTCACCCGACCTGGCAATCCCTTTGTATGAGGCTTTCATACACAGTTTGCAGAGTACGGGTTTACGTGTTGTGACGGGCGTGTTTCAGGCGATGATGAGAGTTACGCTTGTGAATGAGGGTCCCGTGACTGTAATTCTCGGCAGGAAGAAGGAGGAAGAATGAGCTCAGTTACCGGTATGCTGACGCGGGCTGATTTGATTGGCCTGGTGAATCGCGGAGAGATTGAGACGATTTTACTGGTCTTTCCGGATTACTACGGACGCCTTTTGGGCAAAAGAATCACGGGGCCGTTTTTTTTGAGTCACGTTGCCGATGAAGGAATTCATGCGTGTGATTATTTGCTCGCCTGCGACATGGAAATGAATCCCGTGCCGGGCTATCGCTTCACAAGCTGGGAATCCGGATACGGTGATTTCCACTGTGTTCCGGATTATTCTACCGCCCGCCGGGCCACCTGGATGCCTAAAACTGCATTGATCATCGGCGATCTTTACCGTGGCCATCACCTGGTGGAAGTATCACCCCGGCAGATTCTGAAAAAGCAATTGGCTGCCGCAAGGGAAGCGGGTTTTACGGTCATGGGGGGGTCTGAAATAGAACTCTACCTTTTCGATGAAACTTATGCGAGCGCATCGGCAAAGAACTATCACGGGCTCAAAACAGCAGGCTCTTACATTGAGGACTATCATATCTTTCAAGGGACCAAGGAAGACGAGCTGGTCGGCGCCATACGCAGAGAGCTGATCGGCAGCGGTGTTCCGGTGGAATTCAGCAAAGGGGAATGGGGCCCCGGACAGCAGGAGATTAATCTGGAATTTTGTGAAGCGCTGACCCAGGCAGACCGCAACATAGTCTACAAGCATGCCGCAAAAGAGATTGCTCACGCGCAGGGAAAGGCGGTGACGTTCATGGCCAAATGGGATGAGCGGTTTGCCGGATCCAGTATGCACATTCATTTGAGTTTGTGGGATACGGAAGGCGAGATGAACCTGTTTCCGGGAGAACACACACTGGGTCCGGTTCAGGCAAGCGATGTCTTTCGATGGTTTCTGGGAGGCTGGATGCGCCATGCCCGTGAATTCACTGTCTGTTACGCGCCTTACGTCGCTTCGTACAAACGGTATCAGGCCGGCTCCTTTGCTCCTACGGGAATTGCATGGAGTTATGACAACCGCACTGCGGGTTTCCGCGTTGTCGGACAGGGCCAATCTCTGCGCATTGAATGCCGAATCCCGGGCGCAGACGCGAATCCTTACATCGTGTATGCAGCGATTCTTGCCTCAGGACTCGATGGAATCCGGAACCGTATTGAGCCTCCTCCCGTCTTTCAGGGCGATATGTATCATGCAAAAGAATTGCCGCGAGTTCCGGCAACGTTGCGCGAAGCAATATCCGAATTTGAATCCGGCGCACTGGCTCCACAAGCGTTCGGCCAGGAGGTGTTCGAACACTACCTGCATTTCGTGCGCACGGAGCAGTCGAAGTTCGATGAAGTCGTGACCTGCTGGGAACGCGCACGTTACTTCGAACGCGCCTGACAGTGTTATCATTTTGTTGATGCCGGTCTCAGATGAAGAGAGAATTCTGATCGAAGGATATCGAAAGATGTCTCCAGCCATTAGTCGAGGATCTCCTCATTTGATCTTTCTGAGAGTTACTTGAATCGTGTCTTTCCCGTCCGAGGCGCTGATGAGCAACTTATCGAGACCCTGAACTTCATACGATCCCTCAATAAATAGATCATTGGTATACGAGTCAGTTAATTTGAAAGTCTTATTGTTCAAATCGAGCGTCACGTCCGACTCAAATTCCCGTGGCCTTTTTTTATTGGTTTTGATCGAAACCCTTCTATCGGATTCAAAGTAAACTTTTTTCCACACAACAGGATCTGCTTCCGGCACACGATAAGCACCGTTGACTTGATAATTTTCCACCTCCCAGGCGCCGTATAGGGGAGTGGTCGTTTTTTCGTAGCTGTCATAGGCCTTATAATTCTCGCCAAAGGAAAAAAGGATGAAAAAAACGATGACAAAATACCTGGCGTAGCGTAATGCCCGTCTTGTCCAGTAAGTTGGGAAATGATGTTTGGCGATGTCGCTGTGTTCCCAAAACAGCGCATTCAGTCTCCTGAAATCAACGAAAAGCAGATAAAAAACCAGCAACATCAAACTGACTGCTTCACCCTCAATGTTAATCTGGTGCGTAAAGTTGACAACAACTATGTTGACAATTGTTGGCGCCAGGATGGCGGCTGCCAACAGCGTGGTACGGCGGAAGAAAAGCAGCATAGCACTGAGCAGCTGAGAAGCCGCGATGAACAGCGTGTACGCATAAGAGTAACCGAAGAAACGCCAGGCCAGTTGAAAACCCGATATTTCACCAAGCGGCACATCAAGCGTGCTCAGGTTGGTTCTGAACTGCCCTTTGAAGATTTTGGCAAAACCGTATTCCAGAAAAACA
>Ga0247727_10009984_pt1 | contig 16960 bp, 19 predicted proteins | sample WisWelCaveWW1625_FD_202498 | JGI IMG/M metagenome (GOLD analysis project Ga0247727, IMG submission 202498) | Biofilm microbial communities from Wishing Well Cave, Virginia, United States - WW16-25 | ecosystem: Environmental > Aquatic > Deep subsurface > Groundwater > Cave microbial mat | place...
AATCCGGGCGGTGGCGTATCAATTTTCTAATCGCGAAATCAATAAATATTACCTTATTATTTTCCTTTTGATGTATTACTACAAATTATATCGTAAGGATAAGTTCGGCTATCTCCCGTTTTCTGAATTTTATATTAACAGTGAGTCCAAAGTAGATACGCTTCCTATAGATTGGGTTAATGCTCCTAAGGATCCTGCTATTGAATCAAGGATTTTTACTGTTGTTCTTGAGGAGATAACCAAGGAAGAGTTTGAGAAGCAGGCAAAGGAAGTTCCAGTTCATCCGAAAGAGCTAAAGCCGTTAGCTCCGCCAGCAACAAGTTCTTAAATCTCAACTTTATCTAATTATTTATGCAAAAGGAGGTCTTTTCCAAGTTGCCAAAGGCAGTAATTTTTGCTGCCGATGTTGGAGGTACTAATACTAATATCGGTTTATGTTCGGTCAAAGGCAATAAAGTTACATTGCACGCTAAATTCACATTTCACAGCCAGAAATTGTCAAAATTTGAAGACGCCATAAAACAAGTTCTCAAAGAATCAAAATTTAACATTTCTGTTGCTTGCATTGCTGCAGCTGGTCCTGTTTCTGCTGATAGGAAAACTTGCAAGCTTACAAATGTAAAATGGAAGATTGACGTTAGGAAATTGCCGTTCAAGTGTTTGCTATTAAACGACTTTGAAGCTCTTGGCTATTCTGTCAATGTTTTGCAGCCCAAAGACGTCAAAGTCGTAAGGAAAGGCAGTTCAAACAAGCAACCGATTGCTATTCTTGGTGCAGGCACTGGTCTTGGCAAATCTTTGCTGTACTGTTGTAATGATATTTACATTCCTCAGCCTTCCGAGGGTGGTCATGCTGATTTGCCGATGACCGCAGATGAAGAACCATTATTCAACTGGTTTGGAAACAAAGTTGAATATGAAGATGTTTTGTCTGGCAGAGGCATTGCCAATCTATACAGATTCTTCTATTGGTCATGGTATCACGAGATGAGAAAAAAAGACCCTGCTGCTATAATGAAGGACAAGTTTCATATTTCCAAATTAACTAGAGACACATTTATCCAATTCTATGCCCGTTGCGCAAAAAATTTCGCTTTGGACGGATTGACAACTGGTGGGGTTATTATTGCCGGCGGCATTGCTGCAAAGAATCCTCATTTGTTTGGGAAGGACTTCATAAAAGAGTTCACAAAAAGCAAAACTCAGAGGCATATTCTAGAGAAAATTCCGATAAAAGTCATTACAAATTATGATGTGAGCTTGTTAGGCGCAGCTTTTGCCGCACTACACGCACGAGTCTAACTTCCTCTGCAACTCTTTCGCTTTCAATTTCGTTCCAATGAACACAACTTTTGTCTCTTTTTTTTCTCCTTTCTGCCACGGCAGTGTGAATTCCATTTCTGTTCTCTTACCCACTTTTTGAAAAACAATTCTTAGTTCGTCTCCTGCCCCTTGTGTGCTTTCTTTGATGCAAAGTATGCCTTTTGCTCTGAATATCGTTTCAGGTAAATTTTCAAGAAACTTTTGTACTTTCTCATGGTCAACAGCTCCTGTAATGCATGCTGCTGCTTCTATTCCTGGCTCGTGCGCATGCTCATGTTCTTCTCTTTTCCATACTAATTGCTGCTCGGAATCAAATTTTCCAACACCTAGAAGTAATTTCAATGGAGCTTTCCCTTTTATTGTCTCAAGTATTTGTGCTTTTGAGACTATTTTCTTGATATCCTTCTTAATCTCCTCAACTTTCTTCTTGTTCACCAAATCTACTTTATTAAGCAGAACGATATCAGCGCATTTCAATTGTTCTTTTGCTGTTTTATTTCGTTCCATGTTTTCTTCATAATTCTCTGCATCAACTACGCATATGATGCTGTCAAGTTCTGCTTTGTCAAGCAGTTGTGGAGCATTGAAAGTCTGGGCAACTGGAATCACTTCTGCAAGTCCTGATGTCTCAATTATCAAATAGTCTATTTTTTTTGTTGCAATCAAGTTCTCGATTGCTTCCATCAAGTCTCCTCTTACTGTGCAGCAGATGCATCCGTTTGGCAGTTCTATCATTCTTTCTTTTGTTGTCATAATCAGAGCGCCGTCTATGCCCACTGCTCCAAACTCATTTACAATTACCCCTATCTTTAACCCGTGCTCTGCAGTTAGCACATAATTTACAAAAGTAGTCTTTCCTGCTCCTAAAGCACCTGTTACTATGGTTGCTGGTATCATTGTGATTTTGTCCATCAATAAGGTTTATAAAGCATTTGTATTAAATTAACTCATGTCAAAAAAGATTGTGGTGATGTCTGTAGGAGGCAGTTTAATCAATCCCGGACAGATTGATATCGGCTTTCTCAAGCGTTTTAAATCTTTCATCAAAAAAAGTCCTTACAAATTCATTCTTGTCTGTGGCGGTGGCAAGCCTGCCAGAGAATATATTGCTGGTGCGCGCGAGCTTGGTTTGAATACTGAGAGTCAGGATTGGGTTGGTATTGCTGGAACAATGCTTAATGCAGAGTTGTTGAGGCAGTTGTTCAAATCTCTTCCTGTTGAACAAAAACCAAGAAAAGTAAATTTCAAAAAAGTTTTTGTTGTTTCTGGCTGGCTTCCGGGCTGTTCTACTGATTTTGATGCTGTTTTGTGGGCGAAAAAACATGGTGTCAAGGCTGTTTTCAATTTGAGCAATACCGATTATGTTTATTCCAAAGATCCTAGAAAGTTCAAGGACGCAAAGCCATTCAGGAAAATATCCTGGCGTGATTACAAAAAGATGATTTCATCCAAGTGGGAAGCCGGCATTAGCGCTCCTTTTGACCCTGTTGCTTCGCGTGCTGCTGAAAAGGCAGGGATGAAAGTCTTTGTAATTAATGGTCAAAAGCTAAGAGAGTTGGAAAACGCAATTCAAGACAAATCTTTTGTTGGCACGGTGATAAGGTGAGCCTCGGGGAGTTTAAGAGGGGGCGGCGGTTGAGCCCCTTCTGGTATGGATTGCGTAGCCTAATTATTTTGTTAATTCTCCTCCCCTTAGCCTACGCCCAGTCTGTTGACTGGTTTTCAGCTGGTATTGTTAAAACAGAGCTTAATGTTTCTTCTGATATTATTTTGAAAGATGTTGGTGTTTCTCCGTATGTTGATTATTTGCAGGCTGATGTTATTTTTGTTCCTCAGAATTCTTTGTTTCAGGCTGTCCGTTCTTTCGAGTCAAATCCTAGTTCTGTTGTCGCAAATGACAGGGCAAGATTCACTTGGGTCAGGCCTGATGTTAACAGATTGCCTTTTGGTTATCGTGCTGTTGTTGAAGTTGCCAATAATGCTCCAAGAGTGAGTGGAAAAATTCCATTTCCTATTCGAACGTCCGGTTTTGAAAAATATTTGGAGCCGACTGAGCACATCGATTCTACAAATGCTGCGGTTATCGGTCAGGCACATAAGCTTGCTGAGGGCGAGGATGATTTATTTATTGTTGTCTCAAAGACTGCTGTTTGGGTTAAGAATAATATCGAGTACAATTTGAGCACTTTAACAGCAGAGGTTTCTCAGTCTGCTTCTTGGGTTTTGGAAAACCGTTATGGTGTTTGTGATGAACTCACAAGTTTGTTTATTGCTATGTTGCGTGCTTTGAAAATCCCGGCTAGATTTGTGAGTGGCGTTGCTTATACTGATAGTCCTCAGTTCCCTGGTGGTTGGGGTGCGCATGGTTGGGCTGAGGTTTACTTCCCAGGTGTTGGCTGGGTGCCTTTTGACCCTACTTTTGGTCAGTTTGGCTGGATTGACCCTGGGCATATAAAGCTTAAAGAGAGCTTTGACCCTCAGGAGCCAACTACAAAGTTCGAATGGAAAGCCAGAGATGTTAAGGTTGAGGTTCATGATTTGGATATTTCTGCTTTAAGAATTGGCACGCAGGGTGTTGTTCCTTTTGAGGTTAAGTTTACAGCATCTCCTTTGAGGTCTCGTGTCGGCTTTGGCAGTTATAATGCGATTGTGCTTGATGTTGAGAATCTGGCAGACTATTATGTTGGTGCTGAGTTTGGCTTGTCGCGAGTTACAGACATGGATATTGTTGGTGGTCTGAACAGGCAGGCTATCCTTAAACCTCATGAGCGTCAGCGTTTATTCTGGATTGTTAGAGTCAAGGAAAATCTCGATCCCAGCTATCAATATGAGCTTCCAATTAATGTCTTCACTGCGAGAAACGATACCTCAACTGCAAGTTTTGTTTCAGGCAATTGGGACATTGTTTATTCTCTTGCTGATACTCAGTCTTCAGTTGAAAAGTTAAAAGTCACGCAAAAAGATGAGCTTGAGCTTGCTTGCGCTTTGGAGCGTGACCAGATTACGACTTATGAAGGCAGGGTTGATTGTGCTGTTCAGAATCTTGGCAGAAAGGAAATGTCTGTCTCTGTCTGCTTTGAATCCTGCCAGGATGTTGTTGTGGCTCCTGGCACTAGCGCTCCAGTGTCTTTCCCTGTTCCTATGCAACAGCCAGGATTGCGTGAAATAACAATTACTGCAAAATCAAAGCAGTATGAGAAGAAAGCAGTGCTTACTCTAGTACGTTTAGACCAGCCTTCGTTATCCATCAAGAACATTGCTGTTCCTGAAGAAGTCAGCTATGGAGACATTTTCACTCTTACCTTTGTTCTTGGAAGAGAAAGTATTGCTTTCCCGCATAATGTTACTGTTGATGTTCATGGTGGCGGTGCTGCTGTTGATCTTGAGATTGGTGAGCTTGTTGTTGACCAGGATGTTAACATCGAAGTTCGCTCTTCTCAACTGTTTGTTTCAAATCCAGAATTCAAGATTAAGGTGAATTATCAGGACATGCATGGTAATAATTTTGACGCAGAAAATTCTGTTTCTATTCGCGTTGTTGGCGTTCCTTGGTATAAGCGGTTGTTTGGCTGGTTGACTAAGTTGTTCTGACATCAACCTTTATAAAGCCCTCTTGTTCCTTTTCTGTCATGCCAAAGAAAGTTTCAGTTGAAAAGCTGGTGCCCGATACGTCTGTGATAATTCAAGGCCTTGTCAGCGAGCAGCTGGCAAATGGAGAGCTTGAGGCAGGCGAAATTATTGTTCACGAAGCAGTGCTTGCTGAGCTTGAGCACCAGGCTAACGAAGGCAAGGCTTCTGGTTATGTTGGCCTTGACGAGATGAAGAGATTGCATGAGTTGTTTGAAAGCAAAAAAATCTCTTTGCGTTTTGCTGGCCAGCGTCCTGGTGCAAGTGAAGTTCGTTTTGCAAAGCTTGGCGAGATTGATAGCATAATCCGTCAGCTTGCTTTTGATGAAGATGCAACCTTGCTTACCGCTGATAAAGTTCAGGCTCGTGTTGGAGAGGCAAGAGGCGTTAAAGTTATCTACGTTCCACAAAAGGAATATTGTCCAAAGCCTCTAAAGCTCGAATCTTTCTTCGATGAAATCACAATGAGCGTTCATTTGAGGGACAAAGTCTTGCCTATGGCGAAAAAGGGTACTCCGGGCAATTGGCAGTTTGTTGCTGTTGCCAATAAGCTAATGACTTCTGATGAAATCAAGGACATCTCCCGTGAACTTATTGAGGAAGCTGGTTGCAGGACTGATGGTTTTCTTGAAATTCAGAGAGAAGGCAGCGTTATTGTTCAGCTAGGCCTGTTCCGTATAGTCATCTTGCGCCCTCCTTTCAGCGATAACTGGGAAATTACTGCAGTCCGTCCAGTTAGAAAACTCACGCTAAAAGATTATGAGATGTCTGAAAAGCTTCGCGATCGTCTTGCAAAGCAGGCAGAAGGTATTCTCATCGCAGGTGCTCCTGGTATGGGTAAGTCCACTTTTGCCCAAGCTCTTGTCGAGCAGTATGCTGAGCTTGGCAAGATTGTGAAAACAGTTGAAGCTCCTCGTGACCTTGTCCTGCCTGATACTATTACTCAGCTTTCTTACAGTCGAAGTTCTCCAGAAGAAGTTCATGACGTCTTGCTTCTCTCCCGTCCTGATTATTCATTATTTGATGAGATGCGCAATGTTCCAGACTTTTTATTATTCACAGACCTGCGTCTTGCTGGTGTTGGCATGGTTGGTGTTGTTCACGGCACTAATCCTTTGGATGCTATTCAGCGTTTTATTGGAAAAATTGATTTGGGAGTTATTCCTCACGTTATTGATACTGTTGTTTTTATCAAGAATGGCAAGGTTGACCAAGTGCTTGGCATTAAGATGATTGTCAAAGTTCCTTCTGGTATGACAGAGGCAGATTTGGCTCGTCCTACTGTTGTCATTAGCGATTTTGAGAGCAAGAAGCCTATTGCTGAAATTTATTCATATGGTGAAGAGACTGTTGTTGTGCCTGTTGCTGAGGAAAAGCCAAGAGGTGCGAAAGCTTTGGCTGCCCAGCAGCTCGAGCGTGTTTTCAGAAAGTACAGCGAGGATGTCAAGGTCGAGCTTCTTAGCGATGACCGTGCAATAGTTTACGTTCCTGAAAAGTATATTCCTGCAATTATTGGTCAACAGGGGAAGAACATTCAAGCTATGGAGCAGCAGCTTGGCATTGGCCTTGACATTCGTGAACTTGCAGCCCAGCCTAAAAAGCCTATTGGCAATGAAATTCCTTACCGTGTTGCAGGCAGCACAAAACATATTGAATTCTTGCTCGGCGACCAATGGTCTGGCAAGGATGTTGACATTTTCGTTAACAATGAGTACTTGGCAACTTTCGCTGTTGGCATGAAAGGTGTCGTAAGGGTTAAAAAATCAAACAAACTTGGCTTAGTATTGATTGAAGCTGTTGAGCATCATGAAAAAGTCAGCTTTGTAGGTGCCTAGTGCTTGAATTAAGCTATATTCGTGAACATCCTGAGGTTGTGCGTGAGAATTTGCGCAAGCGTCAAGTGCCAGAATACTTGGTTCTGCTAGATACAGTTCTGAAGAATGATGAGTTGTGGCGTGGTTTGAAGACAAAGCTTGATGCTGCTCGTGCAAGGCGTAATAAGATTTCTCAGGATATCAATGCTGCAAAGAAATCTGGCAATGATGCTTCTGCTTTAATCAAGGAAGCTGCCGATATTCCAAAGGTTATTGCTCAGGCTGAGAAGGAACTTACTGAATTGGAGGCCAAGCTTCGCAATTGTCTCTTCCAATTGCCTAACATTGTCCATGAAAGTGTACCTTACGGCAAGGATGATACTGAGAATGTTGTTGTTAAAACTGTTGGCAAGAAGCCCAGCTTCAAATTTACTCCTTTGAGTCATGTTGATTTGCTCGTGAAGAATGATTGGGCAGACCTTGACCGTGCTGCCAAGATTTCTGGGGCTCGCTGGTATTTCCTTAAAGGCGATCTTGCTTTGCTTGAGATGTCTTTGGTGCGTTATGCAATGGAATTCATGAATGAGAAAGGTTTTACTCCTGTTATTCCTCCATTCATGATGTCTCACAAGGCTTACGAGGGAGTTGTAAGCTTGGAAGACTTTGAAAATGTCATGTACAAAATTCAGGCAGAAGACTTGTACGCTATTGCAACTTCTGAACATCCATTAACTGCAATGTACATGGATGAGGTTCTTGATGATTCATCGCTTCCCATTAAAATGGCTGGATATTCTACTAATTTCAGAAAGGAAGCTGGTGCTCATGGCAAAGACCAGAAAGGAATCTTCCGTGTTCACCAGTTCAACAAAGTTGAACAAATAGTTCTCTGCAAGCCAGAAGACTCTTGGCATTTCCATGAAGAATTGCTGAAGAATGCTGTTGAATTTTTCGACAGCTTGGGCTTGCATTTGCGTGTTGTAAACGTCTGCACAGGCGATTTAGGCATTATTGCAGCAAAGAAGTATGATGTTGAAGCATGGTATCCTGTCCAAAACGCATTCCGAGAAGTAGTCTCCTGCTCCAACTGCACCTCATATCAGTCTGTCCGCTCTAACATTCGTTTTCAGCATGGGAATGAACGTCATTATGTGCATACTTTGAACAGCACTTGTGTTGCTGACACGCGCGCTCTTGTTGCTATTTTGGAAAACTTCCAGCGTGAAGATGGCAGTGTTGACGTTCCTAAAGTTTTGCAGAAGTATACTGGTTTCAAAATACTAAAAAAGAGGTAAAATGGCTGGTATTGCCTGGTGGGTCTGGCTTAGCATCGGCTTATTTATCTCTATCAGCAGTGCTTATGTCGGAGGCAAGCTCAAAATCTTTGCATGGATTGGCATTCTTTTCGTCATTATCGGCATTGCAAAGATAATCTACTTGTTTGTCTTCCGTGAGCGTGAGACAGCAGCCGCAAAGCCTGTTCCTATTCAACAAACACAGCACTTTTACTGCCCTCGCTGCCGTTTTGCAGTGCACGCGTATGACTTTTTCTGCAGAAAGTGTGGTGCGAGGTTGCGTTAAAAGCCAATTAACATAGCGCCTGCTACGATTAAAATAGTTGCAATAATTCTTTGCCAAAAGTGTTCATGTTCCTTCAGAAGAATAATTCCTCCAATTACTGTTATCAATGTTCCTGTCTGCAGCAATGGGTACACAATTATAAACTCGGTAATTGCATATGCTTTCAGTGTAAAGTAGTACGCTGTCGTGGCAAGAACTATGGCAAGTATAGCAGTCTTGCCTCTATGGCGCATTAAGTGCTTTACATGTTGCGTTCGTCCGGGGAGGAATGCGAGAAGTATTATTGTTGGGAGCAGAAATACTAGAAATCCATAAACTTCTGGCTTGAACCAACCTAGTGCAAATTTGTCAATCGCAGCTGTTGCTGCTGTCAGAATCGCTGCTCCTAATGTCCATTTTACACCAGGATCACGTAATTTGCCAAATTTCTTTTCCGGATGCCATAATAGAAACCCTATTCCAATGAATATTGCTATATTTCCGATGAGTTGACTGGTGGTTGCAGTCTCCTTTAATAGGAAAATCCCGATCAGCAGACCCCATATTAGTTTTGATTGGCTTAACGGTTGATGGATTGAAACTTCCGCGCCTTTGCGAGAGATGTAATCAGCTACAGACGAAATTGCCCATAGGATTGCCGCTATCGCTAAAGTTATCCAAGCAATCGTTTGTGTTGGAATTTCCAGAGTTGCCAATGCTAGCGGGAGCCATAATACAGTAGAAATTGCATTTACTAGTAATGAAAATGCATACGGTTCTGTTTCTTTTACAACATAACGTATCAAGATTCGGCTTGCAGAACCAAACAATATTGATAACACAATAAAAAATATTGATTGTGTAGATATCATCTTTGTTCTAAGCACATTCTTGTTTTATAATCTTTGCTACCACAAATTTATTATACCTTAATCATTGCCTTTATCGTATGGGGTTAAAAGAAGTGTTAAGTTCAGGTGAATCTTTGTTCAAAAATGAGGATTCTTTAGACCCTGAATGGCTGCCAAAGAACTTACCATTTAGAGAAACCCAGCATCATCATATTGCCAACTGCATTAAGCCCTTATTGCAAGGAAGAAACGGCAGGAACTGCATTATCTCAGGTGCTCCAGGTATTGGTAAAACTGCTGCAGTAAAGCTTGTTCTCAAAGAGTTGGAAGAAAACCCTGACGTTAATACTCCTGACATTTACGTTTTCTATGTCAACTGCTGGCAGAAAAACACCACTTACAAGATTTTTGTTGACTTGTGTGAGCAATTGGGCTACAAGTTCACTCAAAACAAGAATAGTGAAGAATTGTTCAAAATAATAGCGAATGCCGTTAATAAAAAAGCAGCAGTCTTTGCTTTTGACGAAGTTGACAAAGTCGAGGACGTCGATTTCTTGTACAATATTTACACAGACCTCTTGAAAAAGACTATTTTGATGGTTACTAACCATCCTGAATGGTATTCTCATGTTGACCAGCGCATTCGTTCAAGATTATTGCCTGACACAATTGATTTCAAGGCGTACAGCAGGGAAGAAATCAAGGGTATTTTGAAGAAGCGTATGGATTTTGCCTTTAACGATTGCTGGGATGATGATGCTTTGAATTTGATTGTTGAAAAAACTTCAGCTATTGGTGATATTCGTGCTGGCTTGCATCTGTTGAGGGAAACCGGGTTTGCCGCAGAAGATTCAGGTTCAAGGAGAGTGCTTCCTGCTCATGCCCAGGCAGCAATGTCAAAGTTGAAGGATTTCAGCATTAAGTCCCAGGATGATTTGAATGACGATTCCAAGATTATTCTCGAACTCATAAAGGCGCAGAGCGAGGGAAGGATTGGTGATTTGTTCAAGTTGTATCATGATAAGGGCGGCAGTGCTAATTACAAGACTTTCCAGCGTCGTATTGAAAAGCTTGAACAAGGCGGCTTTATTGATACGAAGAAGGTTGTTGGTGGCAAGGAAGGCAGTACCACCATTGTTACTGACAGGAATAAGAATTTGACTGATTTCTAGCGCGAAGCCTTTATATACTCTATTTCTGCTTTAGTTGTGCATGGCAAAAAGGGTGAGCATGGAAGAGCTTAGTAGAAAGCTTGACCAGGTTATTTCTGTCCAAAAGAAACTTCTTGCCAAAGAAGCCAAGGTTGAGAGAGAGGAAGCTATTGTTGAGAAGGAAGAAGAAAAAGAACTGAAGGAGCTGGCAAAACTTGAGGCTTTTGAGAAGGAAATTGTTAAAGAGGTTGGCCCTCATCCTTTGTTGAAAATTACGTATAGGGATATTGCCAAGGGGGGTATTGGTGCTCTTGTTGGTGTCGCTGCTCATTATTCTTTTGTCTATGGCGTTAAGGTTGCTGCTGAGATTGACATTTTCCGTGCAACTTTGCTTTTCCCGATTTCATACGCTTTGGGCGGAGTCTTCATGTATCTTACTGGCTTCCGCAAAGTCAAGGATCCTAAGCTATTATCTTTCCTTCCCATCCGCCTGACAGTGTTATACCTCACCGCTGTCATTACGTCCATGCTGGTTTTACTGTTGTTTAACCCAGAATTCCTCTATGACTTCTGGTCATCTTACAAGCAGGTTGCAACTGTAACTTTAAGCGCTGTTATTGGCGCTTGCACTGCTGATTTGATAGGTAAAGAATGAGCAGTTTTGAGGATTTGCAGGCGAAAAAGGTTGTTTCAGCATCCGGATTAGCTCAAAAACTTGTGGTTATGAGGGATTATCTTTTCTCGCTTAAGCAAACAGGTCAGGATGAAAAATATACAGAGTATCTTAATAGGTATGCTGCTGCTTTGGAAGAGCTTCTTGATTTGGTTAGAGAGCAGAAGAAGGGCTGCAGGCATGACCAGTGCAATACTCTTCTCTATCAGGAAATTTCTGAGTTGACTAGTGCCATTAATCATATTGGTCGTGTTGCAGGAAGCAGAGAGGAGCTTGATGAGTCTAAAGTTCGTGAAGCCTTGGCTACTATTACTTCCCATCAACATTCTCTTGCTTATTTATTGAAGAACGATAGGGCTGCCTAGCCACTGGACACTGGACAATCCCCTTCGTGACCTATTTAAAGCGTTCTTACGGGTAACTTGGTATAAAACCGAGGTGATGCCCATGGAGACTAAATTCATTCAGGACTTACTGTTTGAGCAGGTCCGCCTGCTTACCCGCGAATCTAACAGGCGCGAACTGCGTTTGAAAGGGGTGAGACAATGGTAGACCTCTATGATGACAACGCCATTGACTATTTTGAGGAAGAAGACGAGATTGATTCTGCCGAAGCCGGCTTCATGCACGGCTATTTGTCCGCGTAATATTTTTTATGGCTTTTTATGTTGATAGTTGTATTTATTTGAATCTGTGGAAGAAGGAGGAAAGAGGAGAAGTTAAGTTTTGGAAGTTAGCTGAGGATTTCTTTAAGCGCGTACAGAAAGCAGAACAAATCATATACATATCTCCGTTTGTGATGAAAGAATTATCTTTTAGGTTTGATACTAATACTTTGCGATACAGATTGGAGGAAATACGCCGTTCTTCTATATTTGAAAATGTAGAAGCGAGCAGAGATGACTACAGAGAAGCGCGCAGATTAGAATCCGCATCTGGATTTGAAATAAGTTTCTTTGACTGCATGCATATGGCCTTGGCAAAGAGAATTGGTGCCATCCTTGTTACACGGGATAATAAATTGCTAGATTTTGCGAGCGGATTTTGCACGGTTGGCAGGCCAGAAAATTTTAGATAACGAATTAATCTCGTCAAGATCTATTGGTTCTTTTGATAGTTTTTCACGGATTTTTCTGATTTGTTTTACAGAATCCCCATCGTTTTTTACGGTTCCTACCTGGCTACGCCAGAAGTTTTCCCAATATTGCTTTCTTACTGCTTCTCTTATTGCATCTGACCTGTTGGCATAAATTCCCTTTTTTACCAGAAAATCTATCTGTTTGACTAATCCTCTTGACAGTCTTATCTGGAGGGTGTCCATTACCATGGTAATTGAATTGTAATGCACTGCTATATAAATTTTTCTAACACAAGTTTTTTATCTCCTTCTCTTCCTCGCCATGTTATGCGCATTATTTCCACGAATGAGATAAACAAGTCTAAGCTGGTTCAAGAAATCTTAGCTGGTGCTGTTTTCATCTATCCTACTGATACTATTTATGGCATCGGCTGCGTTGCGACAAACTCTGCCGCAGTAAAACGCATCCGTGAACTAAAACAGCGTGATACAAAGCCGTTCTCTGTCATTGTGCCTTCAATCGACTGGATCAGAGAAAACTGTGAAATTTCTGAGCACGCAAAATCCTGGTTGCAGAAGCTTCCAGGACCTTACACGCTCATCTTTCCTTTGAAAAATCCTGCTGCAGTTTCTCATGAAACAAATATGGGCATGAAAACTCTTGGCATTCGTATTCCTGACCATTGGATTTCTTCTTTGGTTGAAAGCATCGGCAAACCTATCGTCACAACTTCTGTTAATATTGTCGGCAAGCCTCCTTGTACAACAAAAACAGAATTCGAGCAATTTAATGTTGACTTCATTATTTACGAAGGCGACAAGGCAGGAAAGCCAAGCACAATTGTTGATACAGTCACTGGCAAGGTAGTTCAGAGATAATCTTTTTAAACAGGAGTTTATTTAGAGTACGTCAATAGAGGTGATATTCATGAGATATTATGCATTATTCTGTCTTTTACTACTAGTTGCTTGCGCTGCGCCGTCTGCTCCTGTGCAGCCCCCTGCGCAGCCTATTGCTCAACAGGAAGTCATAGCTCCACCTGTAGCTCAGGTTGAGAAAAAGGTGCCTACGCTTGGTGCTGTTAATTTGGAGATTTTTGCTTACGGCGCTCGAGAAGTTGGCGGTAGCATTAACCCTCTTACTCCTTTGGAGTATCGTGTTCAAGTTTCTCAGGACGCTCCAAACAGTCCGCCGATTACTCATGCCTTCAGGCCAACTATTTTCCTGGTGGTTATTTACAAGGATGGAAGCTTTGATACCTTTGGTACAGAGGATGTTCCTAACATTCAGGCTTCAAACCTCTTTACCTACGATCCAAGTTTGGAACGCTGGGTTAATACCAAGGGAATGTCTAAGGGCGATGTCAATGACCAGCAGAAATTTGTCGTACTTGTTCGCTTTAATGACGATAAAAAGCTTATACAAAGAACCATCAACATTCGTTAATCTTTAAGTAATCTTTTTAAATAGATTTCCATATCTCACGTGAAATAGAGGTGATATTAGTGAAATACTCATATGTCATTCTAACAGTTTTGATTTTAGCAACCGCTGTTGTCGCAACGCACAACAGCAAGATAAAATATGGTCAAGCTATGGATTTTGGTAATAAGATTCAGTCTGCTGCTGTTACAAACCTTCAGGAAATGCCAAAGCTTGGTGCTGTTGGTTTGGATATCTTTGCTTTTGGTGCAAGGGATGTTGGTGGCAGTACAAATCCAAACACTCCTTTGGAATACCGTGTTCAGATTTCTCAGGCCGCTGCGCACAGTCCTCCTATTACCAACGCGTATAATCCTACAATTCTGTTGATTGTGATTTACAACGATGGCAGTTTTGAGCTTTATGGAACTGAGGATGTGCCTAACGTCCTGGCTTCAAATCGCTTTACCTATGATCCAAGTTTGAAGCGCTGGGTTAACGGCAAGGGGATGGCTCAAGGCAATGTCAAAGGTGTGCAGAATTTTGTGGGTCTCGTATCGTTAAATGGCGATACAAAGATGATTCAGAAGACGATTAACGTTCGTTAATAGCATACTACCGTAAAGCTTTTAAACACCCCATTTTCTCGAGAGAGACATGAGTACAAAAGTAGTGGGTGCAGGTTCAATTAAGGAAGGCAGCTACATAGTTATCGATGGTGCTGCTTGTAAGGTTGTTTCTGCTGAAACGTCCAAGTCTGGCAAGCACGGTCATGCTAAAGCGCGTATTGTTGCTGTTGGCTTGATTGACAACAAGAAAAGAGAGATAGTTATGCCTGCCCATGATAATGTCGAAGTTCCTATCATAGAAAAGAAATCTGCCTCTGTTTTAAGCGTCTCTGGTGAAATGGCCAATGTCATGGATGATGAGACTTATGAAACATTTGACATTAAAGTTCCTGAAGAATTGAAAGCAACTATTTTGCCAAACTGCAAGATTATCTACTGGACTATTCTTGGTGAGAAAGTCATGAAGCAGTTGAAAGGTAGTGGTGAGGCATAATGGTAAAATTTCCAGAAGCTGATGCTCGAATGTTCAAGAACAAGTTTGTCTGCAGGAGATGCAAAGCTGTGATTCGTGCTCCTAGCAGAAAGATTTCTGAGGGCGAAATTAAGTGTCGCTCCTGCGCTGGAAAGAAATTTAAACCAAAGCGCAAGAAGTAGGCAGAATGAGTATTGATGCAATAACTGCGATTATTTTCATCTTACTTCTTGCTTTGTTTTTGTGGAAGAAGCGCAGGAATGTTGAACTTCAGCGCATGCTTTTTCCAATTTTGTATGTTGTAATGTATCGTTCTAAGTTCGGCATTGCAAAAATGGACAGTTGGGCTAAATCTTTCCCCAGATTTTTGAAATGGCTTGGCTATGCTGGTGTTGTTCTTGGCTTTCTTGGCATGATAGTTATTTCTTTTGAGCTTGTGAAAAACAGCTTTGATGTTTTTCTGAAGCCTGAAGCTGCTCCTGGAATACAGCCCGTGCTTCCATTCGAAGCAAAAGGCGTATTTTTCGTTCCATTCCTCTATTGGATCATCAGCATTTTCCTGCTTGCTGTTGTTCATGAGTTTGCTCATGGTGTTATTGCCAGAGTTCATAATGTTCATGTTAAGAGCAGCGGTTTTGCTTTCCTGTGCTTCTTCCTGCCTGTTATTCCTGCTGCTTTTGTCGAGCCAGAAGAAACTATTTTGCAAAAGCGCCGTTACAGAGAACAATTAAGTGTATTTGCTGCTGGTCCTATTTCCAATCTTCTTTTCGCACTTCTGATGCTGCTATTATTCACCGCATTATCTCCTGCTATTACTGCTGCATTCGAGCCAAAGGGCGTTGAGATTGCATCCATCAATGAGACTGGTCCTGCTGGTATTGCTGGGCTGGTTAAAGGCGATATAATAACGATGTTTGGCGAACAGAAGATTGAGTCTATGCAGAATGTTTCTGCTTTTCTAGCTACTGTTTCTCCTGGCACTAATGTTATGATTCAAGCTTTGAACAAGTCTGTCATGGTTACTCTTGGGCAGAATCCGACTAATGCCTCGCTGGCTTTTTTGGGAATAAAGGCAAAGCCGTACATAGAGAAGCGCCCTGAGTTTGTTTCAAAGTATGGCGGCTGGCTTGCTGACCTTATCAAATGGTTTGCCGGCTTGCTTTTCTGGCTGTTCACTTTGAACATCGGCATTGGATTGTTCAACTTGCTGCCTATCGGTCCTCTTGATGGTGGCAGAATGTTCCAGCTTGCTCTGTTAAAAGTTTTCAGGAAGGAAACTGCTCAGAAAGTCTTGGTCTTTGTTAGTTTTCTTTTTGTTGCATTGATTATTTCTAATATGCTGTTTGGCTTTTTCCGCTGATTATCCTTTCACATTTCCAATAGGCTTGAACGCAACAAGCTTCTTGCTTATTCCTGCTACATCCATTGTATCAACAACTTCAGAAATTGGTTTGTATGCAAATCCTGCTTCTTCTGCTAATCCTGAAAATGATGCTGTCCTGACGTATATGCCTCTTTTCTCCATTTCCTTCTGCAGCAAGTCTCCTCTGACTTCTTTTCTTGCTTTTGTTCTGCTCATTGTTCTTCCTGAGCCGTGTGCAGTGCTGCCAAATGTCTCTTCAAGGGCTTTATCGGTTCCAAGCAGGAGATAGCTTCCTGTTTCCATGCTTCCGCCTACGATGACTGGCTGTCCTATTTTTCTGAACATTGGTGCGAGTTCTGTTCTACTTGGTCCAAAGCATCTTGTTGCGCCTTTTCTGTGTACAACTAATTTTTTCATTTTGCCGTTAAGCTTGTGTTCCTCATATTTTGCTATGTTGTGCGCAACATCATATACCATATGCATTTCCATTTCTTCTGGTGTTTTCTGGAAGATATTCTTGAAGCATTCTCTTATTCTGTGTAAAATAACCTGTCTGTTGGCAAATGCTGCGTTTGCAGCGCAAGCCATGGCGTGATAGTAATCCTGTCCTTCTTTGGAATTAAATGGCGCGCATGCTAATTCTGGGTCTGGTACTGTTATGTTGTATTTTGGCATTGCTGCCGAAAATATTTTCAGATAATCTGTTGCTGTCTGGTGTCCGAATCCTCGGCTTCCGCAGTGCACCATTACGCATATTTGGTCTTCGCTGAAGATGCCTAGTTTTTTGGCTGCGTTTTTGTCGAATATTTCTCCTGCGTATTGTATTTCAAGGTAATGGTTGCCTGATCCCAATGTTCCTAGTTGATTAATTCCTCTGCTTACTGCTTTCTCGCTTATTTTGCCTGGTTCTGCATGCTCTATGCAGCCGTAATCCTCTATCCTTTCAAGGTCTTCATCCCAGCCGTAACCATTATCTACGCACCATTTTGCTCCGTTTTTCATGACTTCTTTGAATTCTTGATTGCTTAGTTTGACAAATCCTTTGCAACCGACGCC
>Ga0247727_10009985_pt1 | contig 16960 bp, 16 predicted proteins | sample WisWelCaveWW1625_FD_202498 | JGI IMG/M metagenome (GOLD analysis project Ga0247727, IMG submission 202498) | Biofilm microbial communities from Wishing Well Cave, Virginia, United States - WW16-25 | ecosystem: Environmental > Aquatic > Deep subsurface > Groundwater > Cave microbial mat | place...
CCTCGACGGCGAAGTGCCCGACTCAATTCTCATCCCTCTCCGTGGTATCGCCGCCGTGACGGAAGTTCACCTGATTCGCCTCCCGGGAGCGGCCAGCGAAGATGCTCGAGCCTCCGCGCATTCCTCCAGACCACCCATTTCCTTTTTTCTCTCTCGGCGGCATAATTCCCTCAGGCGCCCCATCCCTCGAAAGGAGCCCCACAATGAGCATAGCCACCCGCCTGAAATCCTTTCTCGACGAACAAAAGGTTTGCTACACCCTGATGACCCACTCACCGGCCTACACTGCCCAGGCCGCCGCCGCCACTTTGCACGTCCCCGGGAAAGAGGTGGCCAAGACGGTCGTTATCCGGGCGGGCGATCAGACCTTGCTCGCCATTCTCCCGGCCTCCTGTCATGTCAACTGGAAGAAGCTCGCCGCCGTGGTTGGCCGCGACGTCCGCCTGGCCACCGAGCAGGAGTTCATTAACCTGTTCCCGGATTGCGAGCTCGGCGCCATGCCGCCACTCGGCCAGTTGTACAGCCTGCCGGTGTTCGTCGATCAAGCTCTGGCTGCCGATGAGGAGATTGTCTTCAACGCTGGCACGCACCGCGACGCCATCCGCATGCGCTACGCGGACTTCGTGGCGCTCGAAAAGCCCCGCGTGGCCTCGTTCTCGGACATGGCCGGCGCCGCCCGGAAAACTGCCTGAGCAGGTTTCCCGTTGGCCCGCGGATGCCCGGGATTGGACCCCGGCGCGTAGAAAGTCTGTAACGCTCGCGCGCGCTCGTGGAAGACACTGCCGGAGTTGATTCCTACTGTGCGGGCGCGGCCAACTTTCCCAGCAGCGTATTGATCGTCTCCTTGCGCCGCTTCAGGTGCGCGCGGAAGTCGAAATCCTCGGTCTTATAGACTTCCTCGCGCAGGTCGGGAAGCGCTTCTCGCAATATCTCCAACAGCACCTGGTGTTCCTCGTCGTTCAGCGTCAACTGCATCTCTCTCTCCCCGGCGCAGCGATTCTAGCCCTTGATCACCCCCATCGGCCGCAGGCGCGCAACCTTCCGCGCCAGTCCCGCGTTGTGAACCACGTCCACCACCGCATCAATGTCTTTGTAAGCTTCCGGCACCTCTTCCAGGATGCCGTCGCGCGTCTCCGCGCGCAGGATGATGCCCTGTTCCTCGAGTTTCTTGGTTTCGGTCCGCGCGTCCCGGCCTTTCTTTGCCGCTGTCCGCGACATCGCTCGGCCCGCCCCGTGGCACACCGTCCCGAAAGTTTCTTCCATCGCTCGCTCAGTTCCCACCAGAACAAAACTCGCCGTTCCCATCGAACCCGGGATCAGCACCGGCTGCCCGTAGCTCTTGTACGCCGCGGGGATTTCTGACGTGCCTGCCGGGTACGACCGCGTCGCTCCTTTCCTGTGCACCAGCACTTCTTCCGTCGTCTCTCCAACGCGGTGGCGCTCGCGCTTGGCGATGTTGTGCGCCACGTCATAGACCACTCGCAACCTCGTTGTCTCTCCGAAAACTTTCGCAAACGACTGCCTCGTAAAATGCGTAATCGCCTGTCGGTTCGCCCATGCAAAGTTTGCCGCCGCCGCCATCGCCGCCAGGTAATTCTTGCCTTCCGGCGACTGGCTTGGCACGCAAGCTAGTTGCCGGTCCGGCAGCGTGATTCCGTATCGCCGCATCGCGCTGTCCATCGTCTTCAGGTAGTCCGTGCATACCTGGTGCCCCAGCCCCCGCGACCCGCAATGGATCAACACCACCACTTGCCCTTCCTCCAGCCCAAAACCCTTCACAATCTCCTGCTCAAACACCTTCTGGACGTACTGCACCTCCAGAAAATGGTTCCCGCTGCCCAGCGTGCCGATTTGCGTCCGCCCGCGCTGCTTGGCGCGGTCGCTAACTTTACTCGGGTCGGCGCCATCCATCCGTCCAGACTCCTCGCAGAATTCGACATCGGCTGCCTCTCCGTACCCGCGTTCCACAATGCTTGCCGCACCGCGCTCGAGTATGTCGTCCAGCTCCGCCCAACTGCACGACACATGTCCCTCCCTGCCCGTCCCTGCTGGCACGTCTCTGAAAAGCTGGTTCACCAGCTCCCGCAGCTTCGTCGTTGCTTCCTCTCGCCGTAGTGTGCTCGCCAGCAGCCTCACCCCGCAGTTGATGTCAAACCCCACGCCGCCCGGCGACACGACTCCATCGCGCCAATCCGTCGCCGCCACGCCCCCGATCGGGAACCCGTAGCCCTGGTGGATGTCCGGCATCGCCAGCGACCTCCCGACAATCCCCGGCAAGCACGCCACATTCATCGCCTGCTCGATCGAAAGGTCCTTGACGATTTGCTCCATCAGCCGCTCGTCCGCATAGATCAGCGCGTCGGTCAGCATCCCCGGCTTGGTGCCTCGCGGCACCAGCCAGCGGTAATCGTCGAGCTTCTTCAGTTGACTTGCTTCAATGGCCATCGCTTCTCCTCGCAGGTATCATACTCCCGGTCCGCACTCATGCCTTCCATTCGCAGCCCCCGCGGCAGGCTCAGCCTGCTTGTTCTTCTCGCCCTTGCCCTGGGCGCCTGCCTTCTCCGCGATCTGTCGAAGTCTTTCAACTCCCCGCAGCCCGAAGCCGCCTGGCGACAGTGCATCCGCGTTGTGGATGCCGATACAATTGATCTTGAGAATGGCGAGCGGCTCCGCTTGATCGGCGTGGACGCACCCGAGACGCGTCACCCGAGACGCGGTCGGGAAATCTGCGGCCCTGAAGCCACCGCTTTTGTTGAGCAACTCGCTCTCGGCAGGCGTGTTCGCCTCAGCTACGATTGGGATCGCCTCGACCCCTTCGGCCGCACCTTAGCCTATGTTTATCTCGAGGATGGAACCATGCTGAATGCGGAGGTCATCCGGCAAGGATACGCCCACGCCTACCGGAAATTCCGCTATCGCCTCAAGGAAGATTTCCTGGAATACGAGCTTGAAGCACATCGAGAAAGAAGAGGTTGTTTGCCGCTACTCGCACCAAACATGCCGCGCGAATGAGAAGCACCCGGGCTGCGCGACGCGGAACAACTAGTCACGCCACTGCACCCACCGTGCCCGCTACGTGCGAGACAATCCACTCCACCTCGCTGCGCCGGTACGGGCTGGCCATGTAGTCAAACGCGCCCAGTCGCATCGCTTCCAGGTACTGGTGCGTCTCTCCCGCTCGCGACGTCACCACCACGGGCACGTTCGCCTTTGCGCATTCAGGGGCCCCCAGCACGTCACGGTAGCTCCCATCCGCAAGCTCCGCTTCACAAAAAACCAACGGAACTCGCTTCCGGGCCAGCCGCGCCCGCGCGTCACTCACCGTCGAGCACATCTCCGCGGCCAAGTGGCACTCTTCAAGCACCCTCTTCAGCGTTTGGCGGTTTGCAGGGTCGGAACAAATTACTAAGACTTTCAGGCGGCTGATCATTTTCCGCCTCCGGCAGGGACAGCAGAGGCGCGGACTCGCTGGCGGGCCAGTAACAACAGGAGCGGGATCACAACTGGTACAGGAAAGGCCCCTCAGCAGCTGCGTCCCTACGCTGAAGGTAGTCCTCGCTTCCTCCCCTGTCAAGAGAATCAGGCTCCCGACACACCGATTCGCACACTAGCCGCCGCGCCCACGCCATGCTAAAGTAGCTTTGTTGCTCGGACCTCCAGTCTGCGTCCGGGCATCTCGCGGTCGGGGCGCGGCTCAACTTGCTTAGAGCGCCCCGGTCCGGTCGGGAAGGTCGGCCATCTTCCTTGATGGGTGATGTTCTTCGAGCGGTTCGTGTTTGTTTTTTCTGCGGCTGTCGGGGCGTGGCTCAGCCTGGTTAGAGCGCCTGGTTCGGGACCAGGAGGTCGGTGGTTCAAATCCACTCGCCCCGACCACCTCCTACCCTAGTTTGTTCGGAGCTTGTTCGCAGAACTGTTCGCAAGTTCGTCCCCCGACCTATGGATCCGGAGACCAGGCGGGCCGTTTTACAGAGACCTTGCCCATTCAAAAACTCTCATCCCTAATCTTTCCAAGCTCAGAACCGCCCTACCGATATAGCTGTAATCCCGAGATTCAATTTCGACGATGGCTAAGGACTTTGCCTTCAAGGGGCTTCTTGGTAGTCGAAGTTTGATTGGGGTGGTTGATGGGTCAGCGGTGAGCGGAAGGCGAAGTTCTCCAGAATCAATCAGACGTGGAGAATCCCAGCTGTGATTGTTGTAATCGCGGTAGTGGATTGAGTACTTCTATGCGGGAAGTTGCTCGAGTTCTCCGAATCGAGGCCGAGAGCATTCCTACCCTCGGGAATCCACCGCGCCAAAAACCCCCTGGCCGCGGGTCTTTTGCCCCTTTGGGTCTTTTCTCAAAGTAACTGCCTCAAGAACGGAATCCCGGTTCGTCTCGTCAGAGTACCCAGATTTGGCACGGGTGCGGCTGGAGTGCTAGGGACTTAAGCTTCCTGTTTCTCCGCTTTCTCCGCAAAAGACGCATTCGCAATGACCACCATTCGAGGCCAAAGAAGGAGGGAACCCGACGCTACCGAGGGGCGATGAATCTTCTACTGAGTATTCGCTGGCGGGATCCGCTTGGATCGCGTGCTGCGTCTCCGCTGTAATTCCTTCTTGCGGGCGATGGCCCGGGCCATCTGATCCAGGGCCGTGCCCGCCAGGTAGTTCATCACCTGCGTGCGCATGGGCTTGAAGGTGACGTGCAGCGGACAGGGAGCGTCGTCGGCACAACGTTCCAGCCCCACAGCGCATTCCAGAAAATGATTCAAGCCGTCAACGGCGGCCACCACATCGCGCAGGGTGATGAGCTCCGGCTTGCGCGCCAGGCGGAAACCGCCTCCGGGACCGCGGCGGGATGCAAGCAGGCCTTTCCTGACTAACTCCTGCAGGATTTTCCCTAGGACGGGGGCAGGAATGTCCTCGGCGCCCGCGATGTCCCGACCCTGGGCGGCGTCATGGGTTGGCAGGCGCGCCACAAAAGCCAAGGCCCGAATGGCATATTCGCAGGGTCTGGAATAAAGCATATCTGTGTCTGGATCTCCATAGTCGGCGCATTAACCCACCCTGTCAAAATAGTTCGCTGCGAGCGCTCGCGGCGGGGCCCATCCACGCAAGGCAAAAAAGACGCTTGACAAGCAGGAACTGCAGGAGTAAAAGACCTTTAACTCTTTTATCGAGGACTGGGATGCTTTACGACCACACCTCGGAACTCGCAGTTCGCGCGGTTCTCTATCTAGCCATTCGACCGCCCGGCCAACTTTCCACCATTCGGGAAATCGCACGGGGCACCGCGTTACCCGGGCCTTATCTGGCCAAGGTGCTTCGGCCACTGATCCGAGTGGGGTTGGTGCGCGCATTCCGGGGGCCGGGCGGGGGTCTTGAACTGGGGCGTGCTCCCGGGGAGATCTCCTTGCTTTCGGTTGTTCAGGCTCTGGACGGGGAAGCCGTACGGGACACGTGTGTCCTGGGCCTGCGCCGATGTTGTGCCGACAGTCCGTGCCCGCTGCATCAGAGGTGGTTTCCGCTGCAGCAACAGATGCAGAAGCTGCTCGAAGAAACCACACTGGATTCCTTGGTCCACGACCTGACCGCAACCACGCCTTTAACCCCAGCTTCCTGGATGCCGGCTTCGGGTTCGGCGACTCATGTTCGCGCAGCGCGTCCCGAGAAGCGGAGGTGTCGCCATGCAAGGGTCTCCACGGAATAGGATCGTAACCATTGCGCTCAGTGCAGTGGTGCTTCTCGTCGGGGGTGCGCTCGGCTGGGTGCTTTGGCAAAGCGGGCAGAATGCGGTGCCGCGGGGGCAGGCGCTCTACGAGAAGAATTGCGCGGTCTGCCACGGGCTGACGGGGAATGGCCAAGGCGAGGCTGCCTACTTGCTTCAGCCAACACCACGGAATTTTCGTGCCGGCAAATTCCGTTTAGTGAGCTCTCAGGGCTTGCAGCCGACGCGCGAAGACCTCTTTCGAACCATCGGCTATGGAATGCCGGGCACGGCGATGCCTTCCTGGGCGCACCTGCCGGAAAGCGATCGCTGGGAGCTGGCCGACTACGTTCTTAAGCTGAACCGCGATGGCTTATACGACAAGGGGCTCGCACTGAGGTACTCGCCGGCTGAAGCGCGGAAGTATGCCGCCGAAATGGCCGAGGCCGGCGCGCCCGTTGCGATCCATTCGGAGCCTCCGCTGACCAAACCAGGACTAGAGGAGGGCCGCGCGTACTTTCTGAAGGCCTGCGCGACCTGCCACGGACCAAAGGGCGAAGGAAGACGTGACCGGACGTGGAGAACGGCGGAGGGGTACCCAACCTGGTCGCGCAACTTCCGAGAGGGTGTCTTCAAAGGGGGGCGTGAGGGGAAACAACTCTATTTGAGGTTCTTCACGGGCCTGCCGGGCACGCCGATGCCCAGCGGGCAACTTTCTCCCGAACAGGTTTGGCGGGTCGTCCATTACGTGCAGAGCCTTTCCGATCCAACGGCGCAAGAGCGCGCCGAGACTCGAGCCACCGAGATTGTGGCCAAACGGGTCGCAAAGATTCCCGACGGTCCCGAGGACGCTATTTGGCAGACCGCGGCGCCGGCACAAATTTCGTTGATGCCGCTATGGTGGCGTGCGGGGTACATCAGCGCGGTTCAGGTGCGAGCTGTCCATGATGGTGTGCGACTGGCTTTCCGTCTGGAATGGCAGGACCCCACCGGGAACTGGGAAGCCATTCACCAAACGAGCTTCCCGGATGGAGCTGCGGTGCAGTTGGCGGCGAGTCCCAATCCGCCGCTGTTCGCGATGGGTGCCTCGGGGGAAGTCGTAAATCTTTGGCACTGGAAGGCTCTCTGGGAGGAAGACGCAATGCGGTTTCAAGATGTGGGCCAGGCGTTCCCGGGAATGGCTGCTGATGCCTACTTTGGAGAAAAGAAAGGGTGGCGATCCGAACCCCTGGAGGACACGACTTTCCGCACGGCCGCGGGCGTCCACAATTCGGTGGCGGCAAGCCAGCGCTCTAGCTCCGTGGAGGATGCGAACGCCGGCGGAGTGGGCACGTTCACAGTGCAAGCAGCACAGAAGCAGAGTGTGCAGGGCATTTCGCGGTGGAAGGATGGACGCTGGGCTTTGCAATTGTCCCGTGAAATGCGTGCCCCGGACAGGGAAGATGTTCCGCTCCGGCCGGGTGCGCGGGTATCGACCGCGTTTGCCATCTGGGATGGACAGGGTGGCGACCGGAACGGCCAGAAGAGCGTCAGCATCTGGAACACATTGGTCCTTGAATAGCAGGAGGGAAGATGAACGAAAAGGAAGCAGGGGCCGCAGCGCCTAAGGCCCGGAGTGGTCCGGATGCCTTGGACCTCGGGCTGAGAAGACGCGATTTCTTGAAGGGCCTGGGCGCCACCGGAGCGCTGGCGGGGCTTTCGCTGTGGTCGCTCGAGAGCTGTGGTGGCGCATCCGGGCCGGTGTCGATTGCCAATCCTCTGAGCTATTACCCAGCGAGAGACTGGGAAAAAATCTACCGCGAGCAATACCGGTACGACCGCACTTTCACATTTGTTTGCTCCCCGAATGACACACATGCCTGCCGGCTCCGCGCGTTTGTGCGCAATGGTGTGGTCATGCGCATCGAGCAGAACTATGACCACGAGAGATACGCCGACCTTTACGGCAATCGCGCATCGCCCGCCTGGAATCCCCGGGGTTGCTTGAAGGGCTACACGCAACACCGGCGAGTTTATGGACCGTATCGGTTGAAGTATCCACTGATCCGAGCGGGTTGGAAACAGTGGGCCGATGACGGCTTCCCATCGCTGACCGACAATCCTGCGCTGCGCTCGAAATACAAATTTGACAGCCGGGGGACGGATGCGCTGGTTCGGATCTCCTGGGATGAAGTGAATACCCTCCTCGCGAAGGCCCTTATCGCTATCGCTCGAACCTACAGCGGCGAGGAAGGACGTCGCCGCTTGCTGCGCGATGGTTATGTTCCCGAAATGCTCCTTCATTGGGGTGAAGCGGGCACGCGAACGATGAAGTTCCGAGGCGGCATGGGGCTTCTGGGTGTCATTGGCAAGTACGGGCTCTATCGCTTTAGCAATATGATGGCGATCCTCGACCATCATGTCCGCGGCGTTCCGCCGGAGAAGGCACACGGTGGGCGGCTCTGGTCGAACTACACCTGGCACGGCGACCAAGCTCCCGGACAACCCTTCGTCCACGGTCTGCAGGCAAGCGACTGTGACTTTAATGATCTTCGATTCAGCAAACTCCACATCCAGTGCGGGAAGAATCTGGTTGAAAACAAGATGCCGGAGTCCCACTGGTTCAATGAGCTCATGGAGCGAGGTGGCAGAATTGTGGTCATCGCTCCCGAGTACAGCCCGCCTGCCGCCAAGGCCGACTACTGAATCCCTGTGCGCCCAGGCCTGTCGGATACTTCGATCTTTTTATATGTCGCGCGCTACCTGATGGAGAACAAGCTGTATGACGAAGGCTTCGTCAAGAAGTTTACCGACCTGCCCCTGCTGGTGCGCACCGGCACGTTAACGCGTCTGCGAGCCCACGAAACTTTCCCCAACTACAAGCCCGGGCTCGACCCGCAGGGCCCCAGTTTCAGGATCCAGGGCTTGAAGCACGAGCAGTACGAACAGTTGGGTGACTTTGTCGTCTTCGACAAGAAGAGCCGGAGCTTGAAGCCGGTCACCCGCGACGACGTGGGCGAGAACCTCGCGCGCAAAGGGTTGGATCCCGAGCTGGAGTGGAAGGGCAAGGTCAAGCTCACCGACGGCACTGAGGTTGAGGTCATGACGGTATGGGAGATGTATAAGATTCATCTCCGCGACTATGATTTAGACACGGTCTCGGAAATAACCGGCGCACCGAAGGAGTTGGTCGAGCGCCTGGCCCGGGATCTGGCGACGATCAAACCGGCCGCCATTCACGTTGGCGAAGGAATTAACCACTGGTTCCACGCCACACTCCACAATCGCGCCACGTATTTGCCCCTGATGTTGACAGGGAACATCGGCATTCCGGGATCGGGTTGTCATACCTGGGCGGGCAACTACAAGGCAGCACTCTTCCAGGGAGCTCCTTGGGCCGGCCCGGGCTTCAAGGGCTGGGTGGGCGAAGACCCCTTTCAGCCCAGTCTGGATCCGGCCGCCAAAGCCCAGGACCTCAAAGTGCACGCGTATGCCCGTGATGAAGAAGTGGCCTACTGGGGCCACGGCGAAACGATCCATGTGATCAATACTCCCAAGTATGGTCGCAAGGTCTTCACGGGCAAGACCCACATGCCCACCCCCACCAAGGTGATGTGGTTCATCAACATAAACCTGATTAATAACGCTAAGTGGGTCTATCACCTGATCAAACACACGAACCCAAAGATCGACCTGATCGTCACGCAGGATGTCGAGATGACGGCCTCCTGCGAGTATGCCGACGTCGTTCTTCCCGCCAACTTCTGGATGGAGTTCCAGGCGCTGGAAATGACGGCCTCGTGCTCCAACCCATTCCTCCAGATCTGGGGGCGAGGCGGCATCAAACCGCTCTACGACACCCGCGACGACCTTTTGATCATGGCCGGTGTGGCCGAAAAGCTCGCCCAGCTCCTCAAGGATCAACGATTCCGTGACTACTGGAAATTTGCGCTCGAGGGGCGGGAAGACGTCTACATCGACCGGCTACTCGATGGTTCGACCACCACCAAGGGATACAAAACGGAAGACATCCTCAACGGGAAATACGGCGAGCCCGGCGCAGCCTTGATGCTCTTCCGAACCTACCCGCGAGTGCCCTTCTATGAACAGGTTCACGACAGCATTCCTTTCTACACCGATACGGGCCGCTTGAACGCCTACTGCGATATTCCCGAAGCCATTGAGCATGGAGAAAATTTGATCGTCCATCGGGAGGGGCCCGAAGCAACACCCTACCTCCCCAACGTCATCGTTTCCACGAACCCCTACATTCGTCCTGACAACCAGGGCATCCCGTCCAACGAGATGGATCCCGAAAAGCGCACGGTCCGCAACCTGAAGCTTCCCTGGTCGAAAGTGAAGAATACGAAGAACCCGCTCTGGGAGCAGGGCTATCGGTTCTACTGCGTCACGCCAAAGACCCGCCACCGGGTTCACTCGCAGTGGAGCGTGTGTGACTGGAACTCGATTTGGGACTCGAACTTTGGTGACCCCTATCGCAAGGATAAGCGGACGCCCGGGGTGGGAGAGCATCAGCTTCATATCAACCCACAGGCCGCGAAAGACCTGGGTTTGAACGAAGGCGACTACATCTGGGTGGACTCGAACCCCGCCGATCGGCCTTACGTAGGCGCCAAGCAGAGAGACCCTTTCTACAAAGTGGCGCGGTGCATGGTACGGGTGAGATACAACCCAGCCTATCCCTATCACGTCGTGATGATGAAGCACGCCCCGTTCATTGCCACGGAGAAGAGTGTCAAAGCCCACGAGACGCGCCCCGACGGCCGTGCCTTAAGTGAAGACACCGGCTATCAGGCGAATTTCCGTTATGGAAGCCAGCAGTCCGTCACCCGCGACTGGTTCATGCCCATGCACCAGACCGATAACCTCTTCCACAAAAAGAAGGCTGAGATGGGCTTCATTTTTGGTGGCGAGGGAGACAACCATGGACTGAACACGGTCCCCAAGGAGACCTTGGTGCGAATCACCAAGGCCGAGGATGGCGGCTTAGGTGGCAAAGGGGTCTGGAGACCCGCAACAACGGGTTGGTCCCCGGGAAATGAGAGCGCTGATTGCGAACGCTACCTCAGAGGAGAGTTCGTTCAGGTGAAATTGTGAAAACGCAAAAAGGTCTATTTGAAACCCAATTGCCCCAGATGGCCAACGAATCAAGAAACGTGCCCGGCCGAATCAAGCCGCCCGAGGAGGACGACCCGTTCGAGCTCGTACAGGCTTGGGTGCCTGGGGGCGACCCCGAGATGATGGCCACATGTCTGATCGAGGAGTACGCGCGGCTCGGCATGGGGGAAGGGGAAATCCTGTCCCTCTTCAGCCGACCGGTCTACCAAATCCATGACCTGTATCGGCAGTGGGGGGAAGCCCGGGTCCGTAATTTGGTCCGTGAAGTCCTCAGCCGAACCGGCCGGATGCGGGTCTCGGTAAGCGTTTTGCACCAGATTGAGAGGGCGATCCGCCGTAGTGACAGTGGGCATACCTGCGCCGATCAGGCGGCCGAATCGGACACGAGTCCATGAAGGGAAAAGGCAATGAACCGGATTCAGGAAGTTCGGCGTCAGGGAACCCGCTGGTCGGAAAATTACCGCGAACGGCAAAAGGTTGAGTAACAGAGCGGAGGTCGGCATGGCAAAGGTCTACAACTGGCAGGTGGGGCGCGAGATGCTCTATCCCTACGCGGAGGCCCATGCGGAATGGCAGTTTGCTTTCGTCTTCAACACGAATCGCTGCATCGGCTGCCAGACCTGCACGATGGCCTGCAAGTCGACTTGGACTTTCTCCCGGGGCCAGGAATACATGTGGTGGAACAACGTGGAGACAAAACCGTACGGCGGCTACCCGCAATTCTGGGACCACAAGCTTCTGGCTATGCTGGAACGGACGAACCCGGGCGGGCAAGTCTGGGACGCAAGTCGCAAGGACGCTGGCCGCGCCCCTTACGGGGTCTTCGAAGGGAAGACGATCTTCGAGGCGACCTCGGAAGAACAAAACCAAGAAGGGGAAACCTTTCAAGAAACGTCGGGGCGCGTTTTGGGCTACCTGCCAACCGACGAGGAATGGGATGCCCCTAACATTTATGAGGATACGCCTCGCCGGGCCGATGTGCGGCCTTGGCGTTGGGGAGGAGAAGGGGCGTCGCTCCCGGCACATCATACTTGGTTCTTCCATTTGCAACGGCTCTGCAATCACTGCACGTATCCCGGCTGTCTGGCCGCTTGTCCACGCCAAGCGATCTACAAGCGCCCGGAAGATGGCGTGGTTTTGATCGATGAGGAACGCTGTCGCGGCTATCGGAAGTGCGTGGAAGCTTGTCCATACAAGAAGCCCATGTACCGGGCTACGACTCGGACGTCGGAAAAGTGCATCGCCTGCTATCCCCGGCTCGAAGCCAAAGATAGCGCGCTCACGCCGGACGGCGTGCCCATCGAGACCCGGTGCATGGCCGCCTGCGTCGGAAAGATCAGAATGCAGGGACTGGTCAAGATTGCCAAAGACGGGAGCTGGGAGCACAATCCTGAAAACCCCATCTATTACATGGTCAAGGAAGAAAAAATTGCGTTGCCGCTCTATCCACAATTCGGCACCCAGCCCAATGGATTCTATATCCCGCCGCGGTGGGTGCCACGAGACTACCTCGTTCAGATGTTCGGGCCGGGAGTCGAACATGCGATCGAAACCTATGTCTGCCCGTCGCGCCGGCTGCTCGGCCTGCTCCAGCTTTTTCGCGCCAGCCAGAGGGTCATTTTCAAGTTCAAGCTAGTCGAGGGAAAGAAAGTCGGAGAAAGCGAAGTGACTCTTCCCAGCGGGAAGAAGAGGACGCTGGAGATCTTCAACGACACTGCAATTGCTTACGACCGCAACGACAAGGAAATTGTCCGACTCACAGTGGAAGAGCCCTTCTACGAAAGGGCCAAAGAACACCCGAATAGCATTTAAAGGCGATCCGATGGAATTGCAAACCCTCGAACAGGCCACTCTTCTGGCGAGACGTGAGCTCTGGTTGCTCGTCTCCGTTGGTTATGTGGATCCCTCCTTCCGACTGCGGTTTGGCCTTCTCAGAGATCCGGCCTTGCGTCAGCGCGCCTGTGATGCTGCTGCGCTGCTTGCTCAGGAGCAACCGGCGATCGAGCTGGGTCCCGGGGAAGTTATCCCGAAGGAGGCCACCGTTCGTGACCTTTTCGCTGCTCTGGATTCGGAGTGGGAGAGCATAGAAGCAACCTATCGCCTACTCTTCGGCTTAACCGCGATATCGCAACAATGCCCGCCCTGCGAGATTGAATTTGAACCGAATTCTGACGTGGCCTTTCGGTCAGAACGGTTGGCGGATGTGGCCGGTTTTTATCAGGCGTTCGGCTTGGAAATTTCTCCTCGAGCACAGGAGCGTTTGGATCATATCAGCGTGGAATGCGAATTCCTGTATGTACTTCTGGCCAAAGAAGCAGCGGCAGTGCAGGCTGGCAACCGGGAAGGAATGGAAGTGTGCAGGGACGCTCGGCGTAAATTCTTCCAAGAACACGCAGGGTGGTGGCTCCCAGCATTTTGCCGGCTTTTGCCTCGCTTCGCACCTCCGGGGTTCTACCGGCAGCTCGCCACTCTGACCGCGGGAATGTCAACGGCGGAGAGAGTGAGTCTAGGCTTGCCTGCATTTGAGACTCGAGTGCTTCCCAAGCCCTCAAGCGCCGGAACTGAGGGTGCCTGTTCCGAGTGTCTGGGTGGCCAACAGGGTCTTTGACGTGTTTACAGACGGAGCAATTTTGGATTGCCGGCGAACGAGTATTTCGCCCGTGGCGATGTAAGCCCTAGCTGGTTGTCGATGGGGGCGTGCTGGACAATGCGGATTGGATCCGGAATGGCCGTTGGCTCCAAATTCGTTGGATACTCGGTCGGGTGTCCAGCATGGGTGAAAAGCCCCTGCCCTGAGAACCACTTCCGCGGGCAGCTCGCTGTGCGGGACCATGCAAGGGATGCAGCCTCAGGCCCCACCCGTAACAGTAAGCGTGCCAAGGGATTGGGGGCATGCCTTGATCGTGTTCGGCGGGAAAGCGTTGGCATCCTGCTTGCTATGAATGACAGGAGCAATTGCCGCCGCGCCCCTATGAAGCCTCGCTGGGTAGGTGGCACCGCCGCTGGGAGGATACGATGACAATAACATCCAAGCGCGAGGTCGCCCGAATCCTCCGGGCCGAAGCACAAAGCCTGCGTCGCCACGGCTTCACGAACTTTTTCAGCCATCAGTTTGCGTGTGTGATGGCCCAGGTTGTCAGGCCAGAGCGGTGCGAAGGTTGCATACTGAGGGACTTTTTGCCCCCCGAATACCGTGAGGAAGCTTACCCCTGCCAGCACGTGGATGAAGCAGGATGGACGCACGTTGCCGAAATCCCTGGGATGGTGGACAAAGTCGCCCAGCGCTTTGAGGCCATGGCGGATGAACTAGAAGCCGCAGCAGGAATCGAAGAAGCGCACGAGGAACCAACGCAGTCCGAACCTAGGGGATAGCACGGGTTTGGAGGCAGGAACGTATTGCACCGCCGGTGATGCCCAGAAGCCGACCCGCCATGCGAGCCCATGGCTGCTCGGGTGCGACTTACTTAGTCTTGCGAGGGAAGTACTCTGCCCAAGAGCCTGGATCTGATCGCAGGAGGTTAACTCAATGGAATATCGGGAACTGTTCGCGATCCTGATTGTGATGCTGGCTGTTGCGGTGGCCCTCTACGCCATGTGGAGATACGGCGCAGGCTACGGCGCACGCTCGGTGGTTTGTCCCCACGCGCGGCATCGCGCGAGCATCTCCACGTTTTGGATAACTCGGAAGGGCGTGTCCACCTGTGACGTACTGCAATGTTCCCTGCTGCCCGGGGGAAAGCCGGTTACGTGCGACAAGGGTTGCCTCGCCCAGCTCTAAGTGACCACTCGCCGGAAGAAACTACAAAGCTGCCGCAGAAGTCGTGGTGTAGTACCTGAAGGATTTCCGAACGTGGCGGTTCAGAGGATGAGATCGTTGGAAGCGGAAATGAAATGCCCCGGGTGTGATGCCGAGGTGGTAGAGCGTCATCTTGGACTGCAGGTAGTTCGTGCTGAGCAGGGCGAGGAAAGATTGCAGGCAACCTATGCGTGCCCTGCGTGTGGGTTAAGCTCAGCGATCGAACCCTCACGGGACAAACTCAAGTCTTGGTGGTTGTTGACCAAGGGAGCAATGCTTCAGGCTGAAGGTCGGTTCCAAGAGGCCCTGAGTTGCTTCGACTTTCTGTTGTCACATGATCCTCGGTCGGCTATGGCTTGGTACAACAAGGGGTGTGCCTTGGCCAAGATGCAACGCTTCTCAGAAGCTGTGGGCAATTATGACCAGGCGTTGGTCATTGATCCACAAGATACCGAGGCTTGGCACAACAAGGGCCATGCTCTGCGCAGGCTGGGGCGCTTGGCTGAGGCTCTCGGTTGTTTCGACAGCGCTCTCCTGATTAGCCCCAAGCGAGAGACCACCCATGTAAGCAAGGGTAACCTCCTTCTGGCGATGGGGCAATCGCGAGAGGCTAGGGGGTGCTTTGACCAAGCACTTGGAATCAATTCCCGAAATTCGGATGCTTGGCTGGGTAAGGGCTGCGCGCTGGCACAAAGCCGCCGATTAGGTGAGGCGATAGAATGTTTTGAGAAAGCCCTGGCGGTCAGTCCACGAGATGTTGATTCCTGGAATTTCAAAGGGAAAGCTCTGGAAGCTGCCGGAAGGCCGCTGGAGGCTATGGAATGCTTTGACCGGGCGCTGGTCATCGATCCTGAAAATTTGTTGGCCCGGGAAAGGAAAGAGAGACTCTTGGCGAGATTGAGCCGTGCCTAGGAGAAAGTCCCTGCCCCCATCCTGGTCGGAACACCAGATGGGGTCCGTTGAGCATCTGCCTTAAGCGATGTTGCTCCTGAAACCCCGGCCTGCCCCGAATGGTTCACCTGTGCCGCAAGCTTTGACAGCGGCTTCACAACCGCCACTGGCCATCCCTCAGTAGCGAACAATTTTCAATCCGCACCAGGATTCACGCTGTAGATAAGATTGTGGCTGTCGCTGCACCCTGAAACACCACGAAACAACAGGAAACAACAAGTACTATGCAAAAGATTCATCACCAAACACTTTCAAACAACAAGAATCAACGAGTTTCAACAAGGGCTGGAATCTGGTTCGGGACCAGGAGGTCGGTGGTTCAAATCCACTCGCCCCGACCACTCAATTCCTCAATACACCCCGCGCGCGGCCTTCTTATTTTTCGTTGCCAGCGCGAATCTCTCCTCAGTCGCCCCATCGTGCATCACGCGCTGAGCCACGTATTCTCCCACCGCCGGCCCGTGCTTGAACCCGTGTCCCGACCCGCCTCCCACCAGCCAAACGTTCTCCATGTCCGGGTGTCGGTCGATCAGAAAATCTCCATCCCACGTGTTCTCGTACTGGCAGACGCGCGTCTCCACCACCGGCGCATCCTTCATCGCCGGAAACCGTCTCGCCAGGTAGCCACGCACGTGCGCCAGCCCTGCGCGCGTCACCACTCGGTCCTCCGAATCAGGATCAAACGCCGGCCCGCGTCGGTCATGCGCCACCTTAAACCCGCGCCCCTCCAGGTCCGGGATTGAATACATCTCTTCGCTCGTAATGCAGATGCAGACCGGCATCGCCGGCGGCGCAAATCGTCTCTCCCCGGCCGGCACTCCAAAGTAGAAAACCTCCTGCCGCGTCGCAAATATCCGATCGCCAATCACCTGCGGGAAAATCTTCCCCATCCACGGCCCACACGCAAATACAAAGCTCCCCGCGCGAATCACCTCTCCTCTCGCGGTCTTCACTTCGCTCAGCTTCCCTTTGCCTTCAGGCCCTGCAACGGCCTTCGTACGATACTCCGCCCCGGCCCGGCAAGCCTCTTCCACCACGGCAGCCACGGCCCGCCGCGCCACTAGCACTCCGCTCTCCGTCTCCATCAAACCCCAGTCCACGCCGCTCCAGTTCACCTGTGGGAACCGCGCGTCCAGCTTTTCGCGCTCCATCCGTTCGTGCCCCACGCCCAGCTTCTCGAGCGTCGCCTGAATCTTCGCGATGTACGCATCGTCCTGCACCGCCATCCACAGCACGCCCGTCTGATAAAACAGCGACTGCCCCGTCTCTGCGCAGAACCGTTTCCACAGCTCGAGCGACTGCATCGCCATCCGCGAGTAGATCTCGTCCGTGCCGTAGCCCATCCGGATCACTCGCGATTCGTCGCCCGAGCTCGACCCGCTGTTCCCCGGCCCGAACGCGTCCAG
>Ga0247727_10009986_pt1 | contig 16960 bp, 8 predicted proteins | sample WisWelCaveWW1625_FD_202498 | JGI IMG/M metagenome (GOLD analysis project Ga0247727, IMG submission 202498) | Biofilm microbial communities from Wishing Well Cave, Virginia, United States - WW16-25 | ecosystem: Environmental > Aquatic > Deep subsurface > Groundwater > Cave microbial mat | place...
TCGTCTCCTCCGCGAATGCGGCGAGCCTTGCACGATTCGCCTTCGATAAAACGATTCCCTTCACCATAGAAACCTCCTATGGTGAATATATACTGGAGTATTACTTAATATAGTTTACTTAGCTTAAACTACACCGCCAAAGTTAGTCGCGTTACACCAACGCTCACTCGTGTCTCGCGCCTGGGACACTCGTCTCTTGGTTACGTCATCAAAGTAATAATCGCTTTGTAATCAGCATTATCAGAGTTTCTTATTTTTTTGAAGTACGCTCCTTACTGTGAGAATGTTCGGGGATTTCGGCGGAGAGGCGTCCCTCTCTTGTGTTAGCCCTGCGCCGATCTGGCCCTAAAAATTCAAGGAGACGCGGCGATGCGATTTTTTGATCCGATTCGCGCCAGAAGGAAGGTCGAGATGCGTTTATTTCTAAAAATTTTCTCGGTTCTAACAGCAGTGTTCATAGCAGGAGCAGTAGATTGGATGGCGCAGGCCCAGACTTCGCCCGCCTTCGCTTCTCCTTCCGGTTGCCGCACGACGACTCTGAAGAATACGTTGCTCTTTACACAAGCACGCACCGGCAATCCGAACGATACGAATATCGTCATCGGGGCTTATACCGTGACGGACGACGATCCCACTGCCGCCGACACGGGCGCGGTGGAGAATGCGAATTGCAACCCGGCCGATCTCTCAGACGGTCATCCCACGCACGTCACGCTGATTACCGTGACGCTGGCCGGCGGAGACTTAACGGCCGCCGATATTCGTTCGATAAAACTCTTCTTAGATGGGAACGAAGACGGCTTCTTGCAGCTCGGTCAAGACCAGCAAATTGGTGTTGACTTGCCGGGCACTTGCTTATTCTCTCAATGCGTTTTTAATTTTGGTCGCTCGACCCCGCTCTTCAGCGTCAACGGCAAACCCGCCGAACCCGAAAACCAAGACAATGGGGGGAGTGACGAAGAGCTCGCGGACGACGAAAGCAACGACGAAAATCGGCAAGAGCAAACCGACGGCCTGAGCCAATTTCAAGCGATTATTATCACGGTCGACCTGGGTCCCAATGCGCGCGTTGGCACCAACTTGATGATCAATGTCGCTGCCGAAGCCAATGACATTGTGACACGAGGCGAAGATTCTGTCAGCTCTGACTTTAACGATACTTATCGCAGCCAGACTTCGAATATTATTCTAAACAGCATGATCGGCGGAGAGGGCGCGTTCGTTCAGGGCATCAACAACGGCAGCGGCAACCCGGAGACGGGCATTAAGTCGCTACAGTTTGAAGGATTGCGCACGCGTTTTCGCGATGAAAAAGTCTGGCCGGGCACCCGCGAAGCCGTCGCGGCGATGATCTATGTATGTGAAGGTGGCGACCCCGTCACACCTCAAGTCATCGTGCTTCCCGCGATTGCCAAGAGCGAACCGACGATCGCGGGCTATCCCGATGTCTTAGCCTGTATTACGTCAGCCGTACCGGACAACATTGGCACGCGCATCTTGCGCTTGCGCGTCGGTGTTTCGGGAAATACTGGAGCCGTGGGCACGCTGCGCCTCTATGACGATGCCAACGATAACGGCGTGCTCTTTGAGGCGGGCGAATTCGTGCTCAGTTCCAATCCCGTAAACGGCCTTGCTATCTTTGGCTCGCTGAACAACCCCTTGCTCGTCAGCACTCGCTCCAGCGCAGACCTGGCTCCTGGCATGTACGCGGCGCAAACCGGACCCAATCCGACACTCTGTGATTCGAACGAGGCCAATCCCCAAGCCGAAGGCGCCTCGAAGGGTTGCCCTCATGTGCTCGTACTCACGTTCGACGTGAACAGCAGCGCTCAACCCGGCGACGTGCAGTTCGATGTTGTGCTGGATATCGGAAATTTGCCCGGCGAGAATGCCGACTCGGCTACGGCGTCGTCCAACTTGGCGAACACCGCTTCTGTCAAGAGCACGGTCACTATCGATGCCAAAGAGACGCCCGTCGTACAAAAGTCAATTTTTAAGTTGATCGCCGAGCATTCGGGCGAGACGAATCTGATCGAAAACGAGGACATCTTCTGGGCAATGGCCCTATGGGCGCAGAACAAGCCGCTCTCCGATGAGACGTATGTCAAAGACAACGAGATGCTGCAAGCCGTACGCCTCTGGTCAGAAAACCTACTGATCGCGGCCTCAAAAATAGAGTTACAGAATTTAACTCGTGTTGCGCAGCCCACTCTAGTGCAGCAGCGTGTCGCTAATTTCAGCGTCGCGCCCGGCGAGTCATTCTGGGTGACGACGACGATTGACTCGGATAAACAAAACAAGGGCTTGCTCTTTACGCAAGTAGTGCCTACAGGTTGGAAAATTTCTCCGGTAAAAAACGCGGGCGGCGCTTTTAACGGCCAAAGCTGGCTCTGGTTAAATGCAAACGGCAAAGCGAATTTGAGCTACAAAGTCACGGTTCCTACGAATGCCAAGGAAGGCGTCTATACTCTAAACGGTTTAGTTGAGACGGCCCTTCCTCACTCTGAAGTGCCGACGAAGCACTTCACTATTGCAGTGACCGGAAAGCCTGTTACGTTAAGGCTCAACTCGATCACTCTCCAGAAAGGCACTTTTGTTATTGAAGGGACCGGCATCAGCAGCGCGAACGTGCAGCTCTTCAGCTTGAACGGAATCCGGCTCTCCTCCGAAACAACGGACTCCGGTCGTCTGACGATCGCGAATCTAGATCATTTGGCTGATGGCGTTTATTTGTACATTGTCACAGTGAGGGGCGCGGATGGGCAAACCATCCGCAGGTTCAACAAGTTCATCGCCCGACACTGAGGGAGTTGTGAAAATCCTCGGCACTCGACGGGGCCGAGGATTTTCTTTTTTTCGTCCTACCTAGTGCAGGGGCGCACCGGCGTGTGGGCCCTTCAATTACAGGGCAGACACACAGATCTGTCCCTACGTTTCTCTCTGCGTAGGCTGAAGCACTGTGTTGAAAATCAAGAGATGCTGATGGCAGCCCCCATCCCAGCCTTTCTCCTCTCAGAGCCCTAATCTCACTTTTGAATTTTCTATGCTCCCCTCGCTACAATGTTTACATGCGATTCTCTTCTGCGTTTTGTTTAGGAATTTTTCTATTCGCACTGACTTCAAGTCAGGTTAATCTCTACGCTCAAGGTAATCTGCCCCCGACAGGCTGTCGCACGAGTACACTCAAAAATACGTTGCTTTTCACCCAGTCTCGCACGGGCAACCCCGGCGACCGCGATGTCGTCATCGGCGCTTTCACGATTAAAGACGATGATGTCGCGGACACAGGCGTCGTCGATAGCGCCAATTGCAATCCACCCGGCCCTTTTGACGGCTTTCCCACTCGCGTCTCATCCATCATCGTGACAAGGGTCAATGGAGATTTGGTTGCGGCGGATGTCCAGACTCTGAAACTCTATCTAGATGAGAATGGAGATGGCTTCTTTCAAGAAAGGCTTGACACTCGTATCGGAGAAATTCTTAATGGAACTTGTCTCAAAGAAAAGTGCATTTTCGCTACGGGTGAAAACAAGACTCTCTTCAACGTCAATTCTTTGACTTCGCGCTCTATTCTTATCACTGCTGACATGGGAGCGAATGCCCGTAGCGGCGGAGGGCTCATGATTCAAGCAACGGCCGTAGCAGCCGACATCGTGCGCGGGCGCTTCACGGACCCCAGCTCGGATTTTAACGAAAATTATCGCGTACAGATATCAAACATCGCCTTAAATAGTTTAGGAAGCGTCGGGCCAATTTTCATTAACAATGGCAGCGGAAAGTCCGAGACAGGCTACCGTGGTCTCGCTTTTACCGGACTCAGGGCGCGTTATGACAATAACGAAGTCCAGCCCGGCACGCGAGAAGCCATCGCGGCGATTCTCTATCTATGCGAAGGTGGAATTGCGAACACCGAACAGATTATGATCAACCCCTCTTTCGCTAGCGTGCAGGGCTATCCCGACTCTCTCGTTTGCGTTCCTTCGCAAGACCCAGACCGAAACGGCACGCGCCTCTTGCGCCTCCGCGCTGCCGTCACTGGCACTGCTTCTATTCTAGGAGTAGGTACGCTGCGACTCTATGACGACGCCAACGACAACGGCGTTCTCTTTGAAGATGGGGAATGGGTTGCCAGCGCAAACTTGGTTAATGATGTCGCAGTCTTTGGTGCTCTAAACTCGGCGCTGCTTGCGAAGACACGACGGAACGCCTTTCCCGGAGCAGGCATGTATTCTCCCCAGACAATCTTAGCCGCCCCCTGCGATTCCGATGCGCGGCACCCGCAGCCCGACGGGACTTCCAAAGGCTGTCCACATCTGCTCGCGCTCACCTTTGACGTAAACCCAAATGCTCCTAGAACTGAACTGTTTTTTGACGTCGTGTTGGACGTGGGCAATCTGCCCGGAGAAACAGAAGATTCTCCGACGGCGTCTTCCAATCTCATTTCAGCGGCTCCGCTGCGCAGCCGCGTGCAGATTGTCTTGTCCACTCCAGCCAAATCTGTCTTTCAAATTATTGCGCAACACACAGGCGAGCCCGACCTGATCGAAGACGCAGACGTTTTGTGGGCGCTCAGCCAGTGGGTAAAGAACGAACCCATCGAACGAGACGTAAAGCTTGCAGACCAGACCGTGCTTGAAGCGATTCGCTTCTGGGCAGAGGAGAAAAAAATCCCGTTCCCTCAGCCGATTTTGCTGCGCACAAAACGCAAACCCTAACACACTCCACTGAATCAAAAAATACGCACCTAAAGTTCACATTTCATTGCGACAAAAGTCCTCTTCTGTTAAGATAGACATAGGCTATTATTGCTATTGGTGAGAGGTCTTCTCGGTCATTTTTTGTAAGGAGGGTTCATACCTATGCGACGTTTAATCTCAAGTTTTTTATTGGCCCTGCTCGCTCTGGCTGTAGTGAGCTCTGGCGTGCTGGCGCAGTTCGGCGGAGCGGCCGCCCCCTCGGGTTGCCGCACTACGACATTTAAAAATACGCTCAACTTCACCGAAGCGCGCACCGGCAATCCCGGTACCAGCAACATCGTTGTCGGCGCTTACACCATCAAGGACAATGATGTGATCGACACGGGCGTTGTCGAGGGCTCGGACTGTGTCCCGCCTGGCCCTGCCGATGGACATCCTACCCACGTAACGTCTCTGACCGTTCGTGTAGCCGGAGACCAAAACGCTCCAGCCAATGCCGATGTCCGTGCAATTCGTCTCGCGTTCGACGGCAACCGCGATGGCTTCTTTCAAGCCAGCCAAGACACATTGCTTGGTTTTGATTTGAATGGCAGTTGTCTCTACACCGAGTGTCTCTTCTCTTTCGGGCGCACGACGCCGATGTTCACCGTGCCCCAAGGCGGCTCGATGGCAATTATTATTATGGTTGACCTCGGCCCGGCTGCTCGCCCCGGCGCCAATCTCTCGATCGTCGCGACGGCCGAAGCGAATAACATTATCACTATGGGCGCAGCAGGCATCAGCTCGGACTTTAATGATACATTTAGAACCCAAGCCTCCAATATCATTCTGAACGCTCCCCAAGGCAGCGTCAATCTCTACGGCCTCAATAACGGCAGCGGCAATGCCGAGTCTGGCTTTCGCGTCCTCGAGCTATCCGGACTAAAATCTCGTTTCCGTGATGAAGAGATCAAGCCCGGCACGCGCGAGGCAATCGCGGCCTTCTTATATGTTTGCGAGGGCGGAACTACGATTTCTGCGACAGTGATTGTCTTGCCTTCGGTGGCTGTGTCGGGCCCCACCATTGCGGGCTACCCTGGCGCGTTGGCCTGTGTCAATTCTGCTGCACCAGACGGATTTGGCACGCGTGTTTTGCGGGTACGAGTAGGCGTCAGCGGCAACGTCGGCGCGGTCGGCACGATGCGACTCTATGACGACGGCAACGACAATGGCATTCTCTTCGAGGGCGGCGAGCTGGTCTTGAGCTCCAACCCGATCAATGGCATCGCGACCTTCGGCTCGCTCAACAATCCGTTGTTGAGCATCACGCGCTCCATGGCCAGTCCGGCGCCGGGCCACTTTGCGCCCCTTACTCCCACGACCATCTGCACGCCCAATATGTCAAACGGGGCATCCAAAGGCTGCCCGCATATCTTGATGGTCACGTTTGACGTAAACGGCAACGCCCAGGCCGGCGAGGTCAAGTTCGATGTCGTTTTGGACGTTGGCAACTTGCCCGGCGAGGTGCCCAACTCTCCCTTCTCTTCTTCCAATATGTTGACCACTCAGCCGCAAAGCTCAAAAGTGATGATCAGCGGCAGCGGGACGGTCTTGGGCTCGATTGCCAAGATCGTAGCGCAGCGCTCGGGCAATCCCAATACGATTGAGGACGAAGATATCATCTGGGCCATGGGCAAATGGATTTTGAGCCAGCCCATCGACGAGAGCAACCGCAAGATCGACGACGGGGCAATGGTCGATTTGATCAACAAGTGGGCCACGGGCAACGCGGTGCAGTCATCCTCGGTCAAGCGCATCTTGACGAGGCTCGCGCGCAAGCTAACTGAAAAATTGCAAAAGCCGACGCTCTTGGTGCAGTCCATTGACTTAGAGCAAAGCTCTGGTGCTCCCAAGACATTCACCGTGACGGGCTCTGGCATCGAGAAGACAAACGTGCGCATCTTTACGGTGTCGGGCGCGACGGTCTTTAACGAGACATCGAATGGACCGACGGTTGTCTTCAAGAATGCGAACCAACTTTCGAACGGCATTTATCTCTATGTTGTCACCGTGACCGGGGCGGATGGGAAAACCATCCAGACCCAAGCGCACAAGTTTGTCTTGATGCGCTAATTCTGTTGAGAACGAGAAAACCTCGGCCTCACTTCGGGGCCGGGGTTTTTCTTTTTGCGTAGACTTACGGAGCTTTGCTACAATAACCAAGCAAGAGGGACGAACCTAAGAGTTTTAGGAAGTTCTATATGCAGATTTTTTTTGACCCAGAAAAATCTCTTCCCCTGTCGGTAATGACGGGGGAAGTGGCGCGCAGCACCGATGGGGGCCCGGCCCCCACCTGCGCTTCGCGCTTCCTCCCCCGTTTTCAAAAACAGGGGAGGAACTTTTGCATTGAAAATATCACAAAGTATCTTGCCGGAGTGCTGCTTCTTTTTTTCTTAAACATAGTTTTGTTCTTTGGTGAAAGCGTAGCTCAAACGCTTCTTGCCCCTTCTGCTTGTCGTACGACAACGATCCGAAACACGCTCTTCTTTGAGCGCTCTCGCATCGCCCATCCCAACGACACAAATATCGTGATAGGCGCATTTATTATTACTGATGATGACGTGCCCGAGGACAATCCCAACCGGGGAGCGCATTGTCACTTCGCCGGGCCTACGGATTATTACGCTACCAATGTTACGATGTTGGCTGTCACGAGAATTGCGGGCGATCTATCTAAGTCCGATATTGTTCGATTGAGATTGGTCAACGATGTCAATGGCGATGGTTTTTCCCAAGAATTGCAGGACAAATCAATCGGTCTTGATCTGCCCGGCAATTGTCTTTACTCAACCTGTGCTTTTAGCACGGGTCGGGCCGAGGCGCTCTTTACGGTTTCTGCCGATACGCCCAAAACTATTTTAGTGGTTGCCGATATCGGCCCCAAACTTATCCCGAATGCAAATCTGAAAATTAGCATCAAGGCCGAGGCCAAGAATATTCAGAAAAATGATGCGTTGCAGATCAGTTCGGATTTTAACAATGTGTATCAGACACAGATTTCGAATATCACCCTCAATGCTCCTCAGAATGAGTGCACTCTCGATACGTGTAATTATCGACGAGGCAGCGGCTTGCCCGAGAGTTCTGTACAAAAACTCCAAGCCGATGATTTCTTAACTCGTTATCGAGAGATGCGCATCGCTCTGGGAACGCGCGAAGTGGTTGTCGCGCTGCTTTACGTCTGCGAAGGCGGAGCGGCGCTGACCGAAACAATTAAGATACAACCCGTTTCTCTTGATATTAGTCAAGTAAGAGATTACCCCAACGCGCTCGCCTGCCGAAACTCGATTCAGCCCGATGCGTTTGGCACGCGAGTCTTGCGTGTAGCCGTAAAAGCGCAGGGCAATACTGAGGCGATCGGCAAGCTTTATTTGTACGACGATGCCAACGATAACGGCATGCTCTTTGAGAAGGGCGAAATCGTCTGGAAGACAAACTTGGGCGAGGACGAGACGGCTGTCTTTGGGAGCTTGGGTCGCCCGCTCTTGGGAGAGACTCGACCCAATGCCTCGCCTAGCTTAGGACACTACGCTCCGCAAACGAACCCCGCGACCGCCTGCACTCCTAATACTCCCGATGGAGCTTCGGTGGGGTGCCCGCATCTCTTGGTGATTACATTCGATGTGAAAGAAAGCGCAGCTCCGGGGCAGATCGTTTTTGAAATCAGCGTCGACGTAGGAGACTTGCCGGGCGAAGCCGAGCGATCGCGCACCTCTTCGTCTAATCTCATCTTGAACACGCTTCAGCCGGTGGCGATTGTCGTGGGCGGTGCTGACCCGCAGGGCAATCTGCGCCTTATAAAGAAGGTCGCCGAGCGCACCGGAGACCCGCTCAAAATCGATGACGGCGATATTGTCTACGCTCTGAGTCAATGGACGAGCGGGCAACCGATCGACGGCATGACTCTGACAGAAAATGACATACTGACGATGCTCACTTGGTGGAAGCGCGAGACGCGCTTGGCGGCGGCCAATGAAATTTTTAGGGCGCAATTTCAGAAACTGGGCGACGAGCTTGTTTTTATGGTTTCAAATAAGAGAGTTTTGACCAGTCTTGTTGAAGTCTATGATGTGAGCGGACGCCTTGTTCTCCGTAAGCTAGTAGTAGGTCATCGCATCGTGCTAAACAACACAGAGCTGCAACTCAACGGAGTCTATCTTTGGCAGGTTGCCGCACAAGCAAGCGATGGAAGAATCTATCGGACACGCATAGAAAAATTTGTCTTGTTGCGCTAACCAAAGATTACTCTTGTGTCCCGAGTGCCGGTGCAGATTTCTCAATTTTTCTGAGAAATTCCTTGATTTGAATAGAGCGAATCGTTATAGTTGATCCAATCTTTTTGTGGTGTAGAGGAGCGTCGTTTCATGCGAATGCCACGGATCTTAGCTCTATTTATTCTGTTGTTTTTTTTTAGCGGCTCGCTCGCCGTTTTCGGAAACAATGAAGCTGTATTCCCCCTCAACAAACTCGATCCGACGTTGCGTTATTTGTTGATGCAACAGCGCATCGCTCTGGCCAAGACAGGGCGCTCGTTGAATCTTTCTGAGTATGCCGATCGAATCGAAGTGATTGCAAGAGATGGAAAGATGATCCCCTCGGCTTCGGTTGGACAATCTGCCGAGCGCGTCGCTGTCTTGATTCGCGCTCAAAACCCGGAAGAGTTAGCTCAGTTGGGGATCACCCCCCGAGCGATCGCCGGAGAAATTGCTACCGCACATATTACGCTCGCACAGCTTTCTAAACTCGCTCAGTCGCCGAATGTGATCTACACCGAAGTCTCGAAGCGTCTCTCTCCTCAGCAAGTTTCGCAAAAAGAATCGATTGCCAAGCCCGAGTTGGATTTAAGTATGCCTGACACCGGCGCAATTCTCTTGCACCAGCAGGGCATCACCGGGCGCGGCGTCATTGTCGCGACGATTGATACGGGCATCGATTGCACGCACAAAGATTTTCGTGTCGAGCGCTACTGGAGCGACAACATCGATGAAGAGAGCACGCGTATCTTGGCGCTCCTCGACCAGACGACCAACACCGAGTATGGCCCCACGCGTATCGAAAATTTTATTCGCAGCGAGACGCCCTGCCCGACGAGCGATGACGATTTGACCGCGCCGGGTCACGGCACTCAAGTGATGGGCGTTGCGGCCGGAGACGGGTCTTCCACGACCACGGGCTATGTGGGCATGGCGCCGGAAGCCGATTTGATTGCCGTCAAATCGAATTTGACCGATGCGGGAATTATCGAAGCCGCACGGTATGTTTTTGAGCGGGCGGGTGGTCGCCCTACGGTGATTAACTTGAGCGTGGGCACTCAAAAAGGCCCGCACGACGGGACGAGCAATTTAGAGTTAGGGCTGGACGGCTTGGTCGGTCCGCCAGGGCGAGCGATTGTCGTCGCCGCGGGCAACCAGGGCGATGAAAAAGTGCACGTCGGCGGTGTGCTCTATGAGGGCAAGCGCGATCGCTTTGAAGTCACGATTGACTCTCAACGCGTCCCCAGCGAGATGAATTTTGATTTTTGGTACGAGAGCCAACTGAATTTAAATGTCTATGTGATTACTCCCGTGGGCAATCGGGTCGGCCCGGTCGCCGCGCGCCGTATGCACACCGAGAATACCTCTGAAGGCGGCGTGCGCATCGACAATGCCAGCATGGGGCTGAGCCCCAACAACGGGGCCAATCATCTGGAAATTGTGATTTACGGCATCCCCATCGCCGTTGCCACAGGCACCTGGACTATTGAGTTAGAAGGCATCGCGTCTATAGGAGGGCGCTATGATGGCTGGGCCACGGATGTTGAGTTCAGCTCGTCTAATGGCAATTTCGATGTGACGATCGGCAGCCCGGGCTCTTCAAAAAAACTCATTACAGTGGGAGCGTACGTAACGCGCGAGCAGTGGCAATCCGAGACAGGCGATTTTTTCAGTTTCCCGCAAGAGAATCCAGTGGGGCAGATTGCGCGCTTTAGCAGCCTGGGCCCGACGCGCGATCGACGCTTAAAGCCCGACATAACCGCGCCGGGGACGGCGATTGCCTCAGCGCTCTCAGAAGCTGCACGTTATATGATTTCTAAAGATTTCATCTTGCTCGATCACAAGCATACGATCGCTCGCGGCACCAGCTTTTCGGCGCCGCATGTCGCCGGGGCGATTGCCCTAATACTCCAACAAGAGCCCAACCTCACCAACAGCCAGATTCGAGATCGGTTGATTAAGCTCGCCAAACAAGACAGCAACACCGGCGTGACCCCGAACTCCATCTGGGGTGCTGGGAAACTCTGGGTCAGCACCGCGACTAAACCCGACCCCGACCCGGAGCCAACTCCCAAGCCCATTTCCGAGCAATTAAAACTTTTGGTCCGTCAATTTGACCAAAATAAGAATCATCAACTGGACGACGACGAGATGCTGGCCGCGCTCGACAATTGGATCAACAATCGAGATGTCTATGTGCTGGGAAGAGCCCTGAAAGACGAAGAGATTTTGAGCTTGCTCGATCTCTGGCAGCATGGCATTCCCGCCTAAACATTCATCGATTCTTCACCGAGTATTCACGGAGATTTCACGATTTTTCTCTATGCTAAATAAAATATCACGCACTCAAACCATGAAGAAACGGCGTATTTTCAGTCTCGCGTTCAGTTTGGTTTTACTCGCTCTTCTCGGAGTGGGCTGGAGTTCTCTGAGCGAAGAAGTGCTCCCAGCGAAGCTTCTCTCACTAAGCCAATATCATCCCAAAATCGAGAATGCGCTGCTCCGTTTTACAGACAGTGCCTACAAGTTCGGCTCAGAAGCGCTCACGCCGCGCATGAGTTCTTATTTTGAGCCAAGCGATCAGACCGTGCGAGTCATTATTGAACCGGAAGACAAGAATGCGCAAGCCGTCAGCGAGGCGCAATTGCGAGCGGTCGGAGCCAGGGTAGAAGCACGCTCGCGCAGCCTCTTGCGAGTGCGAGTGCCGATTAAAAATTTGAGAGCGCTCGCGGATCGAGTCTCAAATGTTCGTTTTATCCGTCGGGCGCTTCCGATGGTCGCCTCGGCGATAGATAAAACGAGCGAAGGGGTCGTTTCTACAGGAGCTTCACTCTTTCACAGCCAGGGTTTTCGCGGTCAACGAGTAAAAGTGGCGATTATTGACTTAGGGTTTTCACAGTTGGCTAAGGCTAAGCAGAACGGTACGTTGCCCTTCAATGTCGTCGTCGATGAGAGCGATTATTCAGGATCAGGTCTGACAACAGGCACGGCTCACGGCACGGCCGTTGCTGAAGTGGTGCACGATATGGCTCCCGATGCCTGGCTTTACTTAAAAAAAGCCACCGACGAAGTTGGGCTCGAAGCGGCCGTCGAAGATGCGATCGAGCAAGGTGTTCACGTTATCAATTATTCGGTAGGGGTGGCGAACTCAAACTTTAACGACGGCACGGGCATGATCGATGAGATCGTCGAGCGGGCTCATTCGGCGGGAATTTTGTGGGTGAACGCGGCCGGCAATCATGCCCAAAGTCATTGGATGGGCCAATTCATCGACCGCGATCATGATGGCTGGAATGAATTTGAAACGCAGAAAGAATCTCTTACGATTCAAGTGCAGTCTTTTTTTCCTATCCAAGTTTATTTGACTTGGGATGCTTGGCCGACGACTGCTGAAGATTTTGATCTCTTCTTGTACGATGCCGCCGGCAACCTTGTCTCGTCTTCGCAAAATTATCAGACGGGTCGCGAGCATCCTACCGAAGAGTTAGAGTACATGCCGCAGGGCGTGGGCGATTATCATTTGAAAATTCTGGCACGGCACAATCGCACTCCCGGCATTCGCTTTAATCTCTTTGTTTTTGGCGAGCACCCCTTGAGCCCCTTTGTTCCCGAGAGCAGCATTCTGGCGCCGGCTGATGCGAAAGGCTCTCTGGCTGTCGGCGCCATTGCCGCGCGAAACTGGAAGACCGGGCCTCAAGAAGACTACAGCTCCCAAGGGCCGACTTTCGATGGCCGCCTCAAGCCCGATATCAGCGGCCCCGATCAAGTGACCAACTGGGCGCTCTTTAATTTTGGGGGCACCTCGGCGTCGGCGCCGCACGTCGCCGGAGCCGCTGCAATCTTGCTCTCGCGCGACCCCAGCTTAACTCCCGATGAGATAAAGAATTTACTAGAGTCCTCGGCGATCGAGATCGGCAAGCCCGGGAAAGACAATATCTACGGGGCCGGTCGCTTGGAGCTTTCTTTTGGGCCCATTGGGGCTTTGCGTAAAATTCATGAACTGCCTCAGTCAGAAGGGCGCCAATTCGAAGTCGAGATTAAAGTCGAGATGCCGATGGGCCTCTTCGGCGCCGTTGAGCTGATCGAACATGTCCAAAATTATTTTATGCTCGCGCCGATCGAGAACAATGGGGCTCAATTTAAACAACCGGCAACGTGTTCGATGACGCCCTGCCCGCCGGGCATTTCTGAGTATCGCTGGCTCTGGGTCTTGGGTCCAGGAGAGAGACGAACGATTCGTTATCAACTGAATACAGGGCCCTTCGGTGTTCCAGTGGGTCTTTATTCATTGGCTGGCTCGGTCAACGGAGAGACTACACAAGGCGACAAATTTTTTAGAGTTTCACGTACGCCGGTGATTCGCACTCAAATTGAACTCAAAGCGCGATTGTCTCCGAAGACAATCGCTCCGCTAAAGATCGTCGTCTTGCAGCAAAAGCCTACAGTCCGTTTCCAAGCGCAAGGCATGAGGCCCGAAAGGATGCAGATCGCTATTTACGATCTGTCCGGAAAGCTGCTCTTTAGCGACGAGCGTTTCTCCAAAACGTTAGAATTTTTGGGACTGGATCGCCACGGACACCCTTTGCCCAACGGGGTCTATTTTTATCTGGTGAGGGCACAAGATCGCTCTGGGGAAAATTATCAAAGCCGTTTGGAACGATTCGTACTGATGCGTTAGAATAAGTGTAAGCTTTTCGAGCAAAAGAGAAATAGAGAAATGAGGGACGATGAGAAAGTTTTTTTTACTATTTGTTTTATTTATATCGCTGAGCATTTTGGTGACTGCCTGCGGTCAAAAACAGCAAAATCAAACGCAAGGCTCTAACAATCCATCGACAACCCAAGTACAAAATAATACGACACCCCCTACTCTCCCTCCACAAACCTCTTCGAATGAGATCGCCAAACCTATAAGAGAAGAAACGATTCGCTGGGTCACAGCCGGCATCGGCGATTGGGAGAACGACAGCAGCTGGGAAGACAGCGCTTCCCAAACGCATCGCCTGCCAAACGAACAAGACATTGTTTTTGTGCCGAAGATGATTCAAGGTCGTACAGTCAGCGTGCAGATTTCAGACATCACAGCAAAAACAATAAAAAAACTAATCAATGAAGGCGACATCAATGGTCATCGCGGTGAAAAAAATCCTACCGGAAGCCTCGAAATCAAAGCGACCGACGCGATTATTAACAAGGGCCAGATTCAAGGCGAGGCCGATCCAAACGGACAGGGCGGTTCCGTAAGGCTCAGCACTCCCAATTTTGAGAATCTCGGCACGGTCGAATCGGGCGAAACAAATAAAATCGAAGCACCTGGCGGCAATGTGACGATTGAGGCCGACGTGTTTGTGAACAAGGGTGATGTGCGCAGCGCGCGCAGCGAGAAGGGCGACGGCGGCTCGATTCAGATCTTGGCCAAGCGCCTCACCAATCACAAACGCGTGACGGGCGCTCGCACCGATCACGAGGGCAGTGCCGGGGGCAGCATCACGCTGAAAGCAACAGAATACTTCAGTCAGTACGAGGGCGGGCGGATCACAGCAGGGCGTTCGCATGAGACGCGCGAAGAAGCGCCTCCCAGCACTGACAAGAATAAGAAGAAAGAGCCGCCGAAGATCACTTACTTTGGCAAGGGCGGCAGTATTACGATCCAAGCGCGTGAGGTCAATATTTTTGATGGTCGTCTCACGGCGGGCGCGGGCGCTCCCAAAGGAGACATCACGGTTGAATCGAGCGGAGAGCTCATTGTGAGCGGCAGCAAGCCCACACTCGACGCCTATAGCATCAAGCTTATCGCGCAGCGAACGATCAGCCTCTTGGGACTCAAGAAAGAGGCCTTAAAAAGCGCTGCCCCTGAGGGCGTGATCGGCATTATGATCTCGACGTGCGATCGCATCGATATGCAAAACAACAAGAGCAATACGGTCTTGGTCGGCACAAATGGAGCGACGATACAGCTTTCAGTGCCCCAAGCGAGCCAACGCCATGTCTTGCTCGACAGCGGAGTGACGCTGGGCAAGCTGAGTAAGCCGCAGGCACAGCTCGTCGCGCCGATACAGAGTTGTGTTCAATGAGAATTTATCTGCTGCGTCCATTTTAGGGCTAAGACTGCATCGTTGAAATAGAGCCAGAGCGAGCGAAGAAGTCTGCCTTGACCTTCTTGCTTTGAGTAGACTATAGTCAAAGTATTATGTCTATTGTCAAAACATTGAATAGCACTGATCTTGAATTTCTCCAATCGGTTGTCAGCCGCGAGCGCTGTTCAACGGGCGAGTCTGAGCTCGACTTGCACGCGCACGATGAGTCCGCGCACAAAAATCAACGGCCTTCGGTAGTGCTTTGGCCGATCAGCACTGAAGAAATTTCAAAAATTGTCGCTTATGCGAATGAGCATCAAATTCCGATCACGCCCTATGCTGCCGGCACAAGCTTAGAAGGAAATCCAATCCCCGTGCAGGGCGGCATTGTCTTAGATATGCGCAAGATGGATCAGATTCTTGAAGTGCGAGCGCAAGATTTGCAAGTGACCGTGCAGCCAGGGCTGGACTTCAAGAAATTGAACGAGAAATTAAAAAAATACGGGCTCTTCTTCCCGCCCGACCCCGGCGCAACGGCAACCATCGGTGGCATGGTCGCGAACAACGCCAAGGGCATCCGTGCAATCAAATACGGCAGTACCGGCGATCAAGTCTTGAGCTTGGAAATCGTCTTGCCTAGTGGACAAATAATCAAGTGCGGGACGCGGGCGATGCGCACCTCTTCGGGCTATGACTTGGTCAAACTCTTCGTCGGCTCTGAGGGCACGCTCGGTGTGATCACTGAAGTCATCGTGAAACTCACGGGATTGCCCAGAGAATTTATGGCTGTCGTAGCTTGTTTCGACTCGGTTGAGCAAGCCACGCAAACCGTCGTGCAGATGGTACAAGCCGGGCTCGCTCCGGCCGCGCTGGAGTTCATCGACACGGGCATTATTCAATTAGTAAATAATTTCAAGAAAATGTCGCTGCGCGAGGCGCCGACGCTCTTCATCGAGTTTCAAGGCAGCAGCCGCGTCGCGCTCGAAGACGAGATCAATTTCGTGAAAGAGCTCTGCCAAGAGAATCGATGCCAAAGCTTTGCGGCTGGGGTTGGGCGCGATGAGCGAGACCGACTCTGGGAGGCGCGTTACTCGGTGCACGAGTCGATTAAATCTGCGTATCCGGGACAGCGTGGTTATGTTGTTGATGTCGCGGTGCCAATCTCGGCCTATCCTGATATAGTGCGTTTTGCGAACGAAGCGATTATCTCTCGAAAGCGCATCGGCCCGGTCTTCGGCCATGCAGGCGAGGGCAATCTACATTCTGAAATTCTGTATGAGCCAAACGATCCAACGCAACAAGCGCTGGCCAAAGAAGCGAACCATGCCATTGTGCATCGAGCGCTGGATTTAGGAGGGACGGCCACGGGCGAGCACGGCGTCGGCATCGGCAAACGCGAGTTCATGCCCAAAGAGCACGGAGCCAGTTTGGAATTGATGAGACAAATCAAGAAACTCTTTGATCCCAACGGGATTATGAACCCGGGGAAGAAAGTGTAGTAGGCACAAGGATTCCAATCTATTGCGTGTAGAAGCTTGTCCAAGCGGGCATCCCTTTTGAAGAAATAACTAGAAAAATTTACCCCGATATTAGTATCGATGATGTGAAAGCCTGTCTACAGTATGCAACAGAGTTAATCCGATCTGAAGAAGTTCACATTACTGAGTGTTAAATGCGTTTTCTCGCAGATCAAGATGTCTATCAAGTAAGCATTGAGTTCTTACGGACTCTAGGCCACGAAGTATTAAGAGTTCAAGAAGCAGGGCTTGAAGTGCGCCCCTAGAGTTGGACAGAAGCGTTAAACAATTTATGATGGAGTAAAAGAGGAGCGCACCGATGAAACAACGACGAGCTTTTCCCCCAGAATTTAAAGCCCAAGTGGTCTTAGAAGTGC
>Ga0247727_10009987_pt1 | contig 16960 bp, 12 predicted proteins | sample WisWelCaveWW1625_FD_202498 | JGI IMG/M metagenome (GOLD analysis project Ga0247727, IMG submission 202498) | Biofilm microbial communities from Wishing Well Cave, Virginia, United States - WW16-25 | ecosystem: Environmental > Aquatic > Deep subsurface > Groundwater > Cave microbial mat | place...
GACGCGAGTTCCTTGATGACTTCCATCTCCGTCCGAGCGTGGGACAACATATCGACGAAGTTGTAGACGATGACATTGAGATCAAACTGGAGAAGGTCGTGAAAGCGCTCGGTCAGTCGCTTTGCAAAATCCAGTTTGATCACTTTGTTGTACGACATTTTCAGGTTTTTTCCGTGTCGCTTCAAATTGGCTTCCAAAAACTCCGCCTCGTGTGCATTTTTTCCATCCTCATCACTTTCATTTTTCCAAAGGCCCGGAAATTTCTTTTCGATTTCAAGCGGCATCAGGCCTGCAAACAGGGCATTTCGGGCGTAATGTGTCGCTGTGGGAAGAATGGAATAAAACAACTCTTCCCGCTGAACATTATACCATTCGCTCAGCAGCGGTTTCAAAACCAACCACTGATCGAAGCGGAGATTATCGATTACAATCAGAAAACACGGATCCTTGCCAAGTTGGCCGAATACCTTTTTTGACAAGAGTTGATGGGATTGTATAGGAGCGGTTTTATCCGATCCGTTTACCCAGCCTCTGTAATTTTTGTCAATGAATTTGCAAAACTGGGCATTGGCATCGCGTTTCTGCATCAGAAAAACTTCGCGCATACCTTCGTCTTGTGAGTCCTGAAGTTTGAGTTCCCAGTGCGTAAGTTGTGCGTAGATTTCGGCCCATTCCGTAGCGTTCAAACGGTCGTTTAGGCGCATTCCGATTTGACGGAATTCTGACTGATAATCGGACGTGTTTTTCTGGCTGATGAGGTCTTTGACGTTCAGATTTTTTTTGAGCGAAAGCAAAATCTGGTTCGGGTTCACAGGTTTGATCAGATAATCGGAAATTTGGCGTCCAATGGCCTCTTCCATTATTCGCTCCTCTTCGCTCTTGGTGATCATTATTACAGGAACCGATTGATTTTTTTCTTTAATCCGCGCTAAGGTTTCCAAGCCGGTGAGGCCTGGCATATTTTCGTCGAGAAAAATAATGTCGTAATGCTTTTTAGCCGCCATTTCAACGGCATCGCTGCCGTTATTCGTCGTGTCTATCTGAAATCCACGCTGCTCAAGAAACAAAATGTGCGGTTTTAACAGGTCGATTTCGTCATCTGCCCAAAGAATGCTGCCTTCCATTGTCCTTTTTTTGATAGTTTTGAAGGGTTAAGGTAATCATTACTGCTTGTTAGCCCCAAAATCCAACAAAAGAAAAATCATCAACGATCCGGTTCACGGCTTCATAACCATTCCGGATGAGTTGCTCTTTGATTTGATTGAACATCCGTATTTTCAACGGCTTAGACGAATCAAACAGCTCGGCTTGTCGCACCTTGTCTATCCGGGAGCAAGCCACACGCGCTTTCACCACGCACTAGGCGCAATGCACTTGATGAACAAGGCAATCTCTGTGCTACGTTCCAAAGGAATCCGTATTACTGACAAAGAACGGCAGGCAGCACTGATCGCTATTTTGCTGCACGATATAGGGCACGGACCGTTTTCTCATACGCTCGAAAGGTCTTTGCTGAGAAAGGTTTCTCACGAAGAGATGTCGCTCATTTTTATGAACCGGCTCAATGCGCAGTTTAAGGGAAGGTTGTCAATGGCCATTGAAATTTTTTCGGACAAATACCATAAAAAGTTCCTGCATCGACTGGTCTCGAGCCAGCTGGATGTCGACCGGCTGGATTATCTGCAGCGCGACAGTTTTTTTACCGGCGTTTCGGAAGGCATTATCGGGAGTGAGCGAATTATCAAGATGCTGAATGTTTGGAAGGATGACCTCGTTGTGGAGGACAAGGGAGTTTATTCCATCGAGAATTTCATTTCTGCCCGTCGGATTATGTACTGGCAGGTGTATATGCACAAAGCCGTGGTTTCATCGGAATTTATGCTCACCAATATTCTTCGTCGCGCCAGAGAACTTATGATGGATGGCAGGGATCTCTTTGCAACCCCTGCGTTGAAAGTTTTTCTACAGGCTGACATCGGCGCAGCGAATCTTAAATCTTCTCACGAATTGGTCGATCTTTTTGCAATGATCGATGACAACGACATTATTTCGGCCATTAAAGTCTGGCAATCTTCCGGCGATTTGATTCTCTCTACGCTTTGCCAGAGGATCATAGCGAGAAGGCTGTTCAAGACCATTATTTCTGTCGAGCCTTTCGACGAAAAACTGATTCGTGATAAACGGGCTTTGGTAAAAAAAGCCTTAGGCCTAAGCGAGAGCGATGTGGACTACTTTGTACGTGCAGAGCAACTTGTGAACAACGCCTACGACGAAAATTACAAGAAAATCAACGTGCTCTTCAAGGATGGAAAGGTCAAGGACATTGTGCGGGCTTCGGACAATCTGAACATTGCCGCACTTTCCAAACCGGTCCGGAAATACGCCTTGTGTTTCCTTCAAGTGTGACTTGAATCCACCGGAAACCTCAACCCTGCTGTTGAAAACTTCGTTTCCTCCAATAGCCTGCAGAGGATAAATTATTACTTTTGACAAAATGGAGTTTTCAGCGAAACAAATCGCAGCAATGATCGACGGTAAAATCGTTGGAAATCCGGATGTTACGGTTACAAGTGTTTCGAAGATCGAAGAGGGCAAGGCCGGCACACTCTCTTTCCTCGCCAATCCCAAATACGAGGATCACATTTATACCACCAAAGCGTCGGTAGTTATTGTCAATGATAGTTTCGAACCGCGTCAGGAAATCAATCCGGCCTGCACCTTAATAAAAGTTCCCGAGGCATACAGCAGTTTTGCGCGACTTCTGGAGTTTTATGACAAAGCCAGAATGAAGGCTCCGGGAGTTCATCAAATGGCCAGTGTAGATCCATTGTCAGTGCTGGGCAAAGACGTTTACATTGGGGCATTTTCCTACATCGCACCCGGCGCAGTAATCGGCGACAGAACCCAGATATATTCAGGTGTTTATGTCGGAGACGACGTGAAGATGGGCTCGGATTGCACACTCTATCCGGGTGTCAAAATTCATCGGGATTGTTTGATTGGCAACCACTGTACATTTCACGCTGGTGCTGTGATTGGGGCAGACGGATTTGGATTTGTACCCAACGAGGAGAACAAGTACGAACGGATTCCTCAAATCGGGAATGTGGTCATTGAAGACTACGTTTCGGTTGGAGCCAATTCCTGCGTTGACAGGGCGACCATAGGGTCGACAATCATCCGAAAAGGAGTGAAGCTTGACAATCTGGTTCAGATAGGGCATAATGTCATCATAGGCGACAATACGGTAATGGCGGCTCAGGCTGGAATTGCCGGATCTACCAAAGTGGGTAAAAATGTGATGCTCGGTGGTCAGGTGGGCGTGATCGGCCACATTGAAATTGCGGATGGGGTAAAAGTTGGGGCCCAGTCAGGACTTGCTAAGGCACCTAAGGCCAATTCCGTACTTTTGGGCTCTCCTGCCATTGAGGCTGACGAACAAAAGAAGATGTGGATGGCCAGTCGCAGGCTGCCGCAATTGATGGAACGCATAGCTGCAATGGAGGAAGAGATCAAGAAATTAAAGGAAAAAGCATCCAATGGCTGAAAAGCAACGAACGCTCAAAAGCGAAATCAAGTTTACAGGTGTTGGCCTCCATACCGGAAAAACGGTCAATATGACCATCTGTCCAGCGCCGGAGCGATTCGGTTACAAATTTCAGCGCATTGATCTGGAGGGTAAACCTATTGTCATAGCGGATCCTGATTTTGTCGTGTCAACTGCTCGTGGAACCACCTTGGAACAAAACGGAGCAAAGATTTTTACGTCCGAACACGTGCTTGCAGCGCTGTACGGAATGCAAGTGGACAACGCCCTGATTCAACTCGACGCGGCCGAAGTTCCAATTATGGATGGCAGTTCGTGGATTTTTGTGAAGGCAATCAAAGCCGCTGGATTTGAAGAACAGAAGGTTGACCGGGAATATTTTGAACTGACGCACAACGTGAAATGGGAAGATCCTGAAAAAGGAACCGAATTTCTTGCTGTTCCTGACAACGAATACCGTCTGACTGTGATGGTGGATTACAATTCGCCGGTGCTGGGAACGCAGCACGCGAGTATGTACAAAATCACCGAATTTGAAAAGGAGATTTCTTCGTGCAGGACCTTCGTCTTTTTTCGGGAACTTGAAAATCTCGCAAAGAACGATCTGATCAAAGGCGGGAATCTTGACAACGCGATTGTGCTCGTTGAACGGGCGCATATTCCGAAAGAAGAACTCGACCGTCTGGCCAAAATCCTCGGAAAAGAAGACCTTTCCATTCAGGTAGATGGTATTGGCACATTGAATCACACCAAACTTCATTTTGAAAATGAACCGGCACGGCACAAGCTTTTGGACATTGTGGGTGATTTGGCCTTATTGGGCAAACAGATAAAGGGACATATTCTGGCCGCGCGTCCCGGTCACAGCGGAAATATCCAGTTTGCCAAAATTCTCAAAGAACATTTTAAGCAGAACGCCGCAACGGTTCGTCATTTCGATTTAACAGCGAAACCAATCTACGATATTATCGCAATCGAAAAAATGTTGCCACATCGTTTTCCCTTTCTTCTCATCGATAAAATTTTAGCCGTCACGAGCGATTCGATCGTAGGTGTAAAAAACATCACAATGAACGAACCGATGTTTCAGGGACATTTTCCCGGAAATCCGATTTTCCCCGGTGTTCTGCAGATAGAGGCGATGGCGCAGGTTGGTGGGATTTTTGCCTTGCATCAGGTGGAGGACGCACATATGTATTCGACTTATTTTATGAAAATCGAGCAAACGAAATTCAAAGCGATGATCAGGCCCGGAGATACCGTTGTATTTGAACTGCAACTGATCTCACCAATCCGCCGGGGATTAGTGAATATGTCCGGAGTAGCGTATGTCAACGGAAAACCAGTGATGGAATCTGAAATGCTCGCACAAGTTGTTAAGGACCGTGGCTGATGATCAGTAAGTTTTCCAATATTCACGCCGGTGCCAGACTTGACAGTTCGGTTTCTGTGGACTCTTTCTCGACCATTTTTGAGGATGTTGAAATAGGCGCGGGTACCAGAATAGGCCCAGGTGTTACCATTTACCCCGGTTCAAGAATTGGAAAAAATTGCCAGATTTTTCCCGGTGCAGTTATCGGGGCCATTCCGCAGGATCTCAAATTTCACGGTGAATATACGACCACTGAAATCGGAGATAATACAGTAATTCGGGAAGGTGTGACCATTCACCGTGGCACGGATGATATGAAAAAAACCACCATCGGAGAAAATTGCCTCCTGATGTGTTATGTTCACATCGCCCACGATTGCCAGGTCGGAAACAATGTGATCATTGCAAATTATTCCGGTTTGGCTGGCCACTGTATCATCAGTGATTGGGTCGTCATTGAAGGAATGTGCGGCGTTCAGCAGTTTACGTGTATCGGAGAACACGCCTTCGTCGCGGGAATGTCTCAGGTGCGAAAAGACATTCCGCCGTATGTTCGTGTGGCACGGGAACCGCTGACCTTTGCGGGGATCAACGCGATTGGTCTCCGGCGACGAGGAATGTCTGAAGATCGGGTCAAACTCATCGAGGATATCTACAGAAACCTGTTTATTCTCAATAATTCAATGGCATCGGGCGTAAAGGCCGTGGAGCGCGAAATCGAGGACGGTGAAGAAAAACGGTTGGTACTGGATTTTATTAAGAAATCGGAACGGGGCATCATCAAAGGCCCGATTTAATCGAAGATATGGCAACTACGGCAGACATCAGAAATGGACTTTGTATCAATCACAATGGCAAGTTGTGGACCATCGTCGAATTCCAACACGTCAAACCTGGAAAAGGCCCCGCGTTTGTGCGTACCAAATTGAGAAACATTGACACCGCAAAAGTCGTTGATCACACCTTCTCGGCAGGGCATAAAATTGACACGGTACGGATCGAACACCGGGAATATCAATACCTGTACCCCGAAGATGGAGGGTATCATTTTATGAATGTGAGCAATTACGAGCAGGTTTACATCCAGGAAAATCTCGTAGACAATCCAAAGTTCCTGAAGGAAGGTGTAGTTTGCATTATTCTGTTTCACGCTGAGGAAGAATTGCCGTTGCGTGTAGAGTTGCCAAATTACATCGATTGCGAAGTAACCTACACGGAGCCGGGACTAAAAGGGGATACCGCCACAAATACCTTGAAGCCGGCAAAAATTGATACGGGCGCTGAAATTAGAGTACCGCTATTTATCGACACGGGTGACAAAATCAAAGTGGATACCCGGACGGGCGAATATGCCGAAAGAATAAAGGGGTAGAAGCTATCTCAAAATTATTTTTGAAGTGATTTGCAAGTATTTTGGTTTTAGACAAGGCGGCGTTCGAAGCTCATATCCAGAGGAATCTGTGCAAGAACGCCAACGAAGTATAAAGCCAAAAGACGCGGCAAAGCCCACGAAGGTAATTTTGAGATAGCTTCTAGTTCGATTTTTTACTTCGTGTTTAATTGAATCGTTGAATGGCCTCAATCGAGAACCACATTGCCTTCCAGAAAACGGGTCGCTTCTACACCAGCGGAGATCCTAACAATGCCGACACTTTGATTATCGCGCTTCACGGTTACGCGCAACTGGCCAAGAACTGGATAGAAGAATTTTCGACGCTCGATCCATCGAAGTATTTTGTGGTATGTCCGGAAGGCCCACACCGGTTTTATGCAAAGGGACGACGAGGAGAGGTTGCCGCATCCTGGATGACCAGTGAAGATCGACACAGTGACATCAAAGATTATGTACATTTTCTGGACGTCGTGTATGAACGCGTCAGTCGCTTAAGGAACTTTAGTCACAAAGTACTTCTGGGTTTTTCACAGGGAGGCGCAACTGCCTCGCGATGGATTGAAATGGGAAATCATACACTGGATACCTTTATTTTATGGGGCTCCGTATTCCCACCAGATCTCGAACAAAAATTTGATTCGCCGCTCGATACCTCCCGAAACTATTTTGTCATCGGTTCTGACGATGAATATTTTGACCAAACGCGACGGGAGCAGCAATTAAAGATGTTTGCCGTAACGGGAATGAAATTCGAATCGGTCACTTTTGATGGCAATCACCGAATCGACATCGAAACGCTTAAGAAGTTACTGCCTTGAAAAAAGTTGTTCTCATATTCTTTGTAATGCTGCCGTTTTTCCTCCTGGCTCAATACGATATGGACAATAACAAGCCGGGAGAAGAGAAGGAAAAAAAGTTTAGTCTCTTTGAAGTGAAACAGCGCATCTACGCAGGCGGTGATTTTTCCTTTTCGCTCCCTTCGGGAATGACGTATTTGTATATTGCGCCGCTTGCCGGATATGACATTGTAAAGCAAAAATTATCGGCAGGGCTATCGACGATGTATCAGTTCTATGGTATACGAATTGGAAACCAATACCAAACCTGGCATTCGTATGGTGGCGGTGTATTTCTCCGTTACCGGCCCTGGAAACCACTTTTGTTGCAAACTGAATTTGATTTATACAACACAAATAACTTTGCGGATGGAACATTCGAGCGTATTAATGTGCCACTCTTTTTGGTCGGAGCTGGTTATGCCCGATCGATGGGTGATAAGGCCTATTCACAGTTTATGCTTTTCTATGATCTGATTCAGGATCCTAACAATCCTCTGCCACGGATATTTTTAAACGTTCCAATACATATCAAATTCGGTTTCGTCGTTTATCTGGGCTGATTTTTTTGCTCGGTTCGACCTCCGCCTTCATTCGCTGCAGCGGCGATACTCCTGTGGATTCTGATCTGCAAGGTACATTGACAGACACAGTCTCGATCGATTCCGCAGCACAGGTCACAGAAGAACCATACATCGTTGATACGCTTGAACAGCGCATTATCGACGCAGGTCTCATAAATATTCAGGACAGCATTCCCGGTATTCTGGTGGATTTGAAGTATGCAACAACCGATAATTTTATGGGCGAAAATGTCTATGGAAATCTAAAACGGGCCTACCTCCAGCCAGAAGTTGCGCAGGACTTGAAAAAATCATTAACGCGATTATGGGAAATTGATTCGTCGCTAACCTTGCTGGTGTACGACGCCGTGCGACCTAGATCTGTACAGCAAAAAATGTGGGATATTCTCGATATGCCCGCCTCAGAAAAATCGAAATTCGTTGCCAATCCTGCCAATGGATCCATCCACAATTACGGCTGTGCGATCGATATCACCATTGCTTCTCTTGACGGCATTCCACTGGATATGGGAGCTGGGTACGATGACCCTGCGAAAATTGCCTATCCGTCTTACGAAAAGGCGTATCTCGATTCGGGAATGCTGTCTCAACAGCACATCGACAACCGGAAGCTTCTCAGACAAGTAATGAAGGCCGGGGGATTCTGGGGAATTGACACCGAATGGTGGCATTTTAACCGGTATGCGAGGGAAACTGCAGCCGACCGCTTTGGGATCTTGGAATAATCGCTTATTTAAGATACTGGTAAAAAACCAAGGCCGACAATGGAATTGTGATCAACCCGAGTATGGCAATTGACCAGGCCGTGATTTTTTTTAGTTTGAAGTATTTTCCCTGCTCCGATTCTGGAATTTTTCCTGACCGCAAGGCGAGAAAAGTACCGATTAGCCAACTGGCCAGAAACAAGATGGGTGAGGTAAAACTACAGATGAAAAGCATATAGGGACTTGTGGCCAGGAAAGCCATAACCATAAACAAGGCAAAGAGAATGAACAGCATTGCACCCGAGCGGAACAAATTGTCGTAGTCCTCCATCGCAACCGATTCTGATTTTTTCTCGACGCTAATTTGCTTGAATTTTGTTGAGGCCGAAAAAACGAATGGCCTTTTTACTTGATGAATAAAACGAAATGGTTGTTCCTTGGATTCGCAGGCGAACGATGTGCCGATGGGAGCAATCAATACCATTTCCGGCGAGAGACTATCGGCTTGATTGACCGCAGTCGGGATCTTGTCAGGTCGTGAATCCATTGGATCGCTTGCGGTGTACAAAACATCCTCGCGGCCTTCATCGGGTGACTTAACGTCTGTTTTTTTTAAGTTGAGAAATTTCTGACGGTTGAAATTTGAATGTCGATATGACACACAGGACTGAAGTGAGCATAAAACGATAAGAAGCAGGGCTGGTTTGAATTTTCGCGTCAATGTCATTTTTCTGCTGTAGTACTATTCAGTAATTCCTTCAAGCATAAAAAAGAATGCATATTCTTCAGCGGATTCCTTGAGACTCTCAAAACGGCCGGATGCACCGCCGTGGCCAGCATCCATAGCACATCGCATCAAAAGGAGGTTGTCATCTGTTTTCGTCGCTCGTAGCAGAGCACACCACTTGGCCGGTTCCCAATATTGTACCTGGCTGTCCCAAAACCCCGTTGTGATTAGAATGTTCGGATAGTTTTGTGCCTTGATGTTGTCGTAAGGCGAATAGGATTTCATATAGTCGTAGTACTCTTTTTCAGCGGGATTGCCCCATTCATCGTATTCACCAGTTGTTAGTGGAATTGACGCATCCAACATCGTTGTCACCACATCAACAAATGGAACTGCCGCGAGTACGCCATTGAACAAATCCAGACGCATATTCACTACTGCCCCCATCAGAAGACCTCCTGCGCTGCCGCCGGCTGCGTACAAGTGTGCTGACGAAGTAAATTTTTTCTCAATGAGATACTCTGCGCAGTCAATGAAATCGTTGAACGTGTTTTTCTTTTTCAGCAATCTACCGTCGTCGTACCAATGCCGACCCATCTCCTGACCGCCGCGAATGTGGGCAGTGGCAAACACAAATCCACGGTCGAGTAAACTAAGACGAACAGAACTGAAATCAGGCTCACTGGAATAACCGTACGATCCGTAGCCTGTCAGATACAAGGGGTTTTTACCATTCAATTTCAAGCCTTTCTTGTAGACGAGTGTTATCGGAATCATCGCGCCGTCTCTCGCTTTCACCAGATGTCGTTCGCTTTGGTAATTTTTTGGGTCAAACGCGGGATCCATAATTTTCGTCGCTTTCATCAACGTCCGCGACTTTGTTTTGAGATCATAGTCAAAGGCGCAGGAAGGTGTTGTCAATGATTCATACCCAAATCGAAGTACGGATGAATTGGGTTCCGAATTGGAATGAGGGTAAATCGTGAATGCGGTTTCGTCAAACGCAATCGTGTGTACACTCTTGTCGGAAAATGAATGGACGTCGAATTGTTGCTGCCCATCACGACGGTATTGAACCACCATATAATCCCGAAACAATTCCAGCGTTTCGATCAGAATTTCCTTACTGTGCGGAATAACCGAAATCCACTTTTCTTTGGAGGTGCCGGAAAAAGTGCATTTCATCAACTGATTGTTCGGCGCATTATGATCTGTGATGATGTAAAAGAAATCACCGCCGGCGTGATGCACCTCGTAGTGGAGTTTAGGTTCACGTGGCTGAAATACCCGGAATTGACCGGTTGGGTCAGTCGATTTCAGAAACCTGATTTCCGAAGATTCCGTGGAATGTGACTGAATCGTGATGTATTCGGAAGATTTGGTTTTCCACACACCGCAATTGAACTGCTCGTCTGTCTCCTCAAATACAAGCACATCTTCCGATGCCGGACTACCCAAGGTGTGCCTGAAAACTTTATTCGAACGCAACGTCAGTTCGTCTTGCGTTACATAAAATAGCGTTTTGCTGTCGTTGGCCCATACCCCTTCACCAACTGTAGCCGGAATTAAATCAGGTAGAAGTTTGCCGGTTGTGAGGTCTTTAATACGCAAATCATAAATCCGGCGTGACAGGGTATCCACTCCGTAAATCAGCAAGCGATTGTCTTTACTCACATCTCCGATAGACAGATCAAAATAGTCCAAACCAGTCGCCAGCTCAGGTCCATTCAGCATTACTTCCTCAACGGCATCGAGATTTTCCTTTTTACGGCATTCTAAGGCGTAGTCCTGACCTTCTTCGTAGCGACTGTAGTAATAGTAGCCGTTCTGGTAAACCGGTAGACTTTCTTCATCTTGCTCCAACCTGCCAACCATTTCGTCGTACAGTTTTGCTTTTAAGGAATTTATCGGTGCAAGCATCGAATCGGTATAGGCATTCTCAGCTTGCAGGTAAGCCAGAACTTTTTTGGTCTGTTCATCCGGTGTACTGGCATTTTTCTGATCATCGGTCAGGCGCATCCAGTAATAATTATCGACCCGGGACTCGCCGTGAATTTCCAATATCGTTTTTTCAGTCGCGGCAACAGGAGGTGCCAATGGCGTTGGTTTATCACTCGCTCCGGACCCTGAACACCGGTCAATTGCGACCAATGACATCAATAGAATACCTCCGTAGAAAATTTTTTTGAATGTAAAAACCATTTGGCTTACTCTGTTTATGAGGCTTAAATATAGTCAAAGCATAATTCAGGCAATCTCTGGATTATGGACACAAAAAAAGGGGGCAGCAACCCCCTTTCTCCTAGAATTAAAAACTAAACTATGAAATGATTTGTGCGTTTGGATACAATTCCAACCACTTATAAACTTCTTCCTCCGATTTCAATGTAACCGTCGTTTTGCGGTCGAGTCGCAATTTCAAACCCGAGGCCGAGATGCGGATTCCAGCTAGAATCTGCTCGACTTTCTCCTGTGTTTTCTTTTGCAAAGACATTGTTAAATTTTAAGTAAATATACGTTCCGAATGTTCAATTGACCACAGATGTTTTGATGAAAAGTTGAACTTTTAGACCAATTCTGGCATTTTTGGGACGAAAGCGAATTTTCCTTCTGCAAGAACGTCGTGACGGACGAGAATCAATTTTCTAAATCGATTATAATTATCAAAAAATATAGTTTATTTATTGATAATCAGGTGGCTGGATCGAACTTTGCCACTGAGATCGCCAGTTTTTAGGATGTACTGACCGGATTTTAAATGACTTATATCACAATTGTTGAGACCGGCGACAAGAAATTTGTCGAAAACGATTCGACCGTTCAAGTCGACCAATTGCAGTCTCGAAACTCCCTCTGAACGGATATGGAAGCTTTCACTTGCCGGATTTGGCCAAGGCAGCCAAGGTTTGGCCTCGGTTAATTCGGGCGCTCCTGCAACAGTAGTGAGTTTCAAATCCCAGATTCCACGTCCCCACGTTCCAAAACGAACAATGAACTCCGCTTCGACAAACTCCACCGACATATACTGCTGCACCGGCGCAGATAATCCCAATAGGTCATACCACTCTCCGGTTTCCATTGAGTACACATAAGGACCGGCATCGGTCGCAGCAAAAAGAAATTTTTCGGAAGGATCCATACACATTTCGTGTACCATCGTGTTGGGCATTCCAATATCCAATGCAATGAACGTTGTACCGCTGTCGGTGGACATATAAACCGGCGGGGAGGTATAGCCAGCGCCGCCATAAAAGACAAGTCCCGGTGTAAGTTTAGAAGCAAAGATGTCCGCGCCGAACAACCAGGAATCGCCGGGTCCGACAAAACTGGACGTCTCGACAAAATCGGTTCCTGCGTTTTCCGATCGGAAAAAATGACCGTTCGCGGTTGCGACGTAGATAAAATCGGGTTGAAGGGAAGTGGTTTCGATCGCCGAAATGGTCGCTCCGCCTTCGTCAAGAAAATCGCAGGAGTACTGCGATGCATCGATGTCGCTGCCATTGAACTCCAGCTTGATCAGATAGGAGCCCGATCCTCCAGATAAGTTGCCTCCGCCTGCAAGGATATAGTCATCTCCCGGTAAAGCGGGTGGGCCTGTGGGAACAATCCAGTCCCAGTTCGGCATATCCAGTCCATCAAAATTGTACCAAATGGGTCCGGGAATTGTTGCCGCTACTTCGTAAAACGCAAAATCTGCTCCCGGATATTGTGTCCAAAGAGCAATTCCGTTATTGCTGAGTTGCATCTGACCATAGTCGCCGGAGATGACTTGTTCAAAGCTTGACGGGCTCGCAGAACCGCCGGTCGTCGTGCGCAAAAATCCCTGGTCCTGTGTGCCACCGTAAATGACATTCGAATTGATAGGTGATGTAACCACATCGTAAAACTGTCCTACGTTCAGGTCCGCCATTCCAATGTTCTCAGTCGATGCACCTTGATCATACGAAACGTTTATGCCTCCGTGGTTCGAAACAATCACAAAATCGGTACCATCGGATTTGCGCACGGAGTGCATTTGCATAACGTCCGCGTGAATTTTGTTCGGGACATCGTCGTAATATTCCCACCACTCGCAGGCCAGATCCCACGTAAGCCCGCTATCAACGGAGTTGTAAAACTCCATCTCACCGTAATACAATTTGGACGGGTCATTGGTTGAGACGCCGAATCCACAGCCCCAGGTTCCGGTTGCGAGCGGCCCGACATAACCGAAGGTCAGCCCGCTATCCAGTGATTTGTAAAGCTGCCAACCATCCTGAAGTGCGTAAAGCGTGGTCGCGATTCCGTCGTTTGACGCCTCAAGATGAACGTCGCCCGTTGGTCCGACCGGCAGCCCCGTTGAAATTGCCGTCAATGTTGTGCCACTAAACTGGAACATATCGGTTCCAAAATCGATGATGTACGCGTGATCGGTTCCCCAGGGCCAGGCCATTGCCGCCCTCGATGTGGTATTTGTGGATAGATCCTGAACCAGGGTAAAACTCGCGCCAAAATCAATCGAATATAGAACGCTGTTGATATAGGCTCCAGGCCCCATCTGGCGATTGGCCAGATAAACAAGAGTGCTGTCGGCATCGTTGAGTTGAACCAGATCAATCCCTGAACCTCCTGTTGGAAATGGCGCAATGCCGGTTGATTCGGTCCAGGTGGTACCTCCATCGTCCGAATACCAAAGTCCTGCGCCAATCGCACAAAGAATTCTCACACCTCCGCCGGGCAAATCCACAACCTTGATTACGTCACGGCTAAAGACCAGATCGCTGTTGAGTGGTGTCCACGTCACGCCATCAAGGTTGCCCTTCCAAAGTACGCCACCGTCGGATATTGCATAAATGTCTTCCGTCGATGGATGATAGTCGGTGATTCGGACATTTCCGGCCTGGTTGTCGCTGCCTCGCTCGATCCATTCCGCTTCGAACTGACCGTCCGCAAAAAGTTCTGTCGCTTTGGAACCTCGCAGGGTTAAGCGCTTCAACGCTTTTTCGAGTAAAATTGTGCGGTTTACTTCGCGCCAGTTGGGGTAGTATCCGTGAATGTGATCGAAATAGTGATTGCGCCGTTCTTCAAATTCTTTTTCATTCTCCATTGATTCCACAACTTGTGTGGGAATCTTATGTGCGTTATCTGGAGTGCCTGATACATCGGTTTGTATCGCGACTTCTCGCTGTGTGGCAAGCCACAAGACCGGAAGCAGTGCCGCTGTGCCGGCTAAAATCCAACGCGTCGAATTCATTTGCGGATTAAATGTACGAAATGTGCTGATTTGCCGTTTCGATTTCTTTTCCACTATATTGGATTCCCACATATAACCCGCAACAATTTCAATACCGTAACGTAAACTGTAAAAGAATGAGTGACGACCCTAAGTTTCAATCGGGTGAGCTGCTGGCCTTTTTATGGACAAAACGCAAACCCCTGATTTTAGTAACCCTATTAAACGCAACCGCATCGGTTGTCGTTTCTCTTTTGATGACACCATACTATATGTCCAGGGCTGTCGTGTTTCCAACAAAAAGCAATTCGGTTGATTTCAACACCGACGGACGCAATTCGGTCGTTGAATTCGGAGACGAAGCAGACGCCGAGCGTTTGTTGCAGGTATTGATTTCTCCTGAGATACGTGATAGTCTCACGAAGAAGTACGATCTGTACGACCACTACGATATCGATTCGGCGCAATCGCACGCAAAATTTGAATTTCAAACGGCATACGAAGCGAATGTTCAGTTCGCCCGAACCCGGTACAACTCAATCAACATCGATGTGTATGATACGGATCCGGAAACGGCGGCGAATATGGCAAATGACATCGTCAGGCTTGTTGATACGGTGATGAACCGAATGATCCGGCAACGCGCTGTCGGTCCAATGTGGGCAGTCGAAAGCGAGGTTGGACTGATCCGCAAAGAAATGGGAGATTATTCCGATCGGCTCAGAAGTCTCAGCGATTCAGGCGTTGTGAGCAAAGACGAGCGGGGTAGTATGTACACGGACTACCTGGAAGCACTCAAATCCGGACGGCAGGAACTCGCTGCCGAAATCAAAAGAAAAATTGACGCGACACAGCAATACGCCACAAGTTACGACACCTACTCAAGCCTGGCGGAATTTTTTAGTCTGAGGTACTCGAACATTCTTGATGTGAACGACCAGGCACATCAGTACGCCAAAACCAATATTCAGCAAACCATACGACACTCGATGGCGGAAGTGCCCGACAAGAAAGCCAAGCCGAAAAGAGCAGTAATTGTCATCATCTCCACGCTCGCAGCCTTTATTCTTACGGCGATGATTATGCTTGGCTTGGAAAGACTTAAAGAACTCCGCTCCAACGTTTGAAAATGAAAAGCCTTTCGCAGCATCGCTGGCTTTTTGTTGCAGGATTGGTTTTTATCGTGCTCAATCTCCTGCTGATTTACAGGGGCCAAATGATCTTGAATTTGCTTCCGGTGGCATTGCTACTTATTTATTGTGCCGTATATCATCTGAACTATCTGTTTTTGTTGATCGCCTTTTGCACGCCGCTTTCGGTCAACATCGAAGAATTTGTCAATTACAACTGGGGTCTCTTTTTGCCAACCGAACCGCTGCTGTTCGGTGTGCTATTGATCATCGTTTTGCACCAGATCCGTGAAAACCGCTTCCAGCGGGATTTCCTTCATCATCCTGTGACCATTCTGGTTGTACTTCAGCTACTCTGGATGATCATTACGGCAGTCAACAGTGAGTTTCCAATGGTTTCGTTAAAGTACCTTTTGATGAAGCTGTGGTTCATCGTTCCGCTGTTCTTTTTCGGTGTCATTTTCTTCCGCGAAGAAAAGAACATCAACCGATTTATCTGGGTTTATGTCGTCGGACTTACGGTCGTCGTGCTCTACACACTTTCAAACCACGCGGTCAACGGTTTTGATGAAGAATCCGGACATTGGGTGATGTGGCCTTTTTTCAAGGATCATACATCCTACGGCGCTATTCTTGCACTCGTATTTCCTTTGCTTTTTGGATGGATGATGACCGATAAAAAATCGAGCGTGACACGAATTTTTCTCGTGGCTTTTGTTCTTCTTTTCACTTTTGCTATCGTGATGTCCTATACCCGGGCAGCTTGGCTAAGTATCGTCGCAGCGCTGGGGGTATACCTGCTCATTCGGTTCAGAATCCGATTCCGCTACATTTTCGCCACAAGCGTACTCGGTGGTTTGTTCTTACTGTTCAGTTGGACGGAATTTCAACACAACCTCGAACGGAATCGGGCGGAACACGCTACCGATAATTTGGATGAAAGGGTTGAATCAATGGCAAATATTACAACCGATGCGTCGAATCTCGAACGACTGAATCGCTGGAATTGTGCAGTGCGACTCTGGCAGGAGCGACCTTGGATGGGGTGGGGCCCCGGCACCTATGCGATGGTCTATGCGCCGATGCAACTGTCCTCAGAACTTACCATCATTTCCACAAATTCCGGTGATCGGGGAAATGCACATTCAGAATATCTCGGTCCATTGGCCGAGCAAGGTGTTCCGGGAATGCTCCTCTTTATTCTTCTGGTGGGATGGACGCTCTACACGGCGATTTCACTTTTCCTCCGGATGCCGGACGTCCCGGTCCGCATCACCTTGTTGTTGATAACACTCGGGCTGATTACGTACTTTGTTCACGGAATTCTGAACAACTATCTCGACACCGACAAGGCGTCAGTACCCGTCTGGGGCTTCACGGCAATCATTGTTGCCTTGGATCTTAAGTATAGAAAAGCTGGAACGCTATGCGAGCCGCCTACTCCTCTTCCTCTTC
>Ga0247727_10009988_pt1 | contig 16959 bp, 12 predicted proteins | sample WisWelCaveWW1625_FD_202498 | JGI IMG/M metagenome (GOLD analysis project Ga0247727, IMG submission 202498) | Biofilm microbial communities from Wishing Well Cave, Virginia, United States - WW16-25 | ecosystem: Environmental > Aquatic > Deep subsurface > Groundwater > Cave microbial mat | place...
CGCTGCCGATGCAGGTTGAAGAGAAACCTGCTGAGAAGGCGCAACGAAGCCTGCGGTTCGAAGATCCGGCGCAAAAGGTGCCGTATCTCTGCATCAGACCACTAGGACCTTCAGTCACGGCTGGCGGGCGCAAAGCCCTGGATTCCCGTCTTTCGCGGGAATGACGGGAAACACGCGCTGGGTGCGTCGACGGCCTGGATTCCCGCTTTCGCGGGAATGACGGGTGGCACAGTGACGGAGAACAAGTGCCGCTGACGTGGGGCAGAATTTGCGAGATCGACATCCGGGAAGCCGCCCGGAGCTCCGATCAATTCGGATTCTCTGCGGCAGAATCAGGGGCTACAGGATCCACTTACTGAAAAGTCACCAAGGAGAGGAACGGATGAGCCGAAAGCACCGAATCGGTTGGATGGGAGCAGTTGCGATCAGCGCGGCCGGAGCGTTGATCGCGCCTCTGTGCGCAAGCGCCCCGAGACCTTTTTTTCACGACCCGCGCACGACTGCCAAGAAGCTGTCCCAGGCGCTCGAGATCGAAGGCGCCGGCAAGCTCACGTTCGATTTCAAGGCGCTGCACTACAACGACGAGATGTTCAAGCGGGCGAAGACCAACGACAAGTTCCTCGGCTTCCTGAATCAGCAGATCTGGGGAAGGATGGGCAGCGCAAAGCTCGAATTCGAGATCGTTTCCGAGGAGCTGAAGCTGGGTCCCGGCACCTACGATTTCGGGATCAACATGACCAAGGACGATCAGTTCTCGATCGTGTTCTGGAAGGGCGAGGAGAAGCTCGCGATTCCGCTCTCGGTCGAGCACGGTGCCAAGGAGGTGAAATACCTCAGCGTGACGATGCTCGCGACTGAAGACGTTGACACCTTCACCATCGAGGCGCGCTGCGGCCCGTTCACCGGCTGTGCCGACGTCAAGATTCCGTACCTCGACCCCGACCACGAAGAGAAGCACGAGGACGGCTCCCAGCTCCCATCCAAGGCCGGGAAGTGAGACCTCGTCATTCCAGTGGCTTGGGCCCCCGGGAGCAAAGGGGGCGTCAGCGGCCTGGATTCCCGCTTTCGCGGGAATGACGGGTGGCTTTCGCGGGAATGACGGGGCGGACGTGAGCCTCCGTCCGTAGCATCCGCGGCATGACGCCGGCACGTGACGACTTCCGGGATGACTCGGACGACATTGAGGAACCCTCGTCGTCGTCACGCATCGAGCAGTTCCGGCGCCGGCGCATCCGGCGCCAGCGGCTGAGCGGAATCCTGACGACCCTGTTCGTGGTCGCCGGCCTTTCGGGCTCGGCGTACTTCGTGATCACGCAGTGGAAAGAGAAACACGCCGAGAGCGAGCGCGTGACCGGTTTCGCCCACGCGATCGAGCGCGTGCAGGAGCACCTCGATCTTGCCCGATTCGACGCCGCGGAGGTCGAGCTGCGCGCCCTGCTCGGCCTGCCGCTCGACGAGGTCCAGCGGCAGACGGTGCAGACCTGGCTCGACACGACGCTTCACCGGAGCGAGCTTCACGCACGCGCGGAGGAGCTGCTGCGCGAGGCGGACACCCAGCTCAAGAAGGGGGATCGGATCGCGGCTCTTCGCGGACTCGAGGAGGCGCGCCGATCGACGAGCGCCTCTTCGGCGGTTTACCAGGAGGCGACCCGCCGGATCGAGGATCTGACTCAAGAGGAGCGATCCGCCGACTCGGGATCCGTGTTTCTCACGGAAGATGAGCTGGCGCGGCGGCTGCAGCGGGTCGACGCCCTCCTCACCGCCAAGGAGTACGGCAAGGCTCTCAGCCAGACCGACGCGTCGCGCGTGTCCGAGGAGGAGCATCGCAGGTCGCTCGAGCAGGCGCACGCTCGGGTCGAAGAGGAGGCGGAAAAGGAAGGCCGGGACCTTCTCCAGTTCGTCGACGAGCTGATCGGCAAAGGCAAGCTGCTCGCCGCCAAGGGCTATCTCGAACAGGACCAGGTCGCGCGTTTCCGCGGCACCGGGGTGGCTCGGGAGTTGGCCGACAAGCTCGCCGACATCGGTCGTCGTCTGGATGCCCTCGATGTGCCGCCAGAGTTCCGATTGGACGGCTCGGGAAGGACGACGCCATCCAGAGACGCGGAGCCCAAGGCGCCGGCAGTTTCGTCGACGCCGGACAACGTCACCTCCGAGTTGTTTCCGCGCTCGACCGAAGGAAGCACGGTGGAAAGCGGCGCTCGATCGACTCTTTCGCCACAGGAGCTCGGGCGCTTCAACGAGGACACCGCGAGCCTGCGCCAATGGACTTTGAACCTGAGTCCGGACGCCAAGGCGCCCGAGCTGGTGACGACCGACTCCTCCAAGGTGCTCGAGATCGCTCGCACTGTATTCCGGGAGCTGCTGGACAAGGCAGCGCAGTCACCCGAGATGGAAGCCCTGCGCAAGATCCACGTCTCGCGCCTGGATCTCGACAAAGCCCGGGCGGGTCTGGTCGCGGTCCTGGAGCAGAGCCTCGCCGGAACGATCGGGCCCGAGTCTTCCCGGCAAGGCATCGAGGAGACGTTGAAGCGAGCGCGTACCAACTGGGGGAGCGAGACCGGTTCCGCGCCCGAGCCCAGAGTGGCGCTCGGCAGGGATCTGCAGAGGATCGTCGACCAGGGGCGCCGACTCGTGAGCTGGGCGGAGCAACGATCTCCCGCGATCGACCTTTGCTCACCACCGGGAAACGACGGGTTCCTGCCGTTCCTGCCGCGCGGTGCCAAGGTGATCACCATCCGCAACCTGGCCTTGAGCGCGGCGGATCGCGACCGGATCGAGAGGAACCAGACCTTGTCGATCGGCGGCCCCACGATTCCGAATGCGCAGAGCATGGAGCAGCTCTTGATGCGCGAGCTCAATCAATACCGGGCGATGCTGGGGCTTTCCTGGGTCGAGCCGGAAGCAACGATGTACCAGAGGGCGGCGGCGATCGCTCGCGGTGATCCTGCACCAGTGACCGAGGAAGAAGCCGACGCGACGCTGCACGAGATCCGGTTCAAGTCCGGGCCCACCGCCATGGAGGCGCGCGGAGCACTGGTTTCCGACCTCCGCCATCACCAGCTCCTCCTGTCCGGCCGCCTCAGCCACGTCGCCGCCGCCCACTGGTCCGGCTTCTGGGTCGTGCTCTTGAAGGAACCACGCTGACGTCGAAGGTGAACCTCCTCCGGTCAACGAGCCGGGCGGTTCTACAATGTCTCTCGCCCGCTCCAGAGCACGGGCGCGAGTCGCTTTCGCCGTCCGCTCTTGAGTTGCGGGTTCACGGGGAGGGCGTTCACAGGAGGTCGGATGATTTCGTGGCGGGAAGACGCCGCACAAGTCGCCACGCGGAGGAGACTTTTGGGATGCAAGTCATGGCCTGTCGGGTGAGCGTCCATCTGTTCGCCTGCTGGATGTCGTGGGGATGCGCACCGGGCTCGATGCGCCAGGAGACCCCGGCAGTCCTGCCGGGCTCCACGGGCACCTCGGTCGCGACCCCGCCGGCGCAGGAGACCTCGAAGCCCGTCGAGCAATCCGCAAAGGAGAAGATCGAAGTGCACGATCGCGACCCTCACTCGTTCTCGAATCCCTTGGAGATCGTCGTCGAGCACTTGCACCTCGACCTCAAAGTCGACTTCGAGCGCAGGGTGCTGCACGGGAAGGCAAGGCTGAAGCTCAAGTGGCTCAAGGACGTGTCCGAGCTGTGGCTCGACACGCGGGACCTCGACATCCACAAGGTGATCCTGCCCGGGGGCACGGCGGGCTACTCGATCGGCGAGGCGGTGTCGTTCCTGGGTCGTCCGATGCGGGTTTCGTTGCCGCCGAGGACACCCGAGATCGAGATCGAGTATTCGACCCAGCCGGCGTCGGCGGCGCTGCAGTGGCTCTCGCCCGAGCAGACCTCCGGCGGCAAGCATCCGTTCCTGTTCACGCAGTCGCAGGCGATCCTGGCTCGCACCTGGATCCCCTGTCAGGACACGCCCACGGTGCGCATGACGTATTCGGCGCGCATCCAGGTGCCGCCAGGGCTGCTCGCGGTGATGAGCGCCGAGAATCCGCAGCAGAACAGCGCGGACGGCGTTTACGAGTTCCGGATGCAGAACCCGATCCCCTCCTACCTGATGGCGCTCGCGGCCGGCGACATCGCGTTCCAGGCGATCGGCGAGCGCTCGGGTGTGTACGCCGAGCCGGACGTCCTCGAGAAGGCGGCGTGGGAGCTGTCGGACACCGAGTCGATGGTCATCGCCGCGGAGAAGCTTTACGGGCCGTACCGCTGGGGCCGGTACGACCTGATCATCCTGCCGCCGAGCTTTCCGTTCGGCGGAATGGAGAACCCGCGCCTCACCTTCGCGACACCGACGATTCTCGCCGGCGATCGCTCGCTCGTGGCGCTGGTCGCGCACGAGCTTGCGCACTCCTGGTCGGGCAACCTGGTCACCAACGCCACCTGGAACGACTTCTGGCTGAACGAGGGATTCACCGTCTATTTCGAGCACCGCATCATGGAGGCCGTCTACGGCCGCGACTACGAGGAGATGCTGGCGCTGCTCTCGCTGCAATCGTTGCGCAAGGAGGCGGCCGAGCTGCCGGCGCGCGACACCTGGCTGCATCTCAACCTGGCGGGCCGCGACCCCGACGACGGCATGACCGAGATCGCCTACGAGAAGGGCTACTTCTTCCTCAGGCTGTGCGAGGAGACCGTGGGCCGGGAGCGATGGGATGAGTTCCTGCGCGCCTACTTCGAGAGGTTCGCGTTCCACAGCATGACGACCGCGGGCTTCGTGCAGCATCTGCGCGAGCGGCTGGTCCGCGGCGACGCCGCCCTCGAGAAGAAGCTGTGCATCGACGGCTGGGTGTACGGGCCGGGAATCCCCGACAACTGTCCGGTCGTCCAGACCACGGCGCTCGAGGAGGTGGAGGCGGCCGCGCGGTCGTTCACTTCAGGGGCGGCTGCCGCGACGCTAAGGACCGATGGCTGGACCACCCACCACTGGCTGCATTTTCTGCGCAGCTTGAAAGACCCTCTCGATCGTGCGCGGCTGGAAGACCTGGACGCGGCGTTTCATTTCACCGCGAGAGGCAACTCGGAAATCCTCCACGACTGGCTGCTGCATGCGATCGCCGGCAGCTATCAGCCCGCGTACGGTGCGCTCGAGGATTTCCTGACGCGGCAGGGGCGGCGCAAGTTCTTGAAGCCCTTGTACAAGAAGATGGCGGAAACCCCCGAGGGGATGGAGATGGCGAAGCGCATCTACCAGAAGGCCCGGCCGCGCTATCACTCCGTCTCCGCCGGCAGCATCGACGAGATCCTCCACTGGAGCTCCGGGTCCCGCTGAGTCCGCTCGAGGGATCGATCCTTCGCGCTCGACGAGTCAACGCTGACGCGCGTGGTCTCCTGCCCGTCGGCGGACGCCGTCAGCAACAGGATTCCCAAAGCCGCACTCAAGACTCCGAGATGTGCACTCGTGAGACCGCGCGATTCCTCCAATGACCCGAGCAGCGGGCCCGGCACACCCTGGTCGTCCCGCCGGGCAGGCATCCTGTGGGTCGGTCCGCTATCCTTGCTGCGATCGCCACCTGCCCTACTTTTCCACGGAGGTCTGCAGATGAAGACCGGAGCCTGGTTGATCGCGTTCATCGGCGTGCTCGCAATCGAGTCCAGGGCCCAGAACGCGCCCGGCATTGATTCGATCCAACCGGTCAACGACCGGATCCTGCTCAAGGTGCGGCACACCCTGCCGGGAGCGGAGCTTTCCTCCGGCGCGCTCCGATCGACGGGGGACCCGGTGCTGGACTCGAGGCTGTCGGGGATCGGCGTCGTCGAGCTGCGCCGGGTGTTCCACCGGCCGGCGCGCGGCTTCAAGGATGAGTCCGCCGCCCGCGCGGTCGGGCTCGATCGCTGGCTGGTCGCGGACTTCGGCCGGGAGCGGTCCGAGGCGGATCTCGGCACCGTGCTCGGTGAGCTGAGCGCTCTGCCCGCGGTGGAGATCGCATCCCGCGAGCAACCGATGATCCTCGCCGACACCGTTCCCAACGATCCCGATTTCTCCAAGCAGTACTCGCTGCAGAACGGCAGGCTCAACGCGCCCAAGGCCTGGGACATTGCCCGGGAGTCCGACCACATCGTCGCCGTGATCGACACCGGCGTCGAGCTCAACCACGACGACCTCATTGCCAATCTGTGGCTCAACCCGGGAGAGATCCCGGGGAACGGGATCGACGACGACGGCAACGGCTACGTCGACGACCGGCGCGGCTGGGATTTCTACTACAACGACAATGTGCCCAGTGATCGATACGGACACGGAATCCACGTCGCGGGAATCGCCGGTGCCGTCAGCGACAATTCGCGCCAGGTCGCGGGCGTGTGCTGGAAGGTCCCGGTGATGGCGGTGAAGGTGTTCAGCGATGCCGGCGGCGGAGACCACGCGACCTGCGCCGCCGGAATGGTGTATGCCGCCGACAACGGCGCCTCCGTGTTCAACATGAGCTGGGGATTCTTCGACTCGATGCCGGTGCTCAAGGACGCCGTCGACTACGCGCATGCCCTCGACGTCGTGCAGGTGGCCGCGGCGCACAATTACGGGTCGACGACGAAGATCTATCCGGCCGCCTACTACCGGGTCATGGGCATCATCGCCACGGACGCCAACGACCAGAAGACGTCCTGGTCGAACTTCGGGTCCTGGTGCAGCATGGCCGCACCCGGCGACAACATCCTCAACCTGTACCTCAACAACAGCACGGCGTACCTGTCCGGCACCTCGATGTCGACGCCGCACGTGGCCGGCGCCGCGGCCCTGGTGCGGGCGGTCAACCCCTCGCTCGACGCCGTCGACGCGCGCCTGGTCCTCGAGTTCTCGGCGAAGGACCTCGGCGGGCCGGGGTTCGACATCAACTACGGATGGGGGCGGCTCGACCTGCTCGCGGCGCTCGAGAAGGCGCAGATGCTTTCCTCGAGCACCTCCGACGCTCTGCCGGGCTCGGCGGTGAATCTGTCGCTCAGCCGTGCTCTGGAGCCGGGGTTCGTTCACCTGCTGCTTGCGAGCTGGCAGGCGCGCCGTCCGGGGATCTCGCTCACCCGATTCGATCCCTTCGACCAACGTCAGATCGGGCTCAACGAGGATCCGTTGCTGTTTCCGCTGGTGCTCCAGGCGGGCGGCGCCGGAATCTTCCAGGGCTTTGTCGGCTTCCTCGACGGGAACGGTCAGGCCGTCACGACCTTCGCGGTCCCCGCCGGTGCGAGCTTTGCCAACACCGCCGTCGACTTCGCCTACGTCACCCTCGACCCCGCCGATCTCTCCCACATCAAGTCGGTCAGCAACAGCGTGCGCGTCACCGTCGGACAGTGACCGCCGCGAGCGGCTGACTTCGATCTGCGAAGTCGAACAAGGCGTCGTCGGCGGCGGTAGAGCGTCCGTCCTCCACTGACAGACGAGAAGCGTTCTCCTGACGAGGGGTGCGCCGGAGAGGAACGATGGCGAGCAAGATCTGGCTGCTGTGGCTGGTCGTGGCGTTGCAGGAGGCGGAGCTCGACAAGCCGCCTGCCCCCGATCAGCGGCGCAGCGTGCTGTTCTGGCTGATCGACACCTGCAGGGCCGACCACCTGAGCGTCTACGGCCACGGCCGCAGGACCACGCCGTTCCTCGAGCGCCTGGCGGCGGAGGGAGTGGCGTTCGAGAGCTGCTACTCGCAGGCGCCGTGGACCAAGCCGGCGATGGCCTCGATCCTGACCTCGCAGTATCCGTCGGTGCACGGCTCCACACAGCTTTTCAGCATGCTGAACAGCGACTTCGTCACCTTTCCCGAGCTCTTGCGCGCCGCCGGCTGGTACACCGCCGGGTTCTCCGCCAACCCGATCATGGGAAGGTTCTCGAATTACAACCAGGGCTTTCACCGCTTCGCCGAGGCGCCGTACATGATCGAGGGCGCCTCGCCGATGGACTACGCCAGCGGCTCGGCCGCGAAGATCGTTCCGCACGCGGTGAAATGGCTCGAGAGCAACGAGCGTCATCCGTTCTTCCTGTACATGCACTCGCTCGATCCGCACGAGTGGTACAACCCCGCCCCGGAGTTCAAGGAGAAGTTCGCCGACCCGGCCTTCGAGGAGCAGTACCGCAAGGACTGGGACAAGCTGATGAAGCTGCACGAGCAGATCGTCAACACCTGCACTCAGGAGACCTTCGACCAGGCGGGAGTCGAGGTCGGGCCTTTCATCGACTACGGCATGAAGCTGTACGACGCCGACATCCTGGCCAACGACGACGCCATCGAGAAGCTGTTCGAGCACCTGGGAGAGGAGGGCCATGGCGAGCGGATGATCGTGGTCGTCACCGCCGACCACGGCGTCGAGTTCTTCGAGCACGGCGCGACCAGCCTGGGGCACTCGCTGTACAACGAGATGATCCACGTGCCGCTGATCTTCTGGGCGCCCGATCTCCTTCCGGCGGGGCTTCGCTTCTCGGAGCCGGTGCGCTCGGTCGACATCTTCCCGACGCTGCTCGACCTCCTCGGGCTCGAGATCCCACCGGGCCTGATGGGCCAGAGCCTCTTGCCGTGGATCCGAGACGGAAAGGCGACCGAGGCGCGCGAGGTGTACTCCGAGAACATCGAGGAGCTCCTGTCGATCATGAATGAGCAGACTCGCAAGTACACCAACGGCATGTCGGTGTCCTTGATCCGCATGCCGTGGAAGCTGATTTTGAACCTCAAGCCGCGCCTCAGCCTTCCCCAGCCTCGCCACGAGCTGTACCACATCGAGAGCGACCCCAAGGAGACCACCAACGTCGCCGATCAGCATCCCGAGATCGTCAAGGAGCTGGAGCAGGCGATCCTCGCCCGATTCAAGGACCGTGCCCAGGAACCGGCCGCCCGTCCCGAGCAGGTCGACCCCGAGATCCTGGAGGCCCTTCGAGCTCTCGGCTACATCCGCTGATCACCCAGAGATTCACCGCAGAGGTCGCAGCCCCCTTTGGAGTGCGGCGCGGCAGCGCCGCTTTCGTTCGCGCACGAAGCGGCGGGCGGAATACTCCATGGAGCAGGCGTTCACGTGGTCCGTTCGCGAACCAAAGCGGTGCTTCGCACCGCACTCCAAAAAACCGGGGGCGCTCTCTTCAACCGATGTCCACCACATTCCCCCTGCCGCGCACAGCGCGGCTTTGGAGTGCGGCGCGGCAGCGCCGCTTTCGTTCGCGCACGAAGCGGCGGGCGGAATGCTCCATGGAGCAGGCGTTCACGTGGCGTTCGCGAACCAAAGCGGTGCTTCGCACCGCACTCCAAAACGCTGACGCGTTCCCTGCCAGCGCAGAGGGCTACGCTCGAAGTTTTGGAGTGCGGCGCGAGAGCGCCGCTTTCGTCCGCGCGCGACGTAGCAGACGCTCCCCCTCTCCGGCGAGAAGTCGCGAGGATGCTAATGGGGCGGGCGTTGGCGTGGTCCGTTCGCGAACCAAAGCGGTGCTTCGCACCGCACTCCAAAAGGCCGGTGACGCCCGCTTCGACGGACGCACCGTACTCCAAGACGATGCGCGCCTTCTTCAGGACGGGTCGAAGCGGGGGATGGGGAGGCGTTCGCCGCCTTTGAGGGCGGACTGGTGGGCGAGGATCCCGGGAGCGGTGCAGGCGAGGGCGGTGTACACGTCGACGCTCGGACGGCGGCTCCTGACCAGTGAATCGATGAACTCGTGCGTCAGGAACGGATGGGAGCCTTCGTGGCCGCTGTCGTGGCGCAGCTTCTCGGGGAGCAGGTCCGTGCTCCACCACTCTGGCTGCGAGTAGTGCTCGAACTCCGATAACTGGCGGGTGAACCCGGCGTCGTCCTTCTCGGTCTGCGAGCCGCTGCGCACGATGACCGGCGGCAGGCCGTTGGGATGCGCGAAGAAGAAGCTCATCTTGTCGCCGTACCACTGCGCCCGCTCGCAGCCTCTGTGGGCGCCCTTCCAGTAGACGGCAACGCGGAATGCGTGTCCCTGGTCGGTCTTGAAGAACGCGGTCTCGTTCCAGAACGGGTTGTGGTAGGCGTTGTCCTTGACGATCGGATCGTCGTCGCCGAACCCAAGGCACGAAACTTCCGTCAGTCTCTCGCCGGTGACGCCGACGAGGTGCGCGGTGCAGTGCGTCGGATAGTGCATCGGCGGGAAGCCGTGCCTCCAGGTGCGAGCGCCGTTCTCGAAGAACAGCGCCTCGAGGCCGGCGTGGTGGTACTCGGACTCGGTGTAGAACAGGTTGCCGAACTTGCCCTCCTCGAAAAACCTGCGGGCGGAGATCGTCGATTGCTGGTAGTAGCTGGTCTCCGCCATCATGTAGGTGAGACCGGTCTGCTTCACCGCGGCGGCAAGCCGCTCGCACTCCGCGACCGTCATCGCCGCGGGCACGGCGCACAACACGTGCTTGCCGTGCTCGAGAGCGGTGACGCAGTGGCGCACGTGATCGGGGGCGGGCGTGAAGATCGCGACCGCCTCGACCGTCTTGTCGAGTACCAGCTCTTCGAGCGAGCCGTACGATTTCGCGCACCGATAGACCTGCATCAGGCGCTCGCGCCGCTCGGGCCGGAGGTCACTGACCGCCTCCACGATGCAGTCGGGATGCTCGTGGAACTGGAAGCTGCAGCCGAAGTTTCCGCCGACGATCCCCAGGCGGACCTTCCTTCCCGAGGATTCCTGCGGCCAGGGCAGTCTTGGAGCCAGCACTGCCGCGGACAGCACCGACGCGGAGCCTTGCAGGAATTCGCGCCGCGTCGAAGACGGGCTCGTTCTCATCTCGATCTCCTGGAAGCCTGGGACAGGGGCGGGTTCTTCTGCGGAAACGGATCGAACAATGCCGGGTTCGTTCCGTTCCGTTTTCCTCAAGACTTAAGAAAGTGGCGCTAGCCCGGGGCTAGGGCGCCTGGGACACGGGAGGGTTCGTATCGAGGCGGCTTCGCCAAAAGGCAGATGCGAGGCGCATTCGTGACGGTTGGCCCCCGGAGGCGACTCAAAGTCGAGTCGCTCCGGAGGACAACCGAATGCAACGAAGCAGATGCCTTTCGATCCGTTGCCGCAGGAGAACTCTCCCGTGTCTTGAGGCTCCTAGTGGTCTGATGCAGAGATAAGGTGCCTTTTCCGCCGAGAGATTCGGACCGCAGGCGAGGCGCGCTGCCGATGCAGGTTGAAGAGAAACCTGCTGAGAAGGCGCAACGAAGCCTGCGGTTCGAAGATCCGGCGCAAAAGGTGCCGTATCTCTGCATCAGACCACTAGGCGCCGACGTGGATCTCGAGGCCCTGGGTGAATGAGTAACCCTGCGGTCCTCCCGGGTCGGTCTCCATGATCTGGAGATAGGCGTTGCCGCAGGGCAGGCCGTCGGGCACCGTGAACGTCCAGGTGGTCGAAGGACTCGGGATCGGCAGCGCCACCACGAACAACGGGCTCACCAGCAACGTCCCGCCCAGCAGTGGCAGCGACGCTTTCGCCAAACCTACGAACATGAAGCCCAGGGTGAGGGCACCGCGCGAGTTGCCGACGATGACGTCGAAGCTTCCGCCGACCTTGGGATTGCCGTCGACTTCGATCGTCGGGACGCCGAGCGTTCCCGCGAGGCCGCTGCCGTACAGGAGCCATTCCGACGGACAGACGGTCGAGCCTGGGTGATCGTAGAGATACTTCACCTGCTTCTCGGTCAGCTTGCTGTCGTAGATCTGGACGTCGTCCAGCAGGCCGTCGAAGAACTCGCCGGCGTCGCGCGTGGCGATCGACCAGGTGGGGGCGGGAAAGTTGGCCGGGCTGCTGCCCGTGATCACGCCGATCGGCGCGCCGTTGACGTAGAAGCGCACGTCGTACTCGGAGTTGAAAGTCGCGGCCAGATGAGTCCAGGTCCCGACCGGGATCGAGGTCGAGAAGTTGTAGTCCTTGATTCCGTAGGTCGTGAAGCGCAGGCCTGTGGTCGTCAGCCCGAACCCCCAGGCACCGGGGTTGGAGAAAACCCGTTGAACCCCGGTGAGTTGATCGGGGTTGACCCATGTCGCCACGGATACGTTGCTGCGAAGCTGGTCGAAGATCGAATTGTCGGGAATCGTCACCCGCCCGTCGACGCCGTCGAAGCGCACGGCGTTGCCGGTCTCCGGTCGCGCGCCCGGCTCGCCCTTGGTGACGTTGCCCTCGTAAGTGCCGTGGTGAAGGTACGGGGACGAATCGACGCAGCGGTTGCCGGCGCCCTGCAGGTCATTCAGCTTGTAGTGCGCGACCAGCGAGGGATGGGTGTCGGCGACGCGCACGATCGCCGCGTCCTGGCCGCCGAAGCCGTCACCGGCCGTGTAGTTGAACGTGTCCAGGGGCGCGTGCCAGGTGGTCGGCGGGGAGTACAGGAGCTGGTCGCGTCCGCCCGGACCTGTCCCGACCGAGAGCTCGACGGTGCCGCCGTAGGCCGAGACGGGATCGAACGAGTCGATCAGAAGAAAGTCACAGTTGGCGTCGAGGTCGTTGCCGAGCACGTCGATCAGCAGCGGCGCGTTGGTGGTCACGGAGTCGTGGAACGCGCACGGACCCACGGGCGGCAGCACCGTCGCGTCGTCGTCCAGACATCCGGCGATGGCGTCGCGCCAGGCCACGATGATCCGGCTGTTCTCGGTGCCGAACTTCATCTCGCAGATGCCGCACATGATGTCGCAGGATGGGTCGACGCAGTGCGGGCAGTTCCAGTTGTGGCCGAGCTCGTGGGCGACGATTCCCGAGTAGCCGCCGGAGAGCCCCACGGACAGACCGTACGCCCACGGCAGGTTGCACACGACGCCGACGTATGCCAGGCCCAGGATGTAGCCCAGGTTCTTGCCCGAGATCAGGTGCGCCATGTCGCGCGGGATTCCGGCTTGATTGGTGTTCCATTCGTTGCGGAACTCGTCGAGCAACGCGAACGCGTCGGAGGAGGTGTAGAAGCCGGAGGTGCGCACGATCGTGGCGGTGATGGTGTAGGTGACGAGCGCGTCGCGCATGTACGGAACCGCGACCTCCGCCATCGCCGATTCGATGTTCTGCACGGTCTGGGTGACGCTCGAGCCGTTCTGCAGATAGAACTCGTAGTCGGCGTCGAAGGCGACCTCGGCGAGCTTGGTGCAGTTGCCGGTCGCGCTGGAGCTGCCCCCTCCCTGCGAGGTCGTGAAAGCGCCGGTGAATCCGCCGACTCCGCCCGGAGGCACGAGGCTGTCGCTGGCGGCGCAGCAGTCGTTCGACATCTCCTGGACTTCCTGCGCGACTCGATGGAGCGCGCGCGGCAGCGCCAGAGGTCCGCCCGAGAGCGGTCGCACGAACCAGCTTTCGCCGTCCTCAAGCGCGATCAGTCCGGAGAGTCCCTCCTCCAGAAGACTCATCGCCACCAGCGCGCCCGGCTCCTCGAGCACGCCTCCGAAATAGGTGACACTCTCGGGCAGGGGATCGACCCGCGAGCAGGTTCCGTCCCTGGACTCGAGCAACTCGAATCCGGGGGCGCGCAGCGATCGTCGCTGCAGCCACAGCGTGCGCGGCATTCCGTCCACTCGCACGGACACCTGAAAGGCGTCGGGGAGTCCCGACGGCAGCACGAGGAGCTGAACCTCCCCTCCGTCGCCATTTCCGGCCTGCGCCGGAAGGGGAGTGGAAATCAGAAGTACGAACACGAATGCTGACCACGACAGACACTGCGTCATCCTCGGGCCTCCGTCGCTTGGAACGCCTCATTGATCAAGATCCGCTGAGAGATTCTGGAGACTCTTCGGCAGCGATCAAGGTGTCAGGACAAAGGAGGGCAGGGTCCGCAGCGCTGTGGCGGGCTGCAGCGCCCTCCGGGCCTCGGCCGAATCCTCGAAGTCGCCGGGCCAAGGCGCTATCAATGACGTGCCCGAAGACGGCTCGAAGAGATCCTGGATGCTTTGCGCGCTCCTTTTCTCGTGGTTGTCCTTCTGCGGGGACGAGGGACCCGCCGTTCTCACCTCGGCGCTCGCGCTCGAGCGCGTCCGCTATCAGGCCGTGACCATCAATCCGCAGGGCGACACGGTCGTGGCGGTGCTGGAGCGGCCGGAGGCGGGAGGTGCGCCCTCTGTCCGCTTCTCGATTCACGAATTGTCCACCGGCAAGGCCTCCAGGCGGGACGTCGCCGCGGGACGCTACGGCTACTTTCGCTGGAACCCGGCGGGATCGCGGCTCCTCTTTCTTCACTGGGGCAGCGGTTTCACCGAGGTCGGGCTGATGGAAGCGCCGGCGTTCGAGATTCGAAGGCCGCTCGACCCCGAGGACACTCAGTCGGCATTCGATCTCATGTGGCCGCCTTCGAACTGCGCGGACGACACGGAGATCTGGCTGCTTCGCGCCGTCCGCGAGCGTGGCTTCCAGGGCTCGATCGTGGCGCGCTTCGACCTCGAGAGCGGCGCGCACGTCGCGGACCTGTGCCGGATCCCGAGGTTGTTCGTCAAGGACGTCGCCTGGAGCCATGGGGGCGCGGCGCTCGCGTTCACTGCGGCCTCCGTCCAGAGCTACGGCCCCGAGGGCGGTCCGCTCGATCTGTACGTGATGGAGCTCGACGGCCAACCGCCGCTGTGCTGCACGCGCGGCGACGGGATCGCGGCGCGTCCGGTCTGGTCCAACGATGACTCGTGCGTCGTCTACGTCTGGGACCGCGTGCCCGACCTCATCTCGGGCGGGCGCCGGGAGCTGCGAGTCACTGCTCGCGACGGATCGGGCGACCGCCCGCTGGCCGAGACCTATCGGCGATCGATCGGGAACGGCATCTTCGGCGCGGATGAGCTTCTCTGGATTTCCCCGGATGGCGCTTCGGTGCGGACGGCGACGCAGCAAGGGCTCGCCGATCACATCCTCGAAGTATCGATCGAACACGGCAGTTGGCACTGGCTGACGAAGGGTGAAGTGTGCTTCAAGCAGATCGCCGTGGCGGATGCGTCGGCGCGTGCGGTGAGCGTGGCGAGCGGGCCGCGAATGTCCGAGAGCCTGGTCGTGCACGACTTCGAGCGCGCGACCTGGACGGCGCTCGAGCAGCCCAATCAGGCGCTGCAGTCGATCGGGCTGGCGGCGGCGGAGAGACGGTGCTGGCGCGGCGCCGGCGAAGTGGAGATGGAGGGACTTCTGTATCTGCCGGCGGGCGCGCCGCCGCCGCTCCCGCTGCTGATGCTGCTGCACGGCGGCAGCTCGGGCCGGCACACGCTGCACTTCAACGACTCCTACTGCCAGATGTTCGCGGCCAGAGGCTACGCGGTGTTCATGCCCAATCCGCGCGGCTCGGCCGGCTATGACTTTGACTTCAGCGAGGCGAACCGGGGCGACTTCGGCGGCGGTGAAGTCGACGACCTGTTGGCGGCATTGTCCTCCCTTCTCGCGGAGGACTTCGTCGACGCGCGGCGCTGCTATGTCCTTGGCCACAGCTACGGCGGATACCTCGCCCAGATGCTGACCTCGCATACCGGACGGTTCGCTGCCGCCGCATCCGTGGCCGGCGTCTCCGACTGGTTCACTCTTCGAAGCGACTCGGATCTGGGTCAGCTCGCGGTGGTCGGCCTCGGCGATGCTCCCGAGAAGATCCCCGAGAAGTATCGGGAGCGATCACCGCTGTATCGGGCGGGGCGGATGCGCACGCCGCTCCTCTTGATCCATGGGGATCTCGACCAGCGCGTGCCGCCGTCCCAGAGCATGAGGCTGTTCGATCGGCTGCGCGAGCAGGGAGTCGACAGCCGACTGCTGATCCTCGAACAGCAGGGCCACGTCGTTCGCGACAGCGGCGCGATCGAGCGCTGGACCCTTGCGGTGCACGAGTGGTTTGCCTCCCATGCTCTCCCGCACTGATCCCGTGGACGCTTTTTCATCCGCCGTCCAGTCACTTTCGACGAACGGAGGACTCACTGGCCCCCCGCCATGAATGAGTCTGTCAGCACCGCTCCCGACCAGGCGGGAATCTGCGGTCGATGCGGTCAGAGCGCGCCGGGCAGAAACGTCGCGCCGGCGTATGCGGAACCTCGCCTTCCAGCGGCAAAGTGGAACTGGCCAGGAACACTGTCGCCCGCGGAGGAAACGCGGATCGAGAAGGCATCATTCTCCATCGAGCCGATGTTCCTCTGCATGCCGTGCATCAAGGCGATCCTCAAGAGACATCTAGTCCTGCGGGTTCGGGACGCCCTCCTTGCGTGCGTCGTACTAATCATTGGTGTTTGTTCCAATGGGTGGCTCGCGACCTTCGGCGCGGTCGGGCTGGTGACGTCTCTGGCGATGGCCTGGCGGCTGAACGACTCCGGATACCAGGACGAGGTCCTGGGCAAGTACGTGCGCCGGATCCGGAGGCGAGCGTCCGATCAAGACCACTGAATGCGCGCGGCGGCACAGTGAGGTTCGTGAAACGGGGTGACGATCTAACTCGGAGGCTGTCGATGTCTACTGCGATCTACTTCTTGCTCGCAAGTCTCGTGGTCATCTTGACCGGGTCGTGTCTGTTCCTGGTCCTTCTTGGATTGCCGGGAACGTGGTTGATGATCCTGTTTGCGGCGCTCGCCGAGTGGTGGACCCCGGAGCGCCACTACTTCGATGTCTGGACGCTGGTGATCGCCGCCCTGCTCGCCCTGCTGGCCGAAGGCGTGGAGTTCCTGGCGGCGGCGACCGGAGCAAGGCGCGCAGGCGCCTCCCGGTCCGGCACGCTGGGTGCGATGATCGGCGGCATCGGCGGGGCGATCGCGGGAACCTTCGTGATCCCGATCCCGGTGATGGGATCGATCATCGGGGCCTGCGCAGGGGCGTTCACCCTTGCCGCGCTGATGGAGAGATCGAGCGGATCGGGCACAGAAGGCGCGATCAAGGTCGGAAGAGGTGCCGCGCTCGGTCACCTGTTCGGCATGTCCGTCAAGCTCGCGGTCGGGGTGTCGGTCTGGTTGCTGCTGGCCGTGGCGGCGTTCTGGCCGTGAGTTTCTGTGAGCGGAATCTCAGGTTCGATGGTCGGCCGCGAGTGGTGTTGGGTTCCGCGGCGCGCTCATGGCGACTCTGCTCGAG
>Ga0247727_10009989_pt1 | contig 16956 bp, 14 predicted proteins | sample WisWelCaveWW1625_FD_202498 | JGI IMG/M metagenome (GOLD analysis project Ga0247727, IMG submission 202498) | Biofilm microbial communities from Wishing Well Cave, Virginia, United States - WW16-25 | ecosystem: Environmental > Aquatic > Deep subsurface > Groundwater > Cave microbial mat | place...
CGAGCAGGAGCGGGCATGGCCGATCTGATTGATCCCCACGATCTCACCGCGCTCAAGTCAGCGGTGATTGCCAACCGGCTGGACGCGCCCGCCTTACTCGACCTGCTGGCCCGCAAAAGATTGCTCGCGAAGAGCGCCGTGCAGGATCTGACCCGGGACCTGCAACAAAACCCGGTACAAAAACCCCGCAGCGTCCCACGCCACAAGCTCGAATGCCGGGCCTTCTTCTCGGGCGGCGGGTTGGAGGGAGAGGGCGTCGTCGTCGACCTGTCACGGGCCGGCTGCAAGGTGCAGTGTGAAACCGTCCCGGAAACAGGCACCGAACTGGAGATCAATTTGTTCCTCCCCGACTACCCGCGCCCGCTCAAGGTCGAGCGGAGCGTCGTGCGATGGGTCAAAGGGGAGCGCTTCGGCGTGGAATTCGTTGACATCCAGGCCTCGCAACGCGAGCGGCTCCGCATCTTTTTGGGAAGCCAGGTCGCCGCCAAACCGTAATCGGGGAACCTCATGCCCGAACCGAATCCCGACAGCTTCGAGAAAATGCGGAAGTTCGTGAAGGGATTCGCCGAAAAAAGCGGCACGACCATGCATCCCAATCCAGCCGTGACCGAAGCAGTCGTGAAGGGGCTCGCTGCGCACGTGGACGAGCTCGGCAAGCCGCTCTGCCCGTGCAACTTCTACAATGATAAACAGGCGGAGGCGAAGCTGCGCCGCTGGATTTGCGCCTGCGACGAGATGCAGATCTACAAATACTGCCACTGCCTCCTGTTCGTGCGGGAAGACGGCATGCCGACCACGGAATACCTGCCGGAGAATCACGAAGGCCGGCAGACCTACGGCCTCATCACGGACCCCATGCCGGACAAGGGCCGCGCGCTCCGGCACAAGGCGCCGCCGAAATAAGATGCTCGCGATGCAGGCCGTACGCTCCTCGTTCAGACCGGTCGCGGCGATGGCCGTGGCCCTGGCCGGCCTGCTGGCAGCCTGCACGCATCCGCCGCCCGTGCTGCTCCCGATCGACGAACAGGGCGCCGTCATCCATCCCGCTTCTCACTTCGCCTTTCCCGCGCAGGTCGGCCCATTCGAGCGCTCCAACGTGAAACACCATGATCCGCAGGGCGACGCGCTTTCGGCCGACTACACGCTCGCCGCGACGGCGGTCATGACCGTCTACGTCTATCCCGAGCCGCCCGCCGACGGCAAACCGGGCAACCTGCTCGAACGTCATTTCCAGGCCATGAAAAGCGGAGGGAGTCAAAACCCGGATCTTCGTCTGTTGTCGGACGCACCGGTAGCCGTCACGCAGAACGGCCACGCCTACGAAGGCCGGCGGATCACGTTTGAATATCGAGGGAGCTTCGGGGGCGTCGAGCAGGAGTTGTTCGCCAGGCACTATCTGTTTCTGCTGGGCCGACACTTCATTCAATATCGCGTCATCTATCCGGCCACCCTGGACGCGAAGGTCTCCCCTCTCGTCCAGTCGTTCCTCAACGAACTGCGCTGGCCGCGTGAGTAGCCGACACGGCGACGCTGTGACCGCTCAGACCGGCGTCAGACAACGGTTCATCCGTGGAGTCGCCGTCCTGATGCTCTGTGCGGCCGGCGCGAAGGCCTCCACTATGACCACGATCGTCGATCCCCGGACACTCCCCGTTACCAGCGAACTCGCCCAACGGCTCCAGCGCCATGTCGCGGTGCTGGCGAGTCCGGATCTCCAGGGCCGCAAACCGGGCACCGAGGGCAATCGGAAGGCGGCGCAATACATCGCCGGGCAGTTTCGGGAGATCGGGCTGGAGCCGCTGACGTCGCTGGGCAGCTATCGGCAACCGTTGGCCGGTGAACTGGGCGACACCCTCATCGGCATGCGGCCCGCCTCGGGACGTCCGGGGGCTGCGCCGTGGCTTCTGATCGGCGCGCATTTCGATCATCTCGGCGGGAACTATCTCGGCGCGGACGACAACGCCTCAGCCATCGGGATTCTGCTGGAGACCGCCCGCGCCATGCCGGCCCTCGCGCATCACCATCTGCTGTTCGTCGCCTTCAACGCCGAGGAGCCGCCCTACATCCGAACGCCGCTGATGGGCTCGCAGCAGTTTGTGGATCATCTTCCGAAGGAGATCGCCTCACTGTCTCATTTTCAAGCCGTCATCATCATGGATCTCATGGGTGGCGTACACTGGACGCCGCTGCAAGATACGATCTTCGCCGCCGGCGCGGAAACTAGTCCAGGCCTTTATCGCCGCCTTACAGAAATGGTGAGGAGTAAGGAGTTAGGAGTAAGGAGTGAGGATAAACCCAACACATCACGCCTCACTCCTCACACCTCACGCCTAACTGTTTTGCCATTGGGGATGCACCTGATCGAGGAACTGCCGCTCGTCGGGCGCACGTCGTTCAGCGACTACGACGCGTTCCGGAACGCGGGCGTGCCGTTCCTGTTTCTCTCGGCCGGCCGCACCCCCCGTTATCACCAGCCGTCCGACCTGCCGGACACGCTGCATTACGAGCGCATGGCCGCGACGGTGAGCTGGCTGCAGCGCCTGCTGCCTGCCGTTGACGGAGACCGGGAACCCTATCGTATCGAGAGAAACCGGATGGAGCTGGTGGACGACATCGCGACGCTGCGGCTGCTGGCGACGCAAGCCGCGCGGGAGGACTCGGAGATTCCGGGCACTTCCATTCTTTCGCGGTTGAAGATGAAGACAGACGCGCAGTGGCTGCGTGCACTGGATGTCGAGAAGGCGACCGCGGATGATATCAGACGGCTGGAACGGCTCTCATTGCGGATGCAGTGTTTGCTCGCCGACTTCCCGGCGTGCTTCCTGCTCTAGGCCAGGATGTTGAAAAAGGCTTCCGGCGGCGTTCTCGCTCGTTCCGACCCTGCGACGTACTCAGAAACAGTACGCCTCGGGTCTTCACCTCGCTGCGGCCTTGCCGAAAGACCTTTTTGAACATCCTGAACTAAATGCTCGCGAACAGGTCTTTCACCCGCTGCGCTGAGACGCCGGTCAACAGCACGCGTTTGTGCCGGGAACCTTGCCCACTCAGGAGCACGACGGCCTTCTTCGGCAGGCCGAACCGCTCAGCCAGATGGGCGCAGAGCGCCTCATTCGCCGCCCCTTCCACCGGCGGCGCCGCCACGCGGAACTTCAGCGCAGCGCCGTGGACGCCGGCATATTCCGTCTTGGATGCTTTCGGCTGGACGTGGATGGTCAGGACCGCCCCCGCGGGACTCTCCTGTATGCTCGCCGGACTCTTGCGAACGGAAGAAGACAATGGATGGTGGAACTGTGTACAAAAATGAGAGAGGACCGTTTTGTCCTCGCCCCACCTTCACGGGCGCGGCCGGCTGTCCTTTACTGCGCGCGTCCACCGAGCACCTTCCGAGTGTGCGCGGTGCGCGAGCACGAAGGACAGCCGACGCCAGCCCGTCTATTTAATTGTCTGCAGCGTGTCGCGCAACGCCTGAACGTGCTTGACGAAGCGATCGAGGTGGTCGTCGCGCTGAGGCTGATCGCTGCGGTATTTCCACAGCCGCTTGAAGATCGTCCACATCTCCTTGTTGATCGTCACCGCCATCGCATAGGCCGGCGTTTCAGCCTGCTCCTTGGTCACCCCGCACATGGCATCGTGCAGCGCGTGGAACTGATTGTGGAGATCGTTGAGTGGCTGGTCGTATCCCTTGCCGCCGCGCGCCGCCTGCGCGCTGGCTTCCAGCATCGTCGTCAGATTGATCAGCGTCTCGACGCCGGTGGCGCCCTTCGCCTTCTCTGCAAATTCATCGGCCCGCGGATAAAAGATATAGCTGCAGCCGGTGACGGTCACCATCAGGATCGCACCGACAAGCATTGTGAGAACTTTGTTCATGATGTGCCTCATCAGAAGATCGCTTTGACCAATTCCTGGATGCTGCGCTGCATATCCGGATCGTCGGTGATCGGCCGCGCCACCGCCGCATCGCAGGCACGGGCCGGCGGGACGCCCTTCCCGATCAACTGGCCGGCATAGATCAAGAGCCTCGTGCTCACGCCTTCTTCCAAGCCGTGATTGCGAAGATTGCGCACCTTTTCGCCCAGCTTCACCAGCTTCTGCGCCATCTCCTTGTCCACGCTCGCTTCCCTGACGATGACCTGCGTCTCGATCGCCGGCGGCGGGTAGCTGAACTCGATGGCCATGAACCGCTGTTTGGTGCTCTGTTTGAGATCTTTGAGCACGCTCTGGTAGCCGGGATTGTACGAAATGACCAGCATGAAGTCGTCCACCGCCTCGATGATCTGCCCCTTCTTCTCGATCGGCAGCAAGCGGCGGTCGTCGCTCAACGGATGGATGATGACGGTCGTGTCCTTGCGCGCCTCCACCACTTCGTCGAGATACACGATCGCGCCGTGCTTCACGCCCAGCGTGAGCGGCCCGTCCACCCAGACCGTGTCGTTGCCTTTCAACAGATAGCGCCCGACGAGGTCGGACGCCGTCAGGTCTTCGTGGCAGGCCACGGTGATGAGCGGGCGGCCCAGCTTCCAGGCCATGTGCTGGACGAAGCGCGTCTTGCCGCAGCCGGTCGGGCCCTTGAGCATGACCGGCATCTTGCTCGTGGACGCGATCGTGAAGAGGCTGATCTCCCCGCTCACTTCGGCATAGTAGGGCTCCTGCCGGAGGCGGTATCGGTCAATGTCCAGTTCGTGCCCCTTTACGGGAATCGATTTCGCTGTCGCTCGTCCCATCGTGCTCACCAATAGCCGAAAACCCCGTCAAGATCAAGCCACCCGGACTTTCACGACACCTTCTGGGTCATATCGAGCACCTCACGCACCTTGTGCGCCAACGTATAGGGCGTAAACGGTTTCTGGAGGAAGACGGTCCCCTCGGTGAGGATGCCATGACGGACAACCGCGTCATCCGTGTAGCCGGACATATAGAGGACCCTGAGCTCCGGATGGATGCGCGTCAACTGCTCCGCCACCTCCCGCCCGCTCACTTGTGGCATGACCACATCCGTGAGCAACAGATGGATCTTCGCCAAGGGTTGGGTGCCGAGATGCAGCGCCTCAAGCCCGTGACGCGCTTCGAGCACCGTATAACCCTGTTCCCGAAGAGTTCGCAGGATGACCGCGCGCACTCCCGATTCGTCTTCGACGACCAGCACGGTTTCCGTACCACGCGGCAACTCGACGGGGGTGGATGTCGGCACGCTCGCCGTGGCGGCCTGCTCCTGGACCCGAGGCAGATAGACCTTGAACGTGGTCCCCTGTCCCGGTTCGCTGTAGACAAAGATGGACCCGCCGTTCTGCCTGACACTCCCGTAGACCATGGCCAGCCCCAGCCCCGTGCCCTTCCCCTGATCCTTGGTCGTAAAAAACGGCTCAAAGATGTGTGCCTGGGTCTCCTTGTCAATCCCCCGGCCGCTGTCACTCATGGCGAGCATCACATAGGGACCGGGGCGAGCGATCGCATGCTGGCGGGCATAGGTTTCGTCCAATTCGACGTTTGCGGTTTCGATGGTCAGTCGCCCTCCCGACGGCATGGCATCCCGGGCATTGGCGACCAGGTTCATCATGATCTGCTCAGCCTGTCCCGGATCGACTCTGACGACACCCAGCGCCGGGTCCAACACGGTGACCAGGTCAATGTCCTCGCCGATCAACCGCTCCAGCAGGCCTTCAACATTGCGGATGACGTCGTTCAGATTCAGCTCCTTCAAGGTCAACACCTGGCGGCGGCTGAATGCCAGGAGTTGGCTGGTCAGGTTTGCCGCCCGGCTGCCGGCCTGCTTGATTTCCTCGACCTCCTTTCGCAAAGGACCGGCCTGGCCAAGAGAACTCAGCAGGAAATGGCAGGAACCGGAAATGATCGTCAGCAAATTGTTGAAATCGTGCGCCACCCCTCCTGCCAGCCGTCCGACCGCCTCCATCTTTTGCGCCTGCAGCAATTGCGCCTGCGCCTCCTGCAACTCGTGCTCGGTCCGTTTGCGCTCGATGAACTGCCCGACCTTGATGCCGATCTCCGCCACCATGTCGAGCAGATCCCTGTCCGGTTCGCGGATTTCGTGGCTGAAAAACTCGATGACGCCGTAGATGTTCTTCCCGATGCGAACCGGAAATCCAAATGCCCCGTGCAATCCCACCTTCGCCGCCACCGGCGCGCGCGGAAAATTCGTATCCTTGACGACGTCGGGAATCCAGGCCGGTTGCCCGTTGGCCCAGACACGGCCGGGGAGCCCGATGCCGGAAAGGAACGTCCGCTCCTGGCTGATCCTCACGAACTCGGCGACCTGTATCGCCGGGACGTGATAGACTTCGATGCAGCGCAAGACGTTGGCCTGCTGATCGACATTCCAGATAATCCCCAACTCCCACTCCAGGCTCTCGCAGATGGCCTGCAGAATCCTTGCGCTGGCATCCTGAAGCGTCAGCGACTCGGCCAGGACGCGCGTCACGGCATACTGCGCGGTCAGGCGCCGCTCCGCCGACTTCCTCTGGGTGATGTCACGGACAAAGGCGCTGAAGATCCACATATTTCCTAACCGCACGGGCGAGATCGACAATTCCACGGGGAATTCGTGACCGTCTCGGTGGAGCGCCACGATCTCGATCCGCCGATTGAGCAGCGGACCCTGGCCGGTCGCGAAAAAGTGTTTGAGCCCGCGCACGTGGGCTTCACGATACCGTGGAGGGATGATGGTCGTCGCCAAGAGTCTGCCGATCGACTCCTGACGGGACCAGCCGAAGGTGGTCTCGGCTTGGTGATTCCACTCCGAGATCTGCCCGTGCTCGTTTATGCTGATCACCGCATCCAGCGCCGTCTCGACGATGGCGCGTGTCTGTTCCTCGCTTTCTCGCATCGTCGCTTCGGCCGCCCTCGCGTGCGCGCTCTCCTGATGAGCTTGCGCATATTCCTTCCGCAGGCGGCCGGTCGCCCAGTACAGCAGCACAAACATGGGCCCCCACACGATGACGCCCGCGGCACCCAGCTTCCACACCACGTCCCGAATAGGCATCAGGATGTCGCTCCGGTCCACGCGCACCAGGACTCTCCATTGAAGTCCGGAAAATTCCCCATAGCCCTGCGTCCTCGCATAGCCGGTGACGACCGGGACGTTCCGTCGCTTGTGATTTTCTTCGATGTAGCCGTGCGGGACCGTTTCGCCGACGAGCGCGGAGGGCAACCCCAGCCGTATGAGGTTGACGTTGCCCTTATGGATCAAGTCGGAATCAATAAAGACGTCTCCTGTGCGGGTCATGAACTGATATTCCATCGTGCCTAAGAATGTGCCGGTGGCCTGGACATCGTGCACCGTCTTCGTCACGATGTCCTCCAGCACGGGCAAGCCCACACGGGTGGTGACCACACCGAGAAATTCCCCGCGCATCCCGATGATGGGTGCCGTAAACGCCACCGAGTCCACTCCGCCTGCTGCCTCATACGGTTCAACGTCCCCGACATGCACCTCACTCCCGCCCCGCACGGCCCGGAACCAGACGCTTGTGCTCATGTCCTGCCCGATCGTGTTCGGATCCGTGGCTGCCATCACGTGCCCACGCTGATCGGTCACACCCAGCCAGAGGTACATGGGACGATACGAGTGCTTCACCCGGACGAGGTACGAGTTCAGGTACGCCGTATCGGACATGCGATGCCCGAAGGCCCTTGCCGCCACCTGGACATCCCCATACCGTTCGAACAGGAGTCGGTCCAGCTTGTCCGCGATCTCAGCCGCGGTGAGACTCAGGCTTTCCCCCGCGGTCGCCACGAGGCGTGTTTCAATGTAATAAAGGGCAAGGGTGCCGATCGCCACCGCCACGACCGTCATGACGATCATCAGCACTTGGAGCCAGGTATAGGGTCGGCGATCCTGCGGCATCTTAGCGAGCTTCTCGCAGCTTGGTTTGGTCACGACAGAACTGGAATCATAAATTGATCATACGCTCGGAAACTGGTCCGGGCAACACGCGAGCCTGACCGCATGCGCACCTGCGGCACACCACGTACAATTTTGAACCTAACCAGGCAGGCTTACGTCGCCCCGTCTGAGAAGAGAGCGGTCCCCGCAACCTATTGGCCTGCACTCTCAAGGCTTTAGTCGGTTCCATGGGATTGTGTCGGGGGTGATTCACCGTGTATTCTTCGCTGGCACAGGATGTGCTATTCTCATCCACAGTCGGAAAGTTGGGCTCCCGGGCAACAGCCTTTGCCGTTCATCCCGTTTTCGTTTAGTTAGTTGTTACGGGGAGAATCAACGCTCGACATGGACGCGCTCCGCATCCTGATCGTGGACGACGAGGAAACGATCCGGCAGCAGCTGGATCGCTTGCTCACCATGCACGGTTACGCCTGCACGCTGGCCGCCGACGCGCAGGAGGCCCGCCGGCACCTCGCACAAGAACCATTCGCGCTCATGCTCTGCGACGTCAACATGCCCGGCGAGTCCGGTCTACATCTCGTCAAGCAGGTACTCCGCGAGCACCCCTTCACGGCGGCCGTCATGGTCACCGGGATGGACGACCCCGTGATCGCGGACATCGCGCTGAAAAGCGGCGCCTACGGCTATATCCTCAAGCCGTTTGAAGCGAATGAGGTGTTGATTAATATCGCCAACGCCTTGCGGCGGCGTCAATTGGAGATCGAGAACCAAAGCCACCTGGACAAACTTGAAGACACGGTCCTCGCGCGCACCGAGGCACTGAGACGCACGATTCACCATCTGGAGGAGTCGCAACAGGAGTTGCGTCTGTCTCGGGAGGAAACGGTCCAGCGATTGGCGCTCGCCGCGGAGTTCAAGGACACGGACACCGCCCGCCACCTCCGGCGCATGAGTCTCTACTCCCACCTCCTCGCCCGTCGGTATGGGCTGGATGCCGACCGGTGCGAGCTGATCCGAATCGCCAGTCCCATGCACGACATCGGAAAAATCGGCACCCCGGACCACATCTTACTGAAGCCCGGCAAGTTCTCCCCCGAGGAGTTCGAGGTGATCACGCGGCATTCCGAGATAGGCCGCCATATTCTCGACGGGTCGGAGGCAGAACTGTTGAAACTGGCGGCCCTGATCGCCTGGACACATCACGAGAAATTCGACGGCACCGGCTACCCACGCCGCCTCTCTGGCGAAGCGATTCCGCTTGAAGGCCGGATCGCCGCCGTCGCCGACACCTTCGATGCCCTGACCACCAAGCGCGTCTACAAGCCCGCCTTTTCGATTGAACAAACCCTGGACATCATGCGCGAAAACCGCGGGAAACACTTCGATCCGCCCCTGCTCGACACGTTCCTGGGCGCAGTGGACGAGGTGCTCGTCATCAAAGAACGATTCAGCGACGCAGCGGAACCGGCCTGACCGCACGTCGCGTGTCGTGCCTCCGCGGCGTGTATTGAAACAGGAACCGACCGTCTCCTTCAGACCTCGGTTGCGATGTAGCTAGGGACGAGCTGGATGGGATGGTAGGTCCGTTTCGCGCGCGCCAGGCTCGGCAACCCTGAATCATCCATCGTATTGACGAACTCGGAGCCGCCTGCGGCGGCCTCGCGACAGAACTCTCGGAAGATGAACGGGGCCAGGCCGGGGATCGTGCGGTCGGCGACTTCCAACAGCACGCAAAACACGGATGGCGATCGCCGGTAACCAAACGTATAGGCGCGGATGCGCCCATCCACCCGCACGACCCGCCCCACCAGCTCCAGGTCCCGGTGGGCAGTCAGCGCCTCCCGGTGCGCTGCCTCCGAGTCCCCCAGCATGTGCCGCCCCGCGTCTTCAAGACCGGCTGCCTGTTTCTGCGCCGACCAGTCGCGGAAGAGGGCCAGGCAGGCCTCGCGATCCTCATCGCGATAGGGTTCGACGGCATGCCGGTGCTCCCGCGCGAACCGGTTGCACGCGGCGCGCTGCGATTTGTACGGGTCGCCGGCCAGCGCGACGAGATCGGCCGCGCGATAGAGATAGTCCGGATCCTTCGGTTTCAGGCAATACCCCCAAGATTCCAGCGCACCCTTCCATTCCTCGGGCACATTTTCAATTCGGCTCACGGCCGAGCCTCCATTTTTTTCGCGCATCAGCGCGAACGCCTGTGCAAACGCCTCCCGATCCGGCCCTGCCCCCAATGGTGGCAGGGGCATGAACAATCCGTCCGGATACGTGGCAAAGAGACATAGCCGCCCGGCCAACTCAGCCCAGCCGTACCTGAACAACTCACGCCAGACCAGGTGCGGCGCCAGCGCATAGTGGGCCAGCATCGTGTCCGCCGACGCCATCGCGCGCCGGAAACGGTCGTGCTCCGCCTGTGTGAGCGGAGACAACTTCGTACCAGCGCGCGCGAGTTTCGCCGAAATCTTCGGCAACGTGTTGAGTATCACGACATCATCTTGAAATCCGCCGATCAATCGTGGATGGGCAACAAACGTCTCGACGGCGCGGTCTTGCTCCAGCAAGCCCGTGATCCGTTCCGCATAGGCCCGGATGTCGACGGGTACGGCTTCGCGTATGAATGGACACTTGGCATCCCAGCCCAACACGATCTCCTGCCGATCCACCGACCACATGACGGCCAGCGGATAGATCTGGCAATCCAGCGGCCGGTCCTCGTAGATGCGGCAGTGGGACGTCTGCGGATCGAAGGCCGGGCAGAGATAGCCCTCGCCGGAAGGATTGGGCACCACCGAGACCTGGCAGCCGTTAGGATCGGGAAAGTGCGACGGGTCCACACCGCGCGCGATCGCGCGGCGGATTTCCTCCGCCGTGAAGTAGGGTCGGAGCAGACTGTCCCGCTCCGGAAACCGGCAGCAGACGTCGCACTGCAAGCACACTCGGCTCGGCACCAGTTGGAGAAGTGGCATTCCTAAATCACCGATGACGTCCGGCTTTATCTCCCCAGGAATCTTATGGTATGTATCAGAGTCATCATACGCTCGCTTGGCCGGAGCGGCAATCATCAAGCGGACGTCGGGCATCGCGAAGCAGGGATTCTTTATGGCGCCGGAGCCTCTCAAAGCTTCTCACCCCTTCTCTCGCCGCCTCCTCAACATCGTGACGATTATTGATCGTTTCCATGTCGAGGCGGAACGCAAAGGAGATGCCGCCTTTGCCGAGGCGCTGAAGTCCTGCGCGCTGGCCATCTCGGGCGGCAATCTGACGTGTCCCTTGGGCAACCTGGTTATCGAGGAAACGGTGCGCACGGGGCAATTTCCGCTCAGCGCCTTGACGCCACGAGCGCCTGACCAGCTCGCTCCTGCCCCGCCCGCGAGTCCGCAGGCGTCGCGCTCCAGCGCCGTCAATCCCGCGCTCAAAGCCGTCGAATGGCGGAACACCTTCTTCAAGCTCTGGGCCCTGTTGCAAGAGGAAGCCAAGCGGACCGGGGACACGGCCTGTTTGATAGCTCTCCGGGAGTGCGAGGAACCCTCCGACAGTCATAAGTGCCCTGTGCGCGAGCTCATCGCGCAGTATCTGAAGCAGTGAGAACGATCCGACGGCCCCGCAGGGTGGGACGGCACGACCGGGGCTGGATTTGCCGATTTGTTGATCTGTTGATGTGATGATTGGCAGAAAACGGGTCCCCAAATCAACAAATCACCAGATCACTCAATTCCCTTCGCCCCCCCTTCCTTTAGCCTCCGCCGTGATCAGCCCGCGATTTCTTGACGCATCGACTGCACCCATGCCCCGCTCAGAAGAGCGGGGTCACAGGCGCCGCTCAGCGTCAATCCTGAGCAAGCCCCGCCCGGAAGGGCGGGGTAGTCGAAGGATTGACAAGCAACGGATGAAAGCATAGCGTTGCACGCTGGGGTTATACGGAGCTGACATGCGCGCACGCACCTCGCCTGAACGGTACGCGCACCTGCCGTGGCTGATCGCCACGATGACGGTCGTGGCCCTGGTGATCGGCACGATCGCCGCGCGGTACGTGGAGAGCCGCCTCGTTGCGTCCAAGGGTGACAGCCTGGCCCTCGCCGCCGCGGAGATCGCTCACAAGCTGGACTTGCTGCTGGCTCGAACGGTACAGCGACGTTCGCGCGCTCAGGCCTTTCGGGGATGCGATGTCGCCGCGCAATCCGCCTACCTTCTCGAGCTCATCCGTGGCGTGCTCGGAGAAAAGCCATGTCTGGGTATAGCGTGACGAAGCGTCTGACGGTCATCGCGGTGCTGGCCGCCATCTATTTCGGCAGCGCTCAGCTCGGGCTGTCCTTGGCCAGCGCGCATCGCAATGTGTCGCTGATATGGCCGTCAACAGGCATCGCGCTGGCAGCGGTTCTGCTGCTGGGATATTGGGTGTGGCCTGCCGTTGCGCTTGGCGCATTCCTCGCCAATGCTGCAACCGGCCTATCATTATTCACCGCTGGAGGGATCGCGGTCGGGAACACTTTGGAAGCGCTCGGAGGCGCCTTTTTAGTTCGCCGTCTGATCGGATACCGTAACCCTCTCGATCAGGCTCAGGACATCTTCAGATTTGTAGGCTCGGCGGTGCTGCTCAGCACGATCGTGAGCGCCACCATCGGCACGGCCAGCCTGTGCCTGGGAATGGCCGCTTCCTGGAGCGATTATGAACAACTGTGGTTGGCATGGTGGCTGGGAGATGCCGCCGGCGCGCTCGTTGTCACGCCGGCTGTGCTGGCGTGGAACGTCCGACGCAAGATCGCCCGTGAGCCTCGGCAGGTTGCCGAGGTTGCGCTCCTGCTGGTCCTGCTGACTCTCGTCAGTTACACCGTCTTTGCGGGATGGATTTCCCGTGGCGTCGCCAATCTTTCGCTCGTATACCTGCCTGTCCCTTTCCTCATTTGGGCCGCGGTTCGGTTTCACCAACGCACCGTGACGACAGCGATCCTGCTCACGTCGGGAATTGCCATATGGGGCACTGCACACGGCCTGGGTCCGTTTGCTCGAGGCACCACGCTGAATGAGTCACTGTTCCTGTTGCACACCTTCGTCGGCATCACGGCGGTCATGTCCCTGGTCATGGCCGCAGTCGTCGCCGAGCGGAAGCAGGCGGAGGTGACGCAGCGGTCAAGTCAGGAGCAGTACAAACTACTGGTCGAGCAGGCCCGGGACATCATCTATCGAGCCGATGCGCAAGGACGGTTTACTTTCGTCAACCCGACCGCGAGCCGCATCATGGGATATTCCGAGCAGGAACTGCTCGGCCGGCGGTTCCTCGAACTGATCCGTCCGGACGCGCGCGAGGCGGCCGAACGATTCTACGGCCGGCAGCTCGTACGAAAGACACCCACCACCTACTACGAGTTTCCGGCCATCGCCAAGGACGGCAAAGAGATCTGGTTCGGTCAGAACGTCCAGGTATTGCTTGAGAACGGCCAAGTTGTCGGTGTTCATGCCATGGCCCGGGACATCACGGATCGCAAACGGGCGGAGGAAGCGCTGCGGGAAAGCGAAGCTTTCAAGAACCGGATTCTCGAAAGCAGCCCGGACTGCATCAAGGTCCTGGACCTGGAGGGACGGCTGCTGTTCATGAATAAGGGTGGCCAGGAACTGATGGAAATTCGCGATATCGCTCTGCTCCTGAATAGCCAGTGGTTCGAGTTCTGGAAAGGCGAAGACAAGGAGGGGGGGCGCGCGGCTATTGAAGCCGCCCGAACCGGGAATGCCGGTAGGTTCGTCGGATTCTGTCCGACGGCAACAGGCAAGCCCAAGTGGTGGGATGTGTTTATCACGCCGCTGTTCGATGCAAGTGGCACGCCCGACAGGCTCCTAGCCATCTCTCGCGACATCACCGAGCGCAAGCGGGAGGAAAAAATCTTGCAGGCGCTGCTGGAAGGGACGGCCTCGGTGACGGGGAAGCAGTTCTTCCCGGCTCTCGTCCGAGTTCTTGCAAGAGCGTTGGGAGTTCGGCACGCATTTGTTACGGAGTTGCTTGGAGACGAGCAGCCCAGGCTCCGGATTTTGGCGATCTGGACGGGTGACCGATTAGGAAACCCGACTGAGTATGATCTCGCTCGCACGCCTTGTGAGAACGTCATCAAGCTGGGCGAGGCCTACTACCAGCATTCGGTGCAGGAACTCTTCCCTGAGGACAAGGATCTGGTCGCCTTCGGGGCAGTGAGTTACCTAGGGATTGCGCTGGCGGACAGCTCCGGCAAAACGATCGGGCATCTGTGCATTTTGGACGACAAGCCGCTCCCAGACGAGCACCATATCACTCCGCTCCTCAAAGTGTTCGCCTCGCGGGCCGCTGCGGAACTTGAGCGCAAGCAGATGGAGGAGGCGCTCCGGATGCGGGCCCGCGTGTTGGAATCCATGCTGGAGGGGGTCAGCCTGTCCGACGAGAACGGCGTGATCCGCCATACCAATCCGGCTGAGGATGCCATGTTCGGCTACGAGCCGGGCGAACTGATCGGCAAGCATGTGACGGTGCTCAACGCCTATCCGCCCGATGAGAACGCCCGGATCGTCGAAGGCGTCATCGAGCAATTGAAGGTGAAGGGTTCGTGGGAGGGAGAGTTCAACAATCGAAGGAAGGACGGCACCCCGTTTATAACCTTCGCTCGCATCACGGCGCTTGAGTTGCAGGGAAAGAAGTACTGGGTGTGCGTTCAGGAAAACATCACCGCGCGCAGGTGGGCGGAAGAGGTCCAAGAGCAGTTGGTCGCGGAACTGGCCGAATCCCGGAACCGTTTTGAGATGTTCTTCCGCCGGACTCCGTCCGCCATCTCGATCACGACGGTCAAGGAAGGGCGGTTTATTGATGTGAATGAGCAGGCTGAGGTCCTGACGGGATACTCGCGAGAAGAACTGATCGGCCGTACGACGCTGGAGATGAACTTGTATGTGGACCCGACCGACCGAGCCGGCATTGTGCAAAGACTAAACGAGACAGGCGTGCTCACCGACGTGGAGAGGCAAATCCGGACCAAGTCCGGCGAGATCCGCACCGCGGTCTTCTCCCTGGTGCCCATTCAGATGGGCTCCGAGCCCTGCCTGCTCTCCATTGCGCACGACATTACCGAACGCAAGCGGGCGGAGTCGTTACTGGCCGGAGAAAAGTGCGTCCTGGAAATGATCTCGTCCGACGCGACGCTCTCGACCGTGCTGGAGTCCATCGCCCGCATGGTCGAGGAACAACGGCCCGGGACGCTGTGTTCCATCCTGCTTCTCGACAAGAGCCGAAAAACTCTGTACCACGGCGCGGCGCCGAGCTTGCCTCCGAGTTATATCCAGTCAGTCGACGGCATTGCGATCGGTCCCACTGCCGGATCATGCGGGACGGCGGCTTTTCTGGAGAAAACGGTCATCGTATCCGACATCTCTTCCGATCCGCTCTGGGCAACGTGCCGCGAGCTGGCATTGCCGCACGGGTTGCAAGCCTGCTGGTCCGTGCCGATTCTCTCGTCCGATAGACTGGTGCTCGGCACATTTGCCCAGTACCATCGGGTCCCCCGAAGCCCGACGGACGATGACCTCCGTCTCGTTGAACGATTTTGCGATCTTGCCGGCATCGCGATCGAGCGCGCCCAAGCTGAAGACGTGCTGCGAAATGCGAACCAGGCGCTTCGGACCCTGTCCCGGCAGTTGCTGCAGGTCCAGGAGGACGATCGCCGCGCGATCGCCCGCGACTTACACGATGAAATCGGGCAATCCCTGACGGCGATCAAGCTGAACGTGGAACGCGCGCAGCGGACCTCGGATCGCGCCGCCAGGGATGCGATCATGAAGGACTGCCTTCAGATCACCGACGGCGTGCTGAACCAGGTCCGCACCCTCTCGCTCGATCTGCATCCTTCGATCCTGGACGACCTGGGACTGGCCTACGCGTTGAAATGGTACGCCGACCGCCAGGCCGAGCGGGCGGGACTGAAAATAGAGGTGGCAGCCGACCTTTCCCTCCCGCGCCTCTCCCCCGACATCGAGATCGGCTGCTTCCGAATCGCCCAGGAAGCGCTGACCAACGTCGTGCGGCACGCCAAGGCCAGCCGGGCCAGTGTCACGCTGAAACGAGGGACGACCACGATGGAGCTTCGCGTGCAGGATGATGGGATCGGATTCGTCGTTGACACCGTCCCTTCAGCGGCCGCCGGCGCAACCAGCGTCGGGCTGGCCAGCATGCAGGAGCGCGCGCGGCTCCTAGGTGGAGAGGTCACGGTCAAATCGGTGCTCGGACAAGGCACCGAAGTGGTCGCCATGTTGCCACTGCCGCTCACCTCTTCCGCCGAGACGCCAGCGACGGAGGCGTCACGGTCGTGAGGCCCGTCCGCGTCCTGCTTGCCGAAGATCACACGCTCGTCCGCGCCGGCATCCGCGCCTTATTGGAAAGCCTGGAAGGCGTCGAAGTGGTCGCCGAGGCAGCCGACGGCCGGGAAGCGCTGCGGCTGACGCAGGCGCATGCCCCCGACATCCTGCTGATGGATATCACGATGAAAGAGATGAACGGCCTGGAGGCGGCGGCTCGGCTCGCCAAAGAACACTCGGCCACCCGCGTCATTATCCTCTCCATGCACGCGGACCAAGTCTATGTGCGCCAGGCCCTGCAGGCCGGCGCGGCGGGCTATCTCCTGAAGGGTTCGGACCTTGCCGAGCTGGAACTGGCGCTCAAGGCCGTGACGCGCGGCGACACCTATCTCAGTCCATCGGTCTCCAAAGATCTCGTCGGCGACCTGCTGAACGGCAAGGCGCCGACCGCCAACCCGCTGGATGCACTCACGCCGCGCCAGCGAGAAACTCTGCAGTTGATCGCAGAAGGCAAGACGACCAAGGAGATCGCCAACCGTCTCAACCTCAGCATCAAGACCGTCGAAACCCACCGGGCCCAGTTGATGGAGCGCTTGAACATCCACGACGTAGCCGGCCTCGTGAAGTTCGCCATCCGCGTCGGCTTGGTCCAAGCCGACGAGTGACGGGAAACTAAGTAGTATCAGTAGCCCCTCTCAGTGATCCCCCCCCCGTCTCTCAGGGATTCCCTGATACGACCGACACCGTTTCCGTGCCATGATCGCCCCCTCATTAGCCGGGAACTTTCAAGCTATGAA
>Ga0247727_10009990_pt1 | contig 16953 bp, 19 predicted proteins | sample WisWelCaveWW1625_FD_202498 | JGI IMG/M metagenome (GOLD analysis project Ga0247727, IMG submission 202498) | Biofilm microbial communities from Wishing Well Cave, Virginia, United States - WW16-25 | ecosystem: Environmental > Aquatic > Deep subsurface > Groundwater > Cave microbial mat | place...
AATAAGCGCATTTTGATGAATGTGATCAAACCCTGGCAGGTCAAAGAGGATGTTTTAACCATTGGCTGGGCCAGGAGAATTGCCGGCTACAAACGTCCGGCCTTGCTTTTCCATGACATTGAGCGGCTCATTAAGCTGGCGTATGAGGTTGGCCCTTTACAAATCATCTTTGCCGGTAAGGCCCATCCGAATGATAATCTCGGCGCGGCAAAAATTGATGAGATCCTAAATCACATCGACAAGCTCAATGACCATAAAGACGTGATCAGGGTTTTGATTCTGGAAAATTACGATACGTACTTTGGTAAGCTTTTGACGAATTCCGTTGACGTTTGGCTGAACAATCCCTTGCCGCCCTTTGAGGCCTCGGGGACCAGCGGGATGAAGGCCATTCTTAATGGCGTTTTACAATTGACCACCGTTGACGGTTGGGTGGTTGAAGCGGTAAACGATGATATCGGCTGGTTTTTCGGTTATCAGCATGAAGGTCCGCATATCGGTCACGAAACAGAGTTGAGATTAGATGAGGACTCGCAGGCATTGTGTGCGGTTCTCGAGGACGTCATTAAGCTTTACTATTCAACTTATAAAAATGGCCAAGTCAATGTGGACAGCCTTTGGATTGATAAGATGGTCCATTGCGTTGAGAAGAGCGGATTTTTTAACACCCAGCGGATGGTCTCGCAATATAAAAAAAACATGTGGGAATGAAGCCTGATAATGAAACAATACCTTGATTTAGTTCGGCATGTCTTAGAGAACGGAGAAAGAAAAGATGACCGCACCGGGACCGGGACTTTGTCTGTTTTCGGATATCAAACCAAGTATGACCTCAGGGATGGATTTCCGATTTTGACGACAAAAAAAGTTTTGTTTGATTCGGTTGTCCGGGAGCTTTTGTGGTTTTTAAAAGGTTCGACCAATATTAATGACGATTTAAAGCAACATACGCCGATTTGGAATGCCTGGGCCGATGAGAAGGGGGAGTTAGGGCCGATCTACGGTTATCAATGGCGCAAGTGGGAAAAATTTGTCTGGGATGAAAAATTGCACACTTACCGCAGAGAACATGTGGATCAGATTCAACAAGCGCTTGACATGATTCAGAAAAATCCTTCATCGCGGCGTATCATCATTAGTGCGTGGAATGTCGCGGATATCGAAAAAATGGCCTTGCCTCCTTGCCATACGTTATTTCACTTTTATGTGATTAATGGTCGGTTGGATTGTCAGTTATACCAAAGGTCGGCGGATATCGCCCTGGGGGTTCCGTTTAATATCGCCAGCTATGCCTTATTATTGAGCATGATGGCCCAGGAATGTGATCTGACTCCAGGTATTTTTGTTCACACCTTTGGGGATGCCCATATTTATTTAAATCATGTTGAAGGACTAAAGCAACAACTTGAGCGTAGTCCAAAACCATTACCCAGCCTTAAAGTAGCCCAAAAGAAAATTTTTGATCTCACCTTTGAAGACATTGAGTTGACGGGATATCAACACGATGCCTTTATTAAATTTCCCATCGCGGTATGAGACCATTTGATATTATTGTCGGCATGGACTTAGACCGAGGTATCGGCAAAGGGGGGAAATTACCTTGGCACTTACCGGATGATTTAAGGCATTTCAAAGAAATAACCACGACCACCCAGGATAAAATCAGAAAAAACGCGGTCATTATGGGAAGAAAAACATGGGAGTCCATCCCGGAGAAGTTCCGGCCCCTTCCAGACCGAATCAACTGTATCCTTTCTAGGAAAACAGGTTTCCCCGCCTTGGAAAACGTTCTCCATGCCGATAGCCTAGAGCAGGCGCTTTTCAAATTGAGCGAGCCGCCCTTTAATAAGGTTGTTGAGACTGTTTTTGTCATTGGCGGCGGTCAGGTCTATGCAGAAGCCGTCAAAAATGAGCATTGCCGAAAAATATATCTTACCCAAATTCTCTCCAAATTTAACTGTGATACGTTTTTTCCAGATTTTCAAAGGGTTTTTAAGCAGGTTTCGGCATCCCCACACCGTATCGACTCTTCGCTGGAATATTACTTTGCTGTTTTTCAACGGGTTTCCTATAAGAAACCGTTTTCTTCGAACTCAGTTTGCTAATTGCCGATCAGGTTTTGGTGTTCTATACTTGAGGTAGAAATAAAAGCGTTGGTTGGACGCGTACTATTAATAGAAAAAAATCAAAAAGGACTTATCCAAGCAAGATATGTCAGGGATAGACTATGACAACTAAAAGAAGAGTTCTTGTTGTTGATGATGAATCGGCGATAACCCAGATGGTCTCTATGATTTTGGAGACGCGCGGTTATGAAGTCAATGTCGCTTCGACAGGTGAAGAAGCCATCGCTAAGGCTATTACTCGCCCAGATTTAATTCTCCTAGATTTGGTTTTGCCAGACATAGAGGGCCTTGAGGTCTGCCGGCGCTTGAAGGAACAAGAATCCACTCAGGGTATTCCGATTATCATGGTCAGCGGCCAGCCGATGTTTGAGGAAAAAATTGAAGGCTTATATCTTGGTGCCGATGACTATTTAGCCAAACCTTTCGATTTTGAGGAATTGTTTGCCAGGATGGATACTATCCTGCGCCGCAGTGTTTTGTATGACGACCGCCTGAATGATAACCGAAGCAAAATTATCCTGGAGTTAAGGAAGATCATTAAAGAAGAGCTGGTTCGTCCGGTTTATCAGCCGATATTTTATTTAAAGCCATTTAAGTTTTTAGGTTTTGAGGCCCTTGTCCGTCCCTTTGGCGGAACCTTATTGGCGAATCCGGAAAAGCTTTTTAAGGCTGCTTTAACCTATGGGTTGTACTGTGATTTGGAATCTTTATCTTGGGCCAAGGCCTTGGAAAAGAGACCCCCCTATTTATCGCAGGGTAAATTGTTTTTAAATTCCAGCCCTTATTTTGTGGAAAGCTCCATTTTTTATAAGGTCAAGTCTCTTTTTGAAGAATACAATGTGAATCCCAAAGATGTGGTTTTGGAGATTACCGAACGGTCCGCGATTACGGATTTCAACGGCTTTTACGAGCGGTTGCGGACGTACCGAGAGTATGGTTTTCAATTGGCGGTGGATGATGTCGGGGGAGGATACGCGAGTTTGGAGTCCATTGTCCAGGTTAAACCAGCTATCGTCAAAATCGATAATCACCTTGTTTTAGATGTGCACAAAGACGCCATCAAGCGGAGCATCATCAAATTCCTGGTTATTTTCTGCAAAGAGAACAAAATTCTTTCGATTGCGGAGGGTATCGAGACCAAAGAAGATTTAGAGGTTTTAATCAATTTAGGGGTCGATGCCGGTCAGGGATATTTACTTTGTCGTCCCCAGGAAAAAATCGATTTGTCTGATATTTATAAGGATCTCCACGCCAGATTAAATGTCAATGTCCCCGTTGCCGTGCCTTCCCGTTAAATAATATTGCGGCATTCAGTTGGCTGTGATAAAATTCCTTCCGCATATGCGAAACGGCACACCGTGTTTATTCTATAGCATTCTGTTACTTTCATTTTTTATCGGTATCAACGGATGCATTTTTAATCTTTCCAAGTCTTCCTTTGTTGTCAGAGAAGAAAAGGTCGACGGCGCTAATAAAGTCGTGGATGTTTCCCGCCTCAAAGAAGGGGGAAAGTTAGCCATTATCCCTTTCCGTGCCGGGGCAGGGGTTCCGGCTACGAGTGATTCCGAAAAAGCGTCTTTGATGTTCGTCAAGGGTGTGTCAGAAGTCCTCCTCGCCAATAATGCATCTTTGAGCATAGTAGCCGTTACCGAAGCCGATTCCGCCGATTTATTGATCAAAGGACACATCACCAGCTTTAAACAACCCAAAGGCCTTCGACAGCGTTATTTTGGCGGTGGTCAATATGCCCTGACGATGGCAGGCAAGATGATCGACCAAAAGACTAATCAGGACGTATTTTATTTTTCTCAGCACCTGAATTCCAAAGACAAAGAAATCGATATCAAGGAGTTAGGTTATCAGATCGGCAAAAAAATAGGCGAGTTTATTTTGGGTCACATAAAATAAGCATTAGGAAGGGAAGATAGGTCTGTGATTGTTTTAACCGGTGCGGCCGGTTTCATTGGTAGTTGTATTTTATCCAGACTCAATCAAGTCGGATCGAAAGATATTTTGATCGTTGACCACCTCGATGATTCAGATTCCCTTCAAAAATCAGGGCAAGTTGAGAGTAACCTTAAGAAAGCAAATTTAAGGAACAAAGAATATCAGCAGTATTTTGACAAGAAAGATTTTTTAAAGCTTGTTCTGGCCGATAAACTCCCTGCTCAGATTGATTTTATCTTGCATATCGGGGCTTGCAGTTCCACCACCCTTCAAGACGCGCGTTACTTTCGGGAAAACAATTTTGAATATTCCTGTCATTTGGCAAAATGGGCCTTAGCCCGCAATGTGCGATTTATTTATGCCAGTTCGGCGGCAACGTACGGGGACGGTTCTTGCGGCTATAGCGATGATCATACCCGCATCCGGCAATGCAAGCCCCTTAATCTTTACGGGGAATCCAAACAGAAATTTGATGAATGGGTTTTGGACAATGCGGCCGTCGATAAAGTCGTCGGGTTAAAATTTTTCAATGTCTTTGGTCCCAATGAATACCATAAGGGTGATATGCGTAGTGTCATTGCCAAAGCCTACACCAAGGTTGTCGAGGAAGGGAAGATGGCCCTTTTTAAATCTTACCGAAAAGAGTTCGCCGATGGCGAACAGCAACGGGATTTTATTTACGTCAAAGACGCGGTTGATATCGTCATGTTCTTTGTTGAACATCCCGACATTCACGGGATTTATAATGTGGGAACCGGCAAGGCGCGCAGCTGGAATGATCTGGCATCCGCTTTGTTTTCGGCTGTGGGCCAAAGACCGAATATCCAATATATTGATATGCCGGAAGCCATTCGGCCGCGTTATCAGTATTTTACCCAGGCCGAAATGGAGAAACTGCAACACAGTGGTTATCAGAAGCCATTTACGGAATTGGAAGATGCGATTAAGGATTACGTGAAGTATCTATCCCGGCATACTTATTTATAGATATATGAGATTATTGTTGAATGCCCACAGGTAGGAAGTCTATAATCTAAACAAAAATAGGCGGATATTACAGACGTCTGTACAACTAATGGGACAAATTTTAGAGATAATAGACATCGAGTATTGATTACCACTGTTCCTATTACTTTTACAAAGGTCAATAAATGGAAATAATTGTGTTAAGTTTAGTTGGCATCGTCCTTTTTGTTGTTGGGATTTCTTTTGTGTTTAAAGGATATTTGTCCACGCCGCGAGCCGATTCCTTTATCCCGCGAGCCGATTTCGAATCCATCCAAAAGATCCTTTCGACCGTTAAAGAGACAGAAAGCAAGATCAAGACTGAGCTCAATGCTTCTAAAATTGAGCTCAATTCTGTTCGGCAGAGTTTGGAATTAACCCGGAAGGCCGATGAGCAAACCCGCCAGGAAATCGAGAAGATCAGGCAGGAATCCAAAGAATTGATCGACAAAAATGAAGCGCAGATAGCCGAAAATCTCGCGCAAATAGAAAATTTAAAACTTGAAAAAGCAAATCTTCTTACCAGTATTGAACAACAGAAAAATCAGCTTCCCCAGTTACAGACCGACGTCAATCAAATTCAACAAAAGACCGTTGCCCAGGCGGAAGGGGCTTTAGAAGTGATTGATAGTTTAACCCAGGAAGTCGAGTCCCTTAAATCGAAAGACGGCAGTCAGAAAGCCCAAATCAAACAGCTCGAAGATCAAATAGCCCAGCATAAAAACGAGAAAGACAAAAAGGACCAGGCAGACGCACTGGTCGTGGAAAATTTACAGAAGGAGAGAGATTTCCTAAAGGCTGAAGCGGAAACTCATTTAGAAAAAATTAAACAGTTGGAACAGCAAATAGTCAAGAGTAAACAGGAGAGTACTGAAGGCGTCCAAAGTAATTCCCAGGAGATTCTTTCCCTCAAGAAAGAAAAAGAATCCTTTGCGGCAAACATCCAGGAAAAGGTAAAGAAGGCACGTCAATTGGAAGAAGAGATTGCTCAAATCAAAGAGAAAAATGACCGACGGGTTAATGAGGCTTCGGTGGTGATCAATCGTCTTAAAGAAGAGAAGGAAAGTTTTCAGACGGCTGTCCAGCAGAGCCAGGCCAAAATCAAAGAGCTAGAAGGACTATTGTCGTCTTCCCAAAAGACAAATGATCAACAGGATGTGGATCTCTCCAAACTGACGGATAGTTTAAAAATAGAAAATGAGTCTTTAAAAATTAAAGAGAAAAATAATCAGATGCGGATCCATGAGCTTAGTAATGAACTGGGGGTGGTCCGTGAGACATTCAAATTGCAATTAGCCGATGCCCAGAAATTAATTGAAAGTCTTAAAAACGATAGTGAGAAGTTAAGGATTTCCCAGCAGGAACTCAACGAGTTAGTCCGGCTCAAGGAATACGTCAATAATCTTACCCAGAAAGAAAAAGTCGTCCAGCTTGAGTTGGTTAGAAAGACCGCCCAGGCTATTGCCTTAGAGAAGATTTGCGTTGATTTCAAAATCAAGGTGGAGAATTTTGACAAAATTCAGGCCGAACTAAGGGAAACCAAAAATAGACTTTTGATGCTTGAACAACAACAAGCGGGTGGCTAAATTTTCGCGGGAGAATGTCGCCGGAGATAATAACGCGGTTTAAAGTCCGACATCAGTCCATCATCGACACCCTTGACCAAGTCCAGATGCTGGCCCGTTCCTACGTGATGGCGAAGCCTAAAATTCGCGAAATGAGTGAAAAATTAATAGCTCATTTTTCCGACCAAGATGATGAATTGTTCGACCAGCTGCGGACAACTCATGCCCTTGACCGGCAGTCCTTGAAGATCATTGAGTTTTTGATTTTTGATCTGATGGAATTTAAAGTAAAATATTTGATTTTTTTTGAGAAACATTCGGGCGAAATGTCGGATATGAGTGCCCGGACTTTTCCTAAGGATTTAAGTGACTTTGCTCGGGAGATAATGACACGTTTTAAAATAGAGGAAGAATATCTTTTTCCGCTGTTAGAAAAAATGCCGAATTAACATGCCGATTGTATTTAGAGGATGGTTTGATATAATGAGGCAATTAATTTCTGGAAAAGAAAGGTCAATGTGAATCGTAAGCTTTCCATTTTCATTGTGGTGATTTTTAGCCTGAGTTTTTTGGGGTGCGCCAAAATCAAGGAGATTCCCAAGGTTCTCTGGGGCTCTTCAACGAAGGCCTTAGACGAAGCCCGCCATCAAGGGGTCAGCAAAAATTATAACTGCAATATCGAATTGTGTTTTGAAGATATCTTGGAGTTGGCCAAAAAAGAGGATTTGGAAATATACATCAAAGACCATAAGCGGTGGTTGATAGTCGTCATGGGAATTCAGGACAATATTGAGACGACCGAAGTCGGGTTATTCTTTTCCGCTCTTAGTTCTAAGGAAACCAAAATCGAGGTGGTTTCTTTAAGTGATTCTGCCCAAAAGACCGCCGCAACTATGTTCTTTAAAAGTCTTGATAAAATCTATTCAGAGCAATAATAAATCCCTAATCAAATTTCTCCCCGAGAGTTTTGGTTGAGTTTATGCCAAGATACACCCGCATAATCTGCACGATAGGACCGGCCAGCTCAAATTTGCCCATGATAAAAAAGATGGCCGAGAGAGGCATGGATGTCGCCCGTATAAATTTTTCTCACGGTAATCGTCAGCAGCACCAAAAATTTATCGACTTGATTCGAAATGTTAGCCGTCATCACCGGCATCGGATTGGTTTATTGCAGGACTTGGAAGGTTACCGCATCCGGATTGGAGAGCTTAAAAAACCGATCTTATTAAGGAAAAATCAGCGCCTCTGGATGTCCCGGCAAAAAACGCCCGCTTCTGATCACATTTCTTTTGATTATGAAGGTGACATCAAAGCCGTTCAAAAGGGTTTTCATGTTTACATGGATGACGGGTACATTTCTTTAAAAGTCGTTGGCCATAAAAACGATGCTTTGAAGTTAGAGGTCATTCAAGGAGGGCTTGTCCGGTCAAGGAAGGGGATCAATATCCCTCAATTAAAATTACGTTTGGATGTGTTGACTGAAAAAGATCAAAGAGATATTATTTTCGCAATACAAAATCGTTTTGACTATATCGCCCAATCTTTCGTCCGTAGTAAAAAGGACATTTCGCGCGTGGTGGATATGGTCAGGCCTCAGTTGCCGCGTTGCAAGATTATAGCCAAGATTGAGAACAAAGAAGGCCTTAAAAATATTGATGGCATTATGTCGGCCTGTGATGGTATTATGATTGCTCGAGGGGATCTGGGGGTTTCATTGCCGATTTATAAGATCCCTATAATTCAGAAAGACATCATTCGCCGTTGTAATCGGAAGAAAAAGATCGTCATCACCGCCACCCAAATGTTGGACAGCATGATTGAACATAGCCGGCCAACCCGGGCCGAGGTAACCGACATTGCCAATGCCATTCTCGATGGGACGGATTTTGTGATGTTGTCCGCGGAAACCGCGGTGGGCCAGTATCCTTCAAGAAGTATATTAATGATGCGTCAGATTATCGAGTTTACGGAAAAATCAAAAGAGTATCAACGCAGAAAAGGGAATGCTGTATGGCTGTCCTAAAGATTGATATTTTAATCCGTCCGAACCAAAATTGTGACTTGTTGGAATCGAGGATTAAATTGGCAGTGACCCTGATACAGCTTCCGGCTGAAATCAAACGGACGAGTAATTTCTCCGCTTTTACCGGATGTGCGATCAATCCGTCCCAGATGCCGGCGGTCATCATCAATGGCAATGTCGAGTTTGCGGGGGATATTCCGACTTTAGACATGATTAAGCGACGGTTGGAAGAGATTCGCCAGGGATTCTAATAAACAGGAAAATTGGTATGATTGAACATGAACTTTTATTTCTGGGACTTCTTATGGAAGGCCCTAAACATGGCTATGAAATCAAAAAAATCATTGAAGATGAGCTGGTGCCCTTTGTTGGTTTGAAAATCAAATCCATTTACTATCCTCTCAAGAAGATGGAGCAATTGGGCCTTATATTGAAGGATGTCGGTCGCGAAGGCAAGTGGCCGGAGAAATTTGTTTACAGTATAACCCCAAAAGGAGAGAAAATATTCCATCATTTGGTCAATGAGAGTTTTCTTTCGATTGAACGGCCTTACTTTAATATTGATCTCTCGCTTTATTTTCTCCAGTATGTTGATGAAAAACTGGCTAAACGCCGATTGCGGGCCAGGATTATCTTTCTTAAGAGGATACAAAGGGATTTGGAGAGCTTAAAGAAAAATATAAAGGAGAGTGCTAAAAGGCATCTTGTGATCATCCTTGAACATGAATCGGATCTAGTCGCCGCTGAAATAAAATCTATTTCCAGGCTTAGTGATGCCCTGCAATCATAGCCAGTCCATTTTTAATCTTATTCTGCACTAATATATTAATAAAAATAATATTCCTTGACAAAAAAACGGTTTTTCGTAAAATCAAAATAGTAAAATTTTACTAATGCCTATCTGATTTAAAACTTTATGACTTTAAATGAGATATGGCAAATCCAATTTCGAGGAAACTCCATCAAGATAAGATAAATGAACGTCCAACAACTATTACAAGATAAAGCCAACCGATTTACTGCCAAACCTGCCATTATCTTCAAGGGACAGGAGATTTCCTTTGGACAGTTAAGAGAGAATGTCTTTAAGTTTGCTAATGCTCTCCATTCTTTGGGAGTAGGGAAATCCGATAAGATTGCTATTTATCTGCCTAATGGCCCGGAATACATTTATAGCTACCTTGCCATATTTTGTCTGGGGGCGGTCGGGGTACCGCTGGATTATTCGTTAAAGGAAGATGAGCTTATTTCCTGTCTGGGGCATTCAGAAACCAAGTTCCTAATTACACAGCCATATAGTCATCAAATGATGTTTAAGATCAAGGAAGGTGTCCCTAATTTAAAGTATATTGTAATGAACTGGAAAGTCCGTTCTTTTGCTCCCGGAGAGTCAATTTTTGAGGAAGGATATCATTACGATGATATTATTATGGGAGCCAGTCGTGATTTTCAAGAAACAGTGATAGCGGAATATGATCCCGCTTTGATTATGTACACCTCCGGTACAACCGGAAAACCCAAGGGAATCTTGCTTAACTATAAACATCTCGCTGGATCGCCCAAGGCCATGAAATATTTTGTGGATTTAACCGAAAGAGATATAAAATTATCGGCCTTGCCCTTTAGCCATATCGCCGGACTCATTTATATTCAAAATTGCATTACGTTTGGCATCACCCTTATCATCATGGACCGGTTTAATCCGTTTGAGTTTTTGCGTTTGATCCAACAATATAAGGTGACCTGTTTCCATGTGGTGCCGGCCATGTACATCGCGTTTCTTTCAGTTAAGGGGATTGAACAGTTTGACCTTTCGTCTTTACGCTGGGTGGTGGTCTTCGGTGCGCCCAGTTCTCCGGATATTCTAAAGAAATTTCATCAATTTTGTCCCAAAGCGCATTTTTTAAACGGCTGGGGCATGACCGAGACCTGTCCCCCGAATACGGTAACTCCCTTAGGAAGTAATAAAATTGAAAGCATCGGCAAACCCTCACCCCATTGCGAGATCAAAATTTTTGATGAAAATGACAATCCTCTGAGTACCGGAGAGATAGGCGAGATCGTGATCAAAGGCTGGACGGTCATGGCCGGATATTATAAGGATGAGCCGATAACCAAAGAATTGATGAAAAATGGCTGGTTTCACACTGGCGATTTAGGCAGATTCGATGAGGAAGGATACCTTTATATCGTTGGCCGTAAAAAAGAGATGATTAAAGTGGGGGGACAAATCGTCTACGCGCCGGAAGTGGAAACGGCTTTGCTCAAGCACGAAGCGGTGGCTGAAGCCGCGGTTATTGGTGTTCCGGATAAACTAAGAGGTGAATCGGTCAAGGCCTATGTGGTCTTAAAGGAAAATGGGAAATTAAGCGGCGAAGATTTACGGTATTTTGCCCGCGAACATCTGGCCCATTTCAAAGTCCCCCATGTGATTGATATCCGGGAAAGCCTTCCTAAAAACCGTACGGGAAAGATTGATAAAGAGTTGTTAAAACAGGAAACGATGGAGATTACTTCGCGATAGACAGCAGATTCCTATCCTTTGATCATAAGGTTAGAAGGGGGTTAAGATGGTGAAAATCAATCCAGCCGTTAAGAAATGCAAAGAAGTTCTCAAAGATCACTATGGTCGAAAATTCCAGGGGCTTATCCTTTATGGTTCTACGGCACGCCAACAAAGCAGTCGTGGAAGCGACATTGATTTGCTTGTATTGTTGAAAAAACCGTTCAGCCATTTTAAGGAAATGCGTCGTATTACGGATTTACTTTATCCCTGCCAATTGGACTCACAGCGTCTTATTTCGGCAAAACCGGCGGCTGCCGATGAGTTTCAAAAAGGGACAATTCAGCTTTATCGTAATGCAAAACAAGACGGAATTAGTTTATGAAGGAAGAATACCGCACGGAAGCAAAAGCCAATTGGCAGCGGGCCTAAGATTCCATTAAAGCAGCGCAGGATTTATATTCAAAGGGTTATTATGATTTTGTGGCTTCACGCGCCTATTATGCGGTATTTTATGCGGCAAGTGCGCTTTTACTCTCGAGAGGTTTTGAATTCAGCAAACACAGCGGCGTTATCGCGGCTATTCACCAAAAATTTGTTAAGACGGGAGAACTCGATAAACAGTTGGGGAAAGATTTGAACTGGCTTTTTGAACTAAGAGGTGTCGGCGATTATGGAGAGACTTTACATGTTTCTTCCAAAGATGCACAGGAAGCTCTCAACTCCGCCCAGACGTTTATGAGTGCTGTAAGGAAGCTTCTGAAGGAACTTATCTTATAAAAGCAACTGGCCAGGATGTAATGACAGGGGCAACAGTGACAGTTCAATTTGTAACTCAAGATTCTATTGTGTTGGCCGAGTAAGGAGAAAGAACGTTAACGGAAAATGGAATGCCTCTTACTTTGAATTTTTTCCTATCTGAAATAAGCAAGAATAAAGAAGAATAATTAACAATCAACATGAAAGGATTAATAATGCCCGCACAAACCCAAACCATGAAAAAAGACATTCACTTAACCGGCCAAGACTTAATGAACATGGTACAACTGAGGCCCCAAGATTTAGGGAAATACGCTATTGTGCCTGGTCCAAAAGAACGGGCGGATAGTTTGATTAAAAAACTTGAGAATCCGATTAAAAATTTTGCGTTTATGGAATATACCATGCATACGGGCAATTACCGCGGCACAAAAATCACCACGATCAACGGCGGAAGATTTTCTCCGGATACCGCCATCACGACAGAAATTCTTTGTAATGCCAAAGTTCAGAATATGGTTCGTATCGGCAGTTGCGGAGCGTTAAGCGCCGATATCAAAATCGGTGATATCGTGGTCATCGACAGCGCCATTCGCGGTGATGGAGTGACCCCGTATTATGTGAAACCGGATTTTCAGGCAAAATCGGATGCGAAATTGACCGACGCCTTGGAAGAAGTCGCGAAGATGTCGGGCTTAAGAGTTCACCGTGGCAAGATCTGGACCACGGACGCGCTTTTACGGGAAACCCGTGAGCATGTCGGCAAAGCCATTGACCAGGGCGCTATTGTCGTGGACATGGTGACCGCGACATTTTTAACCCTTTGTCAATTTTATAAAGTCCCGGCCACCGCGATTGTGGCGGTGAGCGACAATATCATTACCGGAGAAATGGGTTTCATGGACCCGAATTATTACATGTCCGAGAGCGCTTTAGTTAAGATTGGATTGGATTTGGTCGATAAGTTGGAAGGCCGTGATATCAAAAAGGGGATGTTTTGAGGCATTAGAGAATTTCTGGCCGATGCCTCATCCTGAGGACTTTAGAATAACTTATAGGGACGAAGGATTACCACTAAAAAAATGAAAGAATCTCCACTCTTTTGGCCAGCGAAGTTAGATGGCAAAACACTTTTTGTTTTGGATGAAACATTATTACCAGGGAAATTTCATTACATCAAGGTCAGGAATACCAAACAGGCGGTCAATGTTATCCGCCAGATGAAGACCCGCGCCTTTGGTCAACTGCTGGTGGTATTGAATACGTTTTTGCTGGAGATTCGAAGTATTGATTATAGGTCATTGCGAGCCTGCCTGCCGGCAGGCAGGGAGCCGAAGCGACGAAGCAATCCCAAAAAAGATTGCTTCGCCCCTACGGGGCTCGCAATGACGGAAGTTACAGGACAACAAATTTTACTTAAACAATTACAAAAGACCACCGTGGCCTTAAACGCCAGCCGTCCAACATTTCCATTTGCCGAGGTCACTGGTATGGTGATGGGATGGGCGCAAGAAGCGTTTTCCAAAAGAGATGATATCCGGCATGTGATTGAAAGAAACATCAATGGTTATTTGGAAGGGATCCGTCAGCGCAGGTTGGACCGGGTCAGGAGCATTGCCGCAAAGATTCAGGATGGGCAGAAAGTTTTAACACATTGCAATGTCAGCGGTGAACTCGCCATGGCGGCGCAGATTTGTAAAGAACAAAACAAGCAGGTTTCATTTTTTGCTACCGAAACCAGACCATATTTTCAAGGGGCGAAGTTGACGTGCTGGGAATTGAAACGATTCGGGGCGGACGTCACGTTGGTTGCTGATAATGCCGTTGGGAATTTAATGGCGAATAAAATGATTGATATGGTTGTGGTGGGCTCCGACCGTTCCTGCGCCAACGGCGATATCGCCAATAAAATCGGAACGTATCAGATTGCCGTCTTGGCCAAAGAATTCGGAGTTCCGTTTTATGCGCTGACGCAGCCATCGAATCGAATCCCAAAAGGAGAGGATATTCCTATTGAAATTCGTGATCCCCAAGAGCTTTTGAAAAGTACCGGAACCAATATCGCCCCCAAAGGCACGAAGGCCTTTTATCCGGGATTTGATATTGTGTCCCATGACCTGATTCAAGAACCGATTGCCATCAATGTCCATTAAACCGGGTAAGAAATTACCGTTGATCCACGGCGTGGGAAATAAACCCTTGATTGAGGCTTTAAAGGAAAAGGGTATTAAAGAAGCATTTGTCATGGAAGGCCGCCCCCATTTAGAGGGGGCAAAGATTCTTTGTCGATTATTATTGAAGGAAAAGATTACGCCGACGCTGATATCGGACAATATGGCCGGATTTTTGTTTTACAAGAATTTGGTTAAAGAAGTCTGGGTGGGGTATCAATCGGTCAATGGCGAAAAAGCGATGTGTGAAATTGGTTCACTCTTGTTGGGTGTCTTAGGAAAAAAACATCAGGTCCCATGTAATCTCTTCCCTTTATTGAAAAGACACGAAGAAATGGGAAAGTCCGCAGACATGACCTGTTTTAATTCCAAAAGAATCGCGCCGGTAGGGATCAAAGCATATGTGCCTTTATTGGAATGGTTGCCAAAGAAATACATCACCGGTATGATATTAACCAACCGCACCCCCGGTGTGCGGTAGGGTCAAAATGAATAAAAATCAAATCACCAAATTAAAAAACGAAATCATCGAAACCGGCCGGATGCTTTGGGACAAGGATTTGGCGAGTGGTCTTAACGGCAATATCAGCGCGCGTGTGGATGACCAGACGATTCTTTTGACGGCCACTCAAACGGGTCTGGGAAGATTAACGCCGGCGGATCTGCTTTTGTTGAAGTTAGACGGGGCTTTATTGGAAGAAGGAAAAGTTTCAACCGAAAAATTTCTGCACACGGAGATCTATAAAAATTTTTCGGAGATTACGGCCGTCGTCCATACTCACACGAATTATACCAACGGTTATTTCGCGATAAATGACAGCTTAGTCCCATCGACATTTGAGTCGCGGTTTTATTTGGGAGATATCAAAGCTGTCGAACAGCATACGCCTTCGGTCACCGATGCTAAGCCGGTCATGGAGGCATTTAAAAATAATAACATTGTTGTTCTCAAGAATCACGGCACGGTAGCGATGGGAAAGAGTTTATTTGATTGTTTTTTGTTGATCCAGGTGTTGGAAGACGCGGTGAAGGTGGATGCGATTAGCCGGTTATATAAAGGTGGTAGGGGCGAGGTTTCCTCGCCCGTTAACGATGACGGGAATCAAATTGTTTCATCCGCCGCCAAAAAATATCAATTATTTTCCAAAGAACAAATCGATGAGATCGTGCGGCTGGTCAACGCCGATTCTCAGTTAAAAGAATTAGGAGAAAAAACGAACATGACCATGGATCTGGCGGTTAAGCTTAACGAAACCGGCCAGATCTATAGTTTTCATTTTGAGAGAGGGAGCATTGTCCGCGTCGGTAACGATGAGACCGCGGAGTTTTTGATTTCCGCGCCGGAGAATATTTGGCGCGCCGTTTTTAACCGGGAAATCGATCCTTTTGTGGCGACGACACAAAAAAAGATGAACCTTCGTGGGGATTTTGCCAGAATTTCGCGGTGGTACGCCCCTTGTAACCGTATCTTTCAGTTATGGCAGCGCGTTCCGGTCGAATAATTTTAGCGCGCAGTCCTGATTTCCTTCAAACTAATTAAAGACAAATCAGGGCAGCGCGTTCCGGTCGAATAGGAGACACAATGAACACAACCAATATCGACATTCAAAAATACGATTTATTTTATGGTGGCGGCTGGCATCAAGCCAAGTTAAAACAATATTTTGAAAGTATTAATCCGTCCACGGGAGAGGTGATCGCTCAGATTACTGATGCCGATGTTGAAGACACTAAGAAAGCCATTGCCGCGGCCCGGCAGACTTTTGATGAAGGTGAGTGGACTAATTTAACCGTCCGCGAACGCGGTCAGTATTTAAACAAAATTGCCCAGCTCATCCGCGAGAACGCGAAAGTCTTAGCCGAGCTTGAATGTCAGGACACGGGCAAGACTATTAAGCAAACGACCTTTATCGATGTCCCCACGGCGGCGGATACCTTTGAATATTTCGCGAACGTCAGCAGCCAATTATCCGGGCAAATTATTTCGGTGCCGGCTTCGGTTATCAGTATGACGGTCCGCGAGCCCATGGGGGTGGTGGGTTGCATTATTCCCTGGAATTATCCTTTGATCACCATGGCCTGGAAAATCGCTCCGGCTTTGATTTCCGGTAATACCGTTGTCTTGAAGCCATCAGCCTGGGCGAGTCTATCTATTATCAAACTCATGCAGATTATTGAGCAGGCGGATTTACCCAAAGGGGTTATCAATGTGGTCACCGGTAATGGCCAAAATGTCGGTCGGACATTAGCTCAAGACGCGGGTGTCGATATGATCAGCTTTACCGGCGGGACGACGACAGGTCAAGAGGTCATGCGTTTAGCCGCGAACACGACGAAAAAACTTTGTCTGGAGCTGGGCAGTAAATCACCGAATATCGTTTTTGCCGATTGTGATATGGAAGCGGCCTTGGGGGCCGCGATGTCCGCCATTTTTATGAACCAGGGACAGATGTGCACCGCCGGCGCACGGCTTTTGCTCGAGGATAAAATTTATAGCAAGTTTATCGATCAACTAGCGCGCAAAACGAAGAATCTTGAGATTGGCAATAGCTCGAATTATGAAACCGATTTCGGGCCGCTCATTAGTTTTGAACACCGGGAAAAGGTTTTGGAATTTATCGAGACCGGGAAAAAAGAAGGGGCCAAACTCGTCTGCGGTGGAAAAATACCGTCAACCAAGGAATTGAAAGATGGATTCTTTTTGGAGCCGACCATTTTTACCGATGTCAATAATTCCATGACCATTGCCCGGGAGGAAATCTTTGGCCCGGTGTTGTCGGTCCTCCGATTTTCAGAGGTCGAGGAAGCCATTCAAATCGCCAATGATACGCAATATGGTTTAGCCGCCATG
>Ga0247727_10009991_pt1 | contig 16952 bp, 9 predicted proteins | sample WisWelCaveWW1625_FD_202498 | JGI IMG/M metagenome (GOLD analysis project Ga0247727, IMG submission 202498) | Biofilm microbial communities from Wishing Well Cave, Virginia, United States - WW16-25 | ecosystem: Environmental > Aquatic > Deep subsurface > Groundwater > Cave microbial mat | place...
CTGCGGAAAGAGCACGAAAAAGCTCGGCATCATGCGTTGCCAGTTGACTTCGCGCAAACTGCCGATTCTCGTCGTCATCGGCACGCCTTGCACATCGAACACCAATTCATCTCCGACTTTGGCTTTTAATTCTTCGGCAATGTCTTTCTCTAATGAAACATAAATCGTATGCTGCGGCTGTTCAATCCTCTTTGGAAATTTTCCGGCAATGATCGTTTCATTGTCATTCAGGCTGTCGCGATAAGATGAGCGATATTCGCGGCGCAAAGCCCATCCGGGAATCCCTGCCGTTGAATCCTTCTGCAGCTCGCGGACGTCCTTGCCGTTGATCTGTTCCAAACGCATGGTCACAATCGGAACCTGTTGCAGCACCGGCAGGCCTTCCGCGCGAATGAGCGTCGCAACTTCGGCCTGCTGATCCGGTTGAATATCAAAAAAAACGAGATTGGGCTGCTGATCCGCGCCGGTTAATGAAACCTGCCGCAGCAGCGTGTGTTGCGTGAGATAAAGCGTGGCGATCAAGAAAGCGCCAAAGCCGATGGCGAGCATCATCATCAGCGTTTGGTTGTGCGGGCGAAACAGATTCGCCAATCCCTGCCGCCACGTGTAGCTCCAGGTTTCCGGGAAAAATTTTCGCGTAAAAATCGTCAACAATTTCGCCGCCGCGCTGAGCAATCCGAATGCGGCGCCGACCGCCAGCGCGAAGATCATTCCCTGCAGCCAGTCGTGCATTTGCCGCATCGCGAAACCGCTGATCGCCGCGGCGATTAACGCATACAAAACCCAGCGCCATGAATCTTTATGAATGGCCGCGGTTTCGTAATCCGAGCGCAACGTCAGCAACGGTGAAATATTGCGAATGGAAATCAATGGCAGCAGCGCGAAGAGCAATGCCATGATCAAGCCAACGAGCATGCCTTCACCTATCGCCGGCCACGCCACGGCGGCTTCGAGTTGCACCGGCAGAAAATCACTGAGCACGCCGGGCAACAAGGTTTGTATATAAACGCCAATCGCCGCGCCCAAAATGGAGCCGATCACGCCAAGCGCCAGCGCTTGAATCAAAAAAATGTTGAACGTCTGCCGAGTGGCCGCGCCCAAGCAACGCAGGACGGCAATCGCGCTCAATTTTTGTTTGATATAAATATGCACGGCGCTCGCCACGCCGACGCCGCCGAGCAACAAGGCAATGAATCCGACGAGATTGAGAAAATTCGTCAGATTCTGCATGGCTTTGCCCAGCGCTTCTTTTCTGCTCTCGACTGTTTCATTGCCTAAACGATATTGCTCGAGATGCGGCTTAATCGTTACGACTACTTTTTTAGTGTCGACGTCGCGATTAAATTTAAAATAGACGCCGTAAGAGATCTGGCTGCCGCGCTGCACCAACTGCGTTTGCTCAAGATAGCTCAGGGGAAAATAAACGCGCGGCCCAATAAAAGCGTTCGCGGCGGATTCGCCGGGCATTTTTTTGAGACGGCCAACGATGCGAAACTGCAAGGCCCCAACTTTGATCGAGTCGCCGACTGCCGCGCCGTATTGCAGCATGAGAGCCTCTTCGACCAACGCGTTTTGCCCGCTCCGAAACAACCGGGCCGCTTCTTCCGGCGCCGTTTCGAAATCACCATAAAAAGGAAAATCACCGGCCAGCGCACGGATGCGGGCCAGTCTCGTGCCGCTGCTTTTAGGAAAATAAACCATTGACGCAAAGCCCACCTCTCGAGCTTGCTCGCCACCGAGCGAGTCAATCAACGCTTCAGTCTCCGCTGCAAAAGGCTGCCGGCTGCGAATAAATAAGTCGGCGCCTAAAAGCGATTTGGCCTGTTCGTTGATGGCGTCTGCGAGATTTTTGCCCAGCGAGCTGATGGCGACCAACGCGGCAATTCCCAGCGCGATGGACGACATGAACAGCAACAACCGCCGGCGGTGATTCCGGCTGTCGCGCGCCGCCATCCGCCAAATCCAGGGATCGAAAAAAGAGATTTTGAATGTCATAGTCTCTTTAAAGTGAAATCTTTGCAGAAAAAGCAAAGAAATTTTGGCCCACGGAATAGAACTCTCACGGAAATAAAGCATTTTATGATTTGATTTCCGTGAGCTGTTCCAATTCCGTGAGCGACGATTTTGGGGTTTCCGGCTCGTCCGGCTTATGGAATATGCAAAATAATTATGGCAAGATGCCTGCCCTGCCGCAGGCCAGGGATTTAAAAGTTTTTAAATTATTTTGCCACAATCATCTTGCAAAACGTCTTTGCTTGCGTTTTTCTTTTTGGCTGCGCCCGCAGAGTTCCGGTTATTTCGATTTGTGATTATTAAATTGCTTCTACCGACATTTCCTCGACATATCTGTGATCGGTGTTTTCATCCGCGATGACGCTGCCGCCTTTTAAGCGAATGATGCGCTGCGTTCTTTGCGCCAATTCCAAGTTGTGTGTCACGAGCACGAGGGTTGTGCGGGCTTCGCGGTTCAAATCGAAGAGCAGATGCACGATTTTCTCGCTGGTTTCGGCGTCGAGGTTGCCGGTCGGCTCATCGGCGAAAAGAATTTTCGGACGATTGATAAAAGCGCGCGCCAGAGCGACGCGCTGCTGTTCGCCGCCGGAAAGCTGCGCGGGATAATGCTGCAAGCGTCTTTCTAAACCGACGCGTTGGAGCAAGTCGGTGGCGCGGGCTTTAATGTTGCTTTCGCGCCGCAATTCGAGCGGCACCATGACATTCTCCAGCGCGGTCAAGGTCGGCAGGAGCTGAAAATTTTGGAAGACAAATCCGACCTGCTCGTTGCGAACTTTGGCCCGTTCATCTTCGTTTAACTGGTCAAGTTCGATGCCGTTAATGGCCACGGAACCCGTGCTCGGACGATCCAAGCCGGCGCACAAACCAAGTAAAGTCGTTTTGCCGCTGCCGGAAGGCCCGACGATCGCGCAGGTGGCGGCTTCTTGTAATGAAAAAGAAACCTCGCTTAACACCATTAAAGTATGGTCGCCGCTGTTGTAGCTCTTGCTCAAATTCTTGACAGATAACACTGGAGAAGAAAGCATAAGGAGGCGAAATTGGTTAAAAACTAAAGCAAAAAACTTTGAATAAAATTCTAACTACACAGTCACCCCTTACATGTCATTCTGGAAGAATCCTTTTTCGCACCAGCACGGCTCGACTGAGACTTCGGCGAGCTCGGTCGAGCCGCTCGCCGAAGTCAGTGCTCGAAATGAAAAAGATTCCTACGGAATGACAGTCTCTTATTGCAGCAGAGAATTAGTTGCAATAATTAAAGATAATACGGCAACGACACGGTCCAGGTTTCAAGTTACAAAAATTGGAGATAAAATGCGACTTTTGATTTTCGCTGTGAAATTTACCATTTTGATTGCGGCTGCAGGGAATGGCTTGGCGATGGGCTCAATGAAAACCGTAATTCGATGCACGACCACGATTGACAGCTCGAAGAAAGCAGCGCCTGTGAAGACGATTCTTTTTTTAGGGAATAGCTTGTCTGCCGGTTACGGCCTTGATCCGGATCAGGCGTTTCCGGCGCGCATTCAGGAAAAAATTGATTCTTTAAAGTGGAATTTTCGCGTCGTGAATGCCGGCTTGAGCGGCGAAACTTCGTCGGGAGGATTACGCCGGGTGGATTGGCTGCTAAAAAATCGCGTTGATATTTTCGTTCTCGAATTGGGAGGAAATGACGGTTTGCGCGGCATCTCATTGGATTTGACGAAGAAGAACCTACAAGCCATTATCAATCGCGTTAAAGCGAAATATCCGGCGGTGAAGATCGTAATTGCGGGCATGCAAGTGCCGCCCAATCTGGGGCAGGAATATACCTCGCAATTTCGCGCGCTTTATGCCGAGCTGGCAAAAAAGAATAATGCGCTCTTGATTCCATTTTTGCTGGAAGGCGTCGGCGGCGACCCCAAGTTGAATTTACCCGACGGCATTCATCCGACCGCCGCCGGGCATCGCATCGTGGCAAAAAATGTTTGGAAGGTTTTGCTGCCGCTGCTCAAAACCATGCGGGGATAAGTCGCGGCCTGAATCTGGCGCTTAATGAAAAAGGTGCCGGAGAAATAACCGCGAGAAAATTTTTTTATCGAACTACCCAACGCAAGCGACAACCAAAAGGAAATAATCGCTCACGGAATTGGAACAGCTCACGGAAATGAATCATAAAATCTTTTACTTCCGCGAGAGTTCCATTCCGTGAGCTAATTTTTTTTTGCGTTTTCGGCAAAGATTTCACTTTAAAGAGGCTAACTTATCGCTTCGGCAGCAGCCGCTCCTGCAGCGCTTTGGCGACGGCTTGCGATTTCGAATGCACGTGCAGCTTGTCGTAAATATTGCGCAGATGGGCGCGGATGGTGAAAGGGCTCAAAAAAAATTTTAATGTTTGATCGCATTGTTGGCGGCTTCTTTCAGCAGCAGCCACAGATGCTTGCGCTGCTCCGGCGAGAGATTTTTTTGCGGCAGTTGTTCTTCCGGCAATACTGCAAATTTAAAAATCATGTTTTGGACGCGGCAGGCATTGCCGACATAATCGCGCACGCGCAACAGCAAATTGTGAATCGTCTGTGGAGGAAGATGAATTTTTATTTCAGAACCGTCATCTTCTTCTTCAAAATGGTCACCGTTCCGGCTGGTGAGGTCGCTTCCAGTCGATAGAAATAAACGCCGCTGGTCACGCGGTTACCGGCGCCATTACGACCGTTCCAACGCACCGTGTGTTCGCCTGCGGTCTGCACACCGGATTCGAGCAGCGCAACTCGGCGCCCGGTGAGATCAAAAACCGCCAGCGTTACCTCGCCGTCATGCGGCAGTGTATAACGAATGCTGGTCTCCGGGTTTCCCGCAAAGCGGGATGTCGCTTCGCTCCAAAATGGATTCGGATAATTCTGCGCCAGCGCAAAAATTTTTGGCGCACCGTTGCCGTCTTTGCGATCATCAACGCCGGTCGTGCCGATTTCCACCACGGCGCGGATGAGATAATCTTCGGCGTCATACAAAGCCCACTTCTGGCCGTCGAAACCCCAACTGCGTTTTTCCAGCGGCGCGGTGTTCTCCGAGCCAAACTTTGGCTCGCTGGCGCCGTCATATTCGATCATCACATAGAAATCGCCCGACACCGTCAGATTCGCTGCGCTGAGGTCGTAAGTCGCCCAACCCGTGCCTGGCACGGTAAACTCGATCGGCCCGTGAATCGTGTTGCCCGGCCTGCCGTTCGCATCCGCGAGCACGCGCAGCTTGTGCTTGTTGCCGTTTTGAATACTGCCGATAAAAATTTTCGCCGCTTTCACTTTCGCCCGCAAAGGCGGCGTGAAGCGCACCGCGGAGCCTTGCCCCGCTTTCGCCCAACTGTAGATCTCGGTCGAAGCGCCGTTATCATAAAGCAGCTCAACGGTGCTCGTGGAAGAATTGCTCACGCTGATGCGCACCGGAATCGTTTTATTGCCGCCGTTGCTCGTGATGCTGATCTGGCCTTGATAATTGCCCTCGGCCAAACCTTGCGTGTCAAACGTCACTTTGATCGTTTGCGCGCCGCCCGGCGCCACCGTGCCGCTGAGGGGATTTGCCGCAAGCCGATTCGTGCCGCCGGGAGAGATCGTGATAAAACCAATGGCTTGTCCGGTCGCGCCCTTGTCGTCCGTCACCGTGAGCTTTGGAGAAAAGTTTCCCGTTCGCGCATACGCGTGCGTTGCGACTTTTTGATTGCTCGAGGTGTTATCGCCAAAGTCCCATAAGTATTGCGTGATCTGCCCGTCGGGATCGAAAGATTGCGAGGCATCAAACGTGATGGCTTCATTCACCTTCGCCAGCGTCTTCGAAAACTGCGTTTTGGCCACCGGCGGTTGATTCGTGCTGCCGCCGCTCTTCGTGCCGAGCGCGCGAATTAAATACGCGCCGCGCTCAAACCCGGCAACGGCGCCGAGCGCTTCATAATCACCCGAGACCCAATTGTAATGAAAGCTCCGATTCGGCGTTTGCGCATTTTTATCCGCGCCCGCGGGATACGCAATCGCCGCGTTCGCGCCCAGCTCGAGATAAAACGTGTCGCCGGTTTTGAAGCGCAACGGATTGGTGAATTTGATGGTAAACCAGCCGCCGTTTTGCGCCAGAGTCAAATTTACGTTGGTGCGCAGCAGATCATCCAGATTATTGTCCATGATGGCGACTTCCACGGTGTTGCTCGTTTGCGTTTCCGTGCGCATGTAAACCTGCATCGCCTCGAGCAGAAAATCCTGCGCGAGATCGAATTGGTTCATCCAATAAAATTCATTGGCGCTGTTCGGACCTTCGCCGATAAAATCATCGGCGGCGTTGTTGCCGTCATCGAGCACGAGCACGTCATTGCCTTGCAGCTCCGCGGGCTGTGCGAGCACCTTTCCTTTTTCTGTCATCCTGTAAGGATCTTTTTTGATGCCGGCGATGTGCTCGCTTTGAAAAGGTTTCCTACGGAATGACATGTTTTTGGACGGCGCCGGCAACACCGTTTCCAACGGCACATTCGAAATCGGCAAGCTCGCAAGTTCGCCATTCGCGCTTCGAATTGAAGCGTGCGCCTGTCCGCCGCTTGTCGCGATATTGAAACTCAACGCCGCGCCGCCGGTATTGGAAATCGCAAAACTTGCCTCGCCCGTTTGCCCCGGTTTGGTTTGAATTTGAATCTCGCTCGCACTCACGCTCAACACCGCGGTGCTGCTGTTCGGAAGCTCCGCGCTGTAAGCTCCGCGCCCGTGTGTGCCCGCATAAACGCGATTCGCTTTGATGTTCAGCGCAATCGCCGTGACCTGCACGGTGGGCAAACCGTTCGTGCATGGTTGCCACGTTTGCCCGCCGTTCTCGCTAAGAAAAACGCCGATGTCGGTGCCGAGAAAAAGCGTATTCGGTTTTTGCGGATGCACTTGAATCGTATTCGCGGGCGTGTCCGGCAAGTTGTTGCTGATATTCGTCCAACTGCCGCCGGCATTCGCGGACTTGAAGACGTGCGGCGTGCCATAACCGGAGTAGGTCACATACACGTTGCGATTATTCGAGGGATCAAATTCAATGTCGGTGAGAAAACGTTTGGGCAAATTCGCGCCGGTCACGTTCGCATAGGTCGCGCCGTTGTCTTCCGTTTTAAAAATTTGTCGCGTCGTGGCGAACCACATGATGTTGTCGTTTCCTTCCGCAATAGCCACGGCAATGAGCGCCGAATCGACTTCGGTGCTGAGCGCCGTCCAACTGTCCCCGCGATTGGTGGATTTCAACAAACGGTTCGTTCCTAGAATCAGCACATTCGGATTGTTGGGTGACAATTCATACGGAACTAGGAAAGCCGCCTTGTCGACATCGCTCTGCGTAATGCCGTTTGCGCCATTGAAGTAGCCGATTAGTGCAATGTCGTCGAGTTTACCGGTTGCGTAATTCATTATGACGCGAGCCATTCCGAGTTGCTGCGTCGAGACGTAAATTCTGGCCGGATCGGTGTAGTCAAAATACGTTTGCCAGCCATCAGCGCCTATCACTTCACTCCATGAATTGGCTTGACGGCTCCGGAGCATGGGCGTGCCATTGTCCTGAGTGCCGCCAAGCATAATATTCGGATTGGTGGGATGAACCGCAAAAGTGTAAAACTGCGTCACCCCAAGATCGTAGTTGAGAATGTCCCAGGTTTTGCCCAGATCGCGCGAGCGCGCCACGCCGCCGTCGCTGCCGTTGTAAAGCGTCGGGGGATTGGTGGAGCGATCAAAGGCAAAGACGTGATGATCGGCATGCACATAAGGAATGCCTTCAGGATTTCCGGAATGGCTCGGTGGGAGCCACATACTCACTTGCGACCAGGAATTTCCGCCATCCGTTGTTTTATAAATATCCAGACCGCCAACGAATACGATATTCGGATCGGTCGGATGCACAATGAGCGCATTGGCGTATCCGCCCTGCGACCCGAGAGCGGTGGTGGCACCATTGTTGCGATTAAGCTGGCTGCTGGTCAGCGGTGTGGTCATTTGCGTCCAGTTCTGGCCGCTGTTGGTGCTTTTCCAGAGGCCCAGCATCGCGTCGTCTTTAAGATTAACCGTATCCCCCGGCTTAGCGTTATAGGCGAACGAGGCATAAAGTATGTTCGGATTTGATGGCGCCATCGCCAGCTTAATGCGGCCATATCCCATGTTAGCCAAACTCGGATTGGGCAGGCCATTGGTCAAGCGAAACCACGTCTGCCCGCCGTTGATGGATTTCCAAATGCCGCCCCAATAGTTAAGCCCAAACGTCGCATAGACCACGTTGGCATCGGTTGGACTGACGACCACGTCCGCTGGAATATTGTCGGCACGAAGAGAAGGGTCGTGCTCAATGCCTTTTCCGGTGGTCACATCTTGCCAGGTTTCACCGCTGTCATTGGATTTAAAAATGGCATCGATGCCGGCATCAGGCACGGTCTCCGCAGGCCAGCCATTTGGCAGATATGCTTTTCGTCCGGCAGCATAGACCACATTCGGATTGGCCGGTGAAACGGCGATCGCGGTGATGAACGGGGAATTGAGGCCTTGCGCAATATGCGCGCGTTTCCAGGTGTTGCCGCCGTCGCTCGTTTTCAAAATGCCGCGCCCAGGCAAGTTATCGAAGTACATAAGCCCCTCACCGGTGCCGGCATAAAGCGTATTCGGATCGCCCGGCTTCATCTCCAACGCTGAGATGTTGAGCGTGATCAAATCATTCATCGTCGGAAACCAACTCGCGCCGGCGTTCGTCGATTTCCACACGCCGCCGGAAACCGAGCCGACCTAGAGAATGTTGGGATTGTTCGGATGCACCACGAGACCGCGCAAGCGGCCGCCGATATTACCCGGCCCGTGATATTCCCAATTCAGTTGGCCCGCCGCAGTTTTTTTCAAACTCGCCGCCAACTCCGGAATCATGCGTTGGCGCATATCCTCCACCGCGCGGATTTCCGCGTCCGGCGGAATGTAGCCGAGTCCATACGTGCGCTGCGACATGAACCACTCCGCGCTCGCGGCTTTGCGTTCCATCGCCGGAAGCCTGCGCGTGAGCGACAACCGTTTTAATGGCTCCGGCTCGCGGCTTTGCGGCTGCAGGAACATCATCGTGAACGGCAACGCTGCCACGGCGGCGAGCAAAAGTCCCTTTAACCAAAAGCGTTTCATAAGTTTCCTCGAAGGGTTAATCAAACTGAAAATTAGAGTTTCATTAAAAAGTTGATTTGTCCACACGGATCAAAAACACACACGGAAAAAGCTTTTAAAAAGCCCACGTGAGTTTTTGTTCCGTGTGTGATCCGTTGTTGCTCTTAACTTGACGCCAAGTGGGCACACCCGATGGACTCATTTGCCGACCACTTCGTAGTGCGCGACCTTAGGCTCAAATTCCAAAAGAAAGTTTTTGTCTTCAGGATAGTACTTGGCTTTTTCAAAATTTTCTCCCGCGAAGGCTTTGAGGGCTTCCGTGCTCTCCCAAAACGTGAGCGTGAGGAAATGCGTCTCGCCGCCTTCGTTGCGTTGCAGGATATGCGCGCCGAGATTGCCGGTGATCGATTGATAGTCGGATACGGCTCGCGCGCGCAGGAAATCCCGATAGTCATCCGCGGTTGCCGCCGGAGTTTTGCCGTGCCAGATTCTTGCGATCATGATTTACCGTGTCTTTCAAGAAAAATTTTCCAATTATACGTAGTCCCCGCCCCTTGTGGGCGGTTTTCGATGATAAGATGATTGCATGTTCCAAGAGTGCCCCACAAGAGGGCAGGGCTACGATTTTATTTTTACGACTCCTTATAGTCCAATCTTGACGCCGCCTGTAACATGCAGGCCGCTAATCGAAACGTCCCTTTCCGTTTTTGCTCCGGTCGCCAGGTCGGTGGCTTCAAGGGTGTATTTGCCGAGCACATATCCTACTTCGCCCCAGAAGGACATGTTGCGCGTGTTGATAATCTCCAGCCCGACGAACGGCTTGCTCATAAAATCGGTTCCGGACAAAGAGGAAGTCTGGGAAACCGGAGCGCCGCCTGCAGCCAACAAATTAAACTCGCTTTTGACGTTGACCAGAACGATGCCGCCGGTGGCGCCGGCATAGACACGGTTTTTCGCTTTCGGTTGACCGAAGTAATATTGTGAGCCAACCCTGATCGGCACGAGGCGAATCTGATCCTCAAAACTCAGCGTCCCGTTGACACCGGTGAGATTGCCGGCGCTTTTGTCTTTCCACAGGCTGGCTTCCGCGAGCCAACTCCAACGCGGAGACTTTTCGTAATGCAATCTCCCGCCAAAGTGAAAACTGCCATTGGGTTTTTCCACGGTGACGCCGAGGGCCTGCAACCGGCTTAAATCCTCGGAGACCGCATCGAGCTTCGCCTTGTAAAAACCCAGCGCCGGTGAAACCGACCAGCGGCTTTGCGCCAACGTCACAACCGGCGTCGCCGTAATGGCAACGGCCAACAATACTGCTTTTTTCATAATCGTACCTCCTTGGGTTAATGAGTGAGATTTTGTGATTACAATGTTGATCTTTTGTTATCGAACCCGTCTGAGCTTTGTGTGCTGAAAACTGAAATCTCGCAAACGGGACAGCGTTAAAGCAAAAGCTTTTGAACGCGGAAGACGCGGATTCTCACCGATTTTTTATTTTTGCTTTATTCGCGTCAATCCATCCAATCCGCGTCATCCGCGTTGAAAAAATGGCAAGAAAAATTTTCAAATTTTATTCAAACTTTTGGCGTTTAACAAATCTCAGTCCAACAAAACGCGCAGCTTGGCTGCGATAACTTGCCTTGGCACCACGCCGCTAATTTGATCGACAACCTGGCCATTCTTAAAAAACACCAGAGTGGGAACATCCTGAATGCCGTACTCCGCCGCCACACGGTTGCAGGCGTCGATATCCAGCCGCGCGATCTTGATTTGCCCGTTGAACTCCTCGCGCAATTGCGCCAAAATGGGCGCGAGCATATGACACGCGCCGCACCAGTCCGCCCCAAATTCCACCAGCACCGGCTCCGGATTGGCGAGCACTTCTTTTTGAAAGTTCGCCGCGGTCAGAATCGTTTTCATATTCTTTCTCGTTTGGTAGATTTCGTTGTGATGCTTCAATGACAAGTCACGTACCAAAATAAAAAAGCCATTTGGAGATGGCTCCAAATGGCTTTTGATAAAAAAGATAGAAAACTTCAGCTTTTCCTCACGACGGCAACAAGAACTACGTCCCGTCGTCAATTGACGAAATATCGTAAATTTTAACGCGTGATTCCCAGCTTCTCCATTCTTGATCTCAAAGTGGTTGGTTTTATATCCAGTATTTTGGCGGCTCCTCTTTCCCCGCTGATCCGCCACCCCGTCATCTCCAGAACTTTGATGATGTGGCTTCGCTCCAGTTCTTCCAATTTGAGGAGACTTGGTTCGTCGACTTTGGTGACGGGACGAGGCAACCAATCATCCAACTTGAGCTGCTTCCCCTGGCTCACAATGACGGCGCGCTCGATCACGTTTTCCAATTCCCGCACGTTGCCCGGCCAATCATAAGCTTGCAGGGTCTCGATAATGTTTTGTGAGACCGTTTCGATCTTCTTGCCGGTTCGAGCGCCGTGCTTTTTTGCAAAATGGCTGATCAACAAGGGAATGTCTTCCCGGCGCTCGCGCAGCGGAGGAATGGTAATCGGGAAGACATGCAGCCGGTAATACAGGTCTTCGCGAAAACGGCCGTGCGCAATTTCCTCTTTGAGATCGCGATTCGTGGCGGCGATCACGCGCGTGTTCATTTTCAACGTTTGTTGTCCACCCACGCGCTCAAACTCGCCTTCCTGCAAAACGCGCAACAGCTTGGCTTGCAGCTCCGGAGGCAACTCGCCGATCTCGTCGAGAAAAATCGTGCCGCCGTCGGCAAGCTCGAACCGCCCGACCTTGCGGGCAATCGCGCCCGTGAAAGCGCCCTTTTCGTGGCCGAACAATTCGCTTTCGATCAGGGTTGCCGGTAACGCCGCGCAATTGACTTTCACCACGGGCCGGTCGCGGCGATTGCTCAAGTTGTGTACGGCGCGGGCGAGTAGCTCTTTGCCGGTGCCGGATTCGCCCAGAATCAACACCGTGGCTTCGGTGGCGGCGACCTGTTCTACTTTGCGCAAAACTTTTTTGAGCGCCTCGCTGCGGCTGATGATGTCGCCGAAATTATGCTCGAGCTTGATCTCGTCCTGCAAGTAAACGTTCTCGGCTTCCAGGCGATTCTTCAAGTTCTCCACTTCGGAGAGCGCGTGCTGCAAAGCCTCGGCAAAAGCGGTTCGCTCTTTCACCTGCTTTTCGAGCGCCTGCCGCTTTTCTTCCAGCCTTCTAATCCTTCTTTTATACCAGGTGAAGCTGGAAAAAAACAAGGATGAAATCGCCAAAATACGAAACCACCACGTTTGCCAAAACGGCGGCGCGATGACGATGTTGATGGCCGCTCCTGCTTCATTCCAAATGCCGTCGCTATTCGCTCCTTTCACGCGAAAAACATATTCGCCCGGATCGACATTCGTATAGCTGGCATAGCGTCGCGTGCCGCAGTGCACCCAATCCGGATCGAAGCCTTCGAGCTTATAGGCATATTGATTTTTTAACGGCACGGTATAATCCAAAGCCACAAAATCAAATGAAAAAAAGTTTTGCCGGTGAGAGAGTTTAATCTCTGCGAGCGCAGAAAGCGCGGCCGGCAACGGCAAGGGGTTGTCGAAAACATTGAAACGCGTGATGACCACAGGCGGAATATGCGGATTGTCTTTCAGGCTATCGGGATAAAAACCAATCACCCCTCCCTCGCCGCCAAAAAATAACCGGCCGTCCTGGCTTTTGTAATAAGCGCCCGAAAGAAATTGATTGCTGATGAGCCCATCCTTAACCGTGTAGTTTTTGAACGTCCCGTCCTCAGGATTGAATTTTGACAATCCCTTATCGATGCTCAACCAGAGATTGCCGCGGCCATCGGGCAAAATGCTTTTCACAAAATTATCGGGCAAGCCGTCTCTGTCCGTGTAATGGATAACACGCCCGGTGTTTGGATCAAGCCGATTCAACCCGCTGCCGTAGGTGCCGATCCAAATAGAGCCGCTCGTATCGGCGTATACCGAGTAAATAGTATTATTATTCAGGCCCCAAGGATTTTGGGGATCGTGCCGGTAACGGATGAAAGTTCCTGTTTTCTTGTCGAGTCGACTCAATCCGCCATCGAAAGTGCCCACCCAGAGATCGCCGTTTTTGTCTTCGCTTATAGCCCATACGTTATTGCCACTCATGCTCTGCGGGTTCTTGGGGTCGTGGCGATAATAGGTGAAGGTCTTTTTCTCACGATCCAAACGGCACAAGCCGCTGCCCTTGGTGCCGATCCAAATTTCGCCCTCCTGATCCTCGTAAATCGCTTTTACCTCAAAATATTCGGGAACGCCGGGAACGATGAGAGGCTCATGGGGGTAGCGGACAAAACAATTTCTCCTGGCATCATATCGATTCAATCCCCATCCGGTACCAATCCACAACTCGCCTCGGCTGTCTTCGTGAATAGCCAATATGACATCAGAACTGAGGCTCATTGGATTGTTGGGATCATGGCGGTATTGCGCGACACGTTTTCCCTGCCGGCCAAACCGCAGCAAGCCGGCGGCGTCCGTGCCAATCCACAATTCGCCGTTGCGATCCTGTCTGATGGCATAGACGGCCGCGTCAGTTTGGTGGCGCGTAAAAGCATCCTGCCGGCGATTATAGCGGTTGAGGCCGTGACGATAAGTGCCCAGCCACATCACGCCGGAGCGGTCTTCGTAGAGGCAACTGATGCGATCTTCGCTGAGGGAATACGGATTATCGGGATCGTGCACGTAGTTGAAAAAGCGATTCGTTGCGGCCTCATATCGCCACAAACCGACATGAAAGGTGCCAACCCAGAGCGTGCCCTTGCTGTCCTCGTAAATGCCAAAAATCATATTGGGAACGAAGGTATGCGGATCTTTGGGATCGTAGCGGCAGCGCGTTATTTTATTGGTTTGGCGGTCATACCGATTGAGGCCAGCGTTGGTGCCAATCCAGATCACACCGCCCCGATCTTCCCGAATGCAACCGATGAGATCGCTGGTGAGACCGGCAGGGTTGTTGGGATTGTAGCGATAGTGAATGAAGGCATTCTTTTCGCGCTCATATCGATTGATGCCGGCATCGGTTCCAATCCACAAAGTGCCTATCCGATCTTCGCAGAGCGCCAAGATGCCATCGCTGCTGATCGTTGTTGTATCATGGGAATCATGCCGATAAATCGTAAGCACGTCAAGCTGGCGATTATAGCGATAAAGCCCCATATTCGTGCCAATCCAAAGCTCACCCTGGCTGTCTTCCAAAATGGCGTAAACATTTTTACCGGCCAAGCTTTCCGGATTGTGCGGATCGTGCTTGAAGCGGTCAAACTTATCGGTGTCCGGGTTATACCGGCGCAAACCATCATTGCCGGCGCCTATCCACAGATTGCCCGCACGGTCGGCATATAAAGTCTGAACAAAGCGACTCGGCAACGAATTGGAATCCGCAGCGTCCGGTTTGTAGACGGTAAATTCGTAGCCATCATATTTGTTCAGGCCATCTTCCGTGCCGAACCAGAGGAATCCCTGTTGGTCTTGCGCGATTTTCGTCAGCGCAAAATTGGAGAGTCCCTGCTCCACCGAAATGTGCTCGAAGCGAATATCGTGAGGTTGGGCAAAAAGCGCGGCGGCGAGATGGAGGCAACTTAACAGGCTCCATCCATAGGCATAAAGTTTTAACTTTTTTAACACACCGCAAAATAAACATATTTTTTGCGAAGCGCAAGAGGAAGGTGGTGAAACGAAACAGCGAAAACATCGCGGGAAAAGCCAGAGTTGCCGATCCGACGAAACAGCGGCAGCAGTTTGGCCGCAATCTCACCGGCCATGCTCTCCATCACCCTGTTGGCCAACGCCTCGGCGGGTTCCAGCGGGCGTTCGCCGGTGTTTTCATGTACGGCGAAATTTCATGACGGCATTTTTGTAATCCTGCCTCGTGCTGAGCGCCACGCCCTCTCGATAAAAACATTCTGAAAAAATATTGGCGAGGCGCACTTCCAAATAGGCTCGCGATTTCGCGCCGATTTGACGCGTGAGACCGATGCCCGCCAACAGCATAACGTCGCTGCCAGCTTCGTGCCGTCGGGCGACAGCGCGATGGATTTCCACGTCGTTTTATTATCGAGAATTTTCGCCGTAAAGATCAGTGGCAGCGCGAATCACGACCAAACGCAGACGAAAAAATGCTTGGGCTTTCCCATCCGATTGCTTACATTGATACCATGGCCAAAAAACTCGGCAAAATTCTGGTGATCGACGACGATGAGGACGTTCTGCTCGCGGCGCGCCTGTTTCTCAAGCAGCATGTCGCGCTCGTGTACACCGAAAAAAATCCGGAGTTGATTCCGACGCTGCTCAGGAATGAAACGTATGACGTTATTCTGCTCGATATGAATTTCACGCGCGACGTGAGCAGCGGCCGCGAAGGATTCATGTGGTTGACAAAAATTCTCGAGCTGGATCCGGCCGCAGTGGTGGTTTTAATTACGGCGTATGGCGACGTTGAGATGGCGGTACGCGCCATTAAAGAAGGCGCGACGGATTTCGTGCTCAAGCCGTGGCAAAACGAGAAACTGCTCGCCACGCTCTCGGCGGCGATGAATCTGCGCGAGTCGCGCCTGCAGGTCGATCAGCTTCGTTCGCAGCAGCAGCTTTTGAGCGCGGATATCGATCAGCACTATCAGGGCTTTGTCGGCGCGAGTCCGGCGATGCAAAAAGTTTTTGCCACCATCGAGAAGGTTGCGAAAACCGAGGCGAATATTTTGATTCTGGGAGAAAATGGCACGGGCAAAGAGCTGGTCGCGCGCGAGCTGCACCGCCAGTCGTCACGGGCGAATGAGGTTTTCATCAGCGTCGATATGGGCGCGCTGAGTGAAACGCTTTTTGAAAGCGAATTATTCGGCCACGTGAAAGGCGCTTTCACCGACGCGAAAGAAGATCGCGCCGGGCGGTTCGAAGCGGCTTCCGGCGGCACGTTGTTTCTCGATGAAATCGGCAATCTTTCGCTGCCGCTGCAGGCCAAATTGCTGACGGTTTTGCAAAACATGCAAGTCACGCGCCTCGGCTCCAACAAATCGCGTCCCATCGATATTCGGTTGATTTGTGCCACGAATATACCGATTTATGAAATGGTGGCGCACAAGGAATTTCGACAGGACTTGCTCTATCGCATCAACACGGTGGAAATTCATTTGCCGCCGCTGCGCGAAAGAGCCGAAGACATTTCCCTGCTCGTCGAACATTTTCTCGCAACGTATGCAAAAAAATATCAGAAACCGGCCAAACGCCTGAGTCCACCGACAGTGAAAAAATTGGAGAAATATTCCTGGTCGGGAAACGTGCGCGAGCTGCAACATGCGGTCGAAAGAGCCGTCATCATGAGCGACGCGCCGGTTTTGCAGCCCGCCGACTTTTTTCTGACGGCGCCGGAGTCGAAAGAAGATGGGCTGATTTTTGAGGATTATAATTTGGAGGATGTTGAAAAAGTGGTGATTCAAAAGGCGCTGAGCAAGCACGGCGGCAACATCAGCCACACCGCGAAAGAGCTGGGCTTGACGCGCGCGGCGCTGTATCGACGCCTCGAAAAATATGGTCTATAAAAACTTTCGCCTGCACTGCATTTTTCGCGTCGCCGTGCTCGGCGCGACGATTTATCTCTTTTTTTATTTGCTCTTGCAAACGCCTTTGTACGCCACCGTCGTCATTGTCGCCAGCGTCATTCTTTATCAAATTTATTCGCTGATTCATTACGTCGAAAAAACCAACCGCGATCTCACCCGTTTTCTCGAAGCCATCAAGCACACCGATTTTTCGCAAACGTTTTCCAGCACCGGACTCGGCTCCTCGTTCGAGCCGCTGAAAAAAGCGTTCAACGAAGTCA